>OMFR01001157.1_pt1 | contig 11154 bp, 8 predicted proteins | sample 1645691 | NCBI WGS metagenome assembly OMFR01 (sample SAMEA103958132, study PRJEB25191) | human gut metagenome | biome: human-associated habitat [ENVO:00009003]; feature: intestine environment [ENVO:2100002]; material: feces | place: Germany | collected 2013/2015
TTGCACGCCTTGCCGAAGAAGTCCTGCGCGTAGTCGACCGCCCCCTCCCCGGTCCGGGGCAGGTTGTTCATATCGAGCGTCGTCACCTGGAACATCGCGCCGGCGCCTTCGCAGTCCGAAGCCGTGATGATCGGGGTGTGGAAATAGTAGAATCCGTGTTTGTTGAAATATTCGTGGATGGCGTAAGCCATGGCGTGACGGATGCGGAGCACCGCGCCGAACGTGTTGGTGCGCGGACGCAGGTAGGCGATTTCGCGCAGAAACTCCAGCGAATGCCCCTTCTTCTGCAGGGGATAGCTCTCGGGGTCGGCCGTACCGTAAACCTCGATTTTTTCGGCCTGCACCTCGACGCCCTGCCCCGCGCCCGGCGAAGCCACCAGACGGCCGTCGACGCGGAGACAGGCGCCCGTGGTCACGGGCTTGAGCTGCTCCTCGGAGATTTTGGCCAGATCGACCACCACCTGTATATTACCTACGCACGACCCGTCGTTCAGGGCGATGAACGCCACGTTCTTGTTACCGCGCTTGGTGCGCACCCAGCCTTTTACGACGACGTCGGTATCGACAGCGTCCGATTTCAGGATTTCTACGATTCTCTGCGTTTTCATATCTCGATTTTGTCTGTGTTTCCAGTCGTTTTTTCTGAATTGACAAAGTTAACGATTATTTGCGATTTGTCAAAAAAAAAGTACCTTTGGTGCCGTAACGACACTTCCATGCGTCGGAATGTTTCACCGGGCCGCATGCAATTCCGTTTTGAACCCATTCAACTTTTTTGTACCTTTGTCGTGATTATACACCCCCGTAAACAATGAAACGAACGATATTGACGGCTGCGCTGGCAGCCTGCGCGCTCTCTGCGACGGCCCAGATCATGGAGGAGAGGAATCCGGTCCCGATGACGCCCGGAGGAGGCCGCGTCTACCGTACGGAGGTCGTCCCCTACGACGCGCGCCACGACGCCGAGGCCCGCAACCGCGAAGCCGGAGGCTACTGGAAGGCTTTCGAACCCGAGGTGACGATTGCGACCGAAGGTCCTCTTCATGCCGTTCTCGAACAGGAGATCGAGATTCCGTTCGCCTGGACCGACGGCATGGTCTACCTGCACGTGGAAAATCCCGGTTCGGCCTACTCGCTCTGGCTCAACGACCGCCAGGTGGCCGAGGTCAGCGACCCGCTGACGCCCGCGGAGTTCGACCTGACCCCCTTCATCCGCGAAGGCGCCAACGACTTCAAACTGCTGATGCGCAACGACAATCCCGCCCGGCAGCTCGACGCCGCGGCCCCCGTCGTCCGCAAGTCCTTCGAAAACAGCTACCTCTATTACCAGAACAAACGCTCGATCGCCGATTTCGAAATCGGACTGGTGCCCGACTCGCTGGGGCGCGACTTCGGAATGCTCGACCTTAAAATCGTGACGCAGAACGCATACAACTACGAGGAACCCGTCACCGTCGGCTACGACATCTACTCGCCGCAGGGCAAGCTGCTCGAATTCAACATGACCGAAATCACCATCCCGGGCCGCTCGACCGACACGGTGCGCTTCTCGCCGTTCATCTACCACACCTACAAGAACAAATGGGAGGCCGGAAGCAAAACGCCGCCCCTCTACAAGGTGATGCTTTTCACGCGCCGCAACGGAGTCTACAAGGAGTATATGCCCCTGAAGATCGGCTTCGGCAAGACCGAACTCGTCGACGGACGCATCATGCGGCTGGGCAAGGAACTAAAACCCGTCAAGGCCGGATACAACGCCGCCGCCGACCGCAAGACGACGCTCGCGGAGCTGAAAGCCCTGAAGGCCAAGGGAAAGAACACCATCTGCCCGGACTATCCGCAGCCCGCATGGTTCTACGAGTTGTGCGACTCTCTGGGCCTTTACGTCATCGACCGGGCCAACATCAACGCCCCGGAGCGGAGCGGCGACCGCACCGTCGGGGGCACGCCGTCGAACGACCCTCGGCTTGTCGGCGACTACCTCGAACGCGTGAAGGCGATGTACTACCGTTCGCGCAATTTCACCTGCGTCATCGCCTACTCCCTGGGCGGTCCTTCGGGCAACGGTTACAATATGTACAAGGCCTACCAGTGGCTCAAATCGGTCGAAAAGTCCCGTCCGGTGATCTACTCCGACACCGACGGCGAGTGGAATTCGGACCTGTAAATACGATAACCCAATGAAAAAACTGCTGCTGCTACTGCTCTTCGCCGGCCTGCTCAACACGGGGAGCGTCTTCGGATGGGGACGCGAAGGCCACGAGACGATCGCCAAGATCGCCGAACGCAATCTGACGAAAAAAGCCAAAAAGCGCATCGAGAAGTACCTCGGGGGCCACTCGATCGTCTACTTCGCCAAGTGGATGGACGAATACCGCCATACCCCCGAGTACAAGTTCACCAACAACTGGCACACCGTGCCCGTGAACGCCGAACTGCGTTACGAGGATTCGATGCTCGCGAAGAACGGCAACGCCATCTACGGACTGGAGCAGGCCATCGAGAACCTGAAGAACTACCGCAGTCTCACCGATTCGGCCGTGGAGGTCAACCTCAAGTACATCATCCATCTGGTGGGCGACATGCACTGCCCGGCGCACATCAAGTACACGACGCACGACACGAAATACGACGTGCTGTTCGAGGACAAGTACCACAAGCCGCACAAATTCCCCATCCACAGCGTCTGGGACAACGAAATCATCACCACCACGCGCATCTGGTCGGTCAGCGAGTGGGCCGATGAGCTGGACCGCCTTCCGAAAGCCGAAAGACAGGCCGTAGCAGCCGGAACGCCGCGCGACTGGCTCCACGACAACGCCGTCGTGTGCGAGGCGCAGTTCGAATGGGCGAAGCCCGGCCAGCGGCTGGGACAGGATTTCCTGAACGAGGCCTTGCCGCTGATCGAGCGCCAGATCCGCAATGCCGGATACCGTCTTGCCCGTGTGCTGAACGAACTGTTCGGATAGCGCCCCCGGCCCCGAAGCCCCGATGCCGCGCTCCGAAGCGCGGCATCGCCGTTTCCGGACGGGAAAAACGATTTGCCCGAACCGAATAAAAAGGCTATCTTTGCGCCGTACTGTGCCCGACCGACGCACAGGCGGAACGCAATGACCATAGAGCTGATCGTCATAGGAAAGACCGACTCGAAAGAGATCGCCGCGCTGGTGGAACTGTATGCCCGGCGCGTGAATCACTATTGCCGGTTCGCCGTCACCGCGCTGCCCGACGTGCGCAACACCAAAAGCATGACCGTCCGACAGCAGCGCACGGCCGAAGGCGAAGCCATCCTGCGCCAGCTTGCCGACGGCGACTACGTGACGCTGCTCGACGAGCGCGGCGAAGAATACCGTTCGGTGGAGTTCGCGCTGTGGCTGCAAAAGCGGCTGAACAGCGGCGTGAAACGCCTGGTACTGGTCATCGGCGGTCCCTACGGCTTCTCGGACGAAGTTTACGCACGCGCCGACGGCAGGCTGTCGCTCTCGCGCATGACCTTCTCCCACCAGATCGTGCGGGCCATCTTCGCCGAACAGATCTACCGGGCCTTCACCATCCTCAACAACGAACCCTACCACCACGAATGATGCAGCAGCGCCCCGTCATAGCCATCCTGACCGCCAACGTTCTCGTAGGCGTGGGGCTGCGCTCCATCCTCGAAAAAGCGGCCCCGGCCGCCGACGTGGAACTGTTCGGCAACTTTCAGGAATTTGCGGAGGCCGATCCGGAGCGGTTCATCCATTATTTCGTCACGGCGCAGCTCTTCGCGGCGCACAACGCCTTCTTCCGCGCCCGCAGCCACAGAACCATCGTCCTCGCCAACGGACAGACGCCCGCCGGGGTACACTGCATCGACGTGCAGACCGACGAGGAGCGTTTCGTGCGCTCGCTCATGCGACTGCAACACAGCGTCCGCCGACCGGAACACGCTCTGCCCGTCCAGCCGCAGGCTGCGCAGCCGCTCACGGAGCGCGAGGCCGAAGTGCTGACGCTCATCGCCGGCGGACTGATCAACAAGCAGGTCGCCGACCGGCTGGGAATCGGCCTGACGACCGTGATCTCCCACCGTCGCAACATCATGGAGAAGCTCGGCATCCGCACCGCCGCCGGGCTGGTGGTCTACGCCCTGGCGGCGGGCTACGTCGATCCCGACGGGATGTGACGCGCCTCCTCATAAATTAGGATTGCACCGACCGAAATAAAACCGTTACTTTGTACTCCCGATAACCGCAACCGATACATGCACCGCAAATCGCTCGTCATACCCCTGTTGCTGCTGGCCTCCGCGGCCGCGGCCCGCACCGCGGGCGGCGACGGCCCGGCGCCGGACACGGAGACGGCCGACACGGTGATCGTGGTGGACAAGGTGCAGGTGACGGCCATCAAACAGGGCCTCGTGCTGCGTTCGCAGCCCGTCGCGGCGTCGATCGTCGGCGGCCGCGCCATCGAACGGGGACGCATCGGGGCGGTGAAAAACCTCTCGCAAACGGTTCCCAACTTCCACGCTCCGGACTACGGTTCGCGCATGACCTCGTCGATCTACGTGCGGGGCCTCGGCGCGCGCATCGACCAGCCGGTCATCGGGCTGAATATCGACAACGTCCCGGTGCTCAACAAGGACAACTTCGACACGGAGCTGGCCGACGCCGAACGCATCGAGGTCCTGCGCGGGCCCCAGTCGACGCTCTACGGCCGCAACACGATGGGCGGCGTGGTGAACGTCTACACGCTCTCGCCGCTCACCTACGAGGGCGTGCGGCTGACGGCCGAATACGGCAGCGGGGATTCCTACCGCTTCCGGGCATCGTCCTACTACAAGCTATCGCCCGACCTCGGAATGGCCGTGACGGGCTATTTCACCCACACGGGCGGCTTCTTCGACAACGACAGCACGGGCGAGAAATGCGACTGGGAGCGTCTGGGCGGAGGACGCTGGAAAACGCAGTGGCGCAACAACCGGGGAGTGCGCATCGACAACACCTTCTCGTTCTCGGCGCTCGACCAGGGAGGTTATCCCTACGCCTACGCCGGCGAGGACATCGTGCGCGACGGCAAGACCGTCATCCGCAACGGCCAGATCAGCTATAACGACCCGTCGTCCTACCGCCGCACAACGGTCAGCGACGGACTCACGGTGCGCTACGACGCCGCGAAATATTCCGTCTCGTCGATCACCTCGTACCAGTACTCCGACGACGAGATGACGCTCGACCAGGACTTCACGCCCGAATCCTGGTTCACGCTCCGGCAGGCCCGGCGCGAACACGCCCTGACCGAGGACATCGTTTTCCGTTCGCACGACGGACGGCGCTACGGCTGGCTGCTGGGCGCCTTCGGTTTCTACCGCCACGGCGTGATGGAAGCCCCGGTGCACTTCAAACGCACGGGCATCGAGGAGCTGATCGTCAAGAACGCCAACGAGCATCTGGGCGCGATCTGGAACGAGGAATACTCGATCTCCGCGGATGAACTGCCGCTCTACTCCGATTTCCGTATGCCCGTGTACGGAGGCGCCGTTTACCACGAGTCGAACCTGCGGCTGGGCCGCTGGCGGCTCACGGCCGGCATCCGTTTCGACGTGGAACACACGTCGCTGGCCTACCACAGCCGGACCGACATGGATTATTTCGTCAGCAAGGAGGGCGGCGCGCCCGCGCCGAAACGCATCTCGATCGACGAGGGGAACCGCATCGCCCACACCTACTGCGAAGTGCTGCCGAAGGTCTCGCTGCTCTACGCTTTCGACGAAGTGCGCAACCTCTATATTTCGGTAGCCAAGGGCTACAAGGCCGGGGGATTCAACACGCAGATGTTCTCCGACATCTTGAGCGAAAAGCTCAAATGGCGGATGGCCGGTTCGCAGTACGACGAAGCGGACCTGATGTCCTACGAGCCGGAATACAGCTGGAACTACGAACTGGGCGGCCACTTCTCGTGCATGGACGGCGCCGTGCGGGGCGATTTCGCGGTATTTTACATTGATGTCCGCGACCAACAGCTCACGATCTTCCCGGAGGGACAGAGCACGGGCCGGATGATGACCAACGCGGGCCGCACGCGCAGCGTCGGAGCCGAAGCGGCCCTGCAATTCGCGCCGTGGCGGTCGCTGGAGATCAACACGGCCTACGGATACACCGACGCCCGTTTCGTGCGTTACGACAACGGCATCGAGGATTTCAAGGACAACCGTATCCCCTACGCCCCGCAACACACCCTCTCGGCCCAAGCGGCATGGACCCTGCCCACGGGCGTCAAGTGGCTCGGCGACGTGGTCCTGCAAGCGGGAGTCCGCTGCGCGGGGCGCATCTGGTGGAACGAGGAGAACACACTTTCGCAGCCCTTTTATGCGTTAGCAGACGCCTCCGTGCGGTTCGAGCACAAGCACTATTCGCTCGACATCTGGGGCCGCAACCTCGGGGGAGCGCGTTACGACGTCTTCTATTTCAAGTCGATCGGCAACGAGTTCGTCCAGCGCGGACGCCCCCGCACCTTCGGCATCACTCTGAATATAAACATCTAACAATACCAACACATGAAAAAAATCCTCTTCCTCCTCTTCGCCGCCGCAGCTTTCGCTGCCTGCAACGACGACGACGGCGAACCCAAAGTCCGTTACGCCACAACCAATGACGGCATCGAAAACGGATACCTGCAAGGTGCCAACCTGCATTTTTACGGCACCTCGACCGTGACCGACGCCAAAGGCAAAACGTTTACGGACCCGGAAGCCTGGTTCGAATTCGCAGGCGGTCCGGAGAGTTTCTCCCTCTACATGCACAAAACGCGCTTCGCGGCCAACATGCCGGGCGTGGAAATGCGGCTCCAAACGGTCACCTATACCCCGAAGGGCGACAAGTCGCTCAACTTCGTCAGGGAGGAGATCATTCCCTCCGCCCTCAAAGAGAACAATGAAGGCGGAGGATCGAGCTACCAGCCCGTCGAACGCTATAAAATCACCAATCTCACAGGCGCAATCGACGGCGTTGACTGCCGGGTCAGCTTCACCTGCGCCGGCGTTTTTCAGGTAATATACGAAGGACGACTGATTATCAAAGAATAAATATCCACGAACCATGAAACCCGAATACAAACCTTTCGTAGATGAATTGATCGAACTCTGCATCAGGGAGGACATCGGCGACGGCGACCACACGTCGCTCTCGTGCATCCCCGCCGACGAACACGGACGCATGCGCCTGCTGTGCAAGCAGGAGGGCACGATCGCCGGGATCGAAATCGCGCAACTCGTACTGCAACGCCTCGATCCCGAAATGAAATTCGAACAGATCCTGCACGACGGAGACCGTGTCGCGCCCGGCGACGTGGCCTTTTACGTCTCGGGACGCCTGCGCTCGCTGCTTCAGGCCGAGCGCATCCTGCTGAACATCATGCAGCGCATGAGCGGCGTAGCGACCCAGACCGCCGTTTACGTCAAGCGGCTGGAGGGACTTCGTACCAAGGTCCTCGACACGCGCAAGACCACGCCCGGCATGCGCGTGCTGGACAAGATGGCCGTGAAGATCGGCGGCGGCGAGAACCACCGCATGGGGCTGTTCGACATGATCCTGCTGAAGGACAACCACATCGACTTCGCCGGCGGCATCCGCCCCGCGATCGAAGGCGTGCGCCGATACCTCGCGGCCAAAGGCAAGACGATCCCCATCGAGTGCGAGGTCCGCACGCTGGAAGACATCGACGAGGTGTTCGCGGCGGGCGGCGTCGACCGCATCATGTTCGACAACTTCACGCCCGCCATGACGCGCGAAGCGGTGAAGAAGGTCGCCGGACGCTGCGAGACTGAATCCAGCGGCGGCATCACGCTCGACACGATGCGCGACTATGCCGAGTGCGGCGTCGACTTCATCTCGGTGGGCGCGCTGACGCACCAGATCAAGTCGCTCGACATGTCGCTGAAGGCCTGCGAATAGAGGATGAAACGCCTGCTCCATACGCCGCTGGCGCTGCTCGTGTGGCGCATCGCACTGCTCTACGCGGCGCTGATGCTCTGCCGCGCGGCGTTCTGGGTCTACAACGCCGCCCTGCTCGGTCCGCCGGAGTGGAGCGAACTGGGGCAGCTCGTGGCCGGGTCGCTGAAATTCGACACCGCGTCGGTCGTCTATGCCGACGGCGTGTTCATCCTGCTGTCGCTCCTGCCCCTGCACCTGCGGGAACGGCGCTGGTACCGCAACCTGCTCTTCGGCTATTACGTCGCGGTCAACGCCGTGCTGATCGCAGCGGCGAACCTCGCCGACACGGTCTATTTCCGCTACACGCAGAAGCGTTTCACGGCCGACGAAATTTTCTTCGCCGACAACGACAACTCGTTGCAGCTGGCCGGAAAGTTCATGGCCGAAAACTGGTATCTCGTGCTGCTGTGGGCGGGACTCGTGGCGTTGCTGGCGTGGGGTTACCGCCGCCGGACGCGCGAGGAGAGCCTTTTGAGACGCGGCTGGGCCTACTATGCCGGCGGCACAGCCGTCTTCGCCCTCGCGGCGGGGCTGAGCGTCGCCGGGATGCGCGGCGGCATGACCCGCATGACCCGTCCGATCACCCTTTCCAACGCCATGCTCTACACGGCGGACAGCGGCAAGGCCAATCTGATTTTAAGCAACCCGTTCTGCATCCTGCGCACTATCGGCAACGCGGGAAGCGTCAAATACAGGAAATATTTCACCCCGGAGGAATTGCCCCAGCGCTTCACGCCCGTGCACCAGCCCGCCGACAGCGCGGCGGTCGATCTCACGGGCCGCAACGTGATGATTTTCATCATGGAGAGCATGTCGGCCGAGCACTCCGCGTTCCTCCATCCGGAACTCTACGCCGACCTCCCGGAAAAAGGCTTCACGCCGTTCCTCGATTCACTGATGCGCAATGGCCTGACATTCAAACGGATGTACGCCAACGGCTCGCGTTCGATCCAGGCCATGCCCTCGGTGCTGGGAAGCATCCCCTCGTTCCGCACGCCGTTCGTACTGATGCCCCAATCGTTGGGCGAGAGCCGCCAGCTGCCCGCCATGCTGGCGGACAAAGGCTATGCGACGGCCTTCTTCTGCGGCTCGGAACGCGGCTCGATGGGCTTCGGGGCCTATGCCCGTTCGGCAGGCGTCGAGCGGCTCGTAAGCCGCGAGGACTACGAGGCGAAGCACGGAACAAGGGATTTCGACGGCTACTGGGGCATCTGGGACGAAGAGTTCCTGCAATTCACGGGCGAGGAGCTGACGGCGATGCCCGAACCCTTCTTCGCCGCGCTGTTCACCCTCTCGTCGCACCACCCGTTCGTCGTACCCGAAAAGTACGCCGCGACGCTGCCCGAGGGCTACACCCGGATTCACAAGGGCGTCGCCTACGACGACCGGGCGTTCCACCTCTTCTTCCAGCGTTTCGGCGGCGAGGAGTGGTTCCGCCGCACGATCTTCGTCTTCGTGGCCGACCACGTGTCGTCGGAGAAATTCGCGGAGGAGACGCGCTCCTACCCGGGCAACATGCACGTCATCGGCTTCATCTACACCCCCGACGGCGCCCTGCGGGGCGAGGTCGGCGAGATCACGCAGCAACTGGACATCATGCCCACCCTGCTGGGGCTCACGGGCAACCGGAAGCCTTATTTCGCATTCGGGCGCGACGTGCTGAACGAACCGCAGCGGCCCCGCTGGTCGGTCAGCTACGACGGACGGTTCCGCGCGCTGACCGGCGAAGGCGCAATCGTGCTCGACGATTCGGACATGGATGTGCAGGAATGCCCGGCCACCCCGGCCGCCGACAGTCTGGCACAGAATTTCCGGGCGCTGGTCCAGCAGTATTACACCCATATCGAGAAAAAGAGCTATACGGCAAATGATTGAATTCAAACCCGTGCGCCTCGAAGACCGGGCGGTCATCGAGCGTTATACCATGCCCTCGGGCATCTGCAACTGCGACCTCGCCTTCGCCAACATGTACTGCTGGCAGGCGGTGTTCCACAGCGCGTGGGCCGAGATCGGCGGATTCCTGGTGATCCGCTTCCAGATCGACGGCGGCGAGCGCATCGGTTACATGCAGCCCGTCGGCGAGGGCGACTTCGGCCCGATCCTCCCCCTCCTGCGCGAAGACGCCCACGCCCACGGACAGCGGCTGCGGATCATCGGCCTGACGGACGAAGGCCGCGACACGATCCGCCGGATCGTTCCCTGCCATTTCGCGTTCGAGTCGGACCGCGCGCTGGAGGATTACGTCTACAACGCCGACGATCTTCGCAACCTTGCCGGACGCCGCTACCAGCCCAAGCGCAACCACATCAACCGCTTCACGGCCGAATATCCCGACTACCGCTACGAAGAGCTGACGCCCGACCGCTTCGGGGAGTGCATGGCCCTCGAGCGCGAATGGCGCAAGGCCCACGAAGGCCACACCTCGGAGCTGTGCGCCGAGCAGCGGGCCATGCAGCGGGCCTTCGAGCATTTCGAAGAACTGGGGCTGATCGGCGGTTGCATCTACGTCGGCGACCGCCTCGCGGCCTTCACCTACGGCTCGGCGGTCAACGACCACACCTTCGACACCCATGTAGAGAAGGCCGACACGGAGTTCGACGGCGCTTTCACGATCATCAACAAACTCTTCGCACAGCACCTCCCCGAACGTTTCACGCTGATCAACCGTGAGGAGGACCTCGGGCTGGACGGACTGCGGCAGGCCAAACTCTCCTACCACCCGGCGTTCCTCCAGCACAAATTCGCGGCGATCTGCATGCACCCCGACGAAGTGGCCTGCAAAGAGCTTTGGATGAAGGCCTTCGGCGACGACGAGCAGTTCGCCGACTCGTTCATCATGCGCTATTACTCCCGCCGCCGGATGCTGACGGCCGAGGCCGAAGGCCGCATGGCGGCGATGCTCCACCTCCTGCCGTTCCGGACGGAGCTGGGCCGCACGACCTATATTTATGGCGTAGCGACGGACCCGGCGTTCCGGGGACGCGGACTGGCTTCGCAGCTGATGCGCGAAGCGATGCGGCTCATCGCGGAGCGCGGCGACGATGCGGCGCTCCTCATCCCGACGCCCGGCAAGGAGTGGCTCCGGGAATTTTACGGACGCTTCGGGTTCGCTGGCGACGTTCCGGCGAGGTTCGTTTCCGCAGACCGCTTCGACTTCGGCACGGGCGACGCGGCCGCCGACCGGGCGATG
>OMFR01001158.1_pt1 | contig 11145 bp, 8 predicted proteins | sample 1645691 | NCBI WGS metagenome assembly OMFR01 (sample SAMEA103958132, study PRJEB25191) | human gut metagenome | biome: human-associated habitat [ENVO:00009003]; feature: intestine environment [ENVO:2100002]; material: feces | place: Germany | collected 2013/2015
ACCCTGCCGCTCCCGATCATTCCGAATCCCCCGTAATCAGAAGAGGTGCCAGGCTACCGTCAGGCCGGCCATGACGATCGAAACCATCGACATCAGCTTGATGAGGATATTGAGCGACGGACCCGACGTGTCCTTGAAGGGATCGCCCACCGTATCGCCCACGACCGTCGCCTTGTGGCAGTCGGAGCCCTTGCCGCCGAAGTGGCCCTCCTCGATCATCTTCTTGGCGTTGTCCCAGGCGCCCCCGGCATTGGCCATGAAGACCGCCAGCACGAAACCGGAACTCAATCCGCCGACCAGAAGGCCCATTACGCCCGCCACCCCGAAGACCAGTCCGACAACGACCGGAGCGGCGATGGCCAGCAGGCTCGGAAACAGCATCTCACGCTGCGCACCGCGGGTCGAAATGGCGACGCAGCGCGCGTAGTCGGGCGTTCCCTCGCCCGTGAGGATGCCCTTGATCTCGCGGAACTGGCGGCGCACCTCCTCGACCATGCTCTGCGCGGCGCGGCCCACGGCGTTCATCGTCAGCCCGCAGAAGAGGAACGACATCATCGCGCCGATGAAGACGCCGATCAGCACCGTGGGGTTCATCAGCGACACGCGGTAATATTCCATGAAATCGAGAATCGAGGCGTCCTGCACGAAGCGCATCGTCCCGTCGGACATTTCGAGCATCGTCACCCCGTTGTGGATCAGACCGATGCGGATCTCCTCGATATAGGAGGCCAGCAGCGCGAGGGCCGTCAGGGCCGCCGATCCGATGGCGAAGCCCTTGCCCGTGGCGGCCGTGGTGTTGCCCAGCGCGTCGAGCGCGTCGGTGCGTTTGCGGACCTCGGGGCCGAGGCCGCTCATCTCGGCATTGCCGCCCGCATTGTCGGCGATAGGGCCGTAGGCGTCCGTGGCCAGCGTGATGCCCAGCGTCGAGAGCATGCCCACGGCCGCAATGCCGATGCCGTAGAGACCCATCGACATGTTCTGCGGAGCCATCATGTTCTCGATGTCGAAGCCGATGGCGCAGAGGTAGGCAAGGATGATCGCCACGCCGATCGTGATGACCGGCACGGCCGTCGAGATCATCCCCACGCCGATGCCCGAAATGATGACCGTCGCAGGGCCGGTCTGGCCGCTGCGGGCGATCTTCTGCGTCGGTCGGTAGGAGTGCGACGTGTAGTATTCGGTCGCCTGGCCGATGATGATGCCGGCCGCGAGCCCCGTGATGACCGAGAACGACAGCCCCAGCCAGTTCTGAATGTCGAGCAGATAGAGGATGATGAAGGTCGCGGCAGCGATCAGCACCGAACTGACGTTGACGCCTACGCCCAGCGCACGCAACAGTTGACGCATCGTGGCACCCTCTTTCGTCCGCACGAGGAAGATTCCGATGATCGACAGGAGGATACCGACAGCGGCGATCAGCATCGGCGCCAGCACGGCGCGCGTCTGCATCTCCACGTCGCCCGCAGCGGCGAAAGCAGCTGCGCCGAGCGCCGCCGTGGCGAGCACCGAGCCGCAATAGCTCTCGTAGAGGTCGGCGCCCATGCCGGCCACGTCGCCCACGTTGTCGCCCACGTTGTCGGCGATGGTCGCGGGATTGCGCGGATCGTCCTCGGGGATGCCCGCCTCGACCTTGCCCACCAGGTCGGCGCCCACGTCGGCCGCCTTGGTGTAGATGCCGCCGCCGACACGCGCGAACAGAGCCTGCGTCGAGGCGCCCATGCCGAAGGTCAGCATCGTCGTGGTGATGACCACGAGCTTCTGCGGCCCGGCGACCTCGACGAAATGGTTCAGAATGACGTACCAGAACGAAATGTCGAGCAGGCCGAGGCCCACGACCACCAGTCCCATCACCGCACCGCTGCGGAATGCGACCTTCAGGCCGCGGTCCAGCGACTGCCGCGCGGCATTGGCCGTACGGGCCGAAGCGTAGGTCGCGGTCTTCATGCCGAAGTAGCCCGCAAGCCCCGAGAAAAAGCCGCCGGTGATGAAGGCGAAGGGAACCCAGCCGTTCTGCACCCCGGCGCCGTAGGCCAGCCAGGCGAAAAACAACGCCAGCACCGCGAAGACGATGCCGACGACCTTGTACTGCTGGCGCAGGTAGGCCATGGCGCCCTTGCGCACGTGCGCGGCGATCTCGCGCATGCGCGGCGTACCCTCGTCCTCGCGCTTCATCAGGCGGTAAAACGCCCATGCGAAGGACAGGGCGACGACGGACGCGGCAGGCACGATCCAGAAAATCGAAGGAATGTTCATATCATAAATTATAGTTAGTTGGTTGTATGCCTCTGCAAACTAATCAAGTAAGGTGAAAACAAATATAAGAAAATATCCCGGCCTCAAAAAGCCGGGCTGTTTGGTTCCGGGATTTTCCCGCTTATTTCTTCTGCTCTTTCAGCAGGTCGCGGATTTCGGTGAGCAGCAGCTCCTCCTTCGTCGGTGCGGGCGGTTCGGGAACGGGAGCCGGAGCCTCTTCCTTTTTCTTCATCAGCCGGTTCATCAGCTTGACCATCAGGAACACGCAGAGCGCCAGGATCGTGAAATCCACGCACTGCTGGATGAATGCGCCGTAGTTCCAGTAGATCGGTTCTGCCGCTGCGGCAGCCTGTGCGGGATCGCCTCCTCCGGTCACCATGTCGCCCACGGAGTGCATGGCGTTCGACGTCACGTCGCGGACTTTCGAGATGTCGAGCCGCAGCTGCGAGAAGTCGGTGTTTCCGATCAGCGCGCCGATGGGCGGCATCAGGATGTCGTTCACGAGCGACGATACGATTTTGCCGAACGCGCCGCCGATGATCACGCCGACGGCCATGTCCATTACGTTGCCTTTGAGGGCAAACTCCTTGAATTCTTTGAGAAATGCCATATCGTTTAAGGGTTTGATGTATAATTAGTAGCAAAAATAACTGTTTTTTCCGGAAATCCAATACGACATACGATCTTCCGCATCCTGTTTTCGGGTTTATAAAATCCGCGCCTACCCGCCTTCGTGTCCGTCTTTTTTTATACCTTTGTAATTCGAACCCAAATACAAGTTATGACTCCTGCCGCCGTTACCGCCACCGTCCTGGGCTATATAGCCGTCCTTTTCGCCGTCGCATGGGCCTCGGGCCGCCGTGCCGACAACGCCGGCTTCTTCACCGGCAACCGCCGCACCCCGTGGTACATGGCGGCTTTCGCCATGATCGGCGCCGCGATGTCGGGCGTGACCTTCATTTCGGTCCCCGGCTCGGTCGCCGCCGACTCGTTTTCCTACATGCAGATGGTCGCGGGCTTCACGGTGGGGCAGTTGATTGTGGCTTTCGTCCTGATTCCCACGTTCTACCGCCTGCGGGTCGTCTCGCTCTACGAGTACCTCGATAACCGTTTCGGCGTAAAGTCACACCGCACCGGGGCGTGGTTTTTCTTCATTTCGAAGATGCTGGGCGCCGCGCTGCGCGTCTATGTGGTCTGTGCCGTGATGCAGCTGCTGGTCTTTTCGCACTACGGCTTCCCGTTCTGGGCCAACGCCCTCGTCACGATGTTTTTCGTCTGGCTCTACACCCGGCAGGGCGGCGTCAAGTCGCTGATCTGGACCGATACGCTCAAGACTTTCTGCCTTGTGGCGAGCCTCGTGCTGTCGATCGTCTTCATCATGCGGGGGCTGGGTCTCTCGTTCGCCGATACGGCCCGCGAGGTTTCCGCTTCGCCCATGTCGCGCATTTTCTTCTTCGACGATCCCGCTTCGGACCGCTATTTCTGGAAAATGTTCGCCGCGGGTATCGTCCTGCTGGTGGCCATGACCGGACTCGATCAGGACATGATGCAGCGCAACTTGAGCTGCGCCACGCCGCGCGACTCGCAGAAGAACATCGTGCTGACGGCCGTGAGCCAGATTTTCGTGATCTTTCTGTTCCTCGTGCTGGGCGTGCTGCTCTATTTGTACATGGAGCGCAGCGGCATGGCCGCACCCGCCAAGAGCGATCAGGTCTTTTCGCTGGTCGCTGTCGAAGGTGGATTGCCGCTTATCGTTGGCATTCTGTTTGTTGTAGGACTTATTTCAAGTACTTATTCAGCTGCCGGGTCGGCCCTCACGGCTCTCACGACCTCTTTCACGGTGGATATGCTCGAAGGCACGAAACGCTATGGCGACGCACGCCTCACGCGCATCCGCCGCGGGGTCCACGTGGCGATGGCGCTCGGGATGGCCGGCGTGATCCTGGCCTTCGAGTACTGGGCCGACGACAGCGTCATCAATCTGGTCTACAAGGTCGCCAGCTATACCTACGGTCCGATTCTGGGCATGTTCGCCTTCGGGATGTTCACGCGCCTGAAGGTCCGCGACCGCTGGATGCCGCTGGTGGCCCTCGCGGCCCCGGCATTGAGTGCGCTGGTGCAGTGGTGGGCGCTGAAGACCTGGGATTATCAGATTGGCTTCGAACTGTTGATTTACAATGCCGCCTTTACGATGATTGGCATGCTGTTGCTTGTGAAACGCCATGAAAAATAATGTTTTATACACTCTTATCTCACTCTTTGCTTTAGGTAATGTCTCCGCCGTGGAAATCGGTTCCGCGACGCGGCAGGAGATCGGCCGGACCCTTTCGCGCATCGTTTCGCGCGAGGTGACGAGCGGTTACCAGAAACCGGAGCCGATCACCGTGCGCGTTCAGGCCGTCAAGGCCTCGCGCAGCCGGGTGCGGATCTACGCCACGGCGGCGTTGGCCAACTATCCCTTCCGCGAGGAGAACCTGCGGGCCATGCGCGACTCGGTGCGCGCCCTGCTGCCGCATGAGTTCCGCAAGGCCGCCGTCGAACTTTACACCGACGGCCGCGAGGCCTCCGAGTTGATTCCGCTGGCCTGCCGCAACGCCACGCAGCTGCGCAAAGCGGTCGATAAGAAGAAGATCGTGCTTTTCACCAACCGCTCCGGGCGTCCGCTCGTGACGCGCCTTTCGGCTCCCGAGACCCCCGGACGGGGACTTTCGGGACGCCATATCGCCCTGTGGCAGAGCCACGGACGCTATTTCGACCAGACGGAGAACCGCTGGAAATGGCAGCGTTCGGCGCTCTGGCAGACCTGCGAGGACCTCTATACGCAAAGTTATGTCTTGCCGTACCTGGTTCCGATGCTCGAAAACGCCGGGGCATGCGTGCTGCTGCCGCGCGAACGCGACGTGCAGAAATACGAAGTGCTGGCCGACAACGACGCCGCCGGGCAGTATGCGGAGGAGGGGGCGTGGGAGAGCGGCGGCGCGGGCTTCGCGCACCTCCGGCAGGTCTATCATACGGGCGAAAATCCCTTCCGCGACGGCACGACGCGCCGTGTGCGGACCGTGACCGGCGGGGCCACGGGCCGTGCCGTGTGGCAGGCCGACATTCCCGAACGGGGCGAATATGCGGTTTATGTGAGCTACGAATCGACGCCCGAAAGCGCCGACGACGCGCATTATACGGTTCGCCACCTCGGCGGCGAGACCTCGTTTGCCGTCAATCAGACGATGGGCGGCGGGACGTGGATTTACCTCGGGCGTTTTCCCTTCGCCGCCGGACGGCAGGAGGTCGTGACCCTTTCGAACCGTTCGCGGACGGGCGGGCGCATCGTCTCGGCCGACGCGGTGAAGATCGGCGGCGGCTACGGCAACGTGGCCCGCACGTCCTGCGACTCGCTGCGCCTGCCCGGCGCGGAGCATGCCGGGGAGACCAGCGGTTACCCGCGTTTCTGCGAGGGGGCGCGCTACTGGCTTCAGTGGGCGGGATTTCCGGAAGAGGTCTATACGCCGAAAAACAACACCGACGACTACAAGGACGACTACATGTCGCGCGCCCATTGGGTCAATGCCCTGATGGGCGGCTCGGAGCGTCTGCCCGACTCCGCGGGGCTGCGCATTCCGGTCGATATGGCGCTGGCGTTCCACTCCGACGCCGGGGTGCGCGACGGCGACGGCATCATCGGCACGCTGGGCATCTTCTTCACCCGTGAGAACAAGGGCAAATTCCAGGGCGGGGCCGACCGCTACCGTTCGCGCGACCTGACGGACCTCGTGCAGACGCAGATCGTCGAGGATATCCGCCGCACCTGCGAACCGGCCTGGAGCCGCCGCGGGATGTGGAACCGCGCCTACTACGAAGCGCGCGTGCCGGGCGTCCCGACGATGCTGCTCGAACTCTTGTCGCACCAGAATTTCGCCGACATGCGCCTGGGGCACGACCCGCGCTTCAAGTTCCTCGTGAGCCGGGCTGTTTACAAGGGTATCCTGCGTTATGTCAGTTCGCAATACGATCTGCCCTATGTGGTCCAGCCGCTGCCGGTCGAGGCTTTCGCCGCGGAATTCGCCGCCGCCGGCGAGGTCGCGCTCTCGTGGAGCCCGGCGATGGACCCGCTCGAAGCGACCGCCGCGCCGACGGGCTATGTGGTCTACACGCGCGTGGACGACGGCGGTTTCGACAACGGCCGCTATGTCGACAAACCCCGCCTGACCGTCCGGCAGGAACCGGGGCGCATGTACAGTTACCGGGTCACCGCCGTCAACGAGGGCGGCGAGAGCTTCCCGAGCGAGACGCTCGCGGCCTGCCGCGTGCCCGACGAAAAGGGCTGCGTGCTGATCGTCAACGGGTTCGACCGCGTGAGCGCCCCGCAGAGCGAACGGAACGATTCGCTGGCCGGATTCCGCATGGACCTCGACGGAGGCGTTGCCGACCGGCAGGACATCGCCTTCATCGGAGCGCAGCGCGTCTTCGACCTCGCGCAGGCCCGCTGCAACGTCGACAGCGTCGCCCTCGGGGCCTGCGCGTGCGACTGGGAGACCGACGTGATCGGCGGCAATACGTTCGACTATCCGGCCCTGCACGGGCGTTCCGTCGCGGCGGCGGGCTACTCGTTCTGCTCGGCGTCGGCCCGGGCCGTGGAGCGGGGCGAGGTGTCGCTCGAAGCCTATCCGGCCGTCGACCTGATTCTGGGCAAGCAGCGCACCACGCCGCTGGGCCGCGGTGTGTGCGAGGCGGCCTTCCGGACCTTTCCGCCGGAGTTGCAGGCCGTCCTGCGGCGTTATCTGGCCGGCGGCGGAGGGCTTTTTGCATCGGGAAGCTACGTGGCGGCCGACCTCTGGGCCGAAGGGACCCCGGAGGAGGGGCGCGCGTTCGCCCGGGAGGTGCTCCGCATCGACTCCGACGGGGGACATCCCTCGGAGCGCGGACGGGTGCGGGTCATGACTTCGGACGCGTCGTTTTCGCGCGGCGAATACCGCTTCAATACCGAGTACCGCCGCGACCGTTACGTCGTCGAGCGGGCCGATGCGCTGAAGCCCGCGGGTGCGGGGGCTTTCGCCGTGATGCGTTACGACGACAGCGGCCGCACGGCGGCCGTGGCCTGCGATGCCGGAGGACGGACTTTCGTCGCGGGGTTCCCCTTCGAGTCGATCCCCGACGGCGTGCAGCGCGACCGGCTGATGCGCGACGTGCTGCGGTTTTTGTTTTCCGATAAATAAAATGGAAGCAGTGGAACTGAAATTGAGAACCGAACAGCCTGCGGATTACCGCGAGACGGAGAACGTTACGCGGGAGGCGTTCTGGAACCTCTATTCGCCCGGATGTTGCGAGCACTACCTGTTGCATGTCATGCGTGACAGTCCGGCCTTTGTGCCCGAGTTGGATCTCGTGGCCGAGCGCGATGGGCGAATCGTGGGCAATGTCGTTTCCTTGCGCGCGGTTCTCCACGGTGACGACGGAACGGTCTGTGAGGTGTTGAGCCTCGGGCCGATTTCGGTCCTGCCGGAGTGCCAGCGTCAGGGCATCGGCGGCCGGCTGATCTCCCGGACCCGCGAACTGGCCCGGGAACTGGGATTTCGGGCCTTGCTGCTCTGCGGCGACCCGGATTATTATTTGTATCAGGGCTTCGTTCCCGCCGAGATGCTGGGAATCCGCACGGCGGATAACATGTATGCCATGGCCCTGCACGTCTGTGAACTGTACGACGGTGCGTTGTCCGGCATTCGGGGGCGCTATGTCGAGGATTCGATTTACGACATCGACCCCTCCGCCGCCGAGGCTTTCGACCGGGAGTTTCCTGCGAAGGGGAAAGTTGTCGGAACGGAGTCGCAGCGGCGTTTCGACGAGATTGTCGTCGTGCGGCGGCCTGCGGAGTGAGAAATTGGTTGTTTAACTTAAAATAAGAAAGTCATGTCGTTGGAACAGCAGATTTCGAAAGGAATCATGGAGGCCATGAAGGCCAAGGACACGGTGCGCCTGAGCGCGCTGCGCAATGCGAAGAAATACATCATCGAGGCCAAGACCGCAGGTCCGGAGATCGCCGAACTGCCCGACGCCGACGTGCTGAAGATCATCTCGAAGCTCGCCAAGCAGGGAACCGACTCGGCGGCGATCTTCTCCGAGCAAAACCGTCCCGACCTGGCGTCGGAGGAGCTGGCCCAGGTGGCCGTTTTCCAGGAGTTCCTGCCCAGGCAGCTCACCCCGGAGGAACTGACCGCCGAGGTCAAGGCCCTGATCGCCGAGGTCGGCGCCACGTCGATGAAGGAGATGGGCAAGGTGATGGGCGTGGCTTCGAAGAGGCTCGCGGGCCGCGCCGACGGCAAGGACATTTCGGCCAAGGTTAGGGAGCTGCTGGCTTAAAATGCACCTGCTGGAACACCTGCACCGCAACGTGAAGACCGTCGCCATGCCGACGGCCATGGTTGTCGGGGCGTTGCTGTGCCGTCCGATCTCGGCGCTGGAGGAGCTGTCGGGGCAGATGATCACCCCGACGCTGATCTTCCTGATGCTGTTCGTCACCTTCTGCCGCGTGAAACCCAGCCAGATGAAGCCTTCGATGCTCCATGTGTGGCTGCTGCTGGTTCAGACGGTGGCCTGCATCGGGGTTTTTCTGCTGCTGCGTCCGCTGGACCTCATTCTGGCGCAGGGGGCGATGGTCTGCGTGCTGGCTCCCGTGGCGATGGCCGCGGTGGTCATCGGCGGCATGCTGGGGGCCAACGTCGCCACGATGGCTACGTACAGCCTGCTCTGCAACATGGCCGTCGCGCTGCTGGCGCCCGTGATCCTGACCTTCACGGGGACGGGGGCGTGCACCTTCGCGCAGATCCTGGCCCGCATCGCGCCGCTGCTGGTGATGCCGTTCGCCGCGGCGCAGTTCTGCCGGCTGGTCATCCCGAAGGCGGCGAAATGGGTCGGCGACCACAGCCAGATCTCGTTCTATATGTGGCTGGCGTCGCTGCTGGTCATCATCGGCCGCACGACGGCCTTCATCATCGACCTGCGCGACGCTTCGCTCGCGACGGAACTGTGGCTGGCCTTCGCCGCGCTGGCTATCTGCCTCGGGCAGTTCAAGGTGGGGCGCATGCTGGGCCGCCGTTACGGCGACGCTCCTGCGGGCGGACAGTCTCTCGGGCAGAAAAACACGGTCCTCGCGGTGTGGATGGCCCAGTCGTTCCTCGACCCGATCTCCTCGATCGCCCCCACGGCGTACATCGTCTGGCAGAACTTCGTTAACTCGTATCAGATATGGAGAAAGGACCGCGGGAAATGAACCGGGCGGGCAGGACGGTCTATCCGATCCTGCTGATGGTCTGCGCCACCCATCTGCTCAATGACATGATGCAGTCCGTCATTCCGGCGGTCTATCCGCTCCTTAAGGAGAAATTTGGCTTCACGTTTGCCCAGATCGGCCTCATCACACTGGTTTTCCAACTAACCTCGTCGCTTCTGCAACCTGTCGCCGGGCGGCTGGCCGACCTCCATCCGCGGCCCTATTCGCTGGCCGCGGGGATGTGTTTCACGCTGTGCGGACTGCTTGCGCTCGCCGCCGCTCCCGGCTTCGCCCTGATTTTGGTGTCGGTCGGACTGATCGGCTGCGGTTCGTCGGTCTTCCATCCCGAATCCTCGCGCGTGGCCCAGCTCGCCTCGGGAGGTCGCAAAGGGCTGGCGCAGTCGATCTTTCAGGTCGGCGGCAATGCCGGAAGCGCCATGGGGCCCCTGCTGGCCGCGCTGATCGTGATTCCGTTCGGGCAGGCTTCGATCGGTTGGTTCGCACTGGCCGCGCTGCTGGCCATCTTCATCCTCGTAAAGATCGGGAACTGGTACAAACGGCAACTGGCTTTGGCAGCCCGCAGGCCCGCCGTTGCGGCGGATACCACGGGGCCCGGACTCTCGAAACGTAAAATTCGGAATGCGCTCATTATCCTGGGCGTGCTGGTTTTCTCGAAGTATTTCTACATCGCCTCGATGACCAACTATTTCACCTTTTTCCTGATGGACAAATTCTCGATGTCGGTGCAGGGAGCGCAGTATGCGCTTTTCGCTTTCCTCGCGGCTTCGGCGGCGGGGACCTTCATCGGCGGGCCGGTCGGCGACCGCATCGGACGTAAATACGTGATATGGGGCTCGATCCTCGGTGCGGCGCCTTTTACGCTGATGCTTCCCTATGCCGGCCTGACCGGGACCATCGTGCTGGCCGTCATCATCGGACTGGTCATCTCGTCGGCCTTCTCGGCCATTCTGGTCTATGCCACCGACCTGATGCCCGGCAAGGTCGGCATGATCGCCGGGGTCTTCTTCGGGCTGATGTTCGGACTGGGCGGCCTCGGCTCGGCCTTCTTCGGGTGGCTGGCCGACCGGACGAGCATCGAATTTATTTTCCGGGTCAGCACCCTGCTGCCCCTGCTGGGCATCATCACGGGCTTTTTACCCAACATAGAATTGAAAAGAGATGAAAAATAAGATATATCCCCGCGAGGGGGACCGGCAGACGGTCTATCTGAAAGAGGTCGTCAGCGACCCGAATATCGAGGTGGGGGAGTGGACGATCTACAACGATTTCGCGGCCGACCCCGTCGATTTCGAACGCAACAACGTGCTGTATCACTATCCGGTGAACGGCGACCGGCTGGTCATCGGGAAATTCTGCTCGCTGGCCTGCGGCGCGCGGTTCCTCTTCAACAGCGCCAACCATACGCTCAAATCGCTGTCCTCCTATCCGTTCCCGATCTTCTGGGGCGAGGAGTGGGGCATCGACAAGTCGGAGGTGGCCTCGGCGTGGGACAACCGGGGCGACATCGTTGTCGGCAATGACGTGTGGATCGGTTACGAAGCGGTCATCATGGCGGGCGTCAGGATCGGCGACGGCGCCGTGATCGCGGCGCGGGCCGTCGTCACACGGGA
>OMFR01001167.1_pt1 | contig 11090 bp, 7 predicted proteins | sample 1645691 | NCBI WGS metagenome assembly OMFR01 (sample SAMEA103958132, study PRJEB25191) | human gut metagenome | biome: human-associated habitat [ENVO:00009003]; feature: intestine environment [ENVO:2100002]; material: feces | place: Germany | collected 2013/2015
ATATTGGACGAGTTGAAAACTGTCAATGAAGAAATCGAACGGTTACAAGAGGCCAAAAAAGATAAAAAGGACGATGAAATTCCCGTAGCAGATAAGGAGGCTTTGAAGCATGCTGAGGAAAAGGCAAAAGAATTGAGAGCAAAGGAATCGGATATATTGAAGACTTATGCCGACCGGACACCTTTGGTTCGTCAGTTGGTCGACTTGGCTCTGCTTTCCAATAACATGTTGAAGGGAGAGGCTCTGAGTAAATTTATCAAACGGTCGGTTGAAATGCTCTAACAAGCTATACAGATATAAAGTAATACTTTAATATCTGTTCGCAAATATAATATTGAACTGATACTTTAATAGCGAATGTGGATTGTATTAGATAGCACAATCTACATTCGCTATTTTTATACTATTGATAATAAATCAATTACAAATCAAACCACCGATAAGCTCTTTTACGGATGCAATGTTGTTCCTATCGAGATATTCGTCTATTCCGTCCGCTATTTTTTCAGTTATTTGAGGATCTATGAAGTTAGCTGTTCCGACCTCTATGGCAGATGCACCGGCCAATATAAATTCAACGGCATCGGTGGCGTTCATGATTCCTCCCAATCCTACAATAGGGATTTTTATGGCATGGTAAGTTTGCCAAACCATACGCAATGCGATGGGCTTAACACATGCACCGGATAATCCCCCTGTAATTGTAGAGAGTACCGGTCTGCGACGATTTGAATCAATAGCCATACCCAACAGAGTATTGATCAGGGATACAGCATCGGCGCCTTCGGCCTCGACTGCTCGAGCTATCTCGGTAATATCGGTAACGTTTGGCGAAAGTTTGACAATCAAAGTTTTAGGATAAACGGCACGCACAGCTTTTACCACAGCGGCAGCACTTTGGCAACTTGTCCCGAAAGCCATTCCACCCTCTTTCACATTCGGGCAAGAGATGTTTAACTCAATTCCCGAAATCTTGTCCAATGCAGCGATTTTCTCTGCCGTGACGGCGTAGTCTTCTATTGAGGATCCCGATACATTTACCAAGAAATGGGTATCGATATCTTTTATGCGAGGATATATATTTTCGATGAAGTAATTGACACCTTTGTTTTGTAATCCTACTGCGTTGAGCATTCCCGAAGGCGTTTCGGCCATGCGAGGATACGGGTTTCCTTCTCTATGATGCAGCGTCGTTCCTTTTACAATGACTCCTCCCAGCCGAGATAAATCGACGAAATCGGCAAACTCTTCGCCGTAGCCGAATGTTCCCGATGCCGTCATTACGGGATTCCTCAAAAGCAACCCGCCTATATTTACTTTCAAATCTGCCATTTTAGTTTTTCTATATTAAAGATAGGACCTTCCTTACATACACAAGTATTGCCTTCGATCGTATCTTCTACGCAACAGAGACATGCGCCTACGCCACAGGCCATCATATTTTCGAGAGATACTTCACAGGATATGTTTCGTTCATGGGCAAATCGGGCGACGGCTACCATCATGGGTTTCGGGCCGCAAACATACAGCTTATCGAGCTTACTATTTAACAAGGAGTGCTGAGTCACGAATCCTTTTTCGCCCAAAGAGCCGTCTTCTGTGGAAATATATACATCTCCAAACTGCCGAAACATTTCATATTGCAGTATATCCTTGTCTGAACGGAATCCTAACAAAAATTTGGGGGTATAATTCCGTTCTTTTAAGTATTTGCCCCAATACAGCATCGGGGCTATTCCAACGCCTCCTCCGATAAGCAATATATTCGAGTCTGTTTCGTCGGGTAAACTGAATGTATTACCCAATGGTAACACCAAATTAATACTATCTCCTTGTTTCAAATCGCATAAAGTCCGAGTCCCTTCACCGGCTTTTCTTATCAATAGCCATAGCTCATTGCGAGTGGAATCGACGAAATTGATAGAAATCGGACGCCTTAAAAATGTACCGGGAGACCGGTCTACACGAACCTCGACAAACTGCCCGGGTAGCATATCGGGCAACGGTTCATTATTATCGGGTTTCAATTTCAAAAGAGCATAATTATCGTGCAGTTTTGTGTTTTCAACAACCCGAAAGTCAAGAATATATTTTTTCATAAAATTATTTTAGCTGAACAAAGATAGTATAAACCCAAAAGCGAAACAAAAGTTTATCGGATTATGCAATCGTTTTATTTCTCGTTTAAAAAGTTATTCATTGTCCGGGGAAAATGTCTCGAACGTATTATCGGAGTAGAAAATCATGATTTTAGTTACTTTTTTATTTTTTACGACCTGTTCCGATGACTCGAAAAATGGTGCTTTTAAGTTCGTTACTTCTTCATTTTCAAGTTTATGGTCCTGCTTTTGATGAATATTAGAGTCATTTTCCCTCGAATATTTTGAAGGAGCTGTATATTCGTCCGGTTTTATTTCATTCTCCTCGGGAAACAAAGATGTTGAAAATTCTTTGGAGGGTGAGGTAATGTTTTCGTCCGGAGGTATTGCCGTTGTCAAAATCATAGGGCCTGTTCCATATAACAGCCAATAGATAGATAAGTCGGGATAGGCAGAATGTATCTTCCCAATGGTATTGATACTGATCTTCTGATTTCGTCCACCCAAAATTTGAGACATTGAAGATCTCTGTATCTTAGTTGCATCGGCAAATTGCGTAACAGATATACCCTTATACTCGATAAAACTTTTCATTCTTTCGGCAACAATTAGAGCTTCATTTTCTTCCATTTTTAGGGGTGTAAATAGATTCGTAATAGTAAAATTGTAGTTTACAAATGTAATAAGAATAAATAAAAAATGCAAGTTTGTTTTGTGAATTGTGTAGTTTGCAAATGCAAACAAGGTAACATGATGTATACTTCGCAAATAGCCTTTATTGTTTACCAACAAGAGTATTTATTAAAAGTATTATTTTATATTTATATATATAATTGTTTAGAAATCAACATTTTATTTTGTAGTATATATAATGCCGTCGGCGTATGTTGTTCGGAATTCGAAATTATACCTCGAATATACTTTATATTAAACGTATTAAAACATTGGTTTTTAATTATTTATATTATATATATCGTGGATATAATAATTGTTTATGTACCTCTGTGTTTGGTGGATATGCAAATGTAACACCCCTACCCTTTATGAGTTACAGATTTTTATTTTGTGTAATTGTGTTTTGTATATTACATTTGTAAATAGTGGTTGTAAATTACAAATGTAAAAAACAAACTGGTTTATAACTCAACTTCACGAGATTTTATTTTCCAAGTACAGATGTAAACTTGTTCAAAAATATGAGAATTATACGCCCCTAAAATTCTATGCAAAATAGATTTATATTATTGATTCAAAATATATTACAGTTGTAAATAGTATAAAAAAAGGATTCAAATTTTATACTTTGAACCCTTTTCTATCTTTCAAAATCGTAATATGTCGTTTTTCTTATACCTTTAATTCCGCCTTTAAATAACGAGCCGTAAAAGTATTCTGTACACAAACTTCTTCCGGAGTACCCGTTGTTAAAACATATCCTCCATTTTTACCGCCTTCCGGTCCCATATCGATAATGTGGTCGGCACATTTGATTATATCCAGATTGTGCTCAATGACTATCACGGTATTGCCTTTATCTACCAACCGGTTCAATACAGAGAGCAATACTCGAATATCTTCGAAATGTAAACCTGTGGTAGGTTCGTCCAGTATATAGAGAGTTTTACCCGTATCTCTTTTTGAAAGTTCCGCAGCCAGTTTTACCCGTTGACTCTCCCCTCCTGATAATGTCGTAGACGGCTGCCCCAGTTTAATGTATCCGAGACCAACGTCCTGTAAAACTTTAATTTTAGAAATAATAGAGGGTATATTTTCAAAAAATTCTACGGCTTGATTGATGGTCATGTCCAAAACGTCGGCAATAGATTTTCCTTTAAATCTTACTTCAAGGGTTTCTCTATTGTATCGTTTCCCATGACAGGCTTCACAAGGCACGAGTACATCGGGCAGGAAATTCATTTCGATAGTCTTATATCCATTTCCTCCGCAAACCTCGCAACGTCCTCCCGGAATATTGAACGAGAATCTCCCCGGTTTATAACCTCGGATTTTGGCTTCCGGCAATTCGACGAACACGTTGCGTATGTCGGCAAAAACACCGGTATAAGTGGCCGGATTCGATCGAGGCGTTCGACCCAGCGGCGATTGGTCGACCGTTACGATTTTATCGATGTTTTCCAATCCTTCTATTTTCTCATAGGGTAACGGATTTTGCAAAGAACGATAAAATTTTTGACTAATGATAGGTTGCAAAGTCCCGTTAATCAAACTTGATTTACCACTACCCGAAACTCCTGTGATACAAATGAATTTTCCCAGAGGAAATTCGACGGTCACATTTTTTAGATTATTTCCGGTAGCTCCTGATAGTATTATCTTTTTTCCGTTTCCTGTTCTCCTTTGGGAGGCAAATTCGATTTCTTTTTTACCGGTAAGGTATCGAGCCGTAAGAGTGTCGGTTTTCAACATTTCTTTCGGCGTACCGGCGAAAACGATATTTCCTCCCAGCCGTCCAGCCCGAGGCCCCAAGTCTACAATATAATCGGCTTCGAGCATCATTTCCTTATCGTGTTCTACCACAATAATCGAATTCCCCATATCCCTTAATTCTTTTAAAGACTGAATCAATCGGGTGTTATCCCGTTGATGAAGTCCTATACTGGGTTCATCGAGAATATAAAGGACATTAACCAATTGAGATCCTATTTGAGTCGCTAATCTTATCCGTTGGCTTTCTCCACCCGACAATGTGGCAGAAGCTCTGTTCAGGGATAAGTAATCCAAGCCCACATCGACGAGGAAATGGAGTCTGTTACGTATTTCTTTGAGAATCTCGGCCGCAATTTTACGTTGCTGAGAAGATAAATATTCCTCTACATGATTTACCCACTCGTATAATTCCGAAATATCCATATCGGCTAGATCGGCAATATTTTTTCCTGCGATTCTGTAATGTAAAGCCTCCTTGTTCAGGCGATGTCCTTCGCATAGCGGGCATGTAGCTGTCGTGACGAATTGTCCGGCCCATTTTTGAGCTTGCGATGAAGCGTCGCTTTGCTGTTGAATTTCTATATATTTTATCAGACCGTCGAACGATAAAAAATAGTTCGAGGTTCCCAGCGATTCATTTTTAATTTGCAAACGCTCGTCTGTTCCGTTCAGTATATCGTCCAACGCTTCTTCCGGAAGATTTTTGATAGGGGTTTTCAAACTACTGTCGTATTTTTCACAAATTGCGGCGATTTGCCAAAATATCAACGAATTTTTATATTTGCCAAGCGGAACGATTCCTCCTTCATAGATGGATTTTTCGTCATTCGGGATAATTTTGTTTTTGTCAATTATATTGACATATCCCAGCCCCTTACATTTCGGGCAAGCACCTTGTGGGGAATTGAATGAAAAGCTATGAGGAGCAGGTTCACTATAAGACAACCCGGTTTGCGGGTCCATCAATGTTCGGCTGTAATGTCTTATTTCTTGTGTCTCTGCATCGAGAACAATCAGTTGGCCATCTCCTTGTTTCATCGCAGTCTTGACACTTTCCTGCAAACGCCGTTCATCGTCTTTATCCACGATCAGTTTATCGATTACCAGTTCGATGCTGTGGTTTTTATAACGGTCGAGTTTCATTCCATGCGTTATTTCCCGTAGCTCTCCGTCGATTCTGACCGTCAAATAACCTTTTCTCCGAACTTGCTCGAACAAATCTTTATAATGACCCTTACGGTTACGAACCAATGGAGCGAGGATATAAGTTTTCTTATTCTGGTATAGGTCCATTATCAGAGAAATGATTTTCTCCTCGGTATAACGAACCATTTTTTCCCCCGATAAATAAGAGTATGCTTCCCCTGCCCTCGCAAACAGCAACCGAAAGAAATCGAATATCTCCGTTGTTGTCCCTACGGTCGAACGAGGGTTTTTATTCGTCGTTTTTTGTTCTATGGAAATAACAGGACTCAATCCGGTTATTTTATCTACATCTGGGCGCTCCATACCTCCGAGCATATTCCGTGCGTATGCTGTAAAAGTCTCAATGTAACGCCTTTGCCCTTCGGCAAAAATAGTATCGAATGCCAATGACGATTTGCCGCTGCCGCTTAATCCTGTAATAACGGTGAGACTGTTCCGAGGAATATTGACATCTATATTTTTAAGATTATGGACACGAGCCCCATATACTTCAATTTGTTCTTCTGCTTTCATTTTTTGTCGATCACCCACTCTTTTTTATAAGTAGTAAATTTACGTTTCGTATAATACAAATCGTCTTTCATCGGTATTTTTATATAGTAAACTTTTCTGGACTTATCCGGTAAGAAACGGGAACGAAGCCACGGGTTGGCTTCTTTTAATTGGGCATAAGAAACGCCCTTAGATTGAGCGAATACGGCTAGGTCGTTAATCGTGGTATCTACTTTTATTTCCGAATATCTGATTGGTTGATAGAGTTGTTTGGCTTTTAGTTTGTATCCATATTTTGCCGGAGAAGAAAATATTTCTTTCATGGCTAAAATGCGAAATACATAACGAGATGTTTCTTCGTTTAACCATAAATCGAACGATCGATCGGCCAGCTGTTTTTCCAATTCGGTCGATATACGTCCCATACCGGCATTATAAGATGCTGCGACAGTCGTCCAACTACCGTATTTTTCATAAGCATCTTTCAAATATTTGCAGGCTGCGCGAGTGGACTTTTCTATATGATAGCGTTCGTCTATATCGTTATTTACTTCTAGTCCATATTCTCTTCCCGTACGAGGCATAATTTGCCAGATACCAACGGCTTTTGCCGGTGAAACGGCTCTTGGATTCAAGGTACTTTCAATAACGGCCAAATATAAAAAATCGGTCGGGACTTTCTCTTCTTTCAATATAGGTTCCAATATGGGAAAATATCGGTTGGCTCGTTTTATGGCTAATGATGTAGACGAGTGCATATAACATAGCGTGGTGAGTTCCCTGTCGAATCGTTCATACATATCCAGACGATCCAGATCTACAAGCTCATTTGCGAATTTCACTTGTAGTGGAAATTCGGGAACGATTACATCGGAAAATTCTTTTGTCGTATTTGCATACCCTTTAATGAACAGCGGTGTATACAAAAATAACAGTACAATAAAAAAATACCTCTTTGGCGTCATTTACTTATATCCATTAATTTTTAGGACGTAATATATTGATGTGTCCCTTTAATTTCATCTTTTTATTGTTTGCCCCCTTTGCTTCTATTACATAATAATATACTCCCGGGTCTACATATTTGCCACGATACTTTCCGTCCCAGCCTTGATCGGGGCTATCGAAGTAAAACATTTGAACTCCCCATTTATTGAATATCCAACATTTAAAACTAACGATCGATTTATAAGCTACTTTCCATTCGTCGTTAACTCCGGGGCTTGTTCCCGGTGAAAAAACGTTTGGTGCTTCCAAACGAGGTTCTCCGATATTTATGGTGAATGTCTCGCTGTATGCCTGACATGTAGCGGTACTATTACTGGCGACTAAGCGAACATAAGTGACACCCTCGTCTCTGAAAGTGTACCATAAGGTTTCATCGTTATACCGGGCAATTGTATTTGAAAAGTCCTCCTTGTCCGAGAATTCCCATTCGATATGAGTAACAGCATCCGTTACATAAGCTTTGAATTCGATCTCGGCCGGTGCAGACCCTCCCAAATAATCGGTGGGATGTCTATCGTCTTCGTTCGTGGCATCTTCCCGATATGTTTGTTCTGCCGTCGCTGTCACCCCTATCGCCGATGTTATATATTCCTCGGTCGATGCCGTCTGCGACAGACCCCAATAATTCAATATCTGATCTCCTGTTACTGTAAAATCGGTATTACAGAGAGGAGACGGTACTTGGATAGAAGAAGAAAAGTCATACACCCTTTCAGTCTGGAATGTTTGGGTATATGCCAGAGACTCTTTATCCCATGTCAAACTCATATAACTAACCGTGAGCTCACGGCGTAGCGATTTAGGGGCTCCATTGGTCGAGTAGTAATTGAGCTTTTTCCCTTCCCCATCTAGCATTAATGTGGTCATATCGCACTGACCTTCTTCATTTGATGTAGAAACAGCATTAAGAATCAAAGGAGATTGGGAATAATCGATTATCCATAAATAATAACTCTCTCCATTTTGTTCAATTATATATCCACAATCGGCTTCCGAAATATTCAATGTAGAAATGTTCCCGTTTTGTATAGCTCCACTTATCGGTGTAGCAGATTCTTTACCGATTTCCCTGAATAGGCACCAAGAAATGGGAGAATCATCTTCCCCCGAAAATTCGATCGTTGCGTTATTTAGCGAATATATCACAAAAACACCACCTGTTAAACCGGTACTAATCTCTGGCGTATGGTTATAGGCAGGTCTCCCCCCCCCCGATACGGTAATTTGTTGAGCATATAACTCACCGATTGTAATGATGCACGCGAAAAATAGCAGGTATCTACGCATATTTATCCAAATAATAATGAATGACAAAGTTACAATTTTTCAAGTAATCGTGTTTGTATCTTGAATTTAAAATTTCCCAATAATCTCGTTTCCGAGAGAGAAATGATAATATGATTTCCATAATCTCGATCGGGTTTGCAACTAACGATATTTTTATATACTTTTGTTTCTTGTATATCAAGTTTGTATATAAAAGATAACGATTTGAAAATATGAAATATAATCGAATAACCATAGCTCTATTATTTTGTTTTGCCTTTACTTTTTTGTTGTCTGCTCAGACAGAGAATTTACAAACAAAGGTTATAGACGGGAAAGAATTTTATATTTATAAGGTTAAACCGTCGGAGGGATTTTATATATTATCTCATAAATTCGGTATTTCTCAGGAGGAAATTATTCGCTATAATCCTGCCGCTAAAAATGGCTTAAAAAAAGGACAGCTGCTCATGATTCCGACAAATAAGGGCGTGAATAAACAAGATTCTGAACCGGAAATCGAAAGCACATTTGAACATACAATCGTACGGGGAGAATCCCTGTATTCTATTTCAAAGACTTATAAAGTTCCTATTAGAAGCATTATTGCACTTAATCCGGGTTCTGAACGTGGAATAAAAGCCGGTGCGACTTTAAAGATTCCACAACGTTATCAAAAACCTGAGAAACAATCTATTCCTCTTGTACAAAAGGACACTCAAACAGCAATGAATACCGCCGATAGTGAAGTTGTAGAGGATTCTTCGAACGGGACCTCGAATGAATATGTCTATCATACGATTGCCGACGGAGAAACTTTATTCTCTATATCAAAAAGATATGATGTTGACATAGAGACTATTTTGAAACTTAATCCCGGTATTTCCCCTACTCATATGAAGAAGGGTTCCGTGATACGCATAACTCCCGATACGAAAGAATTAAATGTTACGATAGAGCCCAAACAGTTGTATACGGAATATAAAGTAAGGAAAAAGGAGACTTTATATAGTATCTCAAAAAAGTTTGGAACGACTGTTGAAGAGATAAAGAAATGCAATCCGAACATAAAACAAATAAAGCAAGACGATATAATAAATATTCCCGCAGGAATAGAGTACAATACAGTTACTGCTGAAAATCCTATCACGAGTGCAGAAATCAATAATATATACAATAAGTTATATAAAAGCGACAAGAAGGGGGTAATCAATGTCGCGGTTATACTACCGTTCATGTTGCGACAGTCGTCTCCCGATACGAAAGCCTGTTTATATACCGAGTATTATCAGGGTTTTTTAATGGCAGTAGACAGCCTTAAACGTCAAGGGGCCTCTATCAATGTATATGCGTACGATTCCGAAGAGTCCGAATCAACGGTTCGTCGTATTCTTTCAGATCCGATATTAAAAGAAATGGATTTGATTATCGCTCCTGAAAATGACAGTCATATAAAGTTAATCGCTGATTTCGGACTGGCTAACGATATAAATGTCGTTAATACTTTTTCGCTTAAAAACGAGGAGGTTTCGCACAATGCAAAAGTATTCCAAACCAATATTCCTCATTCCTATTTATATGCAGAAGCTGCTGACAGATTTATCCGTTATTTGGGAAATCGGAAAGTCGTATTTTTATCTCATACACCGGAAGAACCCGACAAAAGAGATTTTATCGGCGGTCTGAAAGAAGAATTGAATCGAGCTCATATCGCTTATCACGAAATAAAGTTCGGTAATGAGTTGAACCTATTAGATCAAGATTCTATATTGGCAGATGCAAGCGGGATTGTATTTGTACCTACCTCGGCCAAAAAGAAGGTTCTTTCTTTAATTGTAGCGCCTATTGAATCGTTGAAAGAAAAAAGAGCAGATTTGGATATTGCACTTTTCGGATACCCGGAATGGCTGACACAGGTTCCTGAATATCTGAACGAATTTTATAAACTAAATACTTATTTATATTCCCGGTTCTATGCCAATCCGTTCGAGGAAGATACTAAGACGTTTCACAAACGATTCCTTTATTGGTATAATAAGGATATGATAAATGCCAGCCCTCAATATGCTTTATTAGGATTCGATACCGGAATATATTTCCTTTCGGCTATACGGGAACATGGGAAGAATTTTGCGTCACAGGATATTCGGCCTTCGATCGATCGCATACAAACCGATTTTTCATTTCAACGTGTAAACAATTGGAGTGGCTTTATCAATAAATCTTTTTATTTCATCAATTTTACACCTAATTTCACAATCAGGAAAATTAGAGAATAAACGATGAAACTTTTTCGATACATACTATTTGTTATAGCAGTTGTGTCTCTGCAATCAGGATTGGCACAGAGAAGTGATTATCAACCTGAATTTACAGTGGGAGTAAAGGGTGGAACGACCCTTTCGAGAGTTTCGTTTACTCCTACTGTAACGCAATCGTTACTTTTGGGTTACACCGGCGGGGTATCGGTTCGTTATATCGAAGAAAAATTTTTCGGGTTAATTGCTGAAATCAATTTTACTCAGTGCGGTTGGAACGAAACTTTTGAAGAAGATCCCTATACCTATACTC
>OMFR01001168.1_pt1 | contig 11086 bp, 10 predicted proteins | sample 1645691 | NCBI WGS metagenome assembly OMFR01 (sample SAMEA103958132, study PRJEB25191) | human gut metagenome | biome: human-associated habitat [ENVO:00009003]; feature: intestine environment [ENVO:2100002]; material: feces | place: Germany | collected 2013/2015
TTCTACAGGTTGCGCAGCCACTGCCTGACGCCCCATGGGGACAACACGGCTATCTCCTTGGTGGAGTATGACGAGGATGGCTTTACCGTGCTGTACCGGGATGACAACCACCATTTGATCGATGCGAACCTGTCCACCTTTGCCAAGCAGACATGGTGGCGGGACAAGCGGATGATGAGCGGCGGCCAGTACTATAAGGACATGGACGAGGCCACAGCGGTACGCTTCGGCGTTCCGGCGGAGGGCAAGCGCATCGCCGTATGGTTCGAGGACCAGCCGGTAGGCGCGGTGACACTGCTGCCGGACAAGGCCGGTGACGCCGGCTGGATCGGCTACTACTATCTGGAGCCCACCATGCGGGGCCGCAACTACGGCATTCCGCCGCTGGGTCAGGCGGTGCAGTTCTACCGCGCCCGCGGTATCGACCGGCTGCGGCTGCGGTGCGAGGACGAGCAGACACGGGGCTTTTTCGCCCACTACGGCTTCTATCCCCTGGAGGGCGACGTGATGGAGAAGTATATCGGCTATGAGCCGCGGGAGATCGTATGGTAAAGGGAACGGAATTTTTGCCGGTGAGCCGGGACGAGATGATCCACCGGGGCTGGTACTACTATGACTTTCTGGTGGTGACGGCGGACGGCTATATCGACCATCCCAGCTTCGGCAGCGCCATTATTGCCCGCCTGCTGGAGAGCGAGGGCTACCGGGTGGCGGTGCTGGCCCAGCCGGACTGGCACGATGCCGAGGCCTTCCGCGCCATGGGCAAGCCCCGGTACGGCGTAATGATCGGTGGCGGCAATCTGGACTCCATGGTGGCCCACTACACGGTGGCCAAGCGCCGCCGGACACAGGACTTGTACAGTCCCGGCGGCAAGCTGGGCTTCCGCCCCGACCGTCCCACCATCATCGGTGGGTTGGAGGCCTCGCTGCGGCGGTTCGCCCACTATGACTACTGGGACGACAAGGTGCGCCGCTCCATCCTGTTTGACGCGCCTGCCGACCTGCTGGTCTACGGCATGGGTGAGAGCGCCACGGTGGAGGTCGCCCGCCGTCTGGCGGCGAAAACGCCGGTGGGCGATATCACCGATGTGCGGGGCACCGCCTGCATCGTCACCGACCCGACGGTGTGCCGGTATCACGAGGTGACCTGTCCCTCCTTTGAGGAGGTGCAGTCCGATAAAATTGCCTACGCTAAGGCCACCAAGGTGCAGTATGACGAGCACGACCCCATCCGGGGCAAGGCCATTTTGCAGCAGTGTCAGGGACGCTGGCTGCTGGTGAACCCGCCCCAGCGTCCCCTGAACCGTCAATCGATGGACAGGCTCTATGACCTGCCCTTCACCCGCGAGGTGCATCCCATGTACACCGAGGGCATCCCCGCCATCGAGGAGGTGCGGTTCTCCATCTGCCACAACCGGGGCTGCTTCGGCGGGTGCAATTTCTGCGCGCTGACCTTTCATCAGGGGCGGATGGTCACCTCCCGCAGCATCGAATCGGTGCTGGCCGAGGCGGAGCTGCTGACCCACGACCAAAAATTCAAGGGCTATATCCACGATGTAGGCGGCCCCAGCGCCAACTTCCGCCACACCTCCTGCCGCCAGCAGAAGGAACACGGTATGTGCAAGGGCAAGTCCTGTCTGGCCCCGGAGCCCTGCAAGAATCTGGACGCCGACCACAGCGAGTACACGGAGCTTTTGCAGCGGATGCGGAAGATTCCCGGCATCAAGAAGGTGTTCGTCCGCAGCGGCATCCGGTATGACTACATGCTGCAAGACAGGAACAAGGACTTTTTCAAGGAGCTGGTGGACTATCACATCAGCGGCCAGCTGAAGGTGGCGCCGGAGCACTGCGTCAGCGCGGTGCTGGACTACATGGGCAAACCCCATTTCGACGTGTTCCTGAAGTTCTGGCGGCAGTACCAGAAGCTGAATGAGTCCGACGGACGGGAGCAGTATCTGGTGCCCTATCTCATGTCTTCCCACCCCGGCTGCACGCTGAACGACGCGGTGGAGCTGGCGGTGTTCCTTAAGCGCACCGGCCACCAGCCGGAGCAGGTGCAGGACTTCTACCCCACCCCCGGCACCATGTCCACCTGCATGTACTATACCGGCATCGACCCGCGGACGATGCAAGAGGTCTATGTGGCCCGCGATCCCCACGACAAGGCGCTGCAAAGAGCGCTGCTGCAATGGGGGCGGGGCGATAAGCGCTCGCTGGTGATCGAGGCGCTGGAAAAAACGGAGCGCACTGACCTCATCGGCTTTACGCCGGATTGTCTCATCCGTCCGGTAAAGGGGGAAAAGTACTTTGGCCTGAAGCCGGAGGAGCGGCAGCAGCCGCCCAAAAAGAAAAAGGAAGGCCGTCCGCCCAAACCGGAGGGCACCGTCCACCGGGGCCGCCGTACCGACGGCCAGAAGGGCAAAATGTCTCCCAAGAAGAAGGTCGCCTTTGCCAAGCAACGGGCGAGGAAAAAATAGCGCTTCGCTGGACTGGTTTCTGCCGAAGGCAGCGCCCTTCGGCGCTGCCTTCGAAATTCGTTTCGACTCCCACGATACCAAAAAAGAGATGCACCCTTTCAGGGTGCATCTCTTTTTTGGTGGAGGCGAGGGGAGTCGAACCCCTGTCCGAAAGCGCTTTAACAGGACTTTCTCCGGGCGCAGTTACGATTTAGACATTCCCTCCTCGACGCGGCACGCAACAGACGCGGCGATTCAGTAGAGTCATGATGCGTGGGCGGGGCAACTCTTACCCGCCTCACGGACGCCACCTAAACGACGCCTTCCCCGGCCGGTGGCCGCTCCGGTTCAGACGGTCACTGCGTTAAGCAGCGACGGCAACAGTATTCGTGTTGTCAGTTAATTTTAATTTGCCCGTTGTATGGTGGTCAGGCGCCACCGCCCGCTTATCCGGTCTCCACACCCCCGTCGAAACCAGTACGCCCCCGTATAGCCCGCCCGAGATCGGGCGGGAGAGGGAACTGGGAAGGGAAACCGTTCGTTTCCGATTTACCGCTCCGGCAGCTTCTCCGGCTCGGGATAGTCAACACCCTTGGTGTCCACGCGCACCTTGGCCATGCGCTGATCCTTCTTGGGCTTGTTGGTCATCATGTTGCGGGGCGTGGAAGCGATGGCATCCACCACGTCCATCCCCTCGATGACCATGCCGAAGGCGGCGTATTCACCGTCCAGATGGGGCGCGTCCTTATGCATGATGAAGAACTGGCTGCCGGCGCTGTCGGGGATCATGGTACGGGCCATGCTCAGCACGCCGCGGGTGTGCCGCAGGTCGTTGTTGAATCCGTTGGACTTGAACTCGCCCTTGATGCAGTAGCCGGGGCCGCCGGTGCCGTTGCCCAGCGGGCAGCCGCCCTGGATCATGAAGCCATAGATGCAGCGGTGGAAGATCAGGCCGTCATAGTAGCCGCTGTTGGCCAGAGAGATGAAGTTATACACGCTCTGGGGCGCGATATCGGGGTACAGCTCCGCCTTGATGACGCCGCCGTCCTCCATTTCGATGGTGACAATGGGGTTATTTTCCATAGGATGCTCCTCCTTTGTATCATTAGTAGCGTTCCCGGCGGGCGCGATCCATTTCACGCTTGGCGTCCCGCTCGGCGATCGCCTGCCGTTTATCGTAGTTCTTCTTGCCCTTGCAGACGCCCAGCTCCACCTTTACAAGACCGTTCTTGAAGTAGACGCTGAGGGGGATCAGGGCGTAGCCGTCCAGCTTTTGGGCCTCGTGAAGCTTGCGGATCTCCCGCTTGTGCATCAGAAGGCGCTTGGGCCGGTCGGGGTCGCGGTTGAAGATGTTGCCCTTGTCGTAGGGCGAGATGTGCATGTTGTACACCATCAGCTCGCCCTCCTTCGTCACGGCGCAATAGCTGTCCTTCAGGTTCAGCTGTCCGCCCCGGATGGACTTGACCTCGGTGCCTGCCAGCTCGATACCGGCCTCGTACCGCTCCTCCACGAAGTAATCGTGAAAGGCCTTTCGATTCTGCGCCGCCGTCTTGACGCCGCCGCTTTTCGCCATGGCAAGTCCCTCCTTTCGCTGGGCTGGATACACATTGTAGCACATTTTTTCGTCAGATGCAAGGGGAAAGCCATCGAACGGCGGGGTTACAGCGTGTCGAATTCCTCCCGCGTCAGCAGCAGGTTCAGCGCGTCCAGCAGGCCGGTGGTGGTGAGATGCTCCGGCAATTGCAGCGTTTGCAGCACCGCCGCCCTCTTTGCCGCGCTGTTGGGGCCCATGAGCCCCTTATCCATCAGTTCGGCGCGGGTGATACCGGCGCTGGGCAGCCTGCTCTCCTCCCCCTCGAAGGTGGCGCCGCAGCGGCGCAGCGCCTCCAGCAGCACGGCGGGAGACATGCCCTCCACGCCCAGCTTGCCCTCCTTGCCGCCCTTTTTCTTGCGGCGCTCCTTGCCCGGCACGTCGGGGACATAGGCCTGCTTCACCCACTCCGGCGGCAGAGCCCCCTTCAGGTGATTGCGGATGACAAAGCCCGCACCGTCCGGGTCGGTCAGCAATATCACGCCCCGCTGTTCCGCCAGACGGCGGAAATAGGACAGCTTCTCCTTGTCGTGGAACACGCCGAAGCCCTCGGTGGTCAGGATCACGGCGTCCACCACCTGAGACAAGGCGTTTTTATCATAGCGGCCCTCCACGATGATGACCTCACGGATGCGGGGCTTCACCGGACACCTGCCAATTCCATCAGGAACAGCTTCAGCTCCGCCTCGCTGTCCATGCCCCGCTCGCTTTTCATGCGGCGATCCAGCCGCTGGCAGCGGATGACGGCGCTGCTGCACCAGTCGTGATCCACCTTTTTCGCCGCCTGCAGCAGCAGCTTGGCGGGATAGTCGCTGCTCATGCTCCACAGCTGCTTCAGCCAGAAGCGGTCCTTGCCGGTATCCAGCGCCATGCGGGCGGTGTACAGCTTCCGCAGCTCCTTGCCCAGCGCCGCCAGAATGGCGATAGGCTCCGTCTGCATTCGCAGCAGGTCGGCCAGCACACGGGCGGCGTCATCATATTTCCCCGCCGTGACGCAGTTGGTCATGTCAAACACTCGGGCGTCCAGCACCGGGTCGGCCACAGCGTTAATATCGTCGATGGTGATGCGCTCCTGCTTAGCGTAGGCGGCGATCTTCTCGATCTCCGGCACCAGATCCGTCATCAGTGTGCCGCAGGTAAACAGCAGGTGGTCGGCGGCGGAGGAATCGATATCATGCCCCAGCGCCGTAAACCGGCGGCGCAGCCAGTTCACCAACTGGGCGCGCTCCTGCTGGGCAAACTCCACGGCGCAGACATGCTTGTCCAGCGCGGCGCACAGCTTCTTCATCTTGCCGTCCCGCTTGTAGTCCAGCGTGTCATAGATGAAGATCAGCGTACAGTACTCCGGAAAGTCCTCCAGCAGTGCGATCAGGGCGTTCCGCTGGCTCTCGTCCAGCTTGAAAAGATCCATATCCTCCACCGTGACCAGCGTGTGCTGGGCCATCATGGGCATGGCCTCCACCACCTCGGACAGCGCCTGCACCGTCAGGCCCTTGCCGCTGAGGTGATGGTCGTTGAACTCCTCGAACCCCGCCGGGATCAGCAGCTGCCGCACCTGCTGCAAATACCGGGCCCGGAGATACGTCTCCTCGCCGTAAAAGATATAGACATTCTGCATCTGCTCCGCCTTCAGGTCGGCCTTCAGACGGGTAAAGCCCTTATGTTCCGCCATGTTCGTCTCCTCCATGAATGGTGATGGTGCCCTCCCGGTCGGTGCGGCGCACGAGAGCGCCCGCTTCCTCCAAGCGCTCCAGCGTTTCCGACGCGGGATGGCCGTAGCTGTTGCGGCCCACGCTGATGACGGCGATCTCCGGCCGCGTGGCCGCCAGAAACTCCCGGCAGGAGCTGTATTTGGAGCCGTGATGGCCCACCACCAGCACCTCGATATCCGGGATGGGATATTTTTCGAGCAGCGCCCGCTCAGTGGTATCCTTCATATCGCCGGTGATGAGCACGTCAAAGTCGTGGGCGCTGCCCAGCACGGACAGACCCTGCTCGTTCATGTCACCCTCGCCTACCGGCGGGTACAGCGTCACCACCATGTCGCCCGCTGCCGCCAGCGTGGTGCGGCGCACCCACTCCACCTGAATATCATACTGCTCCGCCGCTTCCAGCAGACGCTCCCGGACGCCGTACTCGTCCTCTATATCCGGCAGGTACAGGGTATCCACCGGTATCCGGGACAGCAGCGTATACAGGCCGTTGGTATGGTCGGCGTGGAAATGGGTGACGGCTACCGCCTTCAGCCGGTGGATTCCCATAGCGGACAGCTGATCCGCCGCCACGGCGCCCGCGTCGATATAGCTGTTGGAGCTGCCGCAGTCCACCAGAATGGCCTGTCCCTCGGAATAGAGGGCTACGCTCTCCCCCTGTCCCACGTCCAGCACCGCCACGTTCATGTTGCCCGCACGGTAGACCAGCGTGTTGCTCCAGATGGCCAGCGCCAGCGTCAGCACCGTTGCCAGCAGGGTGATAAGATACTTCCGCTTGCGCCATTTCTTCACCGCGGCGCACAGGCCGAAGCCCAGATATGCCCCCACCATCCACAGCCGCAGATAGTGGTTATCGAAATAGACGGCGTGATACCGCCATCGGGTCAAGACCCACGCGATCCACAGCACCGCATGGATCAGACCATAGGCCGCCCAACCCAGCACTCTGGCCGCCGGAAGCCACACGAAGCCCGCCAGCACCGTGACGAAGGACGCCATGAAGCCGTACCCCGCCACAGGCACCGCCAGCAGGTTGGCCAGCGGAGACACCAGCGATAGCGTATTGAAATAGTAGGCCACCAGCGGCACGGTGCAGATGGTGGCGCTGAGCGATACCGCCAGATTGGCGCCGGCAAAGGCCAGCACACGCCGCACATGCTTATTCTTCCCCTGATACCAGTCGAAAAACAGGCGGTACAGCCGTCCGGACAGGATCACAATGCCGAAGGTGGCCGCAAAGCTCAGCTGGAAGCTGATGGACGCGGCGGCAAAGGGATTGCCCAGCAAAATCACCAGCAGCGCCATGCCCAGACTGGTAAAGGAGTCGCTGTCCCGGCGGAACAGGGGCGCCAGCAGCAGTGCGATCTGCATGATGCAGGCACGAACCACCGAGGGCGACAACCCCACCATATTCATATAGAACAGCAGCACGCAGATGGTAACACCGCAGAACAGCCGCCGCCGTGACCGGGGCAGCAGCAGAGCCAGCAGCGTCACCAGAAAGGCGCAGTGAAGGCCCGACACCGCGAACAGGTGCGCCAGACCCGCACCCCGCATGACGAGGTAATCCTCGTCGGCAATGTCATATTTGCTGCCGGTCAGCTCGGCAGAGATGATGCCCGCTGTCCGGGGATCGTCCCAGATGGCCCGAATCTTCTCCTGAAAGGCAAGTCCCGCCCGTTGCGGCAGCCACCGCAGGCTGTTGGAGGAACCGGCGGTCACGTCCAGCTCCCCTCTGGCGTACAGCAGGGCGTAAATACCCTTGGAGGTAAAGGTGGTCAGCCGGGTATCCGCCACCTGCGCGGCATCGTTCCACCGGGCCGTACCGGACACGGTATCGCCCGGCTCCAGCGTCAGCAGCGTTTCATCGCCGTACAGCACCGCTTTGGCAAAGGGATGGCCGTCCAGCCGGATCGTCACCCGCGCGCCGTAGTCCGTTTCCCACGCTTCGCCGCAGACCACGCCGGAGAAGGGCAGCTCCTGTCCGCACTTGTCCAGCACCGGCTGCTGTACCCAATGCTGATAGCCGGTGAAATACAGCAGCGACGCCGCCAGCGACGCGCAGATCAGCGCACGGCGGCCTTTGTCTCCCAAACGCTTACGCAGGAAGAACGCCGCAACCGCCAGTGCCAGCAGCACCGCCGCGGCAGGAAGCCACCAGCCGCCCTTCGGCTCCAGTGCCGCCGCCAGCGTACCCACCGCGAAGGAGAACGCCAGGATCGCCAATGTCCGCATGAATGCTCTCACCTCTCCGCCAGCAAAGTTCCTTTATTATAGCAAATCTTCCGTCCGAGGGCAATACTCACCACAGGACGTAATATTGACAATATCCCCCGCAGACACTATACTGTTGCTATCTCAACAACAGGAGGTTCCCCATATGGAAAACAAGCTGCTGGGCAGCAAGCTCTTTCTCTACGTGACCGAATTCTTCGCCGGTGTGTCCGTCATGGCGGTGGAGCTGGGCGCCAGCCGGTTGATGGCCCCGTATTTCAGCTCCTCCCAGATCGTGTGGACGGTCATCATCGGCGTTATCATGATCGCCATGGCCATCGGCAACCTGTGGGGCGGCAAGCTGGCGGACAAGACCAATTCGCCGGACAAGCTCTATGGCCGTATTCTGATCGCCGCCATCTGGATCGCCCTGATCCCCTTTGTGGGGCGGTGGCTGATTGCGGGCGTCAGTCTGCTGCTGGCCATGTTCGTGACGAAAAACTTCCTCGTCTGGGCGGCGCTGGCGGCGTGTCTGGTGATCTTCGCCTTCCCCTGTGTGCTGCTGGGCACGGTGACGCCGTCGTTCGTCATCATCCTTGCAATCGCCATCTTCTTCGCCGGCATCCGCCAGAACCCCGTCGTCGACGCGGCCTTCAAGGGCATGCGCCCGGCGGTCGTGGCGCTGATCATCGGCCCGGTGCTCACGCTCTCCCGCGGCATGCACTGGACGATGCTGGTCGTCATCGCCGCCTCGGCCCTGGCCATCTGGTGGCTCGACTGGTCGCCGATCTGGATACTCGCCGCGGCCGCCGCGCTGGGCATCGCCTGGGAGTTGACAATGGCAAAAAAGGTGAAAGGTGAAAGGTGAGTTTTGCGGTTGAGCGAGGGCAGAGACCGCCTGCGGGACATGCCGACTCCCAACTTTTAATTTTTAATTCTCAATTCTTAATTAGCGCAGCTATGATCCTCTGGCAACTCTTCATATCCTACCTCAAGATCGGATTCTTCGGATTCGGCGGCGGCTACGCCATGCTGTCGCTGATCCAGAACGAAGTGGTCGTGCAGCACCAGTGGATGACCGCCGCCGAATTCGCCGACATCGTCGCCGTGTCGCAGATCACGCCCGGTCCCATCGCCATCAACTCGGCGACCTACGTGGGTTACAGCGTCGGCGTCCAGACCGGACACACCTGGTGCGGCATCCTGGGTTCGGCAATCGCCACTTTCGCCGTCTGCATGCCGTCGCTGACGCTGATGATCCTCGTGGCGCGTTTTTTTATGAAACTCAAAGGGAACCGGCTGGTCGAAGGGGCCATGCGGGGCATGCGGCCCGTGGTGATCGGCATGATCGCCGCCGCGGCTCTGCTGCTGATTTTCCCCCACGGCGACAACCCCGACGACCGGAACTTCATCGACGCCTGGAGCTGGGCGCTCTTCGGCGGTGTTTTCGTGGGTTCGTGGCGCAAGGTCAACCCCATCCTGCTGATCGTCCTCTCGGCCGGGGCGGGAATCCTGATTTACTACGTATTCTAACCCGACACACCATGAAGAAATCCTTAAAAAAACAGTTAAAAAAGTGGAATATCGGCGACTATGTCCGCCAATTCTCGATCGTTACGGGCGGCGTGCTGCTGACGCTGTGGCTGACGGCCAAAATTGCCGACTCGGCAAAACAGAGGGAGGTGCGGCAGGCCATGCAGCTCGTTGCGCTCGAACTGCGCGACAACCTGCAAGTTATACAGGATTACAAATGGATGTACAACGACGAGAAACGGGTCGCATACCGCCTGAAGGAGCATGATTTCTCGCTCGACGGCCTTCCCGCCGATACGGTAGCTTACTATACCCGGCGGATCACCGGCAGCATGGGAAAACCCTACCGCTTCCTAACCGACGCGCTGGAGATGTTCAAGACGACGGGCATCGCGTCCGACATCGCCGACAAACAGATCGTCATCGACCTTCTGCGCTGCTACAACGAACTCGGGGCATTCGACAACTCGATGAATATCTACTACGACCAGCGCATGAAAGCCATCCTGCCCGAACAGATGGGGGAAACCTTGTGGTCTGCGGATACGAATATCGACAAGGTATTCGGCAAAATGCTCGCCAGCAAAAAGGTGCGGAACTGGCTCGGTATGATTCCGAGGGCTTTCGACTCACGCTACTTCGAGACGAATGAAGAAAAGCTCGAAACAATGATTGCCGAGCTGGAAAAACGCTACCAGTAGATCAAGTGTCCGCGGATCGGTCAAAAGCACCGCGATCAGTCCTACCGGCGGTGTAAAGATCACGCTGACGAGGAGTGCTCAATCGCCGTAGTCATCCCGGTGGGCATACCCGACCGGTTCTTCCTCCGAAGTGGAAGAGCCTTCTTTAAGGAATATCCCGGAATCGAAGCGCCGGGCGGTCTGATGCAGGGGTATGGACATCTCCGTTCCGGGTTTCACAGAGCCAGCAGCATGGCCCCGCCCGTCAGCGCCAGCAGCAGGAACGCGGCGAAGAACAACAGCCCCAGAATGGCGACGACGGTTCCGACACAACCCCATCGCTGCCCTCCGCCGGGCAGCGGATCGGTCAGCAGGGCGACGATCAGCCCGACGAGCGGCGTGAAGATCAGGCTTATCAGAAACGCCCAGCCGAAGCCGATACGGCGGTGGCTGCCGATGATGCCCACCAGCACGGCGAGGAAACAGCCGCTCAAAATTCCGAATATCACTGCAAGAATACTCATATCACGTGTTTTAAGGTTGATAGAATCCGTCTAAACTCACGGGCGCAGAACCGAAAGGAAAAAGGAACGAAGCCTCCGGGAGCTCCTAAAACCGGCGGGCCTCCGCAGGGCGGAGCTGCGCCCTGCCAACTTGCCCCGGCAAGTTGAAACCGATTTCTTATGCCCTTTTCGGCCGCTGCAATTTCGCAGTCTGCAACTGCCGTTCTGCGCTCGTATTCATAGAACCGGCGTCTTACGCCTGCGCCGCGGAACGCGACACGGGATTCCGACTTGAGGACGGCTGCCAAAAACACAGCGCATCCCCCGCGCCCCCCCCCGCAAACCCTACCGCGTAAACCGGTAATAGGTTCCCAACGGCAGCTGCTTGCCGGCCCGG
>OMFR01001169.1_pt1 | contig 11076 bp, 8 predicted proteins | sample 1645691 | NCBI WGS metagenome assembly OMFR01 (sample SAMEA103958132, study PRJEB25191) | human gut metagenome | biome: human-associated habitat [ENVO:00009003]; feature: intestine environment [ENVO:2100002]; material: feces | place: Germany | collected 2013/2015
ATAAGTACAGATCCTGATTCACAGAAGGAAACCTGGATGATTTCCCCCCAGCTTGCAGATCTTCTGGATGAAGGACTTGCCTTTACCAAGGAATCCGGAGGTGCTTTTGATATTGCCATTGCGCCTCTTACCTCTCTGTGGGATTTTACCGCAGAAGATCCCCAGGTACCGGCAGACAATGATATCCAGACAGCACTGCCACTGTGCAGCTCTGATGGCGTAGAGCTTAACGGGCAGAAGCTTACTCTTCCTTCTCCCGACACTGCCTTTGACGTAGGGGCTATTGCCAAAGGCTATATTGCCGACCGCATCAGTGAATACCTGAAAAAAAGCGGCGTAAAAAGTGCCATCATCAATCTGGGCGGCAATGTTCTCTGTATTGGAGGACGGCCTGACGGAGAGCCATTTAAGGTTGGCGTTCAGAAGCCTTTTGCTGACCGCAATGAAACGGCTGCTGTAGTGGATATCAACGGACGTTCAGTTGTTTCTTCGGGAATCTACGAACGCTGCTTTAAGCAGGACGGAAAACTCTATCATCACATCCTGGATCCACACACCGGATATCCTTATGATAACGGTCTGATCTCCGTCACTATCATTTCTGACCGTTCCGTGGACGGCGATGCCTTAAGCACCACCTGCTTTGCACTGGGCCTGAAAAAAGGTCTTGCCTTCGCAGAAAAAAAAGGTGTCCAGGCTGTCTTCATCACCAAAGACTATGAGCTTCACTATACAAAAGATTTCCAGAAAAAAATAAAAGTTTCACAGGTCGACTGATCTGTGAAACTTTTATCTGTGATAGTATCTGCTGCTCTTTTTAATTAGGTGTGATCATATCCGGCCAGGACAGGATTTCCCTAGAGATGATCTCTTCGTAATCACCTTCCACATCCTCACTTCTTCCGGCTGCAAACACATTGGTCTCAGCACCCCATACACTGTCCTCATACTCCCATACGTGGAACTTCAGCCCGCGGAACATAAAATCAATGCTTCCGCAGCCATCCTCTTCCGTATACTCAAATGGGATCTTCTTGGTATTCAGTGCTTCCTGCACTTTCTGTAAACGCATATACTCTCGCTCCTTCCACGCCGAAAATCTTTCTTTATATCAAGTATAGCATGTTGTGATTTTCGACACAAGGAAAGGATGAAAGTGGCTGTGAGCTACGGATATCTCAGGCCCAGTAGAGTCTCATTCCAAACTCATGGCTCATACGGTCCGGATGCCCATCAACTCTTGAAAGCAAAGTACAGATATCCTGATAGGTATTCTTTGCCATACATTTACCGCTATTATCAGAAAGAATTAGTGTAAGGTTCCACTTCTTGCCTTTTCCGTATTCTTTCTCAAAGGTTTTTACCATGACACGGCTGTCTGCCGGAACTTCTGCTTTAACACTTCCCTTTTCCACCAGTTCTCCGTTCAATGTTTCTGTAATGATCCATGTAAGTTCACACTCTCCCAGAGCTCCATCTGTATCATTTACAATATACAGACTGTCCAGATGATCTTTGTGCTTTGCAAAAACACCCACTGGTGCGTTGCTTTCCAGTATAGCCTGAAGACCCTTTTTGGGAATTCCCCACCAGTCATATAAACCGTAGAAGCTCTGAGGACACAGGTCGATAAACATAAACTGTACATATCCTGAGCAAGGTTCATATTTCTGGATCCTGTAATGCTCTGTATAATATTTCAGAAGCTTATACTGATATTCCTGGATCTTCGGGATATCATCCACCAGTTTTTCCAGACGATGATATACCGCCGGAACAGTTTTCAGATTTTCACTGCTGCCCGGTGCATCAAATCCGTACTCTGTATTCAGCTTTTCTGTCTGCTCATAAATATCTGCATATTCTCCACCGCTTAAAGAACCCAGATAATTGTGGCTGTCCCCGCTAAGCGGATCATCTTCGCAGAAAGAACCCTTGATGATCGGTCTGCCCGGATCCATCTTCTGTACCTCCCTATACAGAGCAGGTCCCGGATTTTCCTCCATAAATCTCCTTCTCACATTTCCATCCGGATCAACACATCCCGGTTCATTCATAATGATCCAGCAGATCAGAGACGGATGATGCTTCAGAAGTTTCACATTTTCTCTGTAAACATCTGCAAATCTCTGCGCCCATTCATCTGTTGAAGGATGCGTCCAGTTGTACTCCGAATCCTGAAGAACTGCAATTCCCAGCTCGTCACACAGATCATAAAAAACTTCCTGCTCTGTGTGGACATGTACTCGTACCAGGTTAAAACCTGCCGCCTTTACATTAAGAAGATCTCTCAGGTACCGTTCCCTTGTCATTGCGGAAATATAACAATCCGGAAAATAAGAGGTTCCTCTTATATACAGCTTCCTGTTATTAAGCCAGAATCTTGTTATTTTTTCATTACGCTCAATCTGAATGTCCCGGAAAGCAAAATTCGTTGTTCTGCTGCTCAGTATGTCTTTTCCCCTGCTTAACGTAAGTTCTGCCTGATACATCCAGGGATAACCATGATCCCATGTGGACCACAGTCTGACATCTTCCACTTTAAGCTCACATTTAAAGCCTGTCTCTGCTTTCTCTGCCATTATCTGAACAGTTTTTTCTGCCTTTATAAGACCGGACTCTTTTTCCCGGATCTTTACATTAAAATCATATGTCTCCCCGGATTTCAGACCTCGCGCTTCAGTTTCCACATATACGTCTGCTTTCTTTCCATCTGGATCCAGTTCATACTTCAGATCTGTCTGATCTTCCAGAACACCTTCTTCTGTCAGGATCAGCTCCACTTTTCCGTAGATTCCTACAGGATTTACATCTCTCTGGATAAATGTATCAGAATGTTCGTAGGTACCTTTTACCATATTTCTTTTTACCAGGGTGGTTCTGGAATCCTGTGCATCCAGCTCCACCTCATCATCCCATGGAGAACTTACCTTTACAATGAGATAATTTTTCTTTCCAAAAACAAGCTTATCTTTTACATTAAAGGAAAATGGAGCGGAATATCCTTCATGCTCTCCAAGAAATTCTCCGTTAAGCCATACTTTTCCATAATAATCCACATTGGTAAATTTAAGGACAGCATCCGTAACTTTCTGATCCGGAACTTCAAACTCTGTTTTGTACCACCAGGGTGCCTGATTGAAATATCTCAGTTCACGCCCGAAATATGGCTGTCTGGCATAGATAAGCTGCAGATGTTTCAGTTCCTCCAGTTCCTCCCATTCAGACACCTGGGAACCTACGGAAGTATCTGCTTCCCTGGCAGCATAAAGCCCGATCTTTTCCCCTGTATCATGAACATCCTGCAAAATTTTCCATCCTTGTTTCAATTCAATCCTTGTTTCCATTTCAGCCTCCTAACTCTTGACCGCACCTGCAGCCATACCTTCGATTATGTTCCTGTTAAGAATAAAATACACGATCAGTGTAGGCAAGATCGATATTACGATCGCCGCAAATGTACTTCCCCAGTCCACTCTTCCGAACTGCCCCACAAAGTCATTCAGGCCAATTGGCAGAGTTTTCATATCAGAAGATGAGATAAACGTATTGGCATAGGTAAATTCATTCCATACAAAAACAAAATTGTATGTAAGAACTGTCATTGTAGTATTTTTAGCCATAGGTACCACGATCTTGCGGAATGTGGTTCCCATTGTGGCACCGTCAATAACTGCCGCTTCCAGAAGAGAATCCGGCATAAATTTAAAAAATCCGGTGTAAAGATAGATACACATTGGAAGTCCGAACCCGATCTGCGGAAGCACCAGTGCCCAGTATGTATTTCTCAGTCCGATCCTGTTATAAATCTGGAACATGGGTACAAGGCAGGAAAAAATAGGCACCATCATTCCAAACAGGAAAAATGCCATCAGTGCATTGGCATATTTTACCTTTACCTTACTGATCACAAATGCAACCGGGCATCCCAGGACTACGATGCCAAGAAGTGTGAGAACTGCCACAACCGTACTGTTAAGAAAATATCTTGGAATGGATGAGATCGTCAGTGCGCTGATATAGTTTCCAAGATAAAATCCTGATGGCAGGGCATACTGTGCAGTATATGTCATTTCATCCGGTGTTTTCAGACTGGAGCAGATAACCCAGAAAATAGGGTAGACCTGTATCATGACAAAAATAAGGATCACTACATAGAACACAGCACGAATAGGTATATTTTTTCTTGATTTTATCATTCTGACCCATCTCCTTTCGCCGATCCCAGGCATTTCTGTATAATCCCTACTGCTACCAGACATTCAATGACCAGAAAAACGGACAGTGTACTTCCATAGCCAAAGTCAGCCGAATTAAAAGCGGTTTTATACATATAAGTTGCCACCATCTCTGTTGATCTGGATTTATTGTCAAGAATATAGAATACATCAAAGGTTTTCAGACAACCATTTACAAGCATTACAATGACAATGCTGAATATATTTTTCACCAGTGGAAGCTTTATGTAACGATACTGTTGAAAAACATTGCAGCCATCCATTGTAGATGCCTCGATCACATCCTTTGATATGGATACAAATGCGGAATAAAAAATGATCATGTACAGACCACAGTATTTATATCCATCGATCAGGGTTATGGTAATCAGCGCTGTATGGGAATTTGCCAGCAAAGCGATAGGTTCCATTCCCAGTTTTTCCATCACATAGCAAACCAGGCCCTGGGGCTGGACAGAAAGCATTTTGGAAAAAATCTGGCAGATCGCCATAGATGAAATGATACATGGAATAAAATAAATAACCCGCAGAATATTTCCACCTTTGGAAATATGTGTAAGCAAAATTGCCAGGATCAGTCCTGCACATAACTGGAACAAACTTCCCAATACAACAAATTTAAGATTATTTACAACAGCCTCACGAAATGTCTCATCCTGAAACATCCTCACATAATTTTCCAGTCCGATAAACTTCATATCACCGATTCCATTCCAGGAAAAAAGACTGTAACCCATTGACCACAGAATTGGGATGATAACAGTAAGAATATATACGAACAGTGCAGGAAGAACAAACGGTAAAGGCTGGATTTTATTTCTGGGCTTCATATCCTCTCCCCTTTCATACGCAGATGCAGATAAAATTCCGCATCTGCGTATTCTCTCAGTTATTCTTCAGTGTCAAAATAATCAGATGCATACTGTTCTACAGCTTTGTCCATGTTTTCGCAGAACTCTTCAGGAGTTGATTCTCCCATTCCAAGGCTTGCCAACTCTTTTCTGTAAACCTCGTTTGTAGAAGGATCCAGACGAACATCCCAGCACTGGGCAAAAGTGCCGCAGTTCTCAAGATCACTTAAAATCTGCTGTGTAAGCTCCGGAAGCTTCTCCGAATCACTTGGCATCATGGATGGAAGCATATTGAACTCATACATTGCCGTATCAGCAAAATTATCCCATACATAACTGATGAAATCTTTCATCTCATCACTCATGGAATCCTTGAGAATGGCAGTTCCGATTCCACAATTCGCATAGTAATCATTTTCTCCTGTAGCGGTTCCTTCGCTGTCTACAGGAAGTTTGAACATGGAAATGTCATCTTTAAGATTTCCCTCATCATCTGTAAGATCCGGTGTATCCCATGTTCCGGTGTATAACATTGCCGCACCACTGTTCAGAAACAGATCCATCTGTGCGGTAGCATCTGAACTTGTCCATCCTTCACTGAAATACTGGGCTATATCCTGTGTATACTGGGCTGTTGCGATACCTGTCTCAGAATTAAATTTTTCTTTTCCCATTCTTGCATTGTCAATGAAGTCATTTCCTTCCAGTCTGAAAGCCTTAAATGCAGGATAACGCATGATCATGTCGTAATTTCCTGCGGATATCGGGGTCATTCCCGCATCTTTCAGCTTCTTGCACACATCCAGGAGGTCTTCCAGTGTCTGAGGTGTTTCAGTAATTCCGGCTTTTTCAAACATGTCTTTGTGATACCAGAAATACTCTACATTTCCCTGCCAGGTCATAAGGTAATTGCTTCCGTCACTGAGTTTCGGATAATTCAGTGCAATATCAAAGAACTTGTCTTTGATACCCAGTTCATCATAAAGGTCATCCACACTGTAGATCAGATCCTTTTTGCAAAGTCCTTCAAAAAATGCCTCCGGATCTGCGTCAAACCAGTCCGGCAGCTCATTGCTGGATGCAAGGATCTTGATCTTCTGAAGATATGTTTCTCTGTCTGCAATAGACTCTACATTGAATTCAAAATCCGGGTGATCTTTTTTGTAATCTTCTGCAAGCTTCTTCAATGTTTTCAGTGCCGCATCTGTTTCGCCCCTGGCACTGATATAATTGATCACAAGTGGTTCGGAATCCTCTTTTTTATCTGCCCACACATTCATCATGCTGAATGAAGAGAGACACATCATTGTGGCAAGTGTAGCAGCCATCACTTTTTTTAATTTCATTTTCGTCCTCCTTTTGGTACATTTCTATTCATCCGGATTGAATATTTTGTTCCGCTTTCCTTATCGATGAGACCATTATATTAAATCCGTCCGGAAAAATACATGGAAAATCTTCGCTGTACCTGGAATATTTTCTCCAATCTTTCCCCCACACTTGTGAGAATTTTTCCCTTATTATATAATGTAGCCAATAAAACCAGAGGGGGGATTCCATGATAGAAAATCTGAAAAAAAAGGTGTTTCACTTATTTTTAGGAATCAGTCTGAAACGCAGGCTTTTTATTACATATCTGCTGCTCAGTTCTCTGATACTCATGCTTACTTCCGTGTTTTTTTATACTGCATCCAAAAAAGTACTGATCAAGCGTGCCGCACTTTCCAGTCAGCAGCAGCTATCCCTGATCACCAGCAACCTTGGAGAAAAGATCGATAATATATCAAACTATGCCATCACCCTTTCCATCAACAGCAATATCGCCGATGTTTTAAAAGAAAATCCCACAGTTCCCGAAAACACACTGGAACATTTTCTGGTAAATTCCGAGCTTACAGACCAGGCCCAGCGTATCATCGGACTTCACAAAAACATCTATGCCTGGGATATCCTGGATACAGAAAGCCACTGGTTTCACAGCAGTACCACAGAAACAGATCAGCTTGATTCCATTTTAGGTCCCGAAGTCCTTGACAGCCTTCAGACTAATCTGGCCTTTCATTTTCTCGGACCCTTCCAGATAAGTGGGGAGCCAACCTTTGTAGCCTTAAAAAGTATTACAAACATTGATAACACCAAATATCTGGGCGCCCTGGTCCTTCTGATCAGAGAAACAAATATTTCCTCTGCATTCCGCGACCTTCCGGACAGCTCTTCCAGGGATTTCTATATTACTGATGAAAATGGACAGATACTTTCCTCTTCTTCATCCGGAGGTATTTATAAAGACTTCTCATCCTATACAAAAATCAGTTCAGAGAATTATAAAACCCTGACAGAAACCGACAGGCAGTTTTTTTCCGTAGACGGCACTGACACTCTTTTTATCTGCAAATCCTATCCTGACCTGAACTGGAATGTGATCAACCTGATTCCTCTGGAAAGCCTGACTCTGGATCATATGGTGATCCTGCACAACATTCTTCTGATCAGCATTGTAGTGTTTATTTTATCTGTATTTTTTTCCATATTATGTACAGGTACTGTCACCGCACCTATACAGAAACTTGTAGAAAAAATGAAATCTGCGTCTGCCGGAAAGCTGAATATTTCTGCCAGTTACTCTTCAAATGATGAACTTGCAGTTCTCTATAACCAGTTTAACCTTATGATGCAGAAGATCCAGACATTACTTAACGATATCTATGAGGAACAAAATGCCAAACAGAAAATGGAAGTACGTCTTTTACAGTCCCAGATCAATCCCCATTTTCTTTATAATACTTTAAACACCATCAAGTCTCTCATAGAACTTGACATGAATGATACTGCAGTAAAAGCAGTGTCTTCCATGTCATCTTTCTACAGAAACTCTCTTTCAAAGGGACAGTTTATCATTCCTCTGCGCCAGGAGCTGCTTCTTACAGAACAGTATCTTTATATCCAGAATCTGCGGTATATGGATTTTGTTGATTACGAGATCACCTATGAGCCGTCCTGGGAGGATCATGGAGCAGAGATACCCAAGCTGACCATACAGCCTGTTGTGGAAAATATTTTTGTCCACGGACTTACCAGCCAGATATGCCATATTCACTTAAATGTTTCTATCAGAAATGGTACCATCTGTATTTCTGTTTCTGATAATGGTTCCGGTATCCCGCCGGAAAAACTTGCCGAACTTAACCGTTCTATCAGAGACTTCAAAACTGCCCGACATTCTTTCGGGCTTCCAAGTATCAACCACAGGATTGCTCTTCTCTACGGTGAGAATTACGGACTCACCATCGAAAGTTCACCTGAAAAGGGAACCACTGTAACCATAGTAATACCTGACAAAAAAATCTGATTGAGGGGGAAATATAAATTGAAAACACTCGTAATTATTGACGATGAAATTTTTTTCAGAAAATCTCTGATCAATTTTCTTGAAAAACAAAACATTTATAACATTGCAGGGGAAGCTAATAACGGACAGGCCGGAATCCAGCTTATTGAAAATGTCAAACCCGATATTGCCCTTGTGGATATATCCATGCCGGTTATGAGCGGTCTGGATATGATTGCAGCTCTTGGAACAGACTGTCATACCAGATTCATCCTTTCCACAGGATACGAAGATTTTGACTATGCCAAAAAAGCCATCTCTCTTCAGGTCCGCGGATACCTCCTGAAGCCACTGGATCACCGGGAGCTTATGGAGACACTCCAGAAAGTAAGTGACGAGATCGATCAGGAAAATTCCAGAAACAGTTATGTGAATAATTATTTTCAGTTCCGCGATCTGTATACACGACAAATGCAGCTTAATTTCTTCCAGAAAGTGATCAGTGGAACAACCATTTCCCCGGATGATCTGGAAAAAATTCCGGTTCATAAAACTTCCGATTATCTTACCATTCTTATGGAGATCCACAATGCCAATCCGGAAATATGGGATGAAAAAGGTGATTTTTCTCTGCTCCACACCATCCTGGAAAATATATGCAGGGAAATCTTACAGCCTGTGTGCAAAGAGCTTATTTACATTGACTATTCTCAGATGAGACAGTATATCATCATGGAAAAAAGCTCTGATTTTTCTTTTACCGATCTGGAACAATCCTGTCTCAGACTTGCCGGGATATATGATAATATCGCACAGATTTCCACTTTTTTCTGCTGTGGAACACCTCATGAAGGCGTGGAAGGAATCCGCTATTCCTATGAAGAGGCTCTTTCTGTTTTTCATAACAGAACTGCGTCTTCTTCCGGATTTCTTTATTTCACGCCCCAGTCCCATTCCGGTGATTTTACATTAAAGCCTCTGGTTTATAATGATATCCTGATCTTTCTGCGCCAGCAAAATTCACCGGCTCTCTGTAAATATATTGATGAATATTTCAACGATATCATCACCAAAAAAATCCATATCCGGCAGACCTGGAGTGTAGCTGCTGCTTTTCTTACTGTACTTGACGGTTTTATCACGGAGTGCAGTCAGCGTGAAACGCTTTTTCCTCTTCTGGAAAACGCCCTGAATACTTACCAGAACTGCCAGAGTGCCCTGCAGTTAAAACAACTGCTCCAGTCTACCTGCAAGGCAGTTCTGGATTCTCTTGCTGATGAAAAAAATCCGCGGAAGTCAGCTCTTGTATCCCAGGTTCAGGAATATATCTGTCTGAATTTTAATCAGCCGGATCTTCGTCTTGAAACCATTGCTTCCCATTTTTTTGTCAATCCCCAGCATCTCTCTACTGTATTCAGTCAGGAATCCGGAGTTACACTTACCTCATATATCAATGTCTGCCGCATGAAAAAAGCCAGACAGTTTCTTCTGGAAGACAGCCCTTCCATTCAAAATGTAGCTTCTTTATGCGGATTTTCTGATTCCGGATATTTCAGTAAATGTTTCCGGAAATATTACGGAATCTCTCCAAAAAACTTTGTATCCCTGACTGAAAAGAACAGTTATCCAGGTTCTATCGGCATATGATCTTTATCTCATTAAAGCGTAACGTTTCACCGCTTCATCTTATTAAAATTACATTTTACTCTAACATATGTTTTATGTAAAATGCAAGTTCTTTTTATTGTGCAATATCCCGGAATGTGTTAAGATAAAACCTGCGACTTTATACAAATAGCAGTTTACCATACTGCAATAATGAGGTGAGTTATGAAAGAAAGAGAAAAACTTGGATCCCGTCTGGGATTCATTCTGATTTCTGCTGGCTGTGCCATCGGAATCGGAAACGTCTGGAAATTCCCTTACATGGCCGGACAGGGCGGTGGCGGCACATTCGTACTGTTTTACCTGATCTTCCTGGCCCTTCTTGGACTTCCTGTTATGACTATGGAGTTTTCTGTTGGACGTGCCAGCCAGAAGAGTCCTGTCAAAGCATATTACGCACTGGAAAAACCAGGACAGAAATGGCACATCCATGGATATATCACTCTGATCGGATGTTATCTCCTGATGATGTTTTACACCACTGTTACAGGCTGGATGCTGAATTACTTCTATATGACAGCCACCGGTAAATTCCAGGGACTTGATTCCGACGGTGTTGCAGGACAGTTTACCAACATGCTTGGCCAGCCCGTTACTATGGGATTCTGGATGATCGTTGTTGTTATTGCAGGTGTTTTTGTCTGCTCCCGCGGTCTTCAGAACGGCCTTGAAAAAGTTACCAAGGTTATGATGATCTCTCTTCTGGTGATCATGGTTGTTCTTGCCATCAACAGTTTTACCATGGATGGTGCCAAAGAGGGACTGAAATTCTACCTGATCCCGTATTATCGATTTGATTGGCTTGACTTTCGAACAGTTTACGCGTTCCGTATTGCTGGCGCAGAACGATTTTTCCACTTTCCTGAAAGCCGAGCAGGGAGAAAAAGCTTCCTTGTTGGAGAAGTTGACCGGAACCGAACTCTATTCCGCCATTTCTCGCCAGATATTTGAAAGGAATGCGCGGGCGAAAGAAGCCTTCGACTTGATCCAAACG
>OMFR01001170.1_pt1 | contig 11045 bp, 7 predicted proteins | sample 1645691 | NCBI WGS metagenome assembly OMFR01 (sample SAMEA103958132, study PRJEB25191) | human gut metagenome | biome: human-associated habitat [ENVO:00009003]; feature: intestine environment [ENVO:2100002]; material: feces | place: Germany | collected 2013/2015
TTTACAGGGAATAGATGCAGCCCCCGACTACCCCGCTTCCGACATGGACGCTTTCCCGGGCTGCTTTTGCAAATCCGTCGTCGGGAAAATGATTTCTACGGGAGGCGGGCCGAACCACCCGACCTGCGTCGTTCCTCGATACCAAAGCACCGGCCGGCGGCAGAGTTTCTACTTCCGACCGATCCGAAATAATCGCCGCAGCCCAGGTTGGGCTGCGGCGATTATCGTTACTACCTTCTGAACCTCCGGTGCGCCCCCACAACACCTTCGCCGAATTCGGTCCGTCGATGCGAATACCGACTTTTCAGCAGGCTCTTGCAATGGAGTGACCGGAACAGAGCGGGTCGGGACAAACGGCCTCGGGGCGGTTCGCAAATCTACTCCTCGACGATCCGAATCGAGAGAATCAGATCGCCGGGACGGATGTCGTCGATCACGTCCACCCCTTCGATCACACGACCGAAACAAGTATGTACGCCGTCCAAATGCTGCGTATTTTCACGGTTCATGCAGATAAAGAACTGCGAGCCGCCCGTATCCTTGCCCCGATGGGCCATAGAGAGCACACCCCGGTCGTGGTATTGTCGTCCGGCGGATGTTTCGCAGGGAATGGTATATCCCGGTCCACCCGTACCGTCACCCCGAGGGCAGCCGCCCTGAATGACGAAATCGGGAATGACGCGATGGAACGTCAGTCCGTCATAAAACCGCTTCCCGGCCAAATTCACAAAATTCTCCACCGTGACAGGCGTTTCTTTCTCATAGAGCTCCGCCTTCATGTCGCCTTTTTCAGTCGAAATAATCGCGTATTTCATCGTAAATTCAATAAGTTAATATCCTCTCTCCCGCTCGCTCCGTCAGATTCGCAGCTTCTGCGAAATATCCCGGTTCCGGAATTTCCAGCGCACGACACGGAAGGCGGAACAGAAGTCGTTCATTTTCAAATTATACCGTTATTTACCTTTTCGGCAAATGCAATCGGCCAGATGATCGTCAATAAACCCCGCAGCCTGCAAGTGGGCATAGCAAATCGTGGTTCCGAAAAACTTGAATCCCCGCTTTTTCATATCCCGGCTCATGGCATCGGACTGAGGCGACGAAGCCGGAATTTCGCTCAACGACCGGAAAGAGTTGGTAATCGGCTTACCGTCGGGAAAGAACGACAGGGTGTAGTCGTAAAAACTGCCGAACTCCTCCCGGACAGCCAGGAACAGCCTTGCATTAGTGATCGTCGCTTCGATCTTCAGCCGGTTTTTCACGATACCGTCGAACCGCATCAGCCGCTCCACGTCTTCTCCGGTCATGCGAGCCACCCGCTCGGGGTCGAAATCGCAAAAGGCCTTGCGGTACCCCTCCCGTTTTCGGAGGATCGTGATCCAGCTCAAGCCGGCCTGTGCACTCTCCAGGACGAGAAACTCGAAAAGTTTTCTCTCATCGGTCACCAACCGGCCCCACTCCTCGTCGTGGTATTTCACATACAGCTCGTCGGTTCCGCACCAGCCGCAGCGTCCGTTTATAATATCCTGCATAACATGCACGCGTTAAGATTCACAAAGATACGAATAAGCCGAACGCAAAAGCAAATCCATTTGCATTTTGCCGAGGCGGAGTATCTAAGACGAAGTCAAAGATAGCGAAAGCCGAGAAGAAAACGGGAGCTTGCTCACAGTTTTCCGAGGCGTATCCGATCTTCTGCAAAGATACTATTTTTCGCCTATTTCGAAAGAAAGACACCTTCGACGAACGGAAAAAGGCCGTGGATCGAAATCCACAGCCTTCCTTTCGAATATTTCGGAAAACTCATCCGAAAACCGCCGTTACAGCGAAGTGATCGTACCCGAATACTGCACCGTAATGTTCCAGGAATTGGTGATGGTCAGCGTCGCACCGCCGGTCTTGGCATAAATATCCAGCGTAAAGACATACCTGGTCGCAGAGAAGAGCGAAGTGACGAAAGTGACCTCCCAACCGTTGGGGCTCTGCTCCTTGAGGGTCTCCTCGGGATTGGAAATCGTGTAGTTGAGTACCGTCAGATAATACGGCATCACCGCACCCTTGACGTAAGGCAGGAAAATATCGAATTCTCCGTCCCAATACTGCAATCCGAAATTCGGATTGGTAATCAGGTGCTCCGATCCGGCCGGCATAACACGCATACTGTTGGGTATGAACTGAAAATTGCCCGATGTAACCAGAGAATCGATATAGCGTTCGTATTCAGCCTGACGCTGCGCACGCCGCTGCTCGCGCGCCTCCCGCTTCTCCTGCTTGGGACTCAATTTCTGGTTCTTACTCTGTGTCTGTGCGCTTACCCCGTAACCTGCGAGGCAAAAAACGGCAACGAGTGCCAATGCGAAAATCTTTTTCATAATGCAAAGAGGTTTTGCATCATGAAATTGCAAAATCCTTGCCTAAAGTCCCAATTTCTGTAAAAACCTGCCCGTATAACTCTCCGGACAGCGTGCCACTTCGGCCGGTGTACCGGTAGCGACGATCCGGCCGCCCTCCTCGCCCCCTTCGGGTCCGATGTCGATCAGATGGTCGGCGACCTTGATGACGTCGAGATTGTGCTCGATGACGATCACCGTATTGCCCCGATCGACAAGTTTGGCCAATACGTCGAGCAACTGGCGGATATCCTCGAAATGGAGTCCCGTCGTGGGTTCGTCCAAAATATAAAGCGTGCGACCCGTATCGCGCTTGGAGAGTTCGCTCGAAAGTTTGATCCGCTGGCTCTCGCCGCCCGACAGAGTCGTACAGGGCTGGCCGAGCGTCAGATAACCCAGTCCCACGTCCTGAATAGCCTTGAGTTTCTGATGGATCGAGGGAATGTTGGCAAAAAACTCGACCGCCATATTGACCGTCATGTTCAGCACGTCGTCGATGTTCTTCCCTTTGTATTTGACTTCGAGCGTCTCCCGATTATAACGGTGGCCTCCGCAGGCCTTGCAGGTGACATAGACATCGGGCAGGAAATTCATCTCGATAGTCTGCACTCCGGCACCCCGGCACTCCTCGCAGCGGCCGCCCTTCACGTTGAAGGAGAAGCGCCCCGCCTTGAACCCTCGGATCTGGGCGTCGGGCGTCGATTCGAACAGCTTGCGGATGTCGGAAAAGACGTTCGAATAGGTCGCCGGATTGCTCCGCGGCGAGCGACCGATAGGAGCCTGATCGACCACCACGAGCTTGTCGATGTGTTCCGTACCCTCCACCGAATCGTAATCGAGAGGCTGGTCGTAGGAGCGGTACAGCAGTTTGCTCAGGATCGGACGCAGGGTTTCATTGACCAGCGTGGATTTGCCCGAACCGCTGACGCCCGTCACGCAGATCAGCTTGCCGAGCGGGAACTCGACATCGACATTCTTCAGGTTATTGCCCCGTGCTCCTCTTATAATAAGACTCTTGCCGTTGCCGGGACGCAGTTTTTCGGGAATTTCGATCCGGCGACGACCGGTGAGGTAATCCGCCGTAATGGAATTCGCATGCAGGATATCGTCGAACGAACCGGCCGCGACGATCCGGCCGCCCTTGCGTCCGGCCAGCGGTCCCACATCGACGATATAGTCCGCCGCCCGCATCATATCCTCGTCGTGCTCGACCACGATGACCGAATTGCCCGCATCGCGCAGCTCCTTGAGGCTGCGGATCAACCGCTCGTTGTCGCGCTGGTGCAGGCCGATGGAAGGCTCGTCGAGAATATAAAGCACGTGCACCAACTTCGAGCCGATCTGGGTCGCCAGGCGGATGCGCTGGCTCTCGCCGCCCGACAGCGAACGCGACGAACGCGCCAGCGAGAGGTAGCCCAGCCCCACGTCCATCAGGAACCGCAGGCGTTCGCGGATCTCCTTGACGATCTCCTGGGCAATCTTCCACTCCTTCTCCGAGAGCTGTTTTTCGATGGTGGGAACCCACTCCGAGAACTCGGAAATCGACATGGCCGACACCTCGGCGATGTTCTTCCCGGCGACGCGGAACTGCAACGACTCCTTCCGCAGGCGCGAACCGCCGCAGACCGAACATTTGCGGTAGACGAGGAACTGGTCGCGCCACTTCTGGCCGTGCTTCGAATCGTCGTCCTCGGTGCGGCCGATGTACTCGGCCACGCCCTCCCACGAGAGGAACTGGCGTCCGCCCGAAGACGAGAACTCCTGCAGGTCGACCGTCAGCGGCTCGGAATCGCCGTAGAGCACGGCGTTCAGCGCCTCCTCGGAGAAACTTTCGACAGGATCGTCGAGCGTGAAATCGTAACGGCGGCCCAGCATCTCCAGAATGGCGAAAAGCATGTTGTTGCGGTACTTGCCCAGCGGTCCGACGGCCCCTTCGCGCAGCGAGAGGCGGGCATCGGGAATGATCTTCCCCACGTCGAAAACCGCCTCCTCGCCCAGTCCGTTGCAATGGGGGCAGGCGCCCTTGGGCGAGTTGAACGAAAAGGTGTGCGGCGCGGGGTCCTCGAAGGCCACGCCCGTCGAGGGGCACATCAGGTGGCGCGAGTAGAAACGCTGCTGCCCGGTCCCGTAGTCGTGGACGGCCATCGTGCCCTTGCCCTGGCGCATCGACTCCTTCAGCGAGGTCATCAGCCTTTCGCGGGACTCCTCGCTGACCACGAGGCGGTCGACCACCAGGTCGATGGTGTGTATCTTGTAGCGGTCGAGGCGCATGCCCGACGATATTTCGCGGATCTCGCCGTCGATGCGCGCATAGATGTACCCCTTCTTGGCCAGCGACTCGAACAGTTCGCGGTAGTGGCCCTTGCGGCCCTTCACCACGGGCGCCATGACGGCGATGCGCCGCCCGGCAAAGCCCGAGAGGATCAGCTCGGCGATCCGCTCGTCGGTGTAGTGCACCATCTCCTCGCCCGTGACGGGCGAATAGGCGCGCGACGCGCGCGCATAGAGCAGACGCAGGAAGTCGTTGATCTCGGTGACGGTACCCACCGTCGACCTCGGATTTTTGTTGGTCGTCTTCTGCTCGATGGCCACCACGGGGCTCAGTCCCGTGATCTTGTCCACATCGGGACGCTCCATCGTCCCCACGAACTGACGCGCGTAGGTCGACAGGGTCTCCATATACCGCCGCTGCCCCTCGGCATAGATCGTATCGAATGCCAGCGACGATTTGCCCGACCCCGAGAGGCCGGTGACGACTACCAGTTTGCGGCGCGGAATTTCGAGGTCCACGTTCTTGAGGTTGTGAACCCGGGCGCCCAGTATTTTGATCGTATCTTCCATTTCAGGTATGTAAACGTGCGGAACGTCCGGTTTATTGGATCGCAAATCAGCAACGTGCAAAGATACGTTTTTTTTCAATACATTGTCTTCTCCGCAGTTGTCGCGGTCAGGGTTCCGACGCTGAAAAAACGAAGTCCGCCCGAATGCCTTGCGGCATTTCGGACGGACTTTACACGAATCACCGGTATTAACGGCCCTACTCGTAGGTCTGGAGGATGTACCAGTTATCGGAAGGATTCTCCGGGAACGACACGTCGATGCGCGTAGGATACCCTTCGGCGTCGAATTGGTAGGTCAACGCACCGTCGGCATCCGCATGTTCCGACATCAGGTGCTTGCAGGAGACGCCGAGCACGCCGATCCACTGGCCCAACTGATCGAAAACATCGGAAGAGCCGAATATATCGGGCGTAACGATCGGATACATGTAGCCGCCCTTGTTCTCCCGGGCCGAATAGCTGTACGTGCTATGGTCCGTCTCGCGGGTGATAATATCTTCCTGGTTGAAAATGCCGTCGCCGTTATGGTCGTGATGGTAATATTTATGCCCGTCATACTCATCATAACTGCCGTCACAGGTGTGCACGCTCTCGGAATAAGTGCTCACCACATTCCCGTTCACCCACGTGGCATTGCAAAACCCGTCGAGTTTCCCGGCATTGTCCGTCATCCGATAGGAGACCAGCTGCCTCTGGTTGTTATAAGTATAGTATATCTTATAGAGCACGACGCCTTTGTGCTGAATAACCGAAGAGCGGGCCAGCCCCGCCGCATTGAGCGTATAGGTAACCTTAAACACGCCCGGCTCTCCGAGGACCTCGCCGCCTTCGAACTGATACCAGACTTTGCCATCCTCGTAATTGATCGGAATTTCCAGCGTCAGGCCGCCCTGTGTTACCTTAATCTTCGACATCCGCCGATTCGCATCGTAACTGTATTCGATAGCGCCGTTTCCCTCCGTAGGTTCTTTCGACTCGACCCGTTTGATCTTCTTATCCGCCGACGCCGGGGGAGTTACGAAACGCTGCTCGTCGAGTTCCGCCGCGGAGGGAGTTCCGCCGGTCGGGGCGATCGTCATGGAGGCTTTGCCGTTCCCCACGTCGCTGATGGTGATTTTGCCGAAATCGCTCAACGTGAGTTCGTGCAGATCGGCAGCAACGGAATAGGCGCCCGACAGCAGGTAGATATTATTCTCCGCAGCCCGGGTAAAGGGCGTTTTGGATAAAAACGTATAAAGGCCGTCGGTCGTGAACTCGAGCGAAACATAGTTCGAACTCTCCGCAAAAGTCCACACTTTGGCGATAGCCTGCTTCAGTTTGGCCTCGGTATCGGGATATTGCTCCTTCCCGGCGGCGGACTGCGTGACATCAATCGTCGCCTTTTCACTCCCGGCCGTCACCGTAATCACCGCCGGCGTCGGAGCTGTTTCCGACGTATTGGGATCGGCGGAAACCGTAAACTGACCCTCCCCCGCAGCGACCTTGCACCAGCTTTGCGAAGACTCGGCTTTCCAGGTCGGTTGATTGGTGACGACCTTTACGGTGAAGGTCTCCGTCGCCGCGGCCGTAAAGGCAATCGCAGTTTGGGGACTGACCGACAAAGTCGCTTTATCCGGAGCCGGATCGTCCTTCTTGCATCCCGACAGCAGCACTGCCGCCAACAGGAACGATGTAAAGATTTTGGATTTCATACGCATTTTTTTATTGGATGAGAGTGATTTCGAGATACGACACGACAAAACACAACAACCCCTTGTCAGAGTCATTATATAATCGCGGAAAGCCGGATTCAGAAATTCAACCGGAACAGCGCGAGGGGGGGGGTAAGTCGATCGACAGCCGAGAGCCAATGGGGAAGAAATTTACCTCCCGTTTCATTTTCCGAACGAAAACCCGTTCTATCGCTGTCAGATCGTTTCATAGCTGAAAACAAAGGTATTCAAATTCCGCTGAATTCAAAATAAATCAACGGAAATAATCGCCTGAAGGGCAAAATAACAGGCATTGGCGTCCCCCGCGCGCATGACACGTCTATTTCAAAACGAATTCGTCGGCATCCCGCCATGCGGGGAATTTTTCGCGGAACGCCGCCAGCGCCTCCGTGTCGAACACGCCCGTCAGAATTCGTTCCCCGCCGCCGGCTTCGGCCATCGTGCGGCCCTTGAAGTCGACCAACGCCGAATCCCCGGCGTAACGGGCCGCAGGGTCATCCCCCACCCGATTCGCCCCGGCTGCATAGCACTGGTTTTCGATGGCCCGGGCGCGCAGCAGCGTCCGCCACACTTCGCGCCGCGGCGCAGGCCACGAGGCGCAGCACAGAATCGCGTCGTAATCGCCCCGGCAACGGCTCCAGACCGGAAAACGCAAATCGTAACAGACGAGCAGCAGGAACCGCACGCCTCCGTATTCGACCACCGCACGGCTGTCGCCGGGCGTGTACTGGCGCGCTTCGCCGCCGGGTGCGAACAGATGGCGTTTATCATAGCCGATAAATTCGCCCGAGGGTTTCACGAAATACATCCGGTTGTAGAAACGTCCGTTTTCGGCAACGGCGACGCTGCCTGCGACCGCCTTGCCGTATCGGGCGGCCCAGCGGCGCAGGGCCGTGACGACCGCCCCGCCGGCCCCGTCGGCCACTCCGGCGGGATCGAGCGTGAAGCCCGTGGCGAACAGTTCGGGCAGCAGCACGACATCCGCTTCGGCGGCAGCGACCATCGGTTCGAGCCGCGCGAGGTTCCGCGCGGGCTGTTCCCAGGCGATGTCGCACTGGCAGAGGGCGATGCGGAGTTCCACGAAAATCAGAGCTTATAGACGGTCAGCGACGACGCGCGGTCGCGCTGGTGGAAAAGCGTCACCCGGCAGGGCACGAAATCCGACGCCGCACAGCGCCACAGGTCGATGAACTGCTGGGGATTGCGCTCCGTGAGCGGGAACCACGAACTCTGCACCTGCACCATGATCCGGTGTCCGGCGCGGAAGGTGTGGGCGATGTCGGTCGTGCGGAAAGGCACGGTCTCGGGGCTGCCCGGCACGAAGGCTTTCGGACGCGTGAAGCCGTCGCGGTAACGGCCGCGCACCACGTCGCCGCGGACGAGCATCTGCATGCCGGCCTTTTCACCCTCGTCGGGGTAAACGTCGATCAGTTTCACGACGAAATCGGCATCCGAGGTCGAAAGGGCCACTTTCAGCGAAGCCTCGACCGGACCGGCAAGGGTCACGTCTTCCGCAAGCGGTTCGGTCACGAACGTCAACACGTCCTTGCGGCCCTCCAGAAACCGCTGGTCGGCGATCATATACTCCTTGGGACGCCGCGTGCCGGAGGTTGCGATATACGGCACGGGGTCGGCAGGATCGGACGTATAGCTCGTCGAGGAGTTTTTCACCGTCGGTTTTTCGGTCGTGATGCGGCCGCCGTCGGCGAGGTAAAGAGTCAGTTTGCGGGCCTCGGAAGGCGTCCACCGCCCGAACGTATGCCAGCGGTTGTCGCCCGACGAGAAAGCCGCCACGGGCGGCAGTCGGTCGACCGTGTCGCGCGCCCAGAGGTAGCAGTCGAAAAAGGGCGCCTCGAAATGTTCCATATAGTAGGCTCCGGAGGCCTCCTCTCCGAAATCGAAGTCGCCCAGCGTACGCCCGTCGCCGCGCCATGCCCCGTGGGCCCACGGCCCGACGACCAGATGGAGCGGAGTCCGGGCGCTCTGGCGCAGGACGGCTTTGTAAAGGTTCCAGGCCCCGTAGCAATCCTCGGCGTCGAACGTGCCGCCCACGACCAGCATCGCGGGACGGATGTTGTAGCAGGCCCGGCGCGTGTCGCGCGCGCGCCACCACTCGTCGTAGTCGGGATGTTCGGCCATCTCCTCCCAGAACGCATTGGGTGCCAGCAGTTTCGTCAGGTCGGCCCGCGTGGGGCGCTCCGTGAGGAAGAACGTGCGTTCGTCGGGCGAGATCGTCAGCCCGCGCCGCGGCATCTTGTCGGTCGGCTCGTGTCCAGCGGGCGTGTTCATCGAATTGAGGAACCGCACGGCGTCGTTCAGCATCAGCACGCCGTTGTGGTGCACGTCGTCGCCCATGTACCAGTCCGTAACGGGGGCCTGCGGCGAAACGGCCTTCACGGCCGGATGCCCGCTCAAACCGCCCATCAGGGCGTAGAATCCCGGGTAGGAGCATCCCGCGAAACCCACACGGCCGTTGTTGCCGGGAATGTTCTTCACCAGCCAGTCCACCGTATCGTAGCTGTCCGTCGTCTCGTCCACGCTGCCGAAGCCCGCGGGACGCACGTGCATGAACTCGCCCTCGCTCATGTAGCGGCCCCGGACGTCCTGCTGGACGATGATGTAGCCGCGGTCGACGTAACTGCGCATGTAGCCTTTTTCGAAACTGCCGGGAAACTGTCCCTCGCCGTAAGGTCCCGTACCGTAAGGCGTCCGGAAAATGATTATCGGGGCCTTGCCGGGGGCCTTGGGCGTGAAGACCGAGGTGTGCAGGCGCACGCTGTCGCGCATGGCGATACGGTATTCGGCCTTGTCGTAAAGCGTGCTGACAGGCTGGGCGCACGCGGCGGCCGCTACCAGCAATCCCGCCCAGAGCAGGAACAGAAATCGGCGTAGTTTCATCATTTCGGGAGATTTTTACGTTTCGTAAAGATACGGTTTTTCGGCCAATCCGCAAAACTTTCGCTCCGCAAGCCGGCAAATCCGCCGCATCTTCCGGCAGTACGGCCCGCGAAGTTTGGATTCGGACGAAAATAAACGTACTTTTGCAGCGTATATACCGGAAAAACCATGTTGAAAGCAGGACGCATACAAACCCTCACCGTAAGCCGCGTATCGGAATACGGCCTATACCTCGCCGACGAGGAGCAGAACGAAGTGCTGCTCCCCAACCGCTACACTTCGCTGACGGACAAGGTCGGCGACCGGAAAGAGGTCTTCCTCTACCACGACTCGGAGGACCGCCTCGTGGCGACGACCGAAACGCCGCTGCTGCGCGAAGGCGAAGCGGGCTATCTGCGCGTGGTGGATAAGACGGCCCACGGGGCTTTCCTCGACTGGGGACTGCACGGCAAGGACCTGTTCCTCCCCAACCGCAACCAGCAGGGCGGCATCCTGGCCGGACACAGCTACATCGTCTACCTCTACGAAGACAACATCACGGGCCGCTGCGTGGCCACGACCAAACTCAAGAGTTTCATAAACAACGACCTGATCACGGTGAAACCCCGCGAGGAGGTCTCGCTGCTGGTGGCTTCGGAGAGTGAAATCGGCTTCCGCGTGATCGTCAACAACCGCCACTGGGGCATGATCTACCGCAACCAGATCTTCCGTCCCGTGGCCGTCGGCGACCGGCTGAAAGGTTACGTTAGGCGTATCACCGAGGACAACCGCATCGACGTGAGCCTCCAGCAGACGGGATTCGCACAGGTGAAGGACTCGGCGGAGGTGCGGCGGATTCCTGCCCCTGAACGACGACAGCGCCCCCGAGGAGGTGACGCGCCTCACGGGAACGAGCAAAAAGGTTTTCAAACGCTCGCTGGGCATGCTCCTCAAGCGCGGCGCGGTCGAAGCCGGCGAAAAAGGCATCAAAATCCGGAAACATGGCGAAGATTAACACCGCGGAGCGAGTTTCGGCGGAAGCCTCGGACAATTTCGTTTTCCAGCGCTCGCTGCTGGCCTACCACGCCGCCTCGGCGCGCATCGCGGGCGACGTGCTCGAAATCGGAACCGGAGCCGGCTACGGCATCGAGGTAGCGGCGCCCCGGGCGCGGCGGTTCGTCACCGTCGACAAGCACGCCCCGGCGCCGGAGCTGCTCGACCGCCCCAAC
>OMFR01001172.1_pt1 | contig 11031 bp, 9 predicted proteins | sample 1645691 | NCBI WGS metagenome assembly OMFR01 (sample SAMEA103958132, study PRJEB25191) | human gut metagenome | biome: human-associated habitat [ENVO:00009003]; feature: intestine environment [ENVO:2100002]; material: feces | place: Germany | collected 2013/2015
GACTTAAGCGGCTCTGCTTCGTTTCATCGGAGGCTGGGAGTGTTTCTGTCGCCCACCGTGCCGAGGGCTTTGCCTACTGCATGTCAAAGACGGCGCTGAATATGGAAGTCAGGCTGATGTTTAACCGACTGTCCAAAGAGGGCTATACCTTCCGGCTGTATCATCCCGGTGGTGCGGTATTACAGCAAAGAATGGATGAAGCGAACGCTGATCTGAACCGGTGAGAAATAAAAGAAAACACGGCTCTGCGATAGAAAAACCATCATGAGACCGTGCTTTGTCTTGCGTTTATGAATTTTGGGCAAAAGGCTTCAGTGCGCTTTTGCGGTATTGCTGCGGGCTTTGGCCTGTCATGGAAGAAAAGCGGGTGGAAAAATTGCTTTCATCCTCAAAGCCAACCTGGCGGGCAACCTCGCCGACAGGGAAATCTGTCAGAACCAGCAGTTCTTTTGCGCGGGTAATACGGGTGGATAACAAAAAATTGTACGGTGTTGTGCCCATATATTGCCGGAAAAGCCGCAAAAACCAGCTTTTGCTGACAGGGATCTGCGCCAGCAGCATATCCAGATTGATGGGCTCCGCATAATGTGCACGGATATAATCTGCAATCTGCTTGATCATGGTCCGGTTGGAACGGCTTTCGTCCCCGGAAAGCTGCTGGTGGGCAAGCAGTGCCAGCATTTTGTGCAGTGTCAACCCAATTTCGATCTGGGCGGTGGTGGTTTCCTTTTTCCACTCGGCAAACAGTGTTTCAAACAAAGGCTGCATCTCCATGCGGCTGACATGCGCAGCGGTAAGCCGCCCCTGCGACTGTACGGAATCGGCTAACGTTTTAACCCCAACACCGTCAAGGTGTACCCAATAGTGCTCCCATACATCATAGCCGGGGGCCGTGCAGTAACTTTGCGGTGTGCGGCAGTTCATCAGCAGTGCGGCACCTTGCGGCAGCTCAATGTGCTGTTCGTTCTGCTCAATCAAGCCAGCCCCGGCCAGGGTATAAAAAAGGATGTAACTTTCCTTGTCTGTACGGGCTGTGGCAAAGTGGGAACGCCCATAAAACAGTCCGGCTTCCGTTGCATAAAACGGCTGTGCCAACACGGCGTTATTTGGCGTTGCACGCAGCCACACACTGCGCTCTTCCACGTCCATATTATAGGTCAACATAAGGGATCACCTCAGTAGAATTATCACAAAATAAGCAGTGCTTTGTGGTATGAAATAGATCAGAAAAAAGCAATATAATGTAAATGAAAAGAATAGTAACACTACAGTAATTTTACCAAAAATAAGGTGCGGATGCAACCTTGTTTTTTGACTTTGGTTTTAACGTAATACAAAATAAAAATGTTTGTACGGAAAGGAAATCAACATGGAACATATGGCATGGAAAGGCCGCATCAAACCCGGTTGCAAGGCAGAATATCAGCGCCGCCACGCAGAGATCTGGCCGGAGATGGTCAAGGTTTTGAAAGAGGCAGGCATCTGCAATTACAGCATTTTTTATTGCAAAGATGAACTTTTTGGCTACTATGAATGCGAAAAAGGCGTTGCCTATGCTGAAAAAGTGCAGGCAGAAAGCCCCATTGTGGACCGCTGGAATGAGTATATGAAAGATATTCTGGAGCTGGAAATGGACCCCGTGACCGGTGCCCAGCCCAAGCTGGAGCAGGTGTTCCGGCTGGATTAACAAACAAAGCAGAGAAGCGAGCCTTGCCAGAGAAAAAATGGTAAAGCTCGTTTTTTATTTGCTTTATTGTTGTTCGGCAATCAAGTCCTGCGGTTTATCGTGCATCCTGTTCAAGGCCATGGATCAAATCGAGAAATTTGTAAAGGATTCGGGGCTGACGATTTCTGCCTACAATGTCCGTTTTTATGACAGCAACGGCACCGACGAGATTCTGGACAACATTCTTTGCGGCAAAAAACGCGCCAACACAGGGTTGTTCAGCCTGTTTGAAGCCCAGATGCAGCTGCTGCCGCGCACGGGTGATTACACGGTCGTGCCGGACAGCGATATGCAGCCGCGCTGCATTACCCGCACCACAAAGGTGGAGATTGTCCCGTTTGAAGATGTGACGGCAGATTGTGCCGCCGCCGAGGGGGACGGCACCCTTGCCGCGTGGAAGAAAGCCCACCGCAAGGCGTTTGCCGCAGCGTGTGAGGAAATCGGCAGGAACTTTGACGAAAGCATGAAGTGCGTCTGCGAGTATTTTGATGTGGTTTACCGGGCAGATGGGCAGTGAGATAAATCGGAATTTTTTCAAAAAAAATACCGCCCCATCTCACGATAAGGCGGTAGATTGCGTTATTCTATGCTGCTCCTAAGTTTTTAGATAACAAATCACCATTGGCGGCGTTCTCAAATACTTCAAAAGCATCTTGTAGTTCTTCCAATCACAGCTGGTGTGTCTCTTTTCAGAGTATTTGTTTTCCGCGACATCATTTAGCATCATCAGAATAAAACCCGATGGCCTTTTGCAAAGCCAAGAAATGCTTTCCTGTGTATTTGATTGCCCTGTGCTCTCCTTGCATTTCTATCCTACAGGAAATCAAATTCTCGTCATTTTCTTTTACATGGTAATGTTGTATCATCGAAATAAGCTCAGACAGGTTCTTCTTTCCGTACTTAAATTCAGCAGCACAGTTCGGACATGGACAAAGAGAATTCCAACCTTCTGAAATGCTATGTTTGTATCTGTCCGGAATAGCATTGGTTGGGAGAATATTACAAGCTTCAAAATATGGCTTTCCATTAAAAATGGAATTAGCCGAAGCGAAAGTGGCAAAAACAAGAGCTGCTCACGAAAAGGCTGTTGGCGAATTGAAAAAACTCTACGACATTCGCAAGGAACAACAGCAGGAGCAGCTTTTAAAGGCAATGATGTCCGGCAAACGGTCTTTTGAGGAAATTTTGAAATCCATTTCTGACGATACCGCTTTCAAATGCGGAAGTATTTTTGCTTTTTGAAAGTGATGACTATGAATCATGCTCACTCGTCTGTGCGGACGCAGCGCAGCGCATATCGTGCCTGACCGGTCGTGGTACAGGTAAACAATGTCAGATCCCAATTGCTCTCGGACGTTTTGACCGCCATCTCCTCGATTTGGGTTGGCTGCAGAACCTCTGTATCCGAGACCGCATAATGCCATGTGTTGTCATTCATGTCAACAAAAAGCACTTCTGTCCCCTCCGTAAGATGCGTCAGAGGGCTGAAGTGACGCGCATAGTTATGTCCCGCGATTACCAAGTCATCTGTATATAGCGCGCCGGAATACCGCCCCGGCGCGATCTTTAGCCCCGGATAGCTCCACTGCTGCATCACGGGCAGTGCCAGCCCGATGGACGGAATAGAGAGATACCCAATATAGTCGTAGCCGTCAATGGTGCCAACAGGCATCTCCGTGTCCGCTGTGGGTTCTGCTGCATCACCGGGATAGATGGTGCGTGGCTCTGCAATCGATTCCTCCAGCTGGGTCAGCACACTGTCGGCTGCTTTTTCTGCGCGGGTACTGTCCCACTGGTTGTAGCCCATAAGCAGCACAGCTGCCAGCAATGCCAGAACCCCAAGCGCAATCAGGGCGTTCCCCAGCTTATTTCTCATTCTGACCACTTCGTTTTTTGAGTACGACACCTGCCGCCACCAGTACAGCGCCAGTCACCGCCAGCACGGGGACTGGCCAATTCAACTGTCCGGTCTGCGGCAGTGCAGAAAGCACTTCCTGCGTGGGCGGCGTCTGCGTTGTTTTCCGGCTTGAAGTACCCGCTTTGGGTTGGGCGTCCACGTCGTAGACATACTGCCCGTTTTCCATGATTGGAACCGTCACAAGAAAAGGCTGTATGGCGTCATACCCTTCGGCTGCCTGCTTCTGCACAATAAGGTAAAGCCCGGCCTTCAGATCACCAAACACGGCGATTCCGCTGTCGTTGACGGTCTTGGTGACTGCCTGTGCATTTTGTGTCACCTTTTCTGCCAATCGGCTCGCCAGTGCGCTTTCGGATACATTGTCCAGCGCGATTCCGCAATTCTCGAAACCGTTTGTATAGGTAAAGCTCATATCTGCGCCGTTTTTAGAGACACTCGCCACACGGTACAGCGTCAGCTCACCGCCCTGCAGCGGTGCTGCGGTTTCGGTATCACAGAGCAATACCTTGATGGAGCCGATGCGCGTTTCATCAACCGTTTCTGCGGCAAGAGCCGGAACAGCGCCCCACACCAGCAGGCACAGCATAAGCAGCACTGCCAACCGATCACGGATGCTTTTCATAATGTTATTTCCTCCTTCTCTTGCTGCGCTTGCGCAGATGTGGGGCAACCAGCACACCGACCAGTGCCGCAAGTAGCATCGGGATGGCCAAAATCGGGGCCACGATGATGGGTTCAATGCGGAAGGCATCTGCCGCCACACGGATATGCTTTTGGCTTTCCGTAGTTTCGACCCTCTTGCCGCGCACCAATAGGCGGTGCGTGTTGATGCCGTAGGGGGTGCAGGTCATCAGGGTGACATAATCCATCCCCTCGGTGGGAAGCAACTGGTCGATCTCAGTAGGCAGCACAATGGAGATTTGATCGACCTCATAGGTCAGCACCCGATTCAACACTGTGATGGTAAAGCGGTCGCCCACCTCCAGCTCGTCCAGATTGGTGAACAGCTTTGCGCTGGGCAGGCCGCGGTGCGCTGATATGACCGCATGGGTCCCGGCACCGCCCACGGGCAGGCTGCTGCCTTCCAGATGGCCTGCTGCCACCTGCAGCACGCCCTCATCGGTGCCGTGGTATATGGGCAGCTCAACGCTGATTTTGGGGATCGTGATATACCCCATAATGCCCGTGCCGGAGATGTCGAGCGTCTGCGCATAGCCGCTGACCAGATCCGGTTTATAAAAGGCATTGGGGGTGGTGTTTAACTGCCGGTTGTACGCATCGGCAGCATCGAAATAGGTCTGATAATCCGCATCTGACAGCTGTTCTACTTCCTCGGCATAGCTAGCCACTGCGCGGGACTGATGCTTCCGGTTGACAGCGTCGCTGACGGAGGGATATAACATCACGGATAGACCCACGAGGAAGATCAATATTAAAATAATTGTGCTGAGGTTCTTTCTCATGGGTTACTCCCTAATGTTATAAGGATTGGTATATGACGGCAAATGCGCCTTTACTTGTTATTCATCCGCTTTTTGGTGACCAGCAGAACGGCAGCCACGGCCATCAACACGCCGCCGATCACATAGAAAAGGGTAGTGCCGATGCCGCCGGTGGAGGGCAGGGTAGAACCTTTATTGTTTCTTACGCTAACGCTTACACTCGATTGTACGTCATTGTTTACCTTTGCGGTTACACTTGTGCAATTATCACCGGCATCACTATAAGTGGCGGTGATTTCGAACCTTACCGCAGCAGTCAGGCGGTTATAGCCCGCGGGTGCTTTTGTTTCATAAAGATAATACACTGTGGCGTCATCCAGACCATTAATGGTGATATCGCCCGCCGTCATAACATTCACCACAGAACCGGTGTAACCAGCCGGAGCAACTGTGTAGGAACCGTCGCTGTTTTCGATGAGGTTGATTAAGTCTGTAGTGTTGGAGGGCGTCCCGTCATCTCCGATTGTGCCTAAAGAACAATTTCCGTTCTTACTAAGGACAAATTTCGCATCGGTCAATGGAGTGCCATCTGCACCATCGACTTTCTTGACTCCCATCTTAAAGGTCCAGTCATAAACGACCTTCTCCGGGGTCTTATTTGTGGTCTTATTATCATGCGGGTTGTTGCTGTACTCCAGATATGCTTTATTTTCCTGTTTACCGTCATTATAGACCTTGGCATTTTCGTTGAGAATACCTGTATAGTATGTATACAGTGTATTTCCCTCAACCATTTTGCCATCCTTAATGGCGTTCAGTACATCGACTGTAACTGTGAACTTATTTGCATTTGTTTCGTCAACCGTCACAGTATAATAGTTCTTATCCAATACTGTTTCATCATTTACCTTGATTGTCACATCCTCGTTGCTGCGGACATTCGATGTCAGCCCTGCGGACATTTCATCGTGGATTACATACGTGTATTGGGTATACCCGCTCACAATCGGAACAGTCGTGAGCGTGCGGAACTCAACGGTGTCACCGATCTGGTTATCGCCGACAACACCCCATACACCTGTTTCATTGTGTCTGATCTGTTTATCCAGCGTTGGCTTGCCGCTCTTTGGATTGACTGTGACATCCCCAACGACCCGCAGGATATAGTCAGTAAAAACTTCGCCTTCTCCTACGGAAGTGTTCTTGATCAGATAATAACCGGGGCCAGAAACTGTAATTGAATCCGTGCCTGTACCTGCAGCAGGGTCGGTCAAATACTTTGCAACTTCAACCGCAAAAGCTTTGGCATCTGCTTCTGTTGTGATTGTCTTCGCCTTGTCAGCTGCATTACCAAACTTCGTCCGACCCTCATCTGTAACATTATCGCCCCACTCAATGTTGGACAGCGTTTTCTCATGCAGGTCACCCTTGAAAATCTGATATGCTGCATAGGTGCCGGTGCCATTATTGATTGTGATTGTATAAGTTGTTGTTGTCGTTTCTGCAAACGCTGGGACGGCTATGGCCAGTGCAAGCGTCAGCGCGGCAAGCAGTGTTATGAATTTTTTCATGTACTTCATTGGTTTTATGTCTCCTTGCTCAAATATTTTGGTCTGCTTTTATCCACACCAGTGGAGGGGTTATTTCTAATTTTTACCCCCTCCCCCCGAATGGCTGCGTTTGTTGATGAGATATCCTAACATCAGCGCGATGCCCATTATCAGGGCGCCTGCTGCTGTATACGGGGGTGTGCCGGCCGCGCCGGTGGCGGGCAGCTCATAGCTGGGCTTTTGCTTGTTCGTGATGGTAATGGTGCCGCCGCCGGTGACACCGGTGTCGTTGCTTTCACTGTACTTTACTTCATAGAAGATAAGCGCGCCACTGCCTGTTCCTAGCTCTTCTACATAGTAGTGATAACCGCTCTCCAAGGAAGAAATTTTCTTGGTCCAGCCGTCAGCTTTTGTCAAGGTGACCGGCGTTCCGACCGCCACTGCGTCCGCCTTGTCTTTTCCATCCTCGTAACGGTACAGCTGCACCTGGATCTTTTCCACCGGTGCTTCTATCGTGTCGTTCCCGATGCCGTACCAGATTTTGCGCAGGGTCAGGCAGTTTTGCTTGTTGGGGATGGCCATTGTGGCGCGGTCTCCGTTCACGCCCAAAAAGCTGATGTTTGCAGTGGTAACCCCCTCCAGGACAGTAGCTCCGGTTGCAGCTGTAAGCGCAGCTGCTTTTTTGTCATCATCCGTTGCGTTGTTGTTCCAGATAAAATAGCGCGGGGTTTCATCCAGTGCATAGTCTGCCGGGGCCGCTGTTTCCACAAGCTTATACAGGTCCCCGGTGACCAGCTGCGGGCTGCCTGTTGCAGGGGATTGCGCAAATGTCAGGTCAAAGCTGCCGTTCGAACCTGTATTCTCCGACCTAATAAAATCCCACCCTGTGCTGATTTTATTATAGTGGTATATCGCAAAGGTTGCCGGGCTTGCCGTGATGGCTAAGTTTGTAGCAGAATCCGTCTTGGAAACAGTCAGAACGGCATTGTGTACAGTTGCCGATGCACTGTCGCTTTTCACCGAAACCTGATTGCCTACAGTTTTTCCCGCCAGCGTAGCCGTATTTTTTACCGCCATGTCGCTTGCGAGATTACCCGGATTCATTTTATAAGAGTACTCCAGTACCAGGGCTTTCTCGTCCGGCAGAACGAACTTGTACTTCCGTGTCGATGCGGTTTCTTCAACCTTTTCAACGCGAACGCTGTCTTTGACTTCGTTGCCCTTTACCCAGTCGCCGTCCTGCAGGATGTATTCATATACCTTGATAGAATCCAGCATCAGCTCCATGCCGGTTTTGCCGAAGTATTCGCTTTCCATCGTGTCCGTAAGCTCGAGCGTGTCACTGCCCGGTGCGAGATCCTCTGCGCGGGGGTTGATGCAAAGGGTGTAATTGGCTTGATGGGTTTTTGCATCATAATTGCCGGTCTTTTCCAGAAGCTCCTTTTTCGGGCGCGTGATGGTCATGCCGGACGATGTCGATGCACCGTTCCATGTGGCAGTATTCGTATAGGTTTTTTCCTCGAGAGTACGCTCGTTCCAGGCTGTCGCATCATCCAGCTGGAGCGCATAGCGGATCTCCACAGTATGATCCGTTGTTTTCTTTGAGTCGATCAGACTTTGCAGCGTAATAGGAAGCACCTTAATAGTCAGCTGCCCCGAAACAGAAGTGTCAATCGACCAATAGGTAACCCCGTTAAGCACAAGGCTGTATATGTTTTCGCTCGGACTTTTTTTGATTTTTCCCGTATATTTATTGCCCGGCTTTGTATCCAGATCCGCCGCAATCCTATAGCTGCTAAGAGAATTATTGTCCGTAGCCAGCTTCATGCCGTCCGGGATCTTATCTACCACCGTCAGCGTATGGGTCTTGTCTACATCACCGCTACCCAGATTCAGTTTGATGCAATACCAGATGACCTTGTTTTTGGCATAGGTAGTGCTGTTGTTCTGCTTGTACCCATTGCCGCTATTGTCAGATGCTTCCTTGGTGATCGAGCCCGTCTTTGTATAATCGTAAGTTCCTCTCCAGCCCTCGTTCCCGGCGTTATCGGTGTAAATCTCTGCACGGTTCACAAAATGCCTCGTGGTATTGTTCGCCATATCAGACGTTTTTGCCACCGTTGGAATGTCGCGGATGGTGCATCTCAAAATGCGCAGCTTCTTGCCGTCCGTCCGGCTAAACTGTAATCGGATGCGATGCACCGCGGTTGCATCATCGGAAACCGAAATGCCGTTGTCGGGATCGTCCCAGTCATTCGAACCGTTGGAAAAAAAGGAAAGCTGAATCTGTATGCCTTCATCTACCGCTTGCGCCCATGTCAGCGTTGTGCCGCCTTCCATCGTCAAGCGCAGATTGTTTCGAATGGCGGTTTCCAGCTGGGTTTTGACGCCGTACAGCGGTTCGCGGATGTTATCCACGATTTTGAAACTGTTAACGCCCGCGGGAACCGTTCCGGTTATATTCCACATGACCTTTTGGTCACCGTTTTCCAGCGGCGTGACAGTGCCCGGATACTTTCGAATATCCGCTTTGCCTACACCGGTGGAAACATTGGCTGTCGCGGTATAGGAACGTGAACCTTTTTCCAGCGTTGCCTGGTTGGTTGCAGAAACGGTACCATTCACCGGGTCCGGTGCAACCGTTTGATAGGTAAATGTATAGGAGCTCGCATTGGAGTTTTCCGGGAAGGTATAGCCGTTGGTCAGAAAATCATTGCCAGTGATGGTTGTTACAACTGTTTCGTCAGCCCTCTTCAGCGTTACATCACCAACAATGTCCAGCTGTGTGACCTGTGTATCAGTCACCGTATAGCCTGCCAAATCACCGTCCGGATTTTTAACCTTGATGACCCAGTTGATGCGGTGGGTCGCAGCGTCATAGGTGCCTGTTTTGGCAATGCTGCTCTCCTTCACGGTGACAGTATCCTTGGCCTCGTTGCTCTGCAGCGTATTGGTTGTGCCCTTGGCCGTGTTGACGAGCGTACCGGAACCGTCTGCGCCTGTCACGGCAGCCACAGTTACATCATAGGTCAGCTCATACGACTGGTTATATCCGAGAGGCGGCAGCCCTGTAATTTCAAAGCTCTTGCCGTCCTCGTTGTAGGTGATGGCGGCACCTGTATACTCGGAGAGCGGCTTCCCGTCGATTTTGATGCTGCTCGTATCATAGCTGCCGTTTGCGGTATTCTCGGCCAGCCGGTCCGTAATGGTGACCGTCTGGTCATGCGTACCATTTGGGGCATTGACTGTGACGGTGTAGCTTACCTTACTGTTGTCTTCCGAAAGGGTGTGCTCTTTCTTCGTGTTCAGTGAATACTCCGGCTCAATGGTGTAGGTTTTCTCGCCCAGATGTATCTGGCCGTCGCCACCGGTCTCTGCGTAATTGATCGGGGTCTCAAACTTGAAGGTACCGTGGAACTCATGGTTCGTATTGTTATTAAATGTAAATGTGACCGTAGGAGAATTTTTTGTAAGCGTAAAGGTACCAATTATCTCATCGTTTGAATCGGTGATGTTTCCTGTCAGATCTTTCTTGGGATAGACGCCCTTCGGCAGGGTATAGGTCGCGGTGTTTTTGTCGTTTTGGAGTGCACCTGCCGGTACCTTGTAGGCGATCTCCACCCGAACCGGGGTGCCGTCCTTAATAGATGCATCGTTATCCAGCGGTTCCCAGACATTACCTTGTTTGATGGAAATAGCTGTACTTGTCAGCAGATTATCCAGCTTTAGGTTGCCCTCGCCGTCATACTGAGGGGTTGCTGCTGCGGTCAGTGTATCATCGTCTTCCGCAGCCGGCATTATGGGATCCGGCCGTTGCCAAACAATATACGCCACCGCGCCGTCTCTTGCCAAAATGGCGTCCGCATCAAAGGAGAGTTCTTCGGATCCGTCTGATGCGCCGGTCTGCGCATACACGCCATACGCATCCAACACACGGATGGTATTGGTGACATCGGCCTCTGCGACCGTCACAGCCGCTACCGCACCGTCCACAGCGCCGGAAACAACGGTCAGGTTCGCGCCATCATACGCGGTTACAATGCCGATCGTTTCCTCACCGGCGGCATTTGTATAGAGTACGATGTCGCCCGGTGTGGCCTCACTGCCACCCGGGGTGATGTATTCAGGGTGTGCGTTTTCCAATTCCGTGCGCAGCTGAAGCAGGCTTGCGCATTGCGGGATGACATCCTCCGGTATGCCTGCATAATGCTGGCAGAAGGCGACAAACATCACATCCCAGCTCCCGTAAGGGTTGCCGTACCAATCACCGTAGCGTGTGTAGTGATGGGCCTGCGCCAAGGTCTCACCCAGCGCCTTGTCCACCGTAAAGTTTTTGGCGCTCTCGGTGTAGCCAAGCTGTCTCTGTGCGATTTCCGTCATGGCATCGCTCCAGAA
>OMFR01001175.1_pt1 | contig 11009 bp, 12 predicted proteins | sample 1645691 | NCBI WGS metagenome assembly OMFR01 (sample SAMEA103958132, study PRJEB25191) | human gut metagenome | biome: human-associated habitat [ENVO:00009003]; feature: intestine environment [ENVO:2100002]; material: feces | place: Germany | collected 2013/2015
GGCAAACGGTTTATTGTCTTCGAGCTGGACAATATCCGTGACAACAAGGTGCTACTTCCGATTGTCACCATCATCATCATGGAGACTTTTATCAGCAAGATGCGCAAGTTGAAAGGTATCCGGAAAATAATCCTTATCGAAGAGTGCTGGAAGGCATTGGCATCCGCCAATATGAGCAATTACATCCGCTATCTTTTCAAGACCGTCAGAAAATTTTTCGGCGAGGCCGTGGTCGTGACCCAGGAAGTGGAGGACATCATTTCTTCTCCGATTGTCAAGGGTACCATCATTAATAATAGTGACTGTAAGATTCTGCTTGACCAGCGCAAGTATATGAACAAGTTCGATGAGATCCAAGCGTTGCTCGGTCTGACCGACAAGGAGCGGGCGCAGATACTTTCCATCAACATGGCCAACAATCCTTCCCGCAAATACAAGGAAGTCTGGATTGGTCTGGGCGGTACGCAGTCGGCGGTCTATGCCACGGAAGTCTCACTTGAGGAGTACATATGCTACACTACTGAAGAAACCGAGAAACTTGAACTTATGCGGCTTACGGAAAGAATCGGTGGCAACATCGAACTTGCCATCAAGCAGTTGGCAGAAAGCAAGCGAAACAAGTGATAGGGATTGAAATCATATGGAAACCGAAAAACAATCATGAATCATGGGAATGGAAGAATGGATAAAAGAACAGCAACGCCGCTATCTGGACGAGCCGCGCCTCAAGGAGTTGACGGAAGTGATGAAACAGATAAGAAAGTTCGTCCGGGAAAAGGAGTACCGGAAGCTGACGGAACTGGTCAGGCGGTACAGGAAGTCCGAGGATGTGATTACCCAAGTCTCCTGCCTGTTGTCAGCCTCGTACCTGTTCCCAACACCGGAAAAAACGGCGGAAACGGCCAGGTCGGAACTGATGGAGGCATTGAAAGATACTTATTTCATGGAGAAGAACGGTTGCCGGCTTGCGGATGTCAATCCCGAAAAAGCCGATTCCGTCCACGGAATGCTCGCCATGCACACGTTCATGCGGGATGCTTACTTGAAGGTATATCCTGAAAGCAAGCAGGAACGGCCGTCACCGGAAGAAGTACGGTCATCTGTACGGATTCTGGATTTCCATCGGAAAGAGAGTGACGTGTGGGAACTCTGCAACCTGGCTGTGTATCTTATGCCGCCCTCACGGTATGTGGCACTCAGGTACGGGCTTGCGGATGATTATGACAGGCTTGACAGACTGCACCGTTCCGGACCGGAACCGGCATATGACGAGGGGGTGGCATTGGAAAGCCGCCTGTGCAGGAATGCGGAAAAGGCAGCGGAAAGCATCGGGGATGTCCGTCTGCCGGATTTCTACCTGGAAAAGCTGAATGGGGAACTGGAGAATTTGGGACGGATTGCGGCCTCGCCGGATGCCGTCCACGACATACTGCATATCAGTCCTGACTTTCTCACCAAGTACGGCATAGACAAGAACGCTTCCGCGACGGAACGCTCGTGCCAGGCGGAGAAAGCCTACCGGGAGCTGGACGCCCGTTTCGTCAGAATGACCGGACGCAGGCCGTATGCAGACGAATTCTTCGCATTCCTCAGACACGGGAAAGAAAAAGTGGCAGAGGTAGACCGTCCGAGACCGGTACACAAGCCTATCCTCCGGAACCCGCCGTCCAAAGGACGGAAAATGGGAATCTGACTTTTAACAGAATTATTCACAATTAAAAACAGGAACATCATGAAAAAGAAAATTCTTATGCTGTGCATGGGCTGTTTCCTTGTCAGCCTCACAGCGAAAGCCCAATGGGTAGTGAGCGACCCGGGCAATCTGGCGCAGGGAATCATCAATGCCGCCAAGAACATCGTTCACACGTCCTCCACTGCCACCAATATGGCGAATAGTTTTCAGGAAACCGTGAAAATCTACCGGCAGGGCAAGGAGTATTACGACGGGCTTCGCAAGGTCAAGAACCTTGTCCGGGATGCCCGCAAGGTTCAGCAGACCATCCTGATGGTGGGCGATATCACGGACATCTATGTCACCAGCTTCGAGCGTATGCTCAGCGACCCGTATTTTACGCCGGAAGAACTGAGCGCGATTGCTTTGGGGTACACCAAACTGCTGGAAGAAAGTGCCCATTTGCTGAACGATTTGAAGACGGTGGTCAACGAGAACGGGCTTTCCATGAACGACAAGGAAAGGATGGATATCATCGACCGCTGCTACAACGACATGTTGCAAAACCGCAGTCTGGTACAGTATTACACCAACAAGAACATCGGGGTGTCCTACCTGCGCGCCAAGAAACGGAACGACCTGGACCGCGTGATGGCACTCTACGGCTCACCGAACGAACGTTATTGGTAATTATTCCTAATCCGCTTTCATTATGTTATTGTTGGCTATAGATTTTGACAACCTGCATCAGATTTTACAGAATCTGTATGTGGAAATGATGCCGCTCTGCTCAAAGATGACCGGTGTGGCAAGAGGCCTTGCCGGTCTGGGAGCACTTTTCTATGTGGCGTATCGTGTATGGCAGGCTCTGGCACGTGCCGAGCCTGTGGATGTCTTTCCGCTTTTGCGTCCGTTCGCCTTGGGGCTTTGTATCATGTTCTTTCCGACACTCGTTCTGGGTACGCTGAACAGCATCCTCTCGCCCGTCGTGAAAGGGACCCATACCATATTGGAGTCGCAGACCTTTGACATGAACGAGTACCGGGCACAGAAGGACAAGCTGGAGATTGAGGCGATGAAACGGAATCCCGAGACAGCCTATCTGGTCGACAAGGAGACTTTTGACAACAGGCTGGACGAGCTGGGTGCGTTTGACGCTATAGAAGCCTGCGGGATGTATGTGGACCGCGCGATGTACAACATGAAAAGGGCCGTACAGAATTTCTTCCGGGAACTGCTGGAACTCCTGTTCAATGCGGCGGCGCTGGTCATCGACACGCTGAGGACATTCTTCCTGATCGTGCTTTCGATACTCGGTCCCGTTTCCTTTGCCATCTCCTGCTGGGACGGTTTCCAGGCTTCTCTCAGCCAGTGGTTCGTCCGCTACATCAGTATCTACCTGTGGCTTCCCGTAAGCGACCTGTTCAGCAGCGTGCTGGCGAGAATCCAGATATTGATGCTGCAGAGGGACATCGAACAGCTTTCCGACCCGGATTTCATCCCCGACAGCTCAAACGGGGTTTACATCACTTTCCTCATTATCGGCATCATCGGGTATTTCACCATCCCGACCGTATCGAACTGGATTGTGCAGGCCGGAGGCGGTGCGGGCAATTATGGAAAGAACGTGAACCAGGCGGCATCCAAGACAGGCTCCGTGGTGGCCGGGACTGCCGGAGCGGCGGTGGGAAACATTGCCGGCAGGCTTATCAAGTAATAACAGTATAAAACATTTACAGAATGGAATTCAAATCATTGAAAAATATCGAGAGCAGCTTCCGACACCTGCGTCTGTTCGGAATCGTCTATCTGTGTGTATGCACCCTGCTTGTGGGATTTTCCGTATGGAAGGCTTACAGTTTCGCGGAAGCGCAACGGGAGAAGATCTATGTGCTGGATGAAGGCAAGTCACTGATGCTGGCCCTTTCACAAGACCTGGAGCAGAACCGCCCGGTGGAAGCAAGGGAGCATGTCAGACGGTTCCACGAACTGTTCTTTACGCTCTCGCCCGACAAGAATGCGATTGAAGGCAATATCCGGAGGGCCATGTTCCTCAGTGACCGTTCCGCCTATGCCCATTATGTGGATCTGGCAGAGCAGGGATATTACAACCGGATAATTTCGGGTAACGTGAACCAGCGTGTAGGGATTGACAGCGTCAAGTGCGATTTCCATACCTATCCGTATGAGGTCGTGACCTACGCGAAACTCTCCATTATCAGGGAGAAGAGCGTGACCGAGCGCAGCCTCGTCACGCGTGGCAGGCTGCTGAACTCCACCCGCAGCGACAATAATCCGCACGGCTTCATCCTCGAAGCCTTCCGTGTGGTGGAGAACAGGGATATAAGAGTGTATGACCGTTAAAATTCAGAATGTATGAAAAAGATGTTTGTAAAAATCAAGGAATCCGTGGAAGAAAAGCTGCGGAAGCTGTGTGCCGGGCTTAGCCCGGAAAAGAGAGTGCCGGCAATTGTCATGCTGGCTGCCCTGTTTGCCATCGGAAATTTCTATATGATTTTCCGTGCCATCCATGACATCGGACGGGAGGATGTACGGCCGGAAATCATAGAGATACCCCCGATAGAAATTCCGGATGTCGTTCCTGCCGATACACTCCCGGATAAAAGGGTGCAGGAAATGGAAGAGTTTTTTAACCGATTCAATCAGAAAGAAAATGAGTAATGACGTCAATAAATTGAAACAGAGGCTGGAAATCAGGAAATACCTGGTTTTTGCCGGGATGTTCCTCCTGTTCCTCGGAGCGATGTGGCTCATTTTCGCACCGTCCGAAGAGGAAAAAAAGAAAGAGGAAAAAAATGCGGGATTCAACACCGAGCTTCCCGATCCGAGGGAAGCGGGCATAGAAGGGGACAAGATTGCCGCCTATGAGCAGGCTGACATGAAACGCAAACAGACGGAAAAACTGCGTACGCTGGAGGATTTCTCCGGGATGGCAGACGGGAACTCCGGGACTGTCGTGGAATTGTCACCGGATGCGGATGCCAAGGATGGCAGTTCTCGTGAAGGTGACAGAAGGAATGAAGCCTGTTCTTCATCCGTCTCCGCCTACAATGACATCAACAGGACGCTCGGCAACTTTTACGAGTCACCGCAGGAAGACCCGGAAAAGGAGGCGTTGAAAGCCGAGGTGGAACAACTCAAGCAGGCGGTCGCCGCACAGAACGCGCAGCCGGGTTACGAGGAGCAGGTAGCTCTCCTGGAAAAATCCTATGAGCTTGCGGCCAGGTATATGCCGGGCAATGGCAGTGTGAATACGGACAGCCGTTCCGATAATGAAAGTCCCGGGCGGAACGGAAAGGCGAAAGCCGTTCCCGTGGGGCTGGTTTCCACACCGGTGGTATCATCGTTGCCGCAGCCTGTCAGTGATTCTATACAGCTTACAGGAATGGCACAACCGGAAAGATTCCACACGCCAATCGGTCATAAAGAAGAGAGAAATGTGAGGAATACCATCCGGGCCTGCATCCACGGGGACCAGACCGTCATCAGCGGTCAGGGAGTGAGGATGAGACTGCAAGAACCGATGCGTGTAGGAAAGCATGTCCTTCCCAAAAACTCCTTGCTCATCGGAGAAGGGCGCATACAGGGTGAAAGGCTTCACGTCAATATCCTTCAGGTGGAATATGGCGGTACCATCATCCCCGTGGAACTTGCCGTGTATGACAATGACGGACAGGGCGGCATCTTCATTCCGGGGTCAATGGAGGCTAACGCCGTCAGGGAGGTTGCCGCCAATCTGGGGCAGAATCTCGGCACGAGCATCTCCATCACCAACCAGTCGGCAGGTGACCAGCTGCTTTCCGAACTCGGAAAGGGTGCCATACAAGGTGTCTCGCAGTACATATCCCGGAAGATGCGTGAAGAGAAGGCGCATCTCAAGTCAGGCTATACCCTGATGCTTTATCAAGACAACGATCAATAACAATCCATTAAAATTCAATCGACATGAAAAAGTTTTTTGTAATGCTTGCCCTTGCATGGGGCACTGTGGGCGCTTTCGCCCAAAATGAAGCCGACAGCGTAGCGGCGGTAAACAATGCCGTCACACTGGCCAAGGAAGTGTATCCTCAAAAAGAGGAGGACGGAGACCTCTATCACGGTCTGACCCGTAAACTCACCTTTGACAGGATGATACCTCCATACGGGCTGGAAGTGACCTATGGAAAGACCACGCACATCATTTTCCCGTCATCGGTGCGTTATGTGGATCTCGGTTCTCCGAACCTCATTGCAGGCAAGGCGGACGGTGCGGAGAATGTCATCCGTGTAAAGACCACCGTGAAGGACTTCCGTGAGGAGACCAACATGTCCGTGATTACCGAAAGCGGAAGTTTCTATACATTCAATGTAAAGTATGCGGAAGAACCGTTGTTGCTGAACATCGAGATGAAGGATTTCATCCATGACGGAAGCGAGGTGAACCGTCCCAACAACGCCCTTGACATTTACCTGAAGGAACTCGGCAGCGAGTCGCCCAAGCTGGTACACCTTATATCCAAGGCCATCCACAAGGATAACAGACGTCATATCAAGCATATCGGGAGCAAGGCGTTCGGCATCCAGTACCTGCTGCGCGGACTCTATACCCACAACGGGCTGCTCTATTTCCACACCCAGGTGAAGAACACGTCGAACGTGCCTTATGAGGTGGATTTCGTGACGTTCAAGATTGTGGACAAGAAGGTACTCAAGCGCACGGCTATCCAGGAGCAGGTGATATTTCCACTGCGTGCCTACAACTATGCCACGGCTGTCGCCGGAAAGAAGGATGAGCGTACCGTCTTTGTCTTTGACAAGTTCACCATTCCCGCCGACAAGATGCTGGTGGTGGAGATGCACGAGAAGAGCGGAGGCCGTCACCAGACCTTCACCGTGGAGAGTGAGGACATCGTGAGAGCGAGGGTGATCAATGAACTTAAAGTGAAATGACCATGAAGAAGTATCTGTTCCTTTTTGCCGTATGCGTATCGCTTGCCCTGTCATCGGGGCAGGCATACGCCCAGCGTTACCTTCCCGGAATGAAGGGCGTGGAACTCAGGGGAGGCTTTGCCGGAAACCTGAAATCACCGGTTGACTGGTACACGGGTTTTGCCGTTTCGGGATATACGAAAAGGGCCAACCATTGGGTGGCTGGTGTGGAATACCTGCTGAAGAACTACGGTTATCGCGGGACCTTCGTTCCACGGGCCCAGTTTACTGCCGAGGGCGGCTATTACCTAAAGTTCCTGTCCGACCCGGCGAAGATATTCTTCCTTTCTGTTGGCGGTTCCGCCCTGGTGGGATATGAGACATTGAACTGGGAAGAAAAGGTTCTGTATGACGGTTCCATGCTTTCCCACCGGGATGCCTTCGTCTATGGCGGAGCCCTGACGCTGGAGCTGGAAAGCTATGTGACGGACCGTATCGTGCTGCTTGCCTATGTGCGCGAACGAGTGCTATGGGGCAGTTCTCTGGGAAAGTTCACGACACAGTTCGGGCTTGGAGTCCGTTTCATCATCAATTAGACGCCTATGGATATAGAGATGATAAGAGGCATTCCCATTGAGGAATTCCTGTCCCGTCTGGGACAGGAGCCGGTCAGACGGCACGGCGACGAATGCTGGTATCTCTCCCCGTGCCGTGAGGAAAGGACACCTTCGTTCCATGTGAACACCCGTAAGGGGGTATGGCATGACTTCGGCACCGGGCATGGAGGCGACATCTTCACCCTTGCGGGGGAGCTTTCAGGAAGTGACGGCTTCATGGCGCAGGCGAGGTTCATCGCCGGAGTATATGGAGGAACTATACCTGAATATGTCGGACAGAAAAGAGAAAAGGAAAGTGTCAGGACAGAAATGCGCAAGGAGCCTTCCCGCTTCGAGGAGGTGGTTTGCGGTCCCTTGCGGTGTAATGCACTGCTCGGCTATCTGAAGGGACGCGGTATTCCAGAGGAAATTGCCCGTGCGGAGTGCGAGGAAGTACGGTTCCGTCTGTACGGCAAGCGGTATTTCGCCGTCGGTTTCAGGAATATGGGCGGAGGCTATGAGCTTCGGACCAGATTCATGAAATGGTGTCTGCCGCCCAAGGATATTTCGGTTATCCGCAATGGCTCGCTTACCTGCAACCTGTTTGAGGGCTTCATCGACTTTCTTTCATGGAAGGTACTCGGCATCAGCCGCGGTGAGGATTATCTGGTCCTCAATTCGGTGGCCATGCTTGAACGCTCGTTTCCTTATCTGGACAATTACGGGAAAATCCGGTGCTATCTGGACAATGACGATGCCGGAAGAAGGACGCTGGCCGTCCTCCGGAAACGCTACGGTGACAGGATTGACGACTGTTCCGACCTGTATGCCGGATGCAAGGACCTGAACGAATACCTGGAAAGCAATTTTCCGCCTGAACAGTAATTTTTTTATAAACCGTTAAAACAAGAAATGAATATGAAACCGATTATGAACAAGAAAGGGCTGTTTGCCCTTGTATGCGCCCTGATGGGCATGACCTTCAGTATATTGACCTCGTGCAGCGATGACCTTGACGTGCAGCAGTCCTATCCCTTTACGGTGGAGACGATGCCGGTTCCCACACGTATTGTGAAGGGTGAAACCGTGGAAATCCGCTGTGAACTGAAACGGGAAGGACGGTTCTCTGATGCCCGATATACCATCCGTTATTTCCAGCCGGACGGCAAAGGCAAGCTGCGCATGGACGACGGGATGGTGCTGCTGCCCAACGACCGTTATCCTCTGGACAGGGAGGTGTTCCGCCTTTATTACACCTCAGAGTGTGAGGACCAGCAGAGCATTGACATCTATTTTGAGGACAACAGCGAGCCGGCACAGCTTTTCCAGCTGACCTTCGATTTCAACAATGAGACGGAGGACGAGGATACCGTGGTTACTTCCGGCGGCAAGGAATTACCTGTCGTTATCGTATCACAATGAACCTGACCTGCCTATGGGAATAAGAGCAAAGTTGTTTGCGGCGTTTTTCGCCATCATCTGCTTCGGGAGCATACCGTTGCGGGCGGAGAATCCGGTAAAGGAGAAACAGGACAGGTTCAGCCTTGCCGTAGAGTGTATCAAGCGCTATGAGGGCTGGCATGGAGAAAAAAGACACTGGCCTTATGTCGGGTACGGGCATAAGGTCCTTCCCGGGGAAAGGCTGACCAATGACATTACAAAAGAACAGGGGGATTCAATCCTGAGAGCGGATTTACGCAAGCTGTGCCGTATGTTCAGTTACCTGGGACGTGATTCGCTGATTGCCGCTGTTTTGAGCTATAATGTCGGGGCATACCGTCTGAAAGGTTACGGCAAGATGCCCAAAAGTAAATTGTTGAAGAAACTGGAGGCAGGAGACCGGAATATCTATAAGGAGTATGTTTCTTTCCGGTGTTACAAAGGCAAGGTAGTGCCGAGCATTGAACGGAGAAGGAAGGTGGAATACATGCTGCTTTTTGAGGAATAAAAAATGAGGAAGAATCTTTCAGTCTTTTGACTGTCAGTTTCTTCCTCGTCTTTTGTTTTACTTTCCGGTTATCGTTTCCGCCATAGGGTTCTGCCGGTGCATTTCCCAGTTCATGATTGCCGATTTTTTACTTGAATTTGCATAGCAGTATTCGCAGAGATGGGGGCAGGTATTGTATTCCCCGATATCCTTGGCTGCCATACATCCGCATGAGGCACGTTGTCCCGGATCCTTTTTGTGATTGCTGACGAAGTATTTGTTGCCAGGGAGAATCACGGCACCGTAAGGAAGGTCATTCATGTCGAAAAAGGCTGGAGACGGCATTTCCTGTATGATGACGCCCAATGCGGACATCAGCTCCTTGTCTTTCCATGCCAGACGTGCTATAAGGTCACCGTCGATGCAGCGGTTACGGGATATCCTGTATTTGCCAAGATCCAGATTTTCGCCGCAGGTAGCCAGCTCCAGATTCCATCCTCTGTTACGGTTCAGTACTGTCAGTTTTCCGGCAAGTTCCTCCATTTTTTCTTTATTCCACTCATGATATGGGATTCCGCTGTCTGTCATGTTGGCCTTGACCTTTCTGTACGAGTCTATGTCTGCAAAACTGAAAACCAGCTTTTCCGTACAATTGTGTATCTCCGTTCCTACACGTTCGATCTTTTCAATCAGAGTATCCACGGATATGTTGTCTGTGAGTATCAGCGGATCGAACCGCCATATTACGGCTTCTTTGCCCAATATATCGGAAAGAGTCCTGAATGTTTCAATACGTTCTGTCAGCGGAGGGACACCGGTTTCCAGTCCGTCTTCCTCATAATCATTCAAAGTGAACTGGATATAGCAGCCGATACCCCTTTCTTTCAGGATTGACAGATAAGGAAGAAGAGGTTTGGGATTTTTCGACCAGAACACTATGAATCTTGTATTCTGGTAAGAGATATAGCTCTTTTTTCCGTTGAACGGGTTGTTCCACACGGAATAGCCGGTTTCGATCCGATGGAAGAACCAGTCCGCATAGAATGCCGGGATGTCCGTGCTGCGGCTTGCCGATATGATGTCGGGAGCCGGGACTTCCATCTTTCGGCCGTCTATGATGATATTTGCTTTTTTCCAAGTCATATTGTTAAGATTATATAGTAAAGACAGCGTCGGTTATGAACGCCTGTCCGGGTTGTTGATATGTCATTGGTTTGTTTCTATGCAAAAATAATATGAATATTTCATTCTGTAGCTGTTCAGCCTACCAGAACGGCATCCTGTATTTCCACCTCTGAGGGCAGACGGGAAAGTAGGAGTTCCGCCATTGCTCCGTTCTGCGGAATCAGTGCCGGGAAATCCGTTCTGCCCGGCTTATATATCTCAGTCGCTACGTTATACAAGTCCCAAGCGGTGATTTGTCCCTTTTCGCGGACCAGTTTCAGCACCTCTTCCGTGAAGATGGAAATCTGGCTCTGGTTCAGCGGGTAGGTTTCCACGGAGGATGACAGATTCCTGTCCGAACTGTCGTGGGAGACACGCAACGCTGTCAGCAGCCCGATATACATATACACTTCCTCCGGGGAGACGATTCTGCGTTTCAGCCGCTGAATCCTTGCAATGTCCTCGTTCATGTTCACCTCGAAGTTTGCCAGCCAACCGTCCACCGTTTCGAATACCCCTTCCGTTGTCACCTTGTTTTTTCCATAGTTGCAGATGCTCCTTTCCGGTGATAGGATACACTGGTTATGGCATATCTTCACGCACGGGCCTATGGCCGCTTGTATGCCGTCCTGATGGTAGGCGACGACCAGCGTAGTCGTCAGCTCGTCCGTTTCCCAGTCTTTGATCCGGATGGTCGCGAAGATGCGTCGGAGGATGTGCG
>OMFR01001177.1_pt1 | contig 10994 bp, 9 predicted proteins | sample 1645691 | NCBI WGS metagenome assembly OMFR01 (sample SAMEA103958132, study PRJEB25191) | human gut metagenome | biome: human-associated habitat [ENVO:00009003]; feature: intestine environment [ENVO:2100002]; material: feces | place: Germany | collected 2013/2015
CTGTGGCGGAAGCCAGTTTTGAGGTCCCCATGCCGATGATGCCGGGAGTCATGGCCTCCGCCGCCGTTCCGGCCATGTTGGCAAAGGTGCCGTCGTCCGTGGAGGTAAGGACGTTGATTTCCTTGATGCGGACCACGTTGCCCAGCTTGATGGTCGTCACTTTGCCGGTGGCGATTTCCAGATTGCTTTTTTGGGTGCAGGAGAAAAGGACTGGGAGAATAAGAAAAGCGGGAATGAATGGAAGCGGATTCATGATGAACGTAGTTAACTACGCTGGCGGGGTTAAGCGTTTTTCAGCGTGTGGGAAGAATTGTGTAGGTAGCCAGATACAGGAACAAATGGAGGGAGGAGAGTGCCAGTACCCTGTTCATGCGGCTGTCCGCGGGCGTTTTGCGGATTAGGAGCATCAGATACCCGCCGAAGAGGATGGAGGGTATCCACATCCACCACGTGTGGGACAGGTTCAGGTGAAGGGCCCGGCTGGATGTGGGCAGCGTGATGTAGGCAGCCAGGATGAAAGACTGGGCCATGGCGCGCGCCTTTCCTTCCCCCAGCCGCACGGCCAGCGTGCGCTTGCCCGTAGTGAGGTCTTCCTTTCTGTCGCGGATATTGTTGACGGATATCATGACGGCGCACAGGAGGCCGCATTGAATGCCTGTTACGATGCCGGCATTGTACACCGCAAGCGATTCCACCAGCGTGCCGGGTACGACGGGCGCCGTGCCTATCTGCACCAGAATGGTTCCCAGTACGGCAACCAGTCCGAAGAAGAGGATGACGAATATTTCCCCCAGGCCCTTGTAGGCCAGCGGCCACGGCCCTCCCGTATAGCCATAGGTGAAGTAGAGGGACGGGATGCCGATGGCGAGGATGGGCCAGCCGCGCAGTTCGATAAGGGGAAAGGCCAGAAGGCACGCTCCCAGCAGGAAGAAGAGGCCGATGAGCATGACTGTTCCGTGGGAGAGGGCTCCGCTGGCCGTCATGCGCACGGGCCCGGTTCGCCGTTCCGTATCGGCGTGCTTGGCATGGTCAATGGCGTCATTGAAAAAATTGCAGGCAATCTGGAGGCACAGGCAGGAAGTCAGTGTCAGGAGGGCCAGGGACGCATTCCAGCTGCCGGTCAGTTTCTGCACCACCATGCAGCCTGCCCATACCGGAATCAGGGAGGCGGTGAGCGTCTTGGGGCGTGCCGCCAGAAAGGCGGAAGTAATGATATTCATGTGAGGGAAGGCTCCGTAATCAGCGGAGGATGGGGCCGAGGCGGCGGAGGGTTTCCTTAATGAGTGAGACGTGCCATTGCCCGGGGGCCGTTTCCTCTTCTCCCAGGTAGCCATATACCAGGCAGGAACCCAGTTGAGAGTAAAGCAGGCGGGAGACGGGTCCCATGGGCCCCATTCCCATGACGGCGATCGGCCCCTTGGGCTTGGTGAAAAGCTGTACTCCTGTCTGGATGTCCGAGGCCAGGCAGGGCGTGAATGCAAATTTGACGATATCCGCCTTGTAGGAGCGCGCCTTTTTTTCCTGTTCGCGCAGGTAATCCACACCCGGAGTGATTTGGAAATCATGGGTGGAGCCGATGATGATGACGTCCCGCTCCCGCGCTTCCATAACCAGTTCCCTGGCGTGGCGCATGGCCTTGATTTCAATGTCCATGGCGGCGGCATACGGCATATAGGCCCGGAGCAGGGCAAAGCGCTCTTCTTCCGGGATGCGGCGCAGCCCTCCTTCCTCATGGCAGCGCACGGTGACCAGCAGGGGCATCTCCGGCCGGAACTCCATAACCTGTTCAGTCGTGAGTTCCGGGGGAAGGGCATCCACGCGCAGTTCCACTAGATCGCACTGGTCTGTTAAATCTTTTCCTTTCAGCGTTTTCCATAGCTCCCACGAGGTAACGGACGCAACGATTTTCGGCGGATAGGCCTGATGTTCACGTACAATCTGCTGCATACATCCTACTATCCCAGCAAAGGAAGGAAGGTCAATCTTCTATTGATGAGTTCCACTTCATTTTGGGGCCGAGTATGTCAGTTCGCCTGCCTTTTCCCCTTTTGGAACTGTGTTTTTCTTCCTGTGCCAGCCCTGTTGGCCGGTTTCCCGGCAGACGGATTGACGGATGTTGGCGCCGGCTGCCGTTCAAGATGCCGGCAGGGCTGTTTCGTATGGTCCGTTTCCTTGTTGTGGCGGAGGGCGTTATTTTCCTGCCTCTGCACGTTAAAAACATGTTGAGAATGGAGGTCCGGCTTGAAAAGGGAGTTCGGAGGGAGCTAGGTGAAGGCCATGAATATGCTTTGGTCAAGGTTATTGCGGATGGGGAGGAATCCCTTTTGGGCGGCTTTGGATGCCGTGCTGGTGGTAAGGACGGAAAAAGATTCGTCCGGACATCCGGAATGGTCCTGGAAGGCGTATGTCCCTCATGGCGTTCCGGTTCATGAATTGCCTCCGGTGCCCGTTCCTCTTCCGGAAGGGGATTGGGATAAGGAGCGGTTTCGTAAGGAAAGACGGAAAGCTGCCCGGGTGCTGGGTCACCAGGCCGCTTTAACGCTGGCTTCTTCCCTCCATTTCTCCCGTTTCATGATTGTGGAGGAAGAGTGCCGTTTCAGGCTGCCGGTAATAGGTTCCACGGCGCGGATGCTTGGGCAGCTGCTGAAAGGCTGCCGGGAAAGAACTGCTCTGTTTTTAAGTGAGCCGCGTTTGTCTCCCCATACGGCCTGCTCCGTGGCGAAAGGGGAAAAATCCATCCTGGTGCGCGTAACGGATATGGCGGCATCATCTGCGTATGTGATGGACCTTTCCTTATGTGAACGCATTCTTTTATCTCTTCCGTCAGATCAGCGGGTCTGGCCATGGCTGAGGTATTATGGTTCTCTGGAGGAATGGTTTGCCCGGTATCTGGGACGTTATGGTGATTTATATGCTCTTTCCCCTGCGTTCGTTTCCTGCGGAGAGGGCGCTCCCATGCCCTCCCTCTGCAAATCCCTGGGCCATTTCAATAATGCACGCACCAAATATACGGATCTGTCTTATCTGGTGAATCCGGCGGTCAATTCATGGCGCTGGCTGAAAAACGTGAACATTTTTTCCGGCAGAAAAAGGCTTGGGTGAGAACCCCGGGGATGCGTTTTGCGCCGGATTACCGTTTGCGGGGGATGAACGCCTGCATGGCTGGGGCTGCCGTCTTACGGCAGAGCTTGAAATAAGATGTTCCGTGCGCCCATCATCTCAAAAGCAAAACCCCGGACCGCAGGCGGTCCGGGGCGGCTCCCTTTTTCCGGAGGGAGGATGCCGTGATATTAGAGGGGTTAGCTGGCTCCTTCGTCGCACAGGATCTTGACAAAGCCTTCCTCCTGGAGGCGGGTGGCGCCGCAGGCGAACTTGGCCCGGATTTGCAGGGCTTCCTCCATATCGTCGCGCACGGAAAGCTTCACTTTGAAATCATTCCATATGCCAAACTGGGCCTTGCTCTTTACCCAGGCCAGGCAGGAACGGACTCCCTCTTCTGTTTTGGGAAGCCTCTGGGTGCGGATGAATTTGAATCCCATGAAGGTGTCTATTTTCCCTTCCACCAGGGCTTTTACATTGTTGAAGTCATAACTGCTGACCTCCGTTTCCCGCAGCAGGTTCATGATTTGGGAACTGGTTACCGCAATGACGAGCTGGTCTCCGAACTGCGGGGCATCCTGGTTCCAGGCTTCGTTTTCCTCAAAAAGCTGGAGGGCTGCGCGCAGCTTGGCCACGGTAAGGTTGCTGGCGGATTTGGTGCCGCTGTCCACGTGATCCACGGCTATTTGCTGGCTTTCCTTGAACGGAACGGCGGTCATGCCGTCTTCTCCCACGTAGTTCGTATCCAGAAAGCCGGAGATCATCACGTCGTCCATGCGGCGGCCTGCTGCGGCCTGGAGACCTTCAATCGTCTTGCTGACGGGAAGGTCCATGTCTCCCAGGCGGGTGGCGTCAAATTCATCGTAGCCAATGGCTTTGGTGAACGTGCGCGGCCGCATGGACCGGCGTGTGGTGGGAGCCTCGTTCAAAACGGTCTGCCCCACCCGCGTGGTTTTTTCCGTGAAGTCCAGAATGCCGAATTGATCCAGAAATACAACCTTGCCGCTCAAGTCGCGCATGACGCTGACATACTTGTCCAGCCGGGAGGCGTGCTGCTGGAGCAGGGTGCCCCATTTTCTGGTGTATTTTACCTGATAATTATCGCTGATAGTTACTGCCATGATTGCAAATATAATGATAGTTTGAATGCAGGAACGGCAATTTGGATTATCGGGCCCGGAATAACCGGAGCGGTCCTGCCGCAAGCGGGATGCGGCCATGTCCCCTGCGGGATTGCGGGCCGGTCCCATCCAGCGCTAACGTGTATGGACTACAAGGCAGAAAAGCGCACCACGGCAGAATCGTGATGCGCTGTATAAGGAATGAAAACTTCGCCTTCCCGCTGTTAAAGAATAATCGCGTGCGTCCGCGTAGCGTGATCCGGGCCGAAAAGGGCCAGCATGCGGCCCGTTTGCCCTTTTTCCATGCGGTAGGAGTAAAAACGCTTGGTATCCGCCGTGTCCAGCCCGGAATCATGAATCTGTTCTTCCGGTACCCCCGCTTCAATGAGCTGTGCCTTAATGGCCGTAGGAATGTCTTCCTCATAATGAGGCGGGCGGATGCAGGGGGAAATGACGGCAATCAGGTTGGACGGTTCCACCCCAAGGCATTTTTTCATGGACTTGATGGTGTTGGAAACGATGTTGCCGGCGGTTCCCTCCTTGCCTGAATGAATCAGGGAACGGTGGCAGTTTTCCTTGTCGTACAACCACACGGCGGCGCAGTCCGCCACGTAAATGGCAAGCACGCAGTCGGAAACTCCGGAGCAAATCAGGCCGTCCACGCCTTCCACAGGATAATTGGAGCCGATGTCCCCCACCAGGGCAACTTTCGTGCCGTGCACCTGTTCGGCGCGGCGCAGGTCTTTCCACCGCCAGCCCAGGGCTTCCACTTCCGCCTTATGGTACGGTTCCAGCCGTTCCAGCACGGTTTCGCGGTCTCCGGTGACGTCTACTCCCGGAATTCTCTCAATGAATTGGACGATTTCTCCGGGATAGGACTGGATAGGCTTCAAGAATGCTGGCGTTTCCATAATTGATGGATCAATAAATGTCGTTGGGGACATCTTGTCGTTTTGTATTACCTAGTCGAGCAAAATTTGGCGTAAAATGTCACGGACGCCGCCCGGTGACTGAGAAAAGGTTTTTTTCCGCCTTTCCGGAGTGATATGAGCAATTCATGCTGCGCAGGTATTCTTTACTTTCCACTTTTTTTGCGGGAATGGCCGCCGTGTTTTTTTCCTTTGCCGCCTCCTTGGCCCAGGAGGCTTCTCCGGATGCCGGGCAGTTGCTGAAAAGGGTGCGCCAGGGGGCAACTCTTCAGGAAAACAAGGACATTAAGGGACAAATACGCAAACGCAGCGTCAAAATTCCCTTTTCCATGAGTCTGCGCGGCAATCTGATAGCCTTCCAGTACCAGCTCAATAATGTCTGGAACAGGTTCGATCTGAAATTCAAGGACCGCGGCCAGGAGATCCTTTCCTGGAAGGACGGGAAAGCCGGTGTTTTGCCGGTTGCCCAGTATGCGGTGCCCATTGCGGGGACGGACGTAACGTACGAAGATCTTTCCATGCGCTACCTGTACTGGCCCCAGGCAAAAATTGTCCGGGATGATGCGGCGAGCACCGTCAAGGGGCGGGATTGCTGGATTGTCCAGATACCGAATCCTAATTCCGGGGTGGGGCAATATGCCTGGGTGCGCGTCTGGATTGATAAGGAGAACGGCGCCATGTGGCAGGTGGATGGCATTGACCGCCGCGGGGAGCTGGCTAAAAGGTTCATGATTGATTCCGTGATGAAATTGAAGGACGGATCCTGGTTTTTCAAACGGATGAAGGTGGAGGTCCGGGATCCTTCCAATCCGCGCAGAACGGTCTCCGTCAGCTACATAGATATGGACAGCCCGGAATAGCCTTCTGGTTCCCGTTCCATTCCCCGCGGAGCTTTCGGATTATTCTTTCCGGGGCATGGGGGCGGATTCCTTTTCATGCCGCACGGATGGATGATTTAGGACGTGACAAGAAGGCGGGATGGGCGTAAATCCTCCAAAAACCTGTTATGAAGAAACATTTATTCCTTGCATGTGCCCTGGCGTTCGGCATGTCCGCCTGTTCCCAGCACCAGGAGCAGCCGGCGGAGTCCGGTTCTCCGGTGAAAACGACCATTTCTCCCGTGACTGCTCCTGGGAAAAAGCCGGACCGGCCGGCCGTGAAATTGCCTCCCAAGTCCGTTCCGGTGCCTTCCGTAAGCCCGTCCTATAATAATACTCCTCTTTCCCCGCGCATTCCGGGGGTAACGGTCAACCGTGTGGCTGTGCCGGACAAGGTGGTGGCCCTCACCTTTGATGACGGTCCCCATGGAACGCTGACCCCCAGGGTGCTGGACATCCTGCGCGACAATAACGTCAAGGGTACTTTCTTCATGCAGGGCTGCAATGTGAAGGCTCATCCCCAGGTAGTGCGCCGCATGGTCAATGAGGGACATGAAGTAGGCAACCATACATGGAATCACGTTTATCTGAGCAAAGTGCCCCGCGAAAAAGCGGAATCCCAGCTCCAGAGCACTAATGAAGCCATCCGCAACGCCTGCGGCGTTGTCCCCGTGGTCATGCGCCCCCCCGGCGGCTATACGAATGCAGGCGTGGCGTCCTGGGCCCGCCAGCGCTTCGGCTTCACCACGGTCATGTGGGATGTGGACACGAATGACTGGCGCAAGCCCGGCTCCTCCGTGGTGGCCGCCCGCGCCGTGAACGGCGCCAAACCCGGCTCCATCATTCTGGTGCATGACATTCACGCTTCCACGGTGGCGGCGGTGGACGCCATTGTGAAGGGATTGAAAAACCGCGGCTATGAACTGGTGACCGTTTCCGAACTTATCAGGAGAGGACGTGCCGCCGCCGGCCATGCTCCTTCCATGCCCGCGGCTCCTGCTGTCCCGGATTCTTCTCCTCTTGCCGTTCCCTCGATTGTGGCTCCCGCGGAGCCTGTTCCCGCTCCGGCGGAGACGGTGGCCGGCATGTAATCCCCGGTGTTTTTCCTTTTCCTTTCAACCCGGTTTCCCTGCGGAAACCGGGTTATTCATTGCCTTTCCGGAGCATTTTTCCCACCGCCCCGGAAAGGAGGCTTTCCCCTTAACGGGCACACGCACAGAAGGCTTGACCTGCTGGTGAATTTCTCCACAATCCTTTGCCGTATTATTCACACCCAATCCGGATTGAAATGTCTATGAATCTCCTGGCATCTGCCGATACTCTACCCGCACCTGGCGGAATGTCCGCTCCTCTCGCCTTCATCTACGATCTCTTCAATAACCCTCTTTTCATCTTCATTGGCGGTCTGGTGTTGCTGGGTGTGTTTTTCTGGTATCTGGGTTCCGACCAGGACAAGGTCAAGCGCAATGCCGGAACGATTTTCATTATCGGCATTGCGTCTTTTTCCCTGTTCTCCCTCTTCCAGCAGGGGTTGAAATACGGCATTGACATTGCCGGGGGCGTCTCCTTCACGTTGAGCGTGGAACCGAATATCGGAGACGACGGCAAGCCCATTCCCCTGACGGACCAGGCCATGGAACAGGCATGCGTGATCCTGACGGACCGCCTTAACAGTACCGGGGCCAATGACGTCATTATCCGCCCGAAGAAAAAGGACAACCTGAATCTTATAGAAGTTCAAATCCCCGCTGCGGATCCTGCCAAGCGTGAGGAAACCAAGGCCATCCTGACCAAAGTAGCCAAGCTGCAGATTCTCCCTGTCCACCCGCGCAACAACGAACTGGTGGCGGAGGGGCGCATCCGCGTTCCCGGCTACAGGATGTATGAATATACCTTCAAAAACGGCAAGGGTGAGGACGTCACGGAAAAAATATTCCTGGAAAAGCGTGAATCGCTCACAGGCAGGGATATCGTGCGCGCCGGAGTGGATCTGGCCCGTCCCGGCCACGTCAACGTCACCCTGAGCAATGAAGGGGCGGACAAGATGTATAACCTGACTTCCCGCATGCAGCTGGGCCACGACCGCATGGCCATTGTTCTGGATGATGTGGTCAAGAGCGCTCCAACGGTCCAGGCCATTCTTTCGAAAAGTTTTGAAATCAGCGGGCTGGATGCTCCCGGAGAGGCTGAAGCCCTGACGAAGGTGCTTTCCAACCCCCTTACCAACAAGCTCAATTTTGAGTCCGCCAGTGAAATTTCCGCCTCTTTGGGGCATACGGCCCTCCTTCAGGGGGAATACGCGGGCATTACGGGATTGATCCTCTGCTTCATCATGATGATCATCTACTACCGCTTTGCCGGTCTGGTGGCTATCATGGGCCTGACGATCAATGCCCTGCTTCTTCTGGGAGCCATGTCTATCTTCGGGTTTGAGCTGACGCTGCCGGGTATTGCCGGTATTGTGCTGACTCTGGGCGTGGCGGTGGACTCGAACGTGCTGATTTATGAACGTCTGCGGGAAGAAAAGGAAATGGGGCGCCCCTTCCGCGTGGCTATCCGCAACTCCTTTGACAAGGCGTTCTCCGCCATCTTTGACTCCAATATCACCTCGCTCATTACCGCTGTCATCCTGTACTGGATGGCAACCGGCACCATCAAGGGGTTTGCCGTCACGTTGACAGTAGGCGTCATCACTTCCATGATTGGGGCGATTCTCGTTACCCGTGTCCTGTTCTACTGGGCGGATACCGTCGGCATGATGAAGGATCTTAAATTCCTCAACCTCTTCAAGAAAAAGATGAACATCGACTTCATGAGCCAGAAAATCTGGTCCTGCTCTCTTTCCGCCATTCTGCTGATGATATGCATTGTATTTGGCGCCGTAAAGGGCAAGGATTGCCTGGGCATGGACTTTACGGGCGGTTCTTCCATTTCCTATCTGGTGAACAAGGGTGACATCTCCTTCAGGGAAGTGGAAGGCGTGGTCAACAAGCTGTCCCTGACCCAGAAGGCTACGGTGCAGGAGGTGGCGGAGTCCACGGACAGCAGCAAAGTGAATATTCTGATTAATTTCTCCGACCATGCCCAGGACAAGGAGGCTATCACCACGGCATTGGACAAGGCGTTTCCGGTTCTGGACAACGCTCCGTTCAGTGAAGAAACCATCGGGCAGTCCATGGGGTACGATACGCTCATTACTTCCGCATGGGCTCTTTTCTTCGGCATTCTGGGGATCATGGTTTACCTGACGGTGCGGTTTGAATGGACCTTCGCCATTGGTGCGGTCATCGCCCTGACGCATGACGTTCTGCTGGTGCTTGGCCTGGTGATTCTCAGCGGAACGGAGCTGAATGTTATTCACATTGGCGCGTTGTTGACGGTGGCGGGGTACTCCATCAATGACAAAATTATCGTATTTGACCGCATCCGCGAATTCCTCCGCTTCTCCGACCCGAATGAAAGCGCTTCACAAATCATGAACGAGGCCATTAACCAGACGCTTTCCCGTACTATTTTGACTTCTCTTTCCACGCTGGCCGTGCTGGTGTGCCTGTACTTCTTTGGAGGCCCTTCCATGGAAGACTTCGCCTGGACGATTTCCGCAGGCATTTTGATTGGTACGTACTCCTCCATCTTCATCGCTTCTCCGGCGGCTCTTTTCTTCTCCCGGAAGCATGGGTTGCATGAAGAAGTCAGACAGGCCATGAAGGCCGGAGCCTGAGGTCTGGCGTTGAGCCGTTAAATCTCTGACCGGGGAAGGCGGAATGCCTTCCCCGGTCTGTTTCTTGGAAAGAGAGGGATGGGGAAAGGCTCTGTATGGAATAACCTCCGTGTTCTTTCCCCGTCCGCCTCTTTCGCTTTTCCTGTTTCCACCATATGCGGCTACGGCTTCCGCATGGCTCTTCTGTCTCGCATTCCTCCCTCTTTTATTTCAGGCATAAGAAAACCCCGCCTGCCGTTAGGCAGACGGGGCCGTATCTCTGGTTTCCTGCTATGTATTTCTGCGGGTGAGATTATTCATCATCCCCTTCCTCCTGTGCCGGGGCGGGAGGGGGAGGCATGTCGTTGTTGCCGCGGGCTGCCTTTCTGGCTTCCCTGCGCGCTTCAAGAGCCTTGGAAGCGTCAGCGTTGAGCTGGGCCATTTCAGCCTCATTCAATTTTCCGTCCTTGTCGGCGTCATACTTTTCTTCAATCAGGATCCATCCGGCAGCCATGATCGGGGCGCGGTTGGGGTCAAGCTGGGGACGGGGACCGTTAGGGCGGTTGCCGTGGGGGCCCCGGTTACCGTCTTCACGGCGTCCTTCACCGCCTCTGCGGCCTTCCGGTCCTCTGGGAGCGCGGGGGCCTTCAGCTCTGGGGCCTCCCGGACGCCTCGGACCGTCCATGTTGGGCATTCTCGGTCCTTTGGGGCCACCGGGAACGGCATGGTGCGGGCCGGGCTGGCCGTGATGAGGGGGAATGGACTGCAATTCTTCCGGGGAGAGCTTCCCGTCGCCGTCTTTGTCAAATTTTTTGATCATGGCGGCGGCGTGGGCTTCCTGGCGGGCTTTCATTTCTTCCATGCGTTTGGCAGCTTCCGGATGGTCCTTAAGCCATTCTTCCTGCATAGCCTTTCTTTCCTCCTTGGAAAGCTTGCCGTCCCCATCCTTGTCAAATTTCTTCAGGATGGCGGCTTTCTTGGCTTCCTGGGCCTTCTTGACGTCGGCTTGCAGAACGGCTATTTCCTCGTCGGAAAGCTTTCCGTCCTTGTCGGTATCGTATTTGGCCAATACCAGTTCTTCTCCGACAATCATGATACCGGGATCGATTCTCTTCATCTGAACTCGTTTTGGCCTCTGGCGGTCTCTGCCTCCGGCATGGTGGCGATGACCTCCCCTTCTTTCAGGGGGGGGCTGCATTTCAGGAGCATCGGAAGGAGCCTCCGGAGCGGGAGGCGGCGGAGCGTCCTGAGCGAACGCGGAACATGC
>OMFR01001183.1_pt1 | contig 10967 bp, 8 predicted proteins | sample 1645691 | NCBI WGS metagenome assembly OMFR01 (sample SAMEA103958132, study PRJEB25191) | human gut metagenome | biome: human-associated habitat [ENVO:00009003]; feature: intestine environment [ENVO:2100002]; material: feces | place: Germany | collected 2013/2015
AAGGAGAATTGGCAAGCCATTTGGTAGGCAAAGGACGAATGGAAGAACCGGAAAAAATCATAGAAGAACTGGAAAAGTTCTTTGAACAGCAACAGGATCTGGCGGGCAGGAAAATCATTATCACAGCCGGTCCCACTTATGAAAAAATAGACCCGGTGCGATTCATTGGCAATTATTCTTCGGGAAAAATGGGATTTGCGCTGGCAGAGGAATGCGCCTCACGAGGCGCCCATGTAACCTTGATAAGCGGTCCTGTCACACTGAAAACACAGCATCCGCACATCCGCCGCATTGATGTGGAAAGTGCCGGAGAAATGTATGAAGCCGCCAGCCGTGAATTTACCGATGCCGATGCAGGCATTTTATGCGCTGCCGTGGCCGACTTCACGCCGGAAAGTGTGGCCGACCATAAGATTAAGAGAGAAAAAGACGATTTGGTATTACAACTGAAACCGACACAAGACATCGCCGCTTCGCTGGGAAAACAAAAAAAGCCGGGCCAAAAGCTGGTGGGTTTCGCACTGGAAACAAACGACGAACGGCAGAACGCACAAGGAAAGCTGGAACGCAAGAACTTTGATTTCATTGTGCTCAATTCACTGAATGACAAGGGTGCCGGTTTTCGTTGTGACACGAACAAAATAACGATCATCGACCGCCAAGGATACACTGACTATCCCCTGAAAAGCAAGCGGGAAGTGGCGTGTGACATTATAGATAAACTGGTAAGGAATTAAAAAAAGAATATGCTGCAATCTATCTATATACAAAATTATGCATTAATTGATACGCTCGATATCAGTTTTACCCCCGGTTTTTCGGTCATCACCGGAGAGACAGGCGCAGGTAAATCTATCATTTTGGGCGCCATCGGCTTGCTGCTCGGACAAAGGGCTGATATCAAAGCAATCAAGAAAGGTGCCAATAAATGTATCGTAGAAGCCCGTTTCAATATTTCGACTTATCAAATGGAGCCTTTCTTTGTTGAAAACGACATGGAGTATGACCCCGAAGAATGCATCATACGCCGCGAACTTTATGCTTCGGGGAAGAGCCGCGCCTTTATCAACGATACCCCTGCCTCACTGGTACAAATGAAAGAACTGGGAGAGAAATTGATAGACGTGCACAGCCAGCACCAAAACTTACTGCTGAACCACGAAGAGTTTCAAATGAACGTACTCGACAGCTTGTCGCACAGGCCGAAAAGAACAAGGCGGACGAAGATTACATCCGTTTCCAATTGGAGCAACTGAATGAAGCGGAATTACGGGAAGGAGAACAAGCGGAACTGGAACAGGAAGCTGAGACATTAAGCCATGCCGAAGATATAAAAGCAGGCTTGTATAAGGTAGACCAAATCATGTCCTCAGATGAAGGAAGCCTTCTTTCTGCCACCAAAGAGTGCATGCAGACCTTGCAAAACATTGCCAAAGTATATGCACCGGCACAAGAATGGATAAACAGGCTGGACAGTTGCTATATAGAACTGAAAGACCTGTCGCACGACATCGCCGGTGCACAGGAAGAAATAGAATTCAACCCCAACCGGCTCGACTTTGTGAACGAAAGGCTGAATCTTATTTATTCTTTGCAGCAAAAACATCGTATGCAGACCATCGAAGAGTTAATCGCCCTGACAAACGATTATCGGGAACAACTCAACGCCATTACTTCATTTGATGACCGCATTGCGCAGCTGACTGCGCAAAAGGACACCTTGTACAACAAAGTACTGGAACAAGCCAAAGTCCTGACCGGACTGCGTGTACAGGCCGGCAAAGACATTGAAAAACAAATGCAATCACTGCTGGTCCCTTTGGGCATGCCCAACGTTCGTTTCATGGTAGAGCTTACTCCCCGAAAAGAACCGGATTCCAAAGGAATGGACTGTGTTACTTTCCTTTTCTCGGCCAATAAAAACGGGACATTGCAGAATGTAGCTTCTGTTGCTTCGGGCGGTGAAATCGCACGTGTCATGCTATCCCTGAAAGCCATGATAGCGGGAGCCGTGAAACTCCCCACCATCATCTTCGATGAAATAGATACCGGAGTATCAGGCTCCATCGCCGAAAAGATGGCACTCATCATGGAAAAAATGGGAAATCAAAACCGACAGGTAATCAGCATTACCCATCTACCGCAAATAGCCGCCAAAGGCATCACACATTACAAGGTATATAAAGAAGATACCGATACAGGAACCAACAGCCACATACGCCGGCTGACCAACGAAGAACGAGTGAAAGAAATAGCAAATATGTTGAGTGGAGCTACCTTGACGGATGCCGCACTGAACAATGCAAAAGTTTTATTAGGATATAAATAAAGAATATGACAGAGAAAAATGAAATGATTTTCGGTGTACGTGCCGTTATCGAGGCCATTCAAGCCGGAAAAGAGATAGACAAGATATTGGTAAAGAAGGACATTCAGAGTGATTTGTCAAAAGAGCTGTTCGCTGTCTTGAAAGGGACTTTGATACCGGTACAGCGCGTTCCGGTGGAACGCATCAACCGCATCACCCGCAAAAACCATCAGGGAGTCATAGCTTTTATTTCAGCCATTACTTATCAAAAAACAGAAGATATTGTTCCTTACCTTTTTGAACAAGGAAAAAATCCGTTGCTCATCATGCTGGACGGCATTACCGATGTACGCAACTTTGGTGCCATTGCCCGCACTTGCGAATGTGCCGGAATAGATGCGATTATCATTCCTGCCAAAAACAGTGTCAGTGTCAATGCAGATGCCATGAAGACTTCTGCGGGAGCCTTGCATACGCTGCCCGTCTGCCGTGAACAAAGCCTGACCGAAACCATCAAATTCTTGAAGAACAGCGGTTTCAAGATTGTCGCAGCTACCGAAAAAGGCGACTATGACTATACCAAGGCAAACTACAAAGACCCTGTTTGTATTATTATGGGAGCAGAAGATACGGGTGTGCCCTACGAGCACTTGTCATTGTGTGACGAATGGATTAAAATTCCATTGCTGGGCAAAATCGAATCACTGAACGTATCTGTTGCCGCCGGTATCCTGATTTACGAAGCCGTGAAACAGCGTGGCTTTACTACTGAAGAATAACAATAAAAACTATATCATGAAGAAAGTACTTTTGATTCTGATGTGTTGCATGGCCATCCAATCGGTTCATGCCCAAGACACTCCCAAATGGGCCGACAAAGCTAAGAAAGCTGTTTTTTCTATCGTAACTTACGATAAAGAAAACAAAATTAAAAATACCGGTAACGGTTTTTATATCGATAATAACGGTACAGCCCTGTCTGATTACTCTTTGTTTGAAGACGCAGAACGTGCCGTCATTATCAACGCCGATGGCAAAGAACTGCCGGTAACACGCATTGCCGGTGCAAATTCAATGTATGATGTCATTAAATTCCGTACAGAAACCGAGAAAAAAATAACCGCTCTGAAAGTAGCCACACAACCTGCCGCAGTAGGAGAAACTGTTTATCTGCTCCCCTACTCCACACAAAAAGCGGCTACCTGCCAAACCGGTAAAGTGACCCAAGTAGATACTATTGCCGACAAAGCTTACTACTACACACTGACAATGACCACAAGTGACAAAACCGTAAGCTGCCCCATTATGAATGCAAATGGCGAAGTACTGGGACTGATTCAGAAAAGTGCATCCGAAGAAGATAAAGAAAGCTATGCCATCGGCGCATCTTACGGCGAATCATTAAGTATTTCCCCCTTATCTGCCAATGACATCAATCTGAATAAAATAGGCATTGCAAAGGCATTACCCGAAACAGAAGACCAGGCCTTGGTATATCTTTATATGTCTTCATCACAGATGGATGCCAAAAACTATCTGGCAACTCTAAACGATTTTTTACAAGCATACCCCAACAGCACCGAAGGGTATACACGTCGTGCCGGCTACTACATGAACATCGGAGATGATGAACATAATGCATTGGCCGAAGCCGATTTGAAAAAGGCTATGGACGTATCAGGCAACAAAACAGAAGGACAATATAATGTGGCTAAGATAATCTACTCTTATTGCATTAACCTTGAAGAAGGCAAAAAAGCATACGGAGACTGGAGTTACGACAAAGCATTAAATATCATTCGCGAAGCTATCGCAACAGATGCACAACCGGTTTATATTCAATTGGAAGGCGATATTTTATTTGCAATGCGCAACTATACAGATGCGTATAAGAGTTATGAGCAAGTAAATCAGACTCCTTTAGCATCTGCCGCCACTTTCTATTCGGCCGCCAAAACAAAGCAGTTAATAGAAGGAACCGAGATGAATGAAGTGATTGCTCTTATGGATAGTGCCATTGCCCGTTTCACTCCTCCTTACACTTCCGAAGCTGCTCCTTATTTTTACGAACGCGCCGAGATGAAAGCACAAACAGGCAAATATCGTGAAGCGGTGGTTGACTATGATAAATTTTACGATGCCATCGGAGGGCGTGTCACCGCTGCTTTCTATCTACAACGTGAACAAGCCGAAATTCAATGCAAAATGTATCAACAAGCCATCAACGACATCAACAAAGCCGTAGAAATGTCTCCTGAAAATGTAGAAATGTGGATAGAAAAAGGTTCTGTACATCTGCGTGTAGGACAATTTAATGAAGCTGTAGAAGCATTAAAGAAAGCAATTTCCCTCGATCCTAAAGCAGCTGCAGCATATCGTATGCTGGGATACTGTCAGGTGCAGCAAAAGAATAACAAAGAAGCTTGTACGAACTTTGCCAAAGCAAAAGAATTAGGAGACACTGTAGTGGACAGCTTAATTCAGAAATATTGCAAGTAAAAAGAAAAAAAGTTCCTCCACATCCATCTATGTTTGTGAAATTATACACCACATAGAAAGACTTTTTTCTAAAAGCTTAAAAATCCGAGTTTTCCTAAAGCTCGGATTTTTTTATTCAGCCCCTTAGGACCGGACCACCAAAGCTTCTGTCCGGTTCCGTTTATCCTCCCCGGGAAATTAAATCAAAAACTTCGAAAGTTCCTATTATAGTATTGCAGCGAAAAACAACATGCTTTCCGAAAGACACAACATGCTTTCTAAGAGAAAGTAATATTATGTCGATGAAAGGAATTCTACCCATCGGTAAAGTCAATATAATCTCCTTTCACACATAACAGATATTGAAACCTTCTATCCATAAGGATTCTGTGTGAAAGCTATCAAAGCCCCCCTCAATACTTTTAAGTTAAACCAATCTTCAGATTACCCCTAAAGCTTACCAGATATGGGAATGCCATGATACCGTATCGCTCCCGCGTCAAAGAGCACATTTTTGCACGTTACATCCCAAAGACAAGGACGTTTAAAAAAAAGAAAAAGCTAATAAGTTTGTTATTAACTTATTAGCTTTTTAGTAGCGGAACCGGGACTCGAACCCGAGTTTCAGCCGTGAGAGGGCCGCGTCCTAGGCCACTAGACGATACCGCCATCAGTTGCTCTTAACTCTTTTTCTAAGACGCTGCAAAGTTAAAAGTTTGTTTTTAATCTGCAAAATAAAAAATGATTTTTTTAGTGCTGTTACTATAAAATAGGAATTTAATGGTCAGTCCGAAAAAACTGTGGGTATGTTATGTTAATACGCGAAAGTAAGCTATCAGTGCGGTTGGATTAAAAAAAACAACCCAATGCGATTCTGATCGCAATCTACATAAGTTACTACTGGTTATCTTCCCTGAAGTTTTAATGAAGTATTTTGAGCCGTCTTTTTAGGGCTTCCGAAAGCCTTGATCTCAAATCATTGAAAAATAAAAGCGGGTCATAAACTACTTTTATGACCCGCTTGCGGAAGCTGGGGGATTCGAACCCCCGGTACGGTTACCCGTACGTCAGTTTAGCAAACTGGTGGTTTCAGCCACTCACCCAAACTTCCTTCTTTTCAGAAGCGTTATCTCTCAAACGCGGTGCAAAGATAAGGGGATAAATTGAATTATGCAAACATTTTGCTCTTTTTTTAGATATATTTTTTTGATGGAAGTAATAAGATGCTGATAGTGAAGTGCTAATGGATGGAATTAATTTTTCTCCCAAAAATCCAAACATTCTTTAGCCACCTTATTGGGCAATGGTATTTTTTGATATATTCAATGCTGTCGGCGGATAATTGAGAAATTTGGGTTAGCTAATAAACTATCTAGTTTATTATAAATGTCATTTTCTTCAGGGTATACGTTGATGATAGGATGAAGTCTGTCTTTGCCTAATAAGTTGTAATGTTCCTCTTCTGTACCTCCTACAACTATAATTCCTTTGCTCATGGCATATAATGCATTTTAATCCCAGGGGATAAGAATAAAGTTGATCTAACATTATATCGCACCCGTCCATAAAATATTCACATTCGTCATACGGGGTGAAAACGGTTTGTTGTTTGATTTCGCATGCAGATGGATGTCTGTAATATAATTTATAGAGGGAGCTATAAAGCCTCAACATCTCCAGTGGAGTCGCGGGGGTGGAAGCCCACCCTTCTCTACTTCTACCATAGAGGACGTAAGTAGCTGAAAAGCGAAAATGGATTAGAAATTTTCATTCTAATCCATTTTCGCTTTTGGAGGTTCCTGGCGGATTCGAACCGCCGTACACGGTTTTGCAGACCGCTGACTAAGCCACTCATCCAAGGAACCTTGTCGTTAGCAATCTTTGTTTCTCGATTGCGGTTGCAAAGGTACGACATTTTTTTTAATCTGCAAATATTCTGCTATTTTTTTCTCACTTTTTCTGCATTTTTTTCGCAACCGTACTTTGGCTTGTTCTGCATAGACTTCATGGCGCAGTCCGAACTACAGCATTCACACGGATTGCTATTGTTCTTTATGCGCTTGAAATACTGAAAGATACGTATGCTTATCCATATGGTGCAGAGGCATACAATTGCAATAACTATAATTTGTTGTAACTCCATGCTTGATAAACAAATAATTTTAGGTTTAGGTTTATTAAACGATAAGACTTCCTATTTGAAATACAGTAAATGCAATAAGCCAAGCCAATCCAGTGGTGTATCCTGCTGTGAATATGGCCCATTTCCAACTGCCGGATTCTTGCTTGATTGCTGCGAAAGTGGCAATACAGGGGAAGTAAATCAATACAAACAGCATGTAAGCTAATGCAACCAGTGGAGTAATGGGGATGCGGTTAGAAAGATTCACATTTTCCACATCTCCTTCATTTGTGTATAATACTCCTAGTGTGCTTACTACCAGTTCTTTAGCCCCCACACCTGAAATAAGTCCGATTCCTAACTTCCAGTCAAATCCTAGCGGTTTGATAACAGGCTCTATGGCTTTGCCTATTTGTCCGATATATGAATTTTTTTGTTGCTCAGCCACGCTTTCGTAAGCATCATGTTGTGGATAATACCCTAGAAACCAGATAATAATTGAGGCAATCATGATAATGCCTCCCATCTTTTTCAGATATTGTGCTCCTTTTTCCCATGTATGGCGCATGATACTTTTAGAGGTAGGCATACGATAGGGGGGGAGTTCCATCACAAATGGAGAATCTTCTCCTTTCACCAGAAATTTACTGAAAATACGGGCCATTATTACTGCCAATAAAATGCCTGCTGTGTAGATGCAAAGTAGCATAAAGCTGGCGCAGTTAGGGAAAAAAGCACCTATCATAACTAAATATATGGGAAGACGAGCACTACAGGACATTAAAGGATTCACCAACATGGTGATTAGTCTGGACTTTCGGTCTTCTATAGTACGTGTTGCCATTATGGCAGGTACATTACAGCCGAATCCCATAATCAGTGGAATAAAGGACTTGCCATGCAGTCCCATCCGATGCATTATTTTATCCATGATAAATGCAGCGCGTGCCATATACCCCGAATCTTCCAATATAGAAATAAAAAAGTATAATATGAGGATATTCGGCAGGAAAACGATAACACCGCCCACTCCACCGATAATACCATCTATCAGTAAGTCTTTCAAAGGACCTTCAGCCATATTGTTCCGTATCAGGTTGCCCAACTGGTCTACTAGCCATTCAATACCTTGCATAGGGTAGTCACCCAAAACAAAGGTTCCCTCAAACATGATGTAAAGGAACAGGAAAAAAATAGGATATCCCCAAATGCGATGTGTCACAATACTGTCTATCACGCGGGTTGTTTGTTCTTTTTCCAAATGATTGTCGGTGAATGTTTCCTTCAAAGCTCCGGTAATAAAACCATATTTAGCATCCGTAATAGCTTGCTCGCTGTCTTCGTTCATCACTTTACGGATACGTAAGGTTTCCTTGTTGCGTATCGCTATAATTTCTTTGCCATTAGGCAGTGTAGAGATGAAATTTTCTATTTCCTTATCGTTTTCCAGTAATTTGATAGATAGGAAGCGGGTGGAGTATTTATGGCGTATGTCTTCGTTTTGACTGATTGCTTTTTTTACTTCTTCGATACTGCGCTCCAGTTCAGGACCGTGGTTAATGTGAATATGGCGCATATATCCGCGTGGGCGGGCATCTTCCTCTTCTTTGTGGCTTCCGAATTCGTGGTCGGGTACATAGGTTTTGTGCCAGTCTCTCAGATCTTCCAGAATTTCAGAACGTATTTCGCCCTTTTGTGACAGGAAATCCCCGCCTTCGTAAATACCGATGATAACATGGAACAGTTGGTCTATGCCTTCACCCCGCCGGCAGACAGTAGGTATCATAGGCACTCCGATCAATTGGCTTAACTTGATGTAATCCAGTTTGTTGCCGCTGCTTTCCAGTTCGTCATACATATTCAGTGCGATGACCATACGCACATTCATGTCAATCAATTGGGTGGTAAGATAGAAATTACGTTCCAGGTTGGAAGAGTCTGCCACATTGATGATTACATCCGGAGTTTCTTCAATGATATGTTTGCGTACATAAAGTTCTTCCGGAGTATAGGCTGAAAGAGAATAGGTTCCGGGTAAATCTACAATACGGAAATGATAACCTTGGAAGTCGAAAAAACCTTCTTTGGCATCTACTGTCACACCACTGTAGTTTCCTACATGTTCATGGGCGCCGGATGCAATATTGAATAGCGAAGTCTTTCCACAATTAGGATTACCTACTAAGGCTACATTGATTGTACGGCGTTTGCCTTTTGCCAGTGCCACCAGTTCTGATTCGGACACGGGTACATCTTCTGTTATGGAACCATGGTAAGGGTTCTGCATCGTGCGTGCTTCCTGCTCGCTTACCACCTCAATCATATCTGCCTCTTGTCTTCGGAGAGAGATCTCGTAACCTAGTAGTCTGTATTTTATAGGGTCTTTCAAAGGGGCGTTCAAGATTACCTCTACGGTTTTTCCTTTAATAAAACCCATTTCAACGATTCGCTTGCGGAAACCACCGTGACCTAACACCTTGACTATTACGCCTTTTTCTCCTGTTCTTAATTCGGATAAACGCATCTTGTTTTAAATTTTTCGCAAAGATAAGTTATTACTTAGAAGTATGCAAACTATTTAGATTGTTTTTAAATAAAGAACAGGCACTTTGTTTTTGTCTTGCAGAACCCTTATCTTTGTGTCATGTTTCATTGGAATATTCAGAAGTATATAGAGGAAAAACAACTTTTCACTTTGCATGATAAGGTGTTAGTGGCATTGAGTGGCGGAGCGGATTCGGTAGCTTTGTTGCGTGTCTTGCTTGTTTTAGGGTATCATTGTGAGGCTGCCCATTGTAACTTCCATCTTCGTGGTGAGGAGTCCGATAGAGATGAAAGGTTTGTCAATGAGTTGTGTAAAGGGCTGGGAGTGACTTTGCATGTTACTCATTTTGATACAGTCGCTTATGCTTCAAGGCATCATGTTTCTATTGAGATGGCAGCTCGCGAAATGCGCTATGATTGGTTCGAACAACTGCGTAAGGAGAGGGGGATGGCTGTTATTGCCGTAGCCCATCATCGGGACGATAGTGTGGAAACTTTTTTATTGAATTTGATACGTGGCGCGGGAATCAATGGCTTGAAAGGTATCAGTCCGCATAACGGCTGCATTGTACGGCCTTTGTTGGAGGTGAGCCGTCAGGATATTTTGGATTATTTGCGTTGTTTGCGTCAAGGTTATGTTACAGACAGTACCAATCTGCAAGATGAATATATGCGTAATAAAATCCGTCTGAATATTCTTCCGATGTTGCGTGAGCTGAATCCTTCTGTCAGTGAAAGTATAGCTGAAACATCCAGACGTCTGACTGATGTTTCTCTTATATATAATAAGGAAATAGAGGCGGGGAAAGAAAGGGTGATGGAAAAGTCCGGCCATATTCTTATTTCTCGTTTGATGGAAGAGAGTGTTCCGGCGGCTTTGCTGTTTGAGATTCTTCATCCGTTAGGTTTCAATTCCGTTCAGGTAGGAGATGTATTCCGCAGTTTGTCTGCCCAGTCGGGAAAAAGATTCGTTTCTGCCGGATGGGAGGTGCTGCGCGACAGGACGGAGCTGATTATTCGCAGGAGGAAGCCGGCGGATGAGGAAGTGGAGGAAAATGTGCCCCCATTCCGGCTTGCAATGGAAACGCAGGAAATAATGCCGGACTTTGTCATTCCCAGGAATAAGAATACGGCCTGTTTGGATGCGGACAAGGTGGTACTACCTCTCACGGTGCGTAAATGGCGGCAGGGGGATAAGTTTGTTCCTTTCGGAATGAAAGGGAAAAAGAAGGTCAGCGATTATCTGACAGATCGTAAGTTTTCTCTTTTCCAGAAAGAAAATCAGTATGTGGTTTGCTCAGCAGACCGGATTGTATGGCTGGTAGGAGAGCGTAGCGATGACCGTTTCCGGGTGACGGAAGATACGAAACGGGTACTGATTATACGGCAGTTGGAAGATAAGTAGAATTTTTTCTTTCCTGCTTTTTCATGAATGACAGGGAATGTTTCCTGAAATCTTGTAGGGACATTCATTAAATATTACAAAATCAGCCAACTAATTCATACACAAAGTAT
>OMFR01001184.1_pt1 | contig 10959 bp, 9 predicted proteins | sample 1645691 | NCBI WGS metagenome assembly OMFR01 (sample SAMEA103958132, study PRJEB25191) | human gut metagenome | biome: human-associated habitat [ENVO:00009003]; feature: intestine environment [ENVO:2100002]; material: feces | place: Germany | collected 2013/2015
TAAGCCCCATATTTTTTGACCTTGAGCAGAAAAGGAAGCTCGAAGGGAAAGGCGGCGAGCCTGTCCCTTCGAATATCATTATTTTGAATAAAATTTGACGTAACTCCCAAAATACCTTATAATCCCATCAAAAAGCAAAGGTTTACGCAATTTTATGAAAATGGAAAACAAGCTACTATCTTTAGACACCCCTCTCTTTGAGGGCATCACCCAACAAGACCGTCGCCCCATGCTGGACTGTATTACCTATCATACCGCTGTTTTCAGCAAAGGCGAGATCATCGCCTTCGAGCAGGAAAATATGAAGCACATTGGCATCGTCCTTTCAGGAGCCGTCGATATGATAAAGGAGGATCTCTGGGGCAACAAGACACTTCTGGTCCGTATGCGGAAAAATGAGCTCTTCGGGGAGACCTTCGCTTGTGGGAACGACAGTCGTTCCACGGTGACATTCCATGTGGAGACGGTTGTTCTTTTGTCCCAACATCGAGACAAGAGTACTTGTCTCGATGAACGCGGTAGTCGGTAAATCGAGATGCAAGCATCTCGGCTTGCCTCGTTGCTCGCGCAAAAACCAGATGACACGATAGAGAGCGACTTAGACTTAGATGAGCTGGATACAACCAGAGCTGAGTTGAAAGCTCGTGATTAGAGGGAATGTGTCAGATTGGTAAATGGTATTCGTAATATGGTAGAAGAGATTATGTTAAAAGAATTGGTTTATATCTAAAGCGTGGAAAGCTCCTTCGGGAGCTTTTTGCTGTTTATAAGATAAATTCTGTCGGAGCTTTTGACTTAATGATTTGATTTATAAAACTGGCAATGATACAATTAGCGTAATTTGTAAGAAAGCAGAGAAAATATGAGTGAAAAGTTACTGATTGTTGAAGATGACAAAAAATTAAATGATGGAATCCGTCTGGCTTTAAAGAATGATGCTTATTTCTTTTATCAGAGCAGAACTTTGCAGGAAGCTAGAGAAATCTTGAAAAAGGAAGATATCACATTGGTTTTATTAGATGTGAACTTGCCGGATGGGAATGGGATTGATTTTGTAAGAGAAATAAGGAAAAATAGTCAGGTGTCGATTATTCTGCTTACAGTAAATAACATGGAAGTAGATATTGTAACAGGATTGGAAGCTGGGGCAAATGATTATATTACGAAACCGTTTAGCTTGATGGTTTTGCGTGCAAGAGTGTCTGTGCAGCTTAGAAATAAAGAGGCAGCAGCTAAAAATTCTATGGAGCTTGATGGATTTGAGTTCTATTTCGATAAAATGGATTTTTTCAAAGATGGAGAACCTATTGAACTTAGTAAGACAGATCAAAAGCTCCTTAGAGTGCTGTGTGAAAACAGAGGAAAAGTATTGAAACGGGAATATCTGATTGACGAGGTATGGCAGGGAGATACAGAGTTTGTGGATGCCCATGCCTTGACTGTTGCTATCAAACGCCTCAGAGACAAATTAGAAGATGATACGCAGAAGCCTGAATATATCAAGACAGTCTATGGAATTGGTTATACCTGGGCGGTGAATGGATGATAGAAACAATTATGTTGATTGTAGTTATATTTGTCCTGAGCGGAGTTTTTTGGTACAGCTTTTTTTATCAGAAAGAAAAAAAGCTTTTGAACCGGCTGCAGCAAATGCTGGATTGTGCTATAGATGGAGAACTGGAACGGACAGAAGTATCAGAAGAAAAGTATTCTGCTCTTGAAAACAGCATGAAACAACATTTAGACAGTAGCTTTCTGGCAAGAAAGAACCAACAGGAACAAAAAGAAGTGATACAGAAACTTATTTCCGACATTGCGCATCAGACCTTGACTCCTATTTCAAATTTGAAAATTTATGGTGAAATACTCTCTGAAACAAATCATGAAAATCAGGAGGAGATAGCTACCATTTTGGAGCAAACAGAGAAATTAGATTTTTTGATACAATCACTGGTCAAATTATCACGGATGGAGAGTGGAATTATCGCAGTACATTCGGAGGATACTACTATTAAGCAGATGCTTGAATCTATACAGCAGCAGTTTAACGTAAAAGTAAGAGAGAAGAATATTACTCTGAGCCTATGTGACACGGATTTGCATGTTCGATGTGATTCAAAATGGACTGTGGAGGCTCTTGGAAATATTGTAGACAATGCGATTAAATACACAGCATGTGGGGGAAATGTTCAGGTAAAAGCCGAGCAGAATTCTTTCTTTGTAAAGATTGATATCATTGATGATGGCATTGGAATAGAAAAAGAAGAAATACCAAAGATATTTGGAAGGTTTTATCGGAGTCTGTCAGTGGCAGACCAGCCAGGAGTAGGAATTGGCTTATTCCTTGCAAGAGAGATCATTCAGGCACAAAAGGGGTATATAAAAGTGACATCAAAGAGAGGAAAGGGTTCTACATTTTCTGTGTTCCTTCCGATAGCAAAGAAGGAATAGTATCAAAACTGTGACATTTCAGAAACCAGATGGAGACATTGTTATGATAAAGTCTGTATTGTAAAGATCAATACAGGCTTTTTTGATGGGAGGATGGCATGAATATATTAAAAGCAGTAAATTTACGAAAAATATATGGGCAGGGAGAAACAGAAGTCAGGGCTCTTGATGGTATAAATCTGGAAGTAGAAAAAGGGGAGTTTGTAGCGATTGTTGGAACCTCTGGAAGTGGTGATTATGTTAAAATAAGACTAAGTTAGCAGATTCCTTATAAAATAAGGGCTCACGCCAATTTAGTCTTTTTTCTATTATACCATAAAAGGTAGAAAATTCATAGACCGGGAATGAATTTTTCATAGTAAAAATCAAATGGCAGGGGCTCTTAAAGATAGAAACCTATTGCTACTGGTCCTGTCAAAATTATATCCATTCTCACAGGCGGTCAAGTTTGTGAAAAACCATTCGGTTACAATATATTGAAAAAAATATGTTAAGGACTAGGTTAGTTAAAAGATTCTGTTAGCTGGCTTAGTCCTTTTTTTCTTGGGAGGACAGAGCAATGATAAAGGTGATTATGATTGTTGGAATAATTTTTTTCCTCGTTTCGTTGTATGCGTGTCTGGTGGCAGGCAAAAGAGCAGATGAAGAAATAAGTGCTTTATTTGAAAAAGAAAAGAAGCAGGGGAGTGAGGAATAAACGTATGAATGGAGGTATTTATAGCACTGGAAATGAAATTGTAGATGAAAATGCAAAACTGAATATATCTGGAAATATCATTCCGCAGGTGTGGTATCGGACAATCATCAGAGAAAGTGGAAAGCCAAATCTAACAGCTATTATTATACTGGCAGATATTGTGTACTGGTATAAGCCTACAGAAATCAGAGATGAAGGAACCGGACAGGTCATTGGGGTAAGAAAGAAATTTAAGTCAGACCTTCTTCAGAGAAGTTACCAGCAGATCAGCGAACAGTTTGGGATTTCCAAAAAAGAAGCGACAAATGCAGTGGTATTTTTAGAGAAGCTGGGTGTGGTAAAACGGGTATTTAGAACCATTTCCATGAATGGGATTGTTGTAAATAATGTTCTGTATCTGGAATTGATCGTAGACCGGTTAAAAGAATTGACTTATCCAGAAGAAACAGGAGCAGATCCGGTTTCCTTTGAAAAAAGAAGAGAGAAATCCAAAGCAGAGAAAATCAGTTCCCATACAGCCATAGAGGAAGAGATACATTTTGTAGAAGAGAGGGCTGTCCCTTTCCAAAGGAAGAGGGTGTCACCATTCAAAGAGGGAGCATACCCCGACAGGGAAACAGAGCCCTGGATACCCAAAGAGGTACCTCAGACTGATAGCGGGCAGACAAATACAGAGATTACTACAAAGACTACAGCAGAAAGTACCCAAAAGAATACAACAGAAATAGGGAATGGGTATAGAGATAATCCTATCTTATCCTATCAGGCAGCAGAAGAACAGTTCAAAGATCAGATTGATTATGATGCGATATGGATAGACAGACCTTTTGACAGAAAACTGCTCAATGAGATTGTAGGGCTTGCAGTAGATGTTTTGACGTCCAATGCAAAGACCATAAGGGTAAATCAGGAAGAACGACCTCTTGGCATTGTACAGGGAATGTATAAAAAGCTGGATAAGTTTACCGTAGAGTATGTGATAGACTCAATTAAGCAGTGTACAAGGAAAGCCAATAATATCCGGGCAGTGCTGCTTACCGCTTTATACAATGCCACATTGACAGCAAACAGCTATATATCCAATCTGTTTGCTTATCAGGAAGCTATCCCTCAGACGTAAGGAGCGTGATAGAAAGTAACAAAATTAAGAAAATTCAGGACAGCTCATGGATATACACAGATAGAACTTGCGGCTGTCTTGGGTATCAGTCTTCGGACGTATCAGAGGATTGAATACGGACAGCAAAAGCCCAATGTCTATGTAGTTGTCCGACTTCAGCGGTTATTTCAAAAAGATATTAGTGAGATTATGGAGGAATATACAGAATGAGGGAAGAAAGGTTTCGTATTCAGTGCCCCAAACATTTTCTGGTTGGAGATTCAGGGCGTTTTGAAAAATCTCCACAGGGTAAGGATTCGGATTTTGTAGTAGATTATGCTCCACCGGAAATGTTTGAAGCCGGGATTGTCTTACAGGAGATGGGGACGGAGGGAGATACCTATTGCACAATGTATGTCTATTTTGCACCAGAGGAACACCTTCCGGTTTATATGGACAGCATGAAATACGACCTACAAAAAGTATCCATTCGGAAAATTTTTGTTGATACCGAGGAATACCTCATAAAAGTAAATGAGAAGACAAAAAAGTTTTATGCGGGTGAGGACGGTTGTTGGGGTTCCTATACGGAACTTTACCGGAAAGAGAATGGGGAACGTCTGACTGATGCAGTGATTGTTTTTCTGTGTATGCCAGATGAAATGAAGTTTCAGGAAATGGAAGCTGTGATGGGGGAACTGTTTGAAAAACTTCCTGTGATAGACAAAGAAAAGAAAGAAACAGGTCAAGAACCAAAGAGAACAAGATAAAATACAAACTATAACTTTCAGGAGGATAAGAACGTGGAAACTAAAATGATTATTGGAATTGATCATGGAAACCGTAACATGAAAACTGCAAATACGGTATTCTCAGCAGCAATCCAGCCTTTGCAGGCAAGGCCGGACAGCCTGGAGCACATTTTGGAATACCAGAACCAGTTTTATTATGTGGGAGGGAAAGTGCCGGAAAAGGAGTGTGTGGATAAGACAGAGAATGAAAATTATTATCTTCTTACCCTTGCAGCACTGGCGCAGGAAATGCGTTTCCGGGGATTGACAGACGCTTCCGTAAAAATGGGAGCTGCCCTGCCGCCCAGAAGATTTCAGCAGCAGAAAGAAAGTTTCAAGAAATATCTGTTAAAGACAAAGGAACTGCATTTCCGTTATGAAGGGGTACATTATCATGTGTCGTTGGAAAATGTGTTTGTTTTTATGCAGGGGCATGTGGTGATCCATACGCTTTTAGAAGCGGTTCCCGGTTACTGCCTTTTAGTAGATATTGGTGGAGGAACTACCGACCTGGTAGAGTTTGTTGACGGAATGCCGGACGGGAAGTATTCGATTTCAGATAAGGCAGCTTTGTACTGTATCGGAAAAGTCAATGAGGAAGCCATTGCCAAAACAGGGGCAGGGGTACCGGCATATATTACAGAAGCATTTATGAGGACAGGAAGCTATGACTGCCCGAAGCAGTATCAGGACGTCATAAAAAACTGTTTGAAGTCCTACGCAGAGGAAATTTATGGTATCATACAGGCAAACCATTATAATCTGGATCTGACCAAAATGGTGTTTATGGGCGGCGGTTCTTCCATTGTGGAGCATTTTGGAGCCAATGAGGGAAAAGATGTACAGTTTGTAACAGATATACATGCCAATGCAAGGGGCTGTGAAGAAGCAGTGAAAAGTATTATCCGGGCAAAACAGAGGAAAATGCGGACAGCATGATAGGAAGTGAAAACTTATGGATACGGAAAAAGTATATACAACTTCACTGCGGCTGTATAAAAGCAGACCGGTACATCATCAGGCTTATCGGTATCTGAAGGAGTATAACAAAGATATTTTCAAGACAAAAGACGACTTTATAGCAGAAGCAATCGTTTATTTTGCCAAGTATCTACAGCAGGAAGAAGAAGTACAGCAGATGAAACTATTAAATACCCTTCTGGAGAACCAGAAAGAACAATTTTGTAAAATCGTAAAAGAAGCGGTTTCAATGGCACAGGAAGAAGCCTTTGAGAAGCTAGGTGTGCTGGAAAAGGCAGTTCAGGGAGAACTTTCTGACGGTGGAGCGATAGCAGAGGACAGGGAAAAGGAAGAAGCCTGTATGGAAAAAGATTTACGGTTTGCGGAATTTTATGGGGCATTTGAAGAATAAGGAGGAAAAAGATATGGCAGTAGGAAGAAGTGTATGGGAAGTTGTAAAAGGGATTTTCATTGCAGTGGGGAAACTGCTGTATCTGACAGGGAAACTGGTAATATGTTTGTTTCTGCTGGTTCTGCAGCTTGTTTTGGCAGTGTTCCATGCAGGGAGCAGGGAATAGAAAGGGGATTGACAGGTGCATTGGATACGGGACAGACCGTATACAAATGATAGAAAAAAGAAGATAGAAAATGGAAAGCAGGCTTGTGTGGCCTGCTTTTTTTGACGAAAAAATGAAAAGGAGCAAAGCTATGATGAAAGGAAAAAAGAAAAGGCTGCTGGCTGGGACGCTGGCACTTCTTCTTAGTTGTTCTACGTTACTCAATACAGGGATCACCGCACTGGCTTCTGAACAGTCTGAGGAACATGCACAGATACAGGAAGTAAAACAGGAGGAGGCTGCTTCGGAAACATTACCGGAGTTGGAAGAGGTAAAGGAGCAACTGACAGAAGAAGAACTGGTGTATGCAGAGGACCTTACCATAAAAGCAGGAGAGCCCTTTGACCTGGAAACAGATTACAGGGGTTTTCAGAAAAATGATGAAAAAGTAAAGGTAACGTTTCTGAAAGCAGAAGGGGACTCCGGCAATTCTTTTGATTTCAATACCCCAGGTTCTTACCAGGCATTTTATTGTGTTGATCCGTTAAGCGGAAGCCCTTCCTATCAGATTATGAGAAGAATTGTGGTAGAAGCAAGGGAAAACAGCACACAGGAACCCCAGGGAGAAGTAAGCCAGCATACCGAAGATGACTCCGGTGAGGACGGTGAGGCGGACCCTGACCCGGAGATACCGGAGGTACTGACGGAAGAACCGGAAATGCCAGATGCAGGGGCAGAGTTGATTGATCTGACACCAAAAGAGGATAAGGGAATGTTCTTATCGGTTGTTCCGGCAGCAATGGAGCAGCAAAAAGGAAGCAATGTACATCTGGTACAGGGAGAAAAAATCCCATACCCTTCTAACGTGGGGAACTATTCTACTTCCTATTTCACTGTAAATGGCCATGTAGCATATTGTCTGGAGTCTATGAAGGCTTCCCCGCCGACCTCGGATTATGTAGCAAATGAATTTGAAAGCAACCCGGAATTGCAGAAAGTCCTTTATTATGGATATGGCGGTCCTGGGGACATTACCGGGGAGTATATGCCCTCTTTTGACTGGAAGACAAAGTATATTTTTACGCATTTAGCTGCCGCTTATTCTTATTGTGGCATGGACGGTTTTTATGGCTGTACCTTTGAAGATATTAAGGCAAGCGGTGTGTGGGGATATATCCAGCATATTTACAGCCTGGAAGCACCTCCGACAGCAGCAATCACGTTGTCCCCAAAGGAAGCAAAGGCTTATGAAAGTGGAAAGGAACAGCGTACCGGGGAGTTTACTTTAAAAGGTGACCATAGAAACTATATTACTTTAAAAATGCCAGAGAATGTGACTTATCACAGTGGAAGTACAAAACAGACAGGAACCGTAAAGATCAATGGGAATACCACATTCTATTTCAGCGCTCCCAAAACTGTAACGGGTACATGGAACAGCGGTAAGCTGAAAGGACAAATGGGAACCCAGTGGAAGACCTTAGTATTGTCTACGGGTTCTGGTTCCCAGGACATTGGGTATGGGGCATTTTTTGAAGAAGAAAGTGCTTCTGTGGAATTTACGGTGAAGTGGCTGGACCTGGCAAGGGTAAAGGTAACAAAAAAAGATAAGAACAGTAAAGTAAATCTGTCCGGCGCTGTTTTTGGTATTTATTCAGACAGTGCATGTAAAAATCTTCTTGTGCAGATGCCGGCCACAGACAGCAACGGTACTTCTGAGGTGGAGCTTCCGAAAACCCAGGATACGGTATATTTAAAAGAAATTTCTGTTCCAGAAGGATATAAGCTGAATACAGAGTCTTTTAATGTGAAGCTGGAAACAGGAAAAACAACTTCTGTTGCAGTGACGAATGAGGAACAGAAAGGAAAAATCACAATCCGTAAAAAAGGTGAGGTTCTGACTGGAGTAACCGGAGAAGAGGGGAACCTGACTTTTGTATATGGAAATGCGGACTTTGCAGGGGCAGAATATAACATTTATGCGGCAGAGGATATTTACAGCCAGGATAAAGTGACGAAGGTGCATAAAGCAGGGGATCTGGTAGAAAGTCTGACAACCGGGGAAGATGGAAGTGCTGTTTCCAAAGAATTGTATCTTGGAAAATATAAGGTTGTAGAACAGAAAGCACCGGAAAATCTGGTGATTGGAAAAACAGAACAGGAACGTACCCAGTTTGTAACCTTGTCCTATGCAGGACAGAATGTAGAGTTATCCCAGGGGGAAACCACTTTTACCAATGCAAGACCGGAGATTTCCGTAAATGTAGTGAAAAAATCGAAACATGATGACGTTACCCTGGAGGGTGCGACGTTTGGATTGTATGCAGAAGAAGACCTGACAGCGGCAGACGGAAAGGTTCTTGTAGAAAAGGGAAGCCTGGTGGAACGTGCTGTTTCCGACAGGGAAGGAATGGCTGTGTTCCATGCGGATATTCCTTTGAATTTCCATTACAGCGTAAAAGAAATCCAGGCACCGGATAAGTATTATATGACAGATGAGGTGTATCGTTTCTTCTATGAATATAAAGACGACAGCACCTACACATATACTTTTTCTCATGATTTTAAAAATGAGGAAGTACGGGGAGAAGTTCATGTAAGTAAGATTGATCAGGATTCCCAGGGATTTATTTCCCAGGGTGACGCAACCTTAGTAGGGGCAAAATACGGATTATATGCTGCAGAAGATATTGAACACCCCAATAAGAAAGATGGGATTGTCCATAAAAAAGGGGAACTTGTAGCGCAGGGTACGATTTCCAGTGAAGGAACTGTAGATTTCAAAAACCTGTATCTTGGAAATTATTTCGTGAAAGAAATAGAGCCGGCAGAAGGGTATCTGTTAGATGAAACAGAGTATCCCGTAGAGGTTTCGTATGAAGGACAGGAGGTACAGATTGTACACCGGGAAGTAACTGTAAAGGAAACTGTAAAGAAACAGGCCTTTCAGCTTATCAAGATCTCAGAAGACGGGGAGCAGACAGAAACAGAACTGGTAGAAGGAGCTGGATTTAAGGTATTCCTCATCAGTGAGCTGTCTGGTGTAAAAGATGGAAGTTTGAAGCCGGGAAATGGTTCTTATTATACCCCGGAAGATTTTATCACCTATGATTACAGCAAAGACGAAACCGCTTCTTATTGGGAGAATGGTAAAAAGATTACGGTACCAGAGCTGTTTACAGATAAGAAAGGATATTTAAAGAGTCCAGAACTTCCTTATGGAACCTATGTGGTGTTTGAGTCTACAGTTCCGGAAAATTTAAAAGGGATTCGTCCATTTATCGTACAGATTTCAGAAGACAGCCGGGAACCCCAGGTATGGCGTGTGTTTGATGACCGTCCTTTGCAGTATTACTTCAAGATTGTGAAAAAAGATGCCCAGACGCAGAAGCCGGTGCTGGATAACAGTGCAGCTTATAAGATTTATGATGTGGAAGCAGAAAAATATGTGGAAATGATCGTAAGATATCCGAAAAAAGAAGTGGTATCTGTGTTCAGGACCAACGAAGAGGGATACCTGATTACACCGGAGCAGTTAAAATGTGGCACTTACCGGATTGAAGAAGTGGAAGCGCCGGAAAATTATGTACAGGTAGGATTTGAAAATGCCCTCTTAAAAGACGGAAAGGAAGTTCCACTGAATGAAGTTGCAGACGGAGGCACATACCAGGAGGCAAAGAAAGCGCCGATCACTATTACCGTAAATTCTGATACTGTACACCAGGTAGAAGAGGAAACCGGTAAATTTATTGTTGTCATTGAACAGTATAATGATGAAGCAGTAGGAAGCCTTACAATCCATAAAAAGGGAGAAAAACTTTCTGGTGCTTCTAAAGTAGAAGAAAAGATCCTGACGAAGATGAAAAACGGTGTAGTAGGTTTCGTAAATCAGGTAAGCAGTTTCTTCACCGGGGAAGAAGTCATGGAAAAAGAGAAAGGTTATAAATTTGACTATGAAGAAGGGAATATGGAAGGTGCAGAATTTGCCATTCATGCAAAGAAAACCATTTATACCCCGGACGGACAGAAAGACGAAGCAGGAAACCGCATTGTAAAATATGAAAAAGATGCCCTGGTAGCCCGTATGGTAACAGATAAAGAAGGAAAGGCAGTCCTGAATAATCTTCCTATCGGAAAATACTATGTAGTGGAAGAAAAGGCAGGTCAGAACTGTGTGCTTGACCCGGAAGCAAAAGAATTTGAAATTGCATATAAGGGACAGGAAGTAGCAGTGGATTATGTAACAATGGAACTTACCAATCAGCGACAGAAAGTTTCCCTGAGTCTTCTGAAGAAAGACGCAGAAACCGGAAAACCGCTGGAAGGAGTGGTATTCGGGCTGTATGCGCAGGAGGATATCAAAAATGCTGCCGGGGAAGTAGTTGTAGAAAAAGATGCCTTGAT
>OMFR01001187.1_pt1 | contig 10951 bp, 7 predicted proteins | sample 1645691 | NCBI WGS metagenome assembly OMFR01 (sample SAMEA103958132, study PRJEB25191) | human gut metagenome | biome: human-associated habitat [ENVO:00009003]; feature: intestine environment [ENVO:2100002]; material: feces | place: Germany | collected 2013/2015
TTCAAGCTTAGAGCCACCTTACCGCTACGTGCTTTATCACTCTTCAGATTATATTTATGAAAACGGTCGAATAATTGATGATCCGTAAAGATACAAAGCCGCAAGGCATTATCGGCAAACCCTTCATGCAACGTACGTTCCACGGCCGTAAATGCAATCTGATCCCCCCTGTCTTCAAAGATGGCACGGATACGGTCAGTTTGTTTCATGCTGTCGCTACAGATGTACAACGCATATCCCTTCTCCATATATTCTTTGAAACTCTCAGCCACCATATCAAAGTTCTTGCGGAAAATAGGCTGTGCAGACGTATCAAAAGTAATCGTAGCATCCGGTGTACCTGTCGGTTTATTACCAAATTCCAACCGGCGGAAATCGAGTGCCCGTACAGTAAACTCGCTGCCGTCTATCAATTTCCCTTCCAATGTAATGCCACCATTCTCTTCGGCCTCCTGAACGGCTATTGCCTGTGGAGTCAGCGCCTCATCGTGTACCACCTGGATTCGCTCGCGCAACCAAAGAAAATCGCGCATCGCCAAGGTAGTCTCTTTCGGGATAAAATCCAGAAAAGAAGTCGTTACATCTCCTGTCACCGCCAAATCGGGAACGATAGACACTCCATCTTTCTTCTCACGGGATAATTGAGACTCCACTTCAAAGGTACGAACACTTTCCACTTCATCACCAAAGAAATCGATGCGATAAGGATATTCCGAAGCAAAAGAGAAAACGTCGATAATACTACCGCGAACAGCATATTGTCCCGGCTCATATACGTAGTCTACATATTCAAAACCATAACTATGCAACACATCGGTGATGAAAGTGGTATCCACTTTCTCTCCTACATTCAGCTTCAGCGTTTTATTACTCAATTCCTTGCGCGACACCACTTTCTCCGCCAATGCATCCGGGTACGTAACGATACATAATCCCTCTTCCCCCTTTTGCAAGCGGCTAAGTACTTCTGTACGCAAAATCTCATTGGCCGCATCTTTTTGTCCATACTTGATGGAGCGACGGAATGAAGATGGAAAGAACAATACTCTTTCCGTACCCAATATCTGCGTCAAGTCGTGATAGAAATATCCGGCTTCTTCAAGATCACCTAAAATAAATACAAACGGGCAACCACCCTCTTGCACCAGTACAGAAGAAAAAAGAGAAGCGGCGGATGCACACAGTCCTCCGCAAAAAACAGTCTGAACGGAAGTGTCCTTCAACAAGCGCTTCATTACTGCCATATTGGGATGGGCAGCATATTGTTGTTGCAACTCAGTTATTGTCATACCTATAAAATTTCACCGCAAAAGTACGAAAAAAGAACCGGGATTGATATTTCGCCAACCCCGGTTTTGTTTTATTCCGCCGGTTCGAGCTCCGGCTCGTTTTCTTCTATATCGCCCGCGAGACCTAATTTCTGTTCGAGCTTCGACTTTTTCTTATATGTCTCATTCCACTCCTGCTGAGTGAACTCATAGCCGTATGCAAGGAAGAGATCCTCGCCGCGCTTCTCCTGCTTTGAATAGCGCGCTTTCTTGAGCAGGACTACAATCCCCACGCCGAGCAGCGAACCGACGAGCGCCGCCGCGAACGAGAGCAGAATAACTTTCGCTCCCCCGCCGGCATAGAGCGGAGGCAGCAGCCCCGCAAATGCGTCGTATTTATCGGTAACGACAATTGTGGAAGTGCGGAGAAGCCCGTATTTCCGGGCATAGTCAGTCAAGAATGACTCGTTGCAGATGCCGAATGCCGCGGCGAGAATGCCAGTGAGCGTTGTACCGCCGATGAGTGCAAAAGGCGTTGTCTGCGGCTCTCTGACGCAATAGACCATCGGCGACATAGCCATGAGCCTGACATTCTGGAACACCTCGTTAATGAAGCCCGTGTTGAGCAGGTTTTCATCATAGACGACCATCGGCCAGGACTTGAACTTCTTGCCGACGAAGAGATAAATCATGCATATCCACGACGGGGTTATCATCGCCGCAGAGAACACTGTGAGCAGTCTTGCGCTCTCCATTGAGCCCGCCAGCACGCCCTTGAATATCTCATCGAACACCGCGAGCGAGAGCGGACCGCCGACATCGAAACCGAGTGCGAAGCCTATCACGGCGCCTTTGAGAATAATATTGGCGGAGGAGACGACTATTCCGGCGAGCTTATGCGCGAGCAGGGTCATCGGCAGGGCGTAGGCGTAGTTCATAACGAAGAACACCGCGAACGCAGAGAGCCCGATAACAACGAGCGAATCGCCGAGCAGAGTCATATTTTTGAGCTGCGGACGGAATGTGCATATCAGCTCCTCGCGCTTTGCTTCGTCTTTTATCTTTGAATGGGCAAGCTTCAACAGCAGACCGAACGCCCATTCTATAACGACGACACAGACTTTGTGCAGGAAGGTCACGCACACGGTACTCAGCAGAGCTATCACATAATAGCCCATGAAGCCGATAACAGACGAGCCGCCCACTGTTTCAACGCCCGCGACCTGGGTGCAGAAGAGACCGAAATACACTGCGAGAACGCCCGAGACAAGCGCGGAGAAAAATCCGCCCGCGTAATACGCCATACATATTGACATGCCTATGCCGAAAAGCTGGACGGACATATACGAGACCCAATAGAGTCCGTCGAGCAGGGACGGAAAAACTTTTCCGAGAATAAGTATTATAAACGCGAATATCGCGGCGAAGAGCATGAACGGGAACAGCGCGGTCGAGGTCTTGACCGCGGCGCGTCTGAGCTGATATTTTTCAAACAGCGGCGCTTTCAGATACTCCCCCGCGCTTTTGTACGGATTTTCTGTGTTATACATCTTTACCCTCCTGCTTGTTTTTTCTAATCATAGCATTATATTAGCGATATTGCAACATATTCACTTGTTTTATCGCATCTTTTTGTATATATTTTTAAAATTTCTTGCAATATGCACAATTTAAGCTCAGGACATTTGGGGATATTGACAGTCGGCAGAATAACTCTTTGCTGAAATTTCATTCCGCGCGCGCGGCAGCGATGTGTTAAGTCGCCGAGGCGATTATCAAGCAAAAAATCCTACCCAAGGGAAAACCGTGGGTAGGATTTCTGTTTTTCGCTCCATACAAGGCGCGGGGAAAATTATATTACAGCTCGTTTATCATCGAGAGCAGGTCGACATAGAACACGCGGACATTATGATTGACGAACAGACCACCGTTTATCGAGAGGTGGTCGCCGCTGAATGTCGGCATGATGTTCCAGACGCCCGTTGCGACTTCGCCGCCGCTGTAAACGGCAGAGGCCGCATTGAACGGAGCGAGAGCGGAGATTTTGTTGACGAGTCCGTCGTTCTCGAACCACTTTTCGTCGACGACATAGCCGCCCTTGGTGGTGCAGGTGAACTTGCCCATTCTGACTGCGCACGCTCTGAAGAGCCTATCTATATTGCCGTCTACCGGGCTGTAAGTGCCGTCCGAATTGCGCTCGGTCGCGCTGCACGGATAGGAGAAATAATAGACGTTTTTGAGCGTCGAGATATTCTCATTTATCGCGAGAGCGTGGTCGATGTCCATGTCGTACTCTGCGCTGTCCGAAAGCGCCCTGTCGAGATGCGGAGCGGTGGCAACGGTGAGCATGGCGACAACCGCGCGCTCTTCGGCGGTGGCGTTGACATCTTTGATTATAGCATCGCGCACGAGATAGGCGGTCGTACCGTTATGCGGAGCGGCGAGCGCTGTGATGGAATATATCCAATCTGCCTTTCCGCCCGTGAACAGGTCGGAGACATCGCTGCCCGAAGCCTCGCGCTCGGCCTCGCTGCCGTTTGCCATAAGCTCAGCCAGAAGTCTGACGGTCACACCGCCAAATGAATGACCGAGAAGATTTATCTTATCCTCGGCGCTCCACTCATCGACAAGCGGATCGGAGGAATAATCCTCGCCGTATCTGTCGTGGTGGCAGCGCTTTGAATGCTCCTCGCCGTAGTCGGTGACGGTGCCGGTCAGCTGGGCGTAGAGCTCGCAGGCTCTGTCCCATGCGCTTCCCGTCGGATCGACCGTTGCAGAATAGCACTCGAAGCCGCGGGCGTTGAGATACTGCATCAGGTCGCCGCCGAACATGCCCCAATAGGGCAGGAAATCGTTATACCAGGTGTAGCTGCCCCAGCCCGCGAGACCGTGAACGAAAACGTTGGCATACTCGGTATTGAACTTCGTATCGTCAACCTTGACGTGCGGAATGTTGAGCGCGGGGAAGCAGAACATAATTACAGATACGATAAATGAAATTATTTTTGCCACATGACCATCCCTTTTTCATTGTTTTTGTCGGCGGTTATTCTCCGAACGCGCCGTTTACAAGACAATTATATATGGAATTTATTCCCGTTGTCAATCGGTTTTCAAAAATAAAAAAGGCTGCGGTCGGAGCAAATATATCGCCCGATCACAGCTGTTTTTCACCATTTTTCACGCATGAGGCGGAGATTCAGAACTCTCAGCTCCTCTTTGCGCTTTTCATAATCCGGGCACCGCGAACCGACAAGCCGCCAGAACGCCGCCGAATGATCCATGTGTTTAAGATGCGAAAGCTCATGGATAATGCAATAATCAACCGCGCCCTCGGGCGCCATAACGAGAAACAGCGAGAGATTTATATTCCCCTTTGAGGTGCATGAACCCCAGCGCGTTCTCGCGGAATTTATCTTGACCGAAGCGACCGTTTCGCCGAACTGATCGGCAAGCTCATATGTCCTGCGGACGAGATAATTCTTAGCGAGCGAGCGGTAGACTTCCTTGAGCGCTGCCGCCGTATCCTCCGCCGAGAGCCCGTCGGGGACAAAAAAGCTGCTGCCGTCAAAGCCTGCGCGTTGCCCGGGAACTTTTATCAGCGGATACTCGCGTCCTAGCAGGAGAAGTCCCGATTCCCCTCCCGGGACGAACGAATCGGAAATGTCTTTGCGCTCCTGCACTTTTGCGAGATTTTTGAGCACCCATTCGCGCTTTTCAAAGAGAAAATCTTCGATATGCTTGAGGCTCATGCGGCGCGGCGCATAGACCAGTACCTTTGCATCGCGCGTTATTTTTATGCTCAGCGTCCTGCGGTCGGAGCGCGTTAATTCATACTGAAAACCGAGTTCGGGCATTATTCTATACCCATATCTGCCTTGAACTGTTCGGTCAGCTCGCGCATTTGATCTATCTCCATACGGCGGCTTAGAGTGAACGCCGAGGCGTCCTTTGAGCGGCAGTTATAGCCCATGGGCACGCCCTCGAGGGAGAGATAATATTTTGCGTTGACGGGATAGAGCTGGCACTCGGCGAGAGAGGCAAAGCCGAGGAAAGCCTGGACTTTCTTCGCCTTTTCCGGCTCTTTTTCAAAGTTTTTGCACAGCCACGAATATATCTCCGGGTGGAAATTCGCCATAACGCCCGAGAATCCGGCGCAGCCCATTTTCAGCGTTTCGAGCAGGCTCGCGGAGTTGGCGTTGAATATCTTGAGTCCCATGCCGTCAACGGCTCTGAGTTTTTCGTTTATCATGCCGGGGTCGCAGCAGGTGTCCTTGAGGAAGGTGAATCTGCCGGACTCGGCGAGCTTTTTGAGCACTGTGGGAGTCATAATGCGCTTATAGGGATATGGACACTCATAGATACCGAAATTGACATCGCCGACGGATTCGACCGCCCTGTCGATATTTTTGAGGAACACGCTGTCGTCCTCATCGGCTGAGGCGAATCTGTTTGAGATAAACACATAGGCGTCTATCCCCTCGTCTATGAAAGCCTTTGCCTCTTCTATCTGAGTGTCAAGATCATCCGCGACATGACCGGACGCGACTATTGAGATATTTTTCGGCGTATGCTGCATGACAAAATACAGGAGCTCGAGTCGCTCTTCAAACGAGAGAAAAAATATCTCGCTCGACTGGCAGATGGCGAAAATTCCGTCGACTTTCTTCCCGGCGTACCAGTTTATGAGCGCTTCGACAGCCGCATAATCTATCTTATTGTCCTTTGTGAACGGCGTTATCATGGTCGGATAGACGCCGTTGGGAATCATCTTTTTCATTTTTTGTCCCTCCAATATGATCTCAGTTAAGTTTATCACATCGGCGGGAATTGTCAAGAAAATCAGGCGGACAGGTTGCGCCGCAGGAGCGCGAGCACGGCTTTTTCGCGCCGCGACACCTGCACCTGCGACATACCGAGCAGCTCGGCAGTTCGGCTCTGGGTCATGCCGCGATAATAGCGCAGGCTTATCATCTCGCGGTCGCGGTCATCGAGCAGAGCAATGACTTCGCGCAGGGCGATAAGCTCCGAGGCGGCGTTCTCGGGCGACTCAACGGGCAGGTCGATCTGCCCCTCGCCGTCGTCCGTGCAGGCGGTCAGCGACACGGCGGGCATTGCGGCGTTGAGCAGTTGCGCCGTCTGGGCGACATCGCTGCCGAGGCGTTCGGCGAGCTGACCTACAGTCGGTTCGCACCCGAGCTCGGCGGTCAGCGCGTCCTTTTCGCGCATGGCGGCGCGCGCTTTTTCTTTCAGTGCGCGTCCGACTTTGACGCTGCCGCCGTCGCGGAAAATGCGCTTTATCTCGCCGAGAATGACGGGCACGGCATAGGTCGAAAACGAGAATCCGCGCTCCGGGTCGAAGTTTTCGGCGGCTTTTATAATCCCGACGCACCCCGCCTGAAACAGGTCGTCATATTCCGCACCCTTGCCGCGGAATTTGTTGGCGCAGGCGTGGACGAGACCGATATTCTTTTCAACGAGCTCATTGCGTTCAGCTCTGTCCATCGCCGCGTCCTTTTATAAATTTATCCATGGTGACGCTCGTCCCCTTGCCCGGGACGGAGCGCACGCGCACTTTGTCCATAAAGCTCTCCATGACGGCGAATCCCAAGCCCGCGCGCTCGCCGCCGAGGGTCGTGAACAGCGGCTCCATCGCCTGGCGCACATCGATTATGCCGCACCCGCGATCTCTTATTCTGATGCGGACGAGCCCGTCGTCGAACAGCCCGACCCATATGTATATCTCCCCCACGCTCGCGGGATAGGCGTGGACGATACAGTTTGTGACCGCCTCGCTGACGGCGGTTTTGATATCCGATATTTCTTCGACCGTCGGATCCTGCTGAGCCGCAAACGCCGAGACTGCGACACGCGCGAAGCTCTCGTTGACGGAGTGGCTCTCTATTTTCAGGCTCATCTGATCGACAGGCTTTTTTCTACTCATGTTTATCCTCCTTGTTCCTTTTCTGCGACAGCGTACACAGCGCCTGCATACCCGCAAGACGCATCATTTTATAATTGCGCTCGCTGAGATTCGTGACCTCGAGCTTCCCCTGCCAGCCCTGCAAGAGCCTATAGCGACCCATGACAAGACCGACGGCGGAACTGTCCATAAAAGTGACATCGGCGAAGTCGAGGCGCAGTATCTTCGGCTGCTGAGCCGCGGCGGCGGCATCGATATCCGCGCGCATTGCGGCGGCGGTATGGTGGTCTATCTCGCCGGAGAGCAGCGCGCTGACGCTGAGCGGATTTGAGATTATTTCAACACCCATGTTTTTTCCTCCTTTGGGGTGATTATCAATTAGCAGTTTGTCCGGGATGAGTGGGATTATTCTCGGATTTGTTTGAATTTTTTGTTGACGATATCAGTACATTTAAAATTTTGTATCGGCTGCCGCCGATATCGGACAGCCGCAAGGGCTGTCCCTACGAACCATGCACAATTTTTAATTGCAGCAAATCTTATGAAAAATCTGTGCCGCCGCTGGTCGACTCTGTGTGGAGAGCCGTTTTTGATATTATCAAAAAATCAGACACGGCTTGTGCAAAATAAAAAACAGGACGGACTATTATCATCAAAGATAATAATCCATCCCGTTTGAAAATTCTGCCGAAATGCGGCGGGTTAAATATTTTTATTTTCCAAAAGATAACCGCGAACCTCGCCTGCGAGATAGAACGAACCGCAAGTAACGAGCGTTCCGCCGTTTTGCTTTATGTCATTTATCGCCATGCGGCAGGCTTCTGTCGGGTCGGACACAGGCGTGCAGTCGACGCAATAGTTGTTTGCGAGCCTGCTCAGAGGCTCGGGAGCCATGCTGCGCGGATTGTCCGGAGCTGTCAGATACATTTTTTCAAACAGCGGCGCGGTCAGGCGCAGATATGTATCGCAGTCCTTATCGCCCATGAGCGCGCACACGGCGACGCGTCTGCCGCTTGTGAAGCGCTCCAAAAAGGCTTTAAGCGCCGAGGCGCAGCCCTCGTTGTGACCGCCGTCAAGAATAATATTTTCGCCGATAAGCTCCATTCGCGCGGGCATCACGGCGTTTTTCATTCCCTGCTCTATCGCTTCGCCGCTGACATTCAATCCGCATTCGCGAACAGCGGTGACGGCTGTCAGCGCATTTTTTATCATATGGTCGCCCGCGAACGGTATGCGGAGATTCAGCGAGCCGTAGACTATATCTGTGCCGCGTATCGTCTCGTCAACAACGCGGCAGGCGGTCATATCCGGCACTGCGAGCCTATTTTTCTCGCGCCGAGCGGTTTCTTCTATAACACGGCGTGCATCAGCAGACTGCTCGGGATACATGACCGTCACGCCGCGCGGCTTGATTATTCCGCATTTCTGCGCGGCTATTTCAGCGATTGTATTGCCGAGTATCGCGGTGTGATCCATGGAAATCGAGGTTATGACGGAGACGAGCGGAGTTTTTATAATATTTGTTGAATCGAGCAGCCCGCCGAGCCCGACCTCGAGCACGACGACATCGCATTTGCGCTCTTTGTACCAGAGAAACGCGGCGGCGGTCAGGGTCTCGAACTCGGTCGCGACAATTCCGCGCTTATCGAGTTCGTCGCACGCTAATTTGACGCGCTCAACGGTCGAGGCGAGCTCCTCCGGCGGAATCATCTCGCCGTCAATTTGCATGCGCTCGCGGAAATCGATGACATAGGGCGAAGTGAACAGCCCGGTTCTGTACCCGGCGGCAGAGAGCATACAGGATATCATGGTGCTCGTCGAGCCTTTGCCGTTCGTCCCGGCGACATGGATGAAGCGAAGCTCATCCTGCGGGTTGCCCACGGCGGCGCAGAGCGCCTCAATGCGCTCCATGCCAGGGTGTATGCCAAAGGTCAGGCGCGAATGGATATATTCGATTGCTTCGGTTGGTGTCATCAGTTTTCCTCCGTAAAACATCAAAGGACGGGACATGCCCGTCCTTTGCAGGTTGGTTTTTATGAGAGAATATGCACAAGCGCAATAAACGCCGAATTCGCACGGTTCTCACAACGCAGTATCACACGAAATTACGCATTGGTGCCAAAATTTACGCGCAGGCGAGCCAATAGCGGAATTTGGGGTGAGACAAGGCGTGGGGTTCTGCACGCGAGGGAGCGCACTTTGTGTGCGTGACTGAACGGGCATGGTTCCCACAACGCAGTATCACGCGAAATTACGCATTGGCGATCTTAGAGAGGCTGTCGTTAAGCATAGCTATCTTCTCGTTCAGCTTTCTCGCCGCTTCGCGCTGAGCCTCAACGACCGGCGCGGGAGCTTTGGCGACGAAGTTCTCGTTGGAGAGCTTGGCGTTGATGCCGTCGAGCTGCTTCTGAGCGGAGGCGAGCTCTTTGTTGAGTCTTGCGCGCTCGGCCTCGAAATCGACGAGGTCGCCCATGGGGATATATATCTTTGCGGCGTCGGTGACGATGCAGACTGCGCCGTCTATCTCGATGCCGTCCTCAACCTCGACCTCGGACGCTCCCGCGAGCTTCTGCATGAACTCGCCGGAAAGTCTGAAGGTATCGACATAGGAGGTGCTGATATATATTTTCGCTCTCTTTGAATGAGGAACATTCATCTCGGCGCGGCGGTTTCTTATCGCCCTGACCGCGTCCATGATCATGTTCATCTGCTCTTCCTCTGCGCTGAAGTTCAGAGCGTCGGAATACTGAGGCCATGCGGAAACCATTATACTCTCGCCCTCATGCGGCAGGGACTGCCAAATCTCCTCAGTCACGAACGGCATGAACGGATGGAGAAGCTTCAAAACATTGGACATGACATATATGAGCACGCGCTTTGCGCACTGTGCGGGCTCGCCGCCCTTTTGCAGGCGAATCTTCGCAAGCTCGATATACCAATCGCAGAAAACATCCCAGATGAAATCATAGAGCTTCTGAACGGCGATGCCGAGCTCGAATCTCTCGAGATTGTCCGTAACCTCTTTGACGAGGTCGTTATAGAGGCTGAGCACCCACTTATCCTCGAGCGCAAGCTCATCGGGCAGACCCGCTTCTTCGGAGCCGTCGAGGTTCATAAGGATAAAGCGTGCGGCGTTCCAGAGCTTGTTCGCAAAGTTGCGGCTCGCTTCGACCTTTTTGTCGGAATATCTCATGTCGTTTCCGGGGCTGTTGCCGTTGGCAAGAGTGAAACGCAGGGCATCTGCGCCGTACTTGTCAATGACCTCGAGCGGATCGATGCCGTTGCCGAGCGACTTCGACATTTTTCTGCCCAGCTCATCGCGGACGAGTCCGTGGATGAGGACGGTATCAAACGGAACCTGACCGGTCTGCTCGATGCCGGAGAACATCATTCTCATGACCCAGAACGGGATTATATCATAACCTGTGACAAGGGTGTTGGTGGGATAATAGCGCTTGAAATCCTCGCTGTCGGTATTCGGCCAGCCGAGGGTCGAGAACGGCCAGAGAGCCGAGGAGAACCATGTATCAAGCGTATCGGGATCCTGATGAATATGGGTGCTGCCGCACTTCGAGCACTTGTCGGGAGCGGTTCTTGCAACGGTTATCTCGCCGCAGTCGTCGCAATACCACGCGGGGATGCGGTGACCCCACCAGAGCTGACGGGAGATGCACCAGTCGCGGACGTTGTACATCCAGTTGAGGTAGGTCTTGGTGAAGCGCTCGGGCACGAACTTGACCTCGCCGTCCTCAACCACGCG
>OMFR01001188.1_pt1 | contig 10939 bp, 10 predicted proteins | sample 1645691 | NCBI WGS metagenome assembly OMFR01 (sample SAMEA103958132, study PRJEB25191) | human gut metagenome | biome: human-associated habitat [ENVO:00009003]; feature: intestine environment [ENVO:2100002]; material: feces | place: Germany | collected 2013/2015
AAGCCGTGTTTTTCCTATTTCTAAAATATCCACAAGGAATTATGCTCAAAGAGCTTCCAGATTACCATGATGAACTCAGAACTATTTATCTGCATATATCGCCACGTGAAAATATAGAAAAGATAAAGCAAAAATTGCTTGAAACAGGGTTCATATATCAGAAAACCGTTGTGGAGACGGATACTTATTTTACCAGTGATCACTATGATATGCGGAAGAAGGACAAGGCACTGCGCATCCGTAAGACGGAGAATCTGGATACGGGAGAAGTAAAAGCACAGCTTAACTGCAAAGGACCGAAATTAGACCAGGTATCCATGACCAGGAAAGAAACAGAGATTGATATCTATGAGCCGGAAAAGATGGAAGACATTCTTAAAGAACTTGAATTTTATCCAGCGTCTTGCAGAGTGAAGAAGACAAGATGTTATTATATAAAAGATCATATGACAGCGGCTGCAGATAAGGTAGAGAATCTGGGCAACTTTCTGGAATTGGAGATAATTGTTGCAAAAGAAGAAGAACGAGCAGGTGGATTGGATATGATATATGAACTAATGAGAATGTTGGGATGCGAAAAGACAGAGACAGTAAGGGATTCATATCTGTCAATGTTAGAAAAACGAGGTGTCTAACATCAGAAAGAGCCATAAGGGACAGATAAAGAGCCAAAATTCCCCGTCCCCGTGGTTAGCTGTTGACAAAAATTATCGATAAGCCTATACTAACCTTACGAGTTGAGAAATATTATCAGTAACAGTGGAAATAATACCACTGCCTGTAGATAAATTTGGAAGGAAGTACAGACGATGACATTAAAAGAATTACCGATCGGCAAAAGTGCAACCTTGACAGTTGTAGGTGGAGAAGGTGCATTGAGACAGCATTTTCTGGATATGGGACTTATTCCGGGGGCAGACGTTACCATGGTAAAATACGCACCAATGGGTGATCCGGTGGAACTTCGTATCCATAGTTATGAACTGACACTCAGGCTTGCAGATGCGGAAAAGATAGAGATTACAGATGTCCGTGATGAGATTAAGATTAAGAATCAGATTCCGAAAGAGAAGATTGATCATCCGGGACTTGGAGAAGGTGGAAAATATCATGAAAAAGCAGATGAAAATCCACTGCCGGATGGAACAACACTGACATTTGCACTGGCAGGAAATCAGAATTGCGGAAAGACGACACTGTTCAACCAGCTGACCGGCTCTAATCAGCATGTGGGAAATTTCCCGGGAGTGACAGTTGACCGTAAAGATGGAGTGATCAAGGAACACAGTGATACCCTGGTGACAGATCTGCCGGGAATCTACTCTATGTCGCCGTATTCCAGTGAAGAGATCGTGACCAGGAACTTTGTGTTAAATGAGCATCCAAAGGGAATCATCAATATCGTGGATGCAACCAATATTGAGCGGAACCTGTATCTGACCATGCAGCTGATGGAGCTGGATATTCCTATGGTTCTGGCACTGAATATGATGGATGAGGTGCGGGACAACGGCGGTTCGATCCTGGTAAATGAGATGGAGCAGGAACTTGGAATACCGGTTATTCCAATCTCGGCTGCGAAGAATGAAGGAATTGGCGAACTGATTGAGCATGCCGTGCATGTGGCAAAATATCAGGAAAGTCCGGGGAGACAGGATTTCTGTGATGCAGATGACCATGGCGGGGCAGTACACAGATGCCTGCACGGGATCATGCATCTGATCGAGGATCATGCGAAGAAGGCAGACATTCCGGTAAGATTTGCGGCATGCAAACTGGCAGAAGGGGATGAACTGATCCTGGAACAGCTCAAGCTGGATGAGAATGAAAAACAGCTCCTGGAGCATATTGTAAAGCAGATGGAACAGGAACGTGGACTTGATCGGTCCGCAGCAATTGCAGATATGCGTTTTACATTTATTGAGAAGATCTGTGATGCTACGGTTGTGAAGCCGAAAGAAAGCAAGGAACATCTGCGAAGTGCGAAGATGGATAAGATCCTGACGGGAAAATATACAGCTATTCCATGCTTTGTTGCAATTATGGCGGCTGTATTCTGGCTGACATTTAATGTGATCGGAGCTGCGTTGTCGAATCTGCTGGATATGGGAATCTCTGCACTTACGAATCTGGTAGATGGTGCGTTGACATCCTGGAATGTCAATTCCGTTATTCATTCGCTGGTAATCGATGGAATCTTTAATGGTGTGGGAAGTGTGTTAAGTTTCCTTCCGGTTATCGTTACCTTATTCTTTTTCCTGTCCATTCTGGAAGACAGCGGATATATGGCAAGAGTTGCATTTGTGATGGATAAATTACTCCGTAAGATCGGACTTTCCGGACGGAGTATCGTACCGATGCTGGTAGGATTCGGATGTACGGTTCCCGGTGTTATGGCGAGCAGGACACTGCCTTCGGAGAGAGACCGTAAGATGACGATCCTTCTGACACCATTTATGAGCTGCTCGGCGAAACTCCCGATTTATGCATTTTTTACGGCAGCATTTTTTCCGGATCACGGTGCGATCGTGATGATCGCGTTGTACTTCGGTGGCATCATCATGGGAATTCTGATGGCGCTGCTTTTAAGAGGAACGATGTTCAAAGGTGAGGCCGTACCGTTTGTCATGGAACTTCCGAATTACCGTATGCCGGGAGCAAAGAATGTAGGGCAGCTTCTGTGGGAAAAAGCAAAGGACTTTTTGCAGAGAGCATTTACCGTAATCTTCTTTGCAACAATTATCATCTGGTTCCTGCAGACATTTAACTTACACATGAATGTGGTAGCAGATTCCAAGGACAGTATCCTGGCAGTTGTGGCAGGAATCATTGCACCGGTATTCCTTCCGCTTGGTTTCGGAAACTGGAAGATTTCTACTGCACTGATCACAGGATTTATGGCAAAGGAAAGTGTGGTATCTACGCTTTCGGTACTCTTTGGAAGTACGGCAGAACTGACGGGAGCAATTACACCGGTGGCAGCCGCAAGCCTTTTGGTCTTCTGCCTGTTGTATACACCATGTGTTGCGGCAATTGCATCGACCAAGAGAGAACTTGGCGCAAAATGGGCGGCATATGTGGTGCTGGGACAGTGTGTGGTTGCGTGGATCGCAGCATTTATCGTGCATCTGATTGGTACGTTGGTGATGTAAAGAGTCATAAAAAACTCCTGTGGATGGAATTAGATATGTTCCATTCACAGGAGTTTTTTGCTGCATATATTAAATTACATGCTCTGCTTTTGCTATTTGTTCTTTTATCTTATATCTTCCGCTGCGCCGGAGACTTGCGAATAAAGAGCCCGAAATATTGTGCCATATACTGAAGATCGCCCCAGGCAGTGTGGCAAATGGGTTTGCGGCAAAGTTTGCGGTGGCAAGTGTGATAGCAAGACCGCTGTTCTGCATACCGACTTCGATCGCAAGGGCGGTTGCTTTGTCATATTCCACATGGAAGATGCGTCCGGCAAGTAATCCAAGTCCCATACCTGCAAGATTATGTAAGATAACGATACAGAGTACGAGGAATCCGGATGTCATGATCTTTTCCGCATTTACTGCGACGATTCCGCTGATGATCATGACGATGGATACAACGGAGATCAGTGGAAGGATGCCGGATAATTTCTCAATATGTCTGCCGATCAGTTTGCGGAGAAGGATACCCAGAAGAACCGGGATCAGTACGACCTTTACAACCGAGATTACCATCCCCGGGAAAGATACCTGAACCCATGCACCGGCAAGTAAATATACCAGAAGAGGTGTCATAACCGGTGCTGCCAGAGTTGAAGTGATCGTCATACCGACAGAAAGTGCAACATCACCACCTGCGATATAAGTGATCACATTGCTGGCAGTTCCACCAGGGCAGCATCCGACCAGGATGACACCAAGTGCGATATCCGTTGGCAGATGAAGGAGGACCGAGAGTCCCCATGCGATCAGCGGCATAATCGTATATTGTGCGGCAAATCCGATAATGATCTCTTTGGGTCTGGTAAATACCACTTTAAAATCTCCGATATGAATCGTCAGTCCCATGCCGAACATGGCAACGCCGAGAAAGATCGAAGTATAGTTTGTAGTCCATGCAAATCCATCACGCCAGAAGAAGGCAATGACAGAAAAGCAGATAATGATCATTCCAATATATTTGGTAAGAACAGAGCTGATCCGTGATAATACCTTTGTTATCTGCTCCATATATTATACCTCGTAACTGAAATTGTCGATGAGTCGGGTCTTTCCGATATAAACTGCCATAGCAACCAGGACGTCAGCATTTACAGAGTCAACAGGCTGCATGCTGAGTGCATCGACCATGGATACGTAATCGATATGTGCCAGCGGTTCACCGTTTATGATCTCACACATCGGTTCTAATACTTCAGATGCGGCAATACCATTTCGGATCAGTTCCTGACCTTTCTTTACAGCTTTTGAAAGGCAGAGGGCAGCTTTGCGTTCTTCGCAGCTTAAGTATGTATTACGGGAAGATTTGGCAAGTCCGTCTTCTTCACGTACGATCGGGCATCCGACAATCTGGATATCAAAGTTCAGATCCAGAACCATTTTGCGGATGATAGCAAGCTGCTGTGCATCTTTCTGTCCAAAGTAAGCACGGTTTGGTTTTACGATGTTAAATAACTTTGATACAACGGTACACACCCCTTTGAAATGGATCGGACGCGTCTTACCGCACAGCGTATCAGATAAAGTATCGATACTGACAAATGCGTGTGGATCATGATACATTTCCGCCGGTGACGGACAGAAGATCAGATCTGCTCCGATGCTTTCACAAAGTGCACTGTCGCGGTCAAAGTCTCTTGGATAAGCTTCCAGATCTTCATTCGGTCCAAACTGTGTCGGATTGACGAAATCAGATACAACAACGATATCATTTTCCTCGCGGCAGCGACGGATCAGACTGGCATGTCCCTCATGGAGATATCCCATAGTAGGGACAAGACCGATGGTCTTACCTTCTTTCTTCCAGTTATTTACGAGTTCTCTTGTTTTTTCAATTGTGTTAGTTACCTGCATTGGTATTCTCCTTTATTCGTTATAATTCGGAGAGTTCTCTTCTGAATACACTGTGATCTCTGGTGATTGCATGTAATAAAATATGTTGTGATAATTGAGTATCTTTTTATTCCATGTCTTTTAACAGTCCGTGACGTTCATAATTGGTCACGCGGTTTACCTTGTTCTCCTCATCTACGAATACAACCGCAGGTTTGTGTTCTTTTGCTTCATCCGGCGTATACTGTCCGTAAGCCATGATGATGATCTTATCTCCGGTACTGACACATCTTGCAGCAGCTCCGTTTAAGCAGATCATTCCACTGCCACGCTGTCCGCTGATGGTGTACGTTTCGAAACGGCTTCCGTTGTTTACATCAACGATCTGGACTTTCTCATATTCGAGAATTCCAGCAGCCTCCAGTAATGCTTCATCCACCGTAATGCTTCCTACATAATCAAGTTCTGCCTGAACGACAGTAGCGCGGTGGATCTTTCCTTTTAATAATTCAAGTGTCATCTCATATATCCTTTCCTTTTAAGGAAAAAAATTCAGCCAGAATACATCTGGTCCTGAGTCTTATTTCCTGAAAATATAAGCTCATTTTTGTTGAAAATTATGAGATTCCAGTGCTTCAGTTCTGAGTATGGTTCTGTCAGGGACAGATACCGTCTCCGCTGTTCATTATAAAAAGGCAGAAAAGGTATGTCAATCTATGTATACGAAAAAAAAACAGAACCGGATTTCTGAAATTATAAATCCGGTTCTGTATTATTTCTTATTATCTTTTTTTCTTTTCCTTTGCAAGGAGTGCGGCACCAAGTGCACCTGCATATCTTCCATGTTCGGTAGGAGATACGGTCTGTCCGAGTTTCTGTGAGAGAATCTTCGTGAAGTAGGTGCTGTTACTGAGTCCGCCAGTCAGGATTACTTTATCCGGCAGGTTTTTCTTCATGGCAAGTTGTGCTACCTTGTTGGCAACAGAATCGACAACACCGGCGGCAATATCTTCCCGTTTCTGTCCCTCACCGATATAGTTGATGACCTCAGATTCGGCAAATACCGTACAAAGTGAACTGATCGGAAGAACAGTTCCTTTATCTGCCATATCAAACAGTTCCTGCAGGGTAACGCCTAAGCGGTTTGCCATAATCTCCAGAAATTTTCCGGTTCCGGCAGAACACTTATCATTCATCTGGAAGTCCTGTACCATGCCGCCGGACACCAGGATGATCTTGGTATCCTGTCCGCCGACATCGATAATGGCACATTCATCTCCGGCCATCTCCCGGCCGCCTCTTGCATGGCAGGTAATCTCCGTGATAACATGATCTGCAAAATCTACAGCAACACGGCCATATCCGGTTGCGACCACTTTTGAATCGTCCGACAGTACATCTACACTGTCTTCCAGTAGACGATCCTTGATCGTCTGGCAGGTTTCCTTGCTGCTCCATCCGGTTGGCAGTACAAAATGTATATCATGATCTCCTTTTACAACGACTTTGGATGCCGTAGATCCGATATCAATTCCAATATAATCCATAATAAAATTTCCTCGTTTCACATATATTTTTTAACAATATTTATCCCGCTTCGGGTTGATATCCCGTTCAATGGCGGCAATTTTTAATATTTCGATCTGATTCTCGTCGATGCATTTCTGGATCGTATCCAGGTCTTCTTCTCTAACGAGCAGTGAGATGCCGCAGCATTTACTGGCCACGCGCGGTGTAGGAGCGATAGTGGTCTTGATTCCGGCTTCTTTTAATATCCCATACAGACGCATTCCGTTGTCATGGTTGGGAAATAATACATAATGCTGTATCTTTTGCATGATCTGTTACCTCGGTTATGTATCGGACATGAATTGTCTGATATTATTTGTTATCTAACATTTCGATAAATGCACTGATTCTGGTACGAAGTTGTCCTGCATCGCTGTCGGTGTAATCGGTCTCGATTCCAAGGACAGGGATTCCGGATTCTTTCAGTGCTTTCTCTACGAAATAGCCTTCGGTATCATAAAGGTTACAGAACTTGAGGTTCACATCGATGATACCGTCAACTTTGTATTCCTTAGCAAGACGTAAGATGTCATCAATACGGCCTTCATTTGGTGTAAAGCATGCGCAGTTGATCTTCATGTATCTTTCAGCCAGAGCCATATACTGGTCTTCCAGTGTTGTCTTGCTTTCATCGACAAGATTTTCAAAATATCTGGTTCCGGTACACATCTCTTCACAGACGATTGCAGCACCACTGGTCTCTACAATATTATGAAGCTTCCAGTTCGGAATTGCAAGAGGAGTTCCGGTCAGCATGATACGTTTGGTTCCGGCAGGAACAACGCTTACACCGTCTTTTACTCTCTGATCCAGTTCGTCACATAACTTATTCGTCATCTGTGTAAATCTTGCAGGATCATCATAGAATGCAATCTGAGAGATCAGAAGTACATCACATCCGCTGATTGGAAGATTCTCATTCTTACGAAGATTGTAAAGACGCTCCAGAGCTTTTCGTTTATTGTTAATTAATTTAATACTTTCGGCCAGTTTTTCGGCAGTGACTACATTTCCTGTAAATTCTTCTACGACATTTTTAAATGTCTCAATTTCTTCTGCCCATGCCTTGATGTCTTTGGCACGTTTCATTTGAGGAAGGTCCATCACATGTAACGGTACGTCTTTGGCAAGAATCTCCCATGCTTTCTTCTTGCCGTCGCAGGTGGTCTCCCCGATGAACATATCTGCGATACGGAAGAATGGACAGGTGCGGTCAAGACGTGCACCAACAGATGCCTTGATCAGTGGACAGGTATTGGCAGGAAGGACTTTCTCTCCGCCAGGAACCCAGAACTGGGAACCGCCGCATAATCCGGTTGCAATCGCATCTGCCGCAAATACGATCTCGTCCGGTACATATACACAGAATGTGCCGAAGACTTTGCCGCCTTTTTTCTGATGCTCGATCAGTTCTGCAGGGCGGATACCGTGAATATCTGCAACTACCATATTATAATAGTCCATAGAATCCGGACGGTTTTCCTGCGATAAAAATACATCTCCAAATGCCTGTGGAAGTACTGCACAGAGCTGGTCATGCAGTTCTACATCCATTCCGAGTTCTTCCCACATTTTACGATAATCAGCCATTTTAAAATACCTCCTTATAGTGTAATTGATCCAATTGTATCGATAAGTTAAACGTAACACTTTTAGGGGGCCCAGGCAATGCATACCGGAAGAATTGGCTATAGATAATTTACAAGTTCAATAGAATATATCTATAGATTCTATACTGAGAACAGTTCTCGAAATCCAGCGATGCACTGGTCGATTTCTTCGATGGTATTAAAGTGGCTGAAAGCAAAACGTATCGTTCCCTGAGGCATTGTATGCAGGGTCTGATGCGCCATCGGGGCACAGTGGAGTCCGACCCTTGTCATAATTCCATAATCCTGTTCCAGAGCAAATGCAATCTCTGCATTGTCATAGTCCGGGAAATCAAGAGAGACGACAGCAAGCCGGTCCTGAAGGGTCTGCCTTCCCACAATATGTGCCTGTGGAATTTCACGTATTTTTTCAAGAAAATGTCCGGTCAGTGCCATTTTCTTCTGATGGATTGCGGAAATCCCGGTTTCGTCCAGATAAGTGAGGGCAGCGTGAAGTCCGATGATGCCAGGGAGATTTAATGTGCCGCTTTCATACTTGTCCGGGAGATAGTCCGGCATAAGAAGCGAATCCGACTGGCTTCCGGTCCCGCCTGCAATCAGAGGTGTCAGTTCCTGATCCAGAGCTTCTGAGATCAGAAAGCCGCCGATACCCTGCGGGCCAAGCAGTCCCTTATGTCCGGTAAATGCAAGAAAGTCGATGTTATATTTCTGCATATCGATATCGACAGAACCGGCACTCTGTGCAGTGTCCACGGCAAAGAACAGATGACGGCGCCTGCATATCTCACCAATCTCACGGATTGGCAGAATGGTTCCGCATACATTGGAAGCGTGGAGCATGATGACTGCTTTTGTCTCCGGACGGATCAGAGCTTCGATCGATTCCGGATGCGTTGTGCCGTCTGTCTCTGCAGGAATCATCGTATAATGGATATCCTGTGAAGCAAGCTGACAGAGCGGACGCATCACGGCATTGTGTTCCAGACTGCTGACCAGCACGTGGTCGCCGGGCTTTAAAAATCCTTTGAGCAGACAATTCAGAGAATAGGTGATCCCCGGTGTAAATACGACACATCTGGAATCCGGTGCATGAAAAAATCTGGCGAGCTGCATGCGGGTCTTAAGTACCTGATTTTCAAGTTCGTAGGCACCTTCGTAATTTCCCCGGTTAATATTGAAGGCACCGGATTCTAAAAGTTTCGTCATGGAAGCAGCGACTCCCGGTGCTTTCGGCCAGGATGTGCTGCCGTTGTCAAAATATATGTTCTGTTCCATAGAAAAACCTCCATGATAAATATGGTATCTGATACGTATATTGTAACAGATTTCCATATTAACGTATACAGGAGATGAAGTCAGGAAAAGGATAGAAAATGCGAATAATATTCATAGACGATATTAATAGAATGGAACGATTTATCAATATTTCCTATTATGTAAATACAGGTACAGGTGGTATGATAGTCTTATGAAAAAAATTATCAAAAAAATTATCAAAAAATAAAAAAAGCACGGAGGAAATTTATTATGGAGTTAATTAAAGAACTGCCGGAGGTATTCGAAGAATTTGCAGAACAGCGTCAGAAATCATTCCTGGCAATGAAGGGGTTAAAAGACCAGGGAGTTCCGGTTGTTGGCGCATATTGTACTTATTTTCCGGCAGAGATCGCAAGAGCAATGGGAGCAGTTACAGTCGGCTTATGCTCTGTATCCGATGAGACAATCCCGGACGCAGAGAAAGACCTGCCAAAGAACTTATGTCCACTGATCAAATCCAGCTATGGATTTGCCAAGACAGACAAATGTCCATTCTTCTACTTCTCAGATGTAGTTGTTGGGGAGACTACCTGTGACGGAAAGAAGAAAATGTACGAGTATATGTCAGATTTCAAAGATGTATTCGTAATGGAACTGCCAAATACACAGAGCGAGATGGCCCTGAAACTCTGGAAGAGTGAACTGATTCGTTTCAAAGAATATCTGGAGAAAAAATTCGACGTAGAGATCACAGATGAAGCTGTATTAGAGGCCGTAAAAGAAGAAAATAAAGTAAGAAAAGTCATGAAAGACCTGTATCATGTCATGGCACTTGATCCTGCACCGATCAAAGGCGGCGACCTGTTCAAAGTATTATACGGAAGCGGCTTCAAATTCGATCGTAAAGCAATCCCGGCAGAGATTGAAGCCATGAGAGAGAAGATTGAAAAAGAATACGAAGAAGGTAAGAGACTGGACAAGATGCCTCGTATCCTGATCACCGGATGTCCGATCGGCGGAGCAACTGAGAAAGTGATCCGCGCCGTAGAAGACAATGGTGGAGTTGTAGTTGCATTCGAAAACTGTAACGGAGCAAAATCTTTTGACAAATTAGTAGACGAAGAGAATCCGGATGTATACGATGCACTGGCAAGACGTTACCTGAACATTGGCTGTTCTGTAATGACACCGAATCCAAACAGACTGGACCTTCTGGATCGCCTGATCGATGAATTTAAGGTAGACGGAGTTGTCGAGATGACACTTCAGGCTTGTCATACATATAATGTAGAGTCACTGGCTATCCGTAAATTTGTGAATGAGAAGAAGGGTATTCCGTACATTAATGTAGAGACGGATTATTCGCAGGCTGATATCGGGCAGTTGAATACTCGAATTGCGGCATTTATAGAGATGCTGTAAATTTCTATTTAATGCATCATGGCGGCTGTCACCGACCGGAATAAAACTACAAGG
>OMFR01001197.1_pt1 | contig 10869 bp, 10 predicted proteins | sample 1645691 | NCBI WGS metagenome assembly OMFR01 (sample SAMEA103958132, study PRJEB25191) | human gut metagenome | biome: human-associated habitat [ENVO:00009003]; feature: intestine environment [ENVO:2100002]; material: feces | place: Germany | collected 2013/2015
ACCACAGAGCTCTCAAAAGTGCTGACTCCGCAAACACTGGGGAAAAACTGTAGGAAAAAAATGCCGAGAAGAAAAAAAATCATTTTCTTACATCTCGACGGTTGTTCGGAAACACCATCAACTTCAAGAACCAATACTTACACCCAGACAAAAGCAAAAAACATCTACTTTATCCATCAAGCTACACATATTCCAATCCACAAATAAAAGACAACCTGTTCTATTTAAAGAAGAAAAGTTTTCAGTAGATTTGCACTATATAAAGATATACAATGAAGAAAATAATTATCGCCATCGATTCATTCAAAGGCTGTCTAACTTCAGCAGAAGCAGGAAAAGCTGCCGAAAAAGGTATCAAAAGCATAAATCCTTTCTGCCACACTTCAGTTATTCCCATCGCTGATGGCGGTGAAGGTTTACTGGACGTACTCATCACAGCCACTAAAGGGAAATATATAACCTTATCGGCACATGGACCGCTAATGAAAATGGCAAAAACACATTACGGTCTGTCCGGCAATGGCAGAACAGCTATTATAGAAATGGCTGCCATCAGCGGACTACCTCTCGTACCTATTGAACAAAGAAATCCTATGCTGACAACAACCTTTGGTACAGGAGAATTGATAAAAGACGCATTAAACAAAGGATGCAGAAATTTTATAATCGGTATTGGCGGAAGCGCGACTAATGACGCAGGATTAGGAATGCTACAGGCACTAGGTTTCCGCTTTCTAGACAAATCAGGGCATACCTTAGGTACAGGAGGCCAAATAATGGAAGCCGTGGCAAACATAGACACATCCGGTATTCATCCCGCATTAAGAGAAACACACTTCATGGTAGCATGTGATGTAGCCAACCCTTTCTACGGCCCTGACGGAGCGGCATATATCTTTGCACAACAAAAAGGAGCCGATTCAAATATGGTGCAAAGACTGGATGAAGGCATGCAATCATTAGCCGAAGTTATAAAGAAAACGACAGGAAAAGATATCACGAACTACCCCGGTGCAGGTGCAGCCGGAGGCATGGGTGGTGGACTACTGGCTTTTTTTAACGCAGAGCTAAAACCGGGAACAGAATTATTATTGAAAGCCATCGACTTCTCCGAAAAAATAAAAGGAGCAGACCTCATTATTACGGGCGAGGGAAAAGCAGACCAGCAGACAGCTATGGGAAAAGTACCATACGGAATACTAAAGGAAGCACAAAAAGAACATATTCCCGTTATTGTACTGGCAGGCAGTATAGAAAACCTGCCGGAATTAAACAAAGCGGGATTCAAAGGTATATTCTCTATAGCCCCCGGCCCCATCACCCTGGAGAAGGCAATGGAACCGGAGTTTGCTAAAGAAAATATCACCCGGCTGGTTTCCCAACTCTATTCAGTTATAACTAGCTTCGGCTAATTTGCAAGCCTTTGTCGGACAAAGCCATATCAACGAAACGGGCACAACTGTTGGGTGGGTTCTGAGTAAGAATACTTCGAATACGTATAGCAGCCTCAGGATCTTTAGCCACCATATAAAGATAGCCGCCTCCCCCCGCACCTGGCAATTTATATCCCAGGCAATAATCATCAATCCGGCGAATGATAGTCTCAACTGCCTCGGGATTAGTGCCGGGATCCAACGCTTGGTTCAGCTTCCAGCTTTTACCAACCAAACGCCCCATTTCATCGAAATTCCCACGCTGAATGGCTTCGTACAAGTCAAGAGCATGCCCCTTCATACCGCCAAGTATAGACAAATGCTCTGTGGAGTTGAGGAACATGCTACGCACGATTTCAGCTAAAATTCCTTTGGCTGTACGGGTAATTCCCGTGTAATAAAGCAAATGGCACTTCTGATATTCGCCACCTGTAAACAAATAATCGGGCAACCAGCGCACTAACGGACTCTGATCCATACCTGCATGAGTCTGCAATAATTTCACTCCACGAAGCACACCTCCGTATTGATCTTGCCACCCCCCTCCGGTAGTCAGTAACTGTTCCAAAATAAGCGTACGGTTACATATCTCGTTCTTATCCCAGTTCAGTCCGCAAAAATCAGAGATTGCCCCCAGCACAGTTGATGCAAGAATAGAACTTGTACCCAGACCGGAGCCCGCAGGAATCGCAGAAAGCAGAGTGATTTCCATTCCGGAGCCAAACGCCTTCAACTGCTCTTCCAATGAAACATACGATTCGGTGGAAAAGCCCGGCTGGAAACCTGCCAGCACCAATGCCGCTTTAGGTATAGAGAATGGGGATCCCACTTGCATGAAATCCCTTACCTCCCCGTAAGTTGTAACCACTTCCATAGCGCCTAAGTCTATAGAACGAAGAATTATCTTATACTCCCGACAGGGTTTCACGTAAACTTGTAGAGGAGGCTGCCCGTTCAACTCAATAGCAATATTCACCACATTCCCCCCTTCATTCAAGCAATAAGGTGGAGTATCCGTCCATCCGCCGGCCAGATCAATACGGACCGGACTACGCCCCCAGACAATCTGATCGGAGTACACTGACAAATGCGGTTGCTGCCTCTTGGCTAAAGCCGAAGCAGTAAGTCCGTCGCGCATCAAACGAAAAGCCTCATTCTCATATTCCCGATAAGCCAGCCCCTTAAGCTGCTGCACCCGGGCACGGAACATATTATCACTGATACGTGTCATCAGCGGAGCCGATTCTGATAAAGGCTCAGGCAACGACAGATCATACCGAGCAAATTCTCCAGCAGCATTCTCCAAATTTAGCTGATAAAAGACACTTCGATCATAATTATGCGCCAATGCCGGCCAATTCTTTATCCGGAAAGCTTCACGCTGTTCTGCCAGACGATAAAGATTAGAATAAGCAGATATATCATCGGCAGATAACTTACGACAGCGTTGCCATATTTCTTTTCCTTGCTGTAATGCCGGTTCAGAGACCATCCAGCGCATAACTGCTCCCAATTCCTCTACAGATGAGCAAACCGGAAACAAACGCGCGGCCTGCAAGTCGTGACCGTTTTCTATTTCTTCCACCGAAATGCCGCGTACAGCACACCACTCACCTACAGACATTCCTTGATAATATGTTTCTTCCTTAGCCAAAGCTCCCTTGAAAGTATCATTGAAGCCGTATGGACGCGCTACATAGCCAGATTCTCCAAAAGGAACCACATCAATACACACACCGGACGGAACCTCCAGGTTCCAATTATTAGCGGGAACCCCTGTTATGATGGTCTGGTGATGGATATTCCATCCTGCTCCTACATAACTGTTCTCTATCCATATTTCCGAATTTTGTGAGGTAAGTTGATAACCTACCTCAGCATTTTGAACAAACATGGCCGGATGCGGTTTTACCTTCTTGTGCATAATCTCCCGCTGGTCGTTTACCAGATTTTGTACTGCCAATGTAGAAGAAATAAGTTCACGACTGGTTCCGTAATGATAAAACTCCCCTCCGGGCAACGGCAGAATAGCCACACTCAGCTTGTTAAGTTCATCGTCCATCATACGCGGGTGCTCTCCCAATGTAAGTCCGAAATCAGAATACATGTCATAATAAGAGAGTTTTCCTTCCTTATAAGATCGTTTTACCAACAGACTAACCGCACGGTCACTTAACAGCCAAATTCCGATATCCATCAGAAAAAGATGGGTTTGCATTAATTTCCCCAATTCCTCCACCGAAGGTTTTTGAAGCATGAAATCAAGCTTATCGGGAGTAGCCCGTGAAGAAACAAAAACACCATGGTTTTTTGCCAGATTAGGATCTACCCATAAACCGTAACACACCACATCCGCATCAGGAATAGTCTGAAGCGGTTGGCCCGCACGGATATAAACATCTCCACTTGCAATCAATGTATGAAGAGAAGACGGAGCTTTCTCCATGATTTGTTCATATAAAGGGAGCTGGAGGGAAAGCAGATTTTGTGACAGCCGTTGTCCTCTGGCCCACCGGAATACAGGAATGGGAGTAAGAATTTTGCCGGATGGCGCATATCCGGGCAAACGACGACTCTGCCCGCCTGCATGAAGTAAAATACGTTTTTCTTTTCCCAGCCAAGTAAGAAAATCGCTGTCAGGAGCTACTTTCTGACAACAAGCCTCCAACAGCCATGCAGTCCCCCCGCCTGATCCTAGCTTACTACCTATAGGATCGGAAGTACAAAACCACTCTGTCTGGTCCGCTTTCTCTATATCATGAAAACATTCCACCAGATTAGGGGGAAGTGATAATAATTTTTTCATAGCACATCTTTGTTTTTATTGCACACAAAGATGCTTATTTTCCCCTAATAAGCCAAAAGATAAGACATGAATTTTAATCAGTAAATTCAAAAACACGCTCATCCAATGACTTCACTTCCTTAAAGCCCGGTTGTGCAACAGGCACACCGAATGGCATCTGCGCTATCAATTTCCAGTCATCAGACAAATTCCAAACTTTACGTACTTCATCATCAATCAGCGGATTATAATGTTGCAAAGACGCCCCCATTCCTGCATCTTCCAGCATGGTCCAGACTGCCAACTGATGCATAGCATCGGTCTGCTCTGCCCAGATAGGGAAATTATCTTTATAAGTGGGGAAACTTTCCTGCAAAGAGCGAACGATAGCCATATCTTCAAAATAGAGAATAGTACCATATCCACAAGCGAAACAGCCATCAATCTTTTCTTCGGTCTTGCCAAATACCTCAGCCGGAACTCGCTTACGCAAGACATTTTTTACAATGTTCCACAACTTTTCATGCGCCTTACCTGTTAATAACACAACACGAGTGGTTTGAGAATTGAAAGCTGAGGGGACAAATTCTACAGCAAAACAAATTAAATCTCTTATTTCTTTATCAGACAATGTCGATTTGTTTTGGATCCGATAAAATGTACGACGGGCTTTCAGAGCCTCCTTAAAACTTTTTGTCATATAAAACAACGTATTTATGGGTTATTATAAATGAAGAACAAACAGGTAACAAAAGAAGTTCACTTTTTTTGCTTTTTTCAATGCAATAACCTATTTTTGTTAGCTAATTATTAACATTAAAAACAACACATTCAATGAAAGATTTTCTAAAATTTACGTTTGCCAGCGTCATCGGCGTCATTCTGGCAGGCGTAGTGTTCACTATACTAGGGATTATCACTCTGGTTGGCATAGTCGCCTCATCGGATACTGAAACGGTGGTGAAAGACAACTCTATCTTCGTACTCGACTTTAAAGGCAGTTTGTCCGAACGTGTACAGGAAAACCCACTCCAACAACTTTTGGGAGAAGAATTTGAAGCATACGGTTTGGATGACATTCTAGCTTCTATCAAGAAGGCAAAAGACAATGACAAAATCAAGGGTATTTATATCCAACCTTCTTATCTGGAAGCATCATACGCTTCCTTAGAGGAAATACGCAATGCATTACTGGATTTCAAAGAAAGCGGCAAATTCATCGTTGCTTATGCAGACCAATATGCACAGGGGATGTATTATCTTTCCAGCGTGGCCGATAAAATAATTATCAATCCGCAAGGAAGTATTGGATGGCACGGAGCAGGCATGCAACCTGTTTTCTTCAAAAATCTGGTTTCCAAACTAGGACTGGAAGTACAGGTATTCAGAGTGGGTACTTACAAATCAGCCGTGGAACCGTTTATTGCTACAGAAATGAGTCCGGCCAACCGCGAACAGATGACCGAATGTCTAGAATCTGTCTGGCATCGTATTCTTGCAGATGTATCCGACTCACGACGCATCCCGACAGATACTCTGAATGCTTATGCTGACCGATATATGGATTTTTGTCAGGCAGAAGAATATATTCAATGCAAACTGGCAGATACCCTGATGTATAAAGATGAGGTTATTTCCTATCTGAAACAATTAAGCGGTCGTGACGAAAACGACAAACTAAACAGTCTTTTCATAGAAGACATGATAAACGTCAAGAAAAATGTGCCCAAAGACAAAAGTGGAAATATAATAGCCGTATATTATGCATACGGCGAGATCCTGGATGCTCCCGGCAGTTCCACAGAAGATTGTATTGATGTACAAAAGATGTGTAAAGACCTGCGCAAATTACGTGATAACGATGACGTAAAAGCTGTTGTATTACGCGTCAACTCACCGGGTGGCAGCGCATACGGTTCAGATCAAATATGGCGTGAAGTAGTAAGACTGAAAGAGAAAAAACCGGTAATCGTTTCTATGGGAGATTATGCTGCATCAGGAGGCTATTACATTTCCTGCGCTGCAAACCGCATTTTCGCTGACCCGACTACGCTGACTGGTTCTATCGGCATATTCGGCATGATGTATTCAGGTGAGAAACTGTTTACTGAAACTTTAGGACTAAATTTTGATGTAGTGAAAACTAATAAAATGGCTGATTTGGGTGCCAGCCTAGGTCCGGTTCTCACCCGCCCGCTAAATGCATCAGAACAAGAATTAATGCAGAACTATGTCAACCGAGGATACAAGCTGTTCGTAAACCGTTGCGCTGAAGGTAGAAAAATGTCTACAGAGGCTATTGAAAAAGTTGCTGAAGGCCGTGTATGGACCGGTGCCATGGCAAAAGACCTTGGTCTGGTAGACGAGCTGGGAGGTATAGACAAAGCATTGAATGCCGCCGCCACCCAAGCCGGTATCGAAAATTACAGTATTATCGGCTATCCTGAAAAAGAAAATATTTTCGCAAGCCTGCTGGGAAATCAGAAAAAACATTATATAAACAGCGAAATTAAAGAATATTTGGGAAGCTATTATAACAGCTTCAAGGCGCTGGAGAACATAAAAGACGCCAACTGTATACAGGCACGTATGCCGTTTGACCCTAATATCCAATAAATTGCACATGGAAGGTAATCTTATCAAGATAAACAAGTGGCTATATCCGGTTTCATGGATTTATGGGACCGGTGTATGGCTGCGTAATAAATTGTTTGACTGGGGAATATACAAAGAACGTAAGTTTGATATCCCGGTCATCTCGGTAGGCAACATCACCGTAGGCGGAACCGGAAAGACCCCCCATACAGAATACCTGATAAGATTATTGCAGAAAGATTACAAAGTAGCCGTACTAAGCCGCGGCTACAAACGCAAATCCAAAGGCTTTGTACTTGCCAGACCGGATACGTCCGTACAGATGATAGGTGACGAACCTTTCCAAATGAAACAGAAGTTTCCGGATATCCATATGGCAGTAGACCGGGACCGTTGTCATGGCATAGAGCAGTTATGCAATAGTCACATCGCCCCTGGAACAGAAGTGATTATTTTGGATGATGCTTTCCAGCACCGATATGTAAAGCCCGGAATAAACATCTTATTAGTAGATTACCACCGACTGATTTGCGAAGACACCTTGCTGCCTGCCGGACGAATGCGCGAACCTGAAAACGGAAAAAGCCGGGCACATATTGTTATTGTCACTAAATGTCCTAAGGACATCACCCCTATGGATTTAAGAGTCTTAAGCAAGCAAATGGAACTTTACCCCTATCAGCAGCTCTACTTCACAACATTAGCATACGGCAAGCTGCATCCGTTGTTTACAGCAGGGAATGCAGTTTCATTAAAAGAGATAGAAAAAGACAAGCATATCCTATTGGTGACAGGCATAGCCTCCCCAGCAAAACTCATTCAAGATTTATCACCATACAATGAGCACATTGAGTCACTGGCTTTCAGTGACCACCATGACTTTACAGCAAGAGATATGGAACTGATAAAGAAGCGTTTCATGAAACTTCCGGAAGGTAAACGCATGATTATCACCACTGAAAAAGACTCTGTACGACTAGCAGCCCATCCACTGATGGACGAAATGCTGAAACCTTATATATATATGCTGCCCATTGAGGTAGCCTTTTTACAAGACCAACAAGAACTGTTTAACTCAAATATAACCGACTATGTTAGAAAAAATTCAAGAAACAGCAACTTTTCTTAGAGAAAAGATGCATACCAGTCCCGAAACTGCTATTATATTAGGTACCGGCTTAGGAAGCCTGGTACACGAAATTACCGATAAATACGAGATCAGTTACAAAGATATCCCTAATTTCCCTGTTTCAACCGTAGAGGGACATAGCGGTAAATTGATTTTCGGCAAATTAGGTAATAAAGACATCATGGCTATGCAAGGACGTTTCCACTTCTATGAAGGATACTCCATGAAAGAAGTTACTTTCCCCGTACGGGTGATGCGTGAATTAGGCATCAAAACATTGTTCGTATCCAATGCAGCTGGAGGTACGAATGCAGACTTTGAAATTGGTGATCTGATGATTATCAGAGATCATATCAACTTTTTTCCCGAACATCCGTTGCACGGCAAGAACATTGAATACGGCCCCCGTTTCCCGGATATGAGTGAAGCCTACTCCAAAGAACTGATAGACAAAGCACTGGAGATCGCTAAAGAAAAAGGTATCAAAGTACAACAAGGAGTATATATCGGTACACAGGGACCCACCTTCGAAACTCCGGCAGAATACAAGATGTTCCACATTCTTGGAGCTGACGCCGTAGGTATGTCTACCGTTCCTGAAGTTATTGTAGCAAACCATTGTGGCATCAAAGTGTTTGGAGTATCGGTTATCACCGACCTAGGCGTGGAGGGAAAAATTGTGGAAGTTTCACACGAAGAGGTTCAGAAAGCGGCAGATGAAGCGCAACCGCGCATGACTACCATTATGCGTGAAATGATTAATCGAATTTAAGAACATGCAGGAAATAAACAGAACAGAAATAGCGACCTTAGGTGAGTTCGGCCTCATTAAACATCTAACGAAGGATATCGAGTTAAAAAATCCGGAAACCCAATATGGTGTGGGAGACGATGCAGCCGTATTGGAATTTAAAGATAAAGAGGTATTGGTAACCACAGACTTACTGATGGAAGGGGTACATTTTGATTTGGTTTATACCCCATTGAAACATTTGGGATATAAATCGGCCATCGTAAACTTCTCGGACATTTATGCTATGAATGGTACTCCAAAACAAATCACAGTTTCTATCGCACTGTCCAAACGCTTTTGTATTGAAGATTTAGAACAGTTCTATGATGGGCTAAAACTGGCTTGTGAACTACACCATGTAGATATTGTGGGTGGAGATACAACTTCATCCGTAACCGGGCTCGCCATCAGTATTACTTGCATAGGTGAAGCGGACAAGGACAAAGTAGTTTATCGCAACGGCGCACAAGATACAGACTTGATTTGTGTCAGCGGTGACTTGGGAGGAGCTTATATGGGACTTCAACTTCTAGAGCGTGAAAAGGCTGTTTTCCAAGGAGCAAAAGAAGCAAATCCGGATTTTTCCGGAAAAGAATATATTTTGGAACGTCAGTTAAAGCCTGAAGCACGTAAGGATATCATTGAGAAACTGGCTAAAGCGGGAATCAGGCCCACCGCTATGATGGATATTTCCGACGGCCTTTCTTCGGAACTGCTACATATATGCTCACAAAGCGATACCGGCTGTCGCGTTTACGAGGAAAGAATTCCCATTGATTACCAAACGGCTGTAATGGCGGAAGAGCTGAATATGAATGTGACAACATGTGCTTTAAATGGTGGTGAGGACTATGAGCTATTATTTACTGTACCTTTAACAGAGCATGAACGAGTTTCGGCTATAGAGGGTATAAAAGTGATTGGTCACATCACCAAACCGGAGCTGGGATGTGCCCTGATTACCCGTGACGGACAAGAGTTTGAGCTGAAAGCGCAAGGTTGGAATCCACTAAAAGAAAAATAATTTTAATTAAACAACACTGATAATAAGCATCTTATGCTTTTATCAGTGTTTTTTTTTAGAAATAGTTTGCAGTTTAAAAAAGTTTCACTACCTTTGCAACCGCAAACAAGAAACAATGGTGCCATAGCTCAGTTGGTAGAGCAAAGGACTGAAAATCCTTGTGTCCCCGGTTCGATTCCTGGTGGCACCACTTGTAAGAAAAGCGTTGTAAATAAGTTATTTACAACGCTTTTCTTTTTCTATAGATTGTTACCTAATGCATTTCCAAAAGAAAAGATTATAGAGACTTCTTCCACCTCTTTAACTCCGGGAAAAAATCTCTCATTTTAATCAATGCTGCCTGCTCGTTGAAATCAGGATCACCTTTGAAGAGTTCCCTCATATGCTTCAGGCTGATATTGATCATATCCTCCATAGTGATATCCCCTGTAAAATCTCCATCTTTAAAACAATAGATGCAATACTCACTCATAGGAGTTCCGTCTTTATTTGTTGCAAAATCTTCTGCCTTTACAAGTGGCATACCACAACTCTGACAATACATTTCTTCCATAGTAAAACTATTATTCTTTTAATTTATCACTATATAATTACCCTATATTCTTGCGGACATTTATCAGCCAATTCACACCAAACTTATCAGTAAACATTCCAAAATAATCCCCCCAATGTGCTTCACTCATAGGCATCGTTACACGTCCCTCTGTTGACAACCCGGCAAACAATCGATCTGCCTCTCCTCTACTATCAGCTTCTATATAAAGAGAGAAATTATTACCGAATACAGTATTTTGCGCCATATAGCCGCAAACATCCGCTCCCATCAAAACAGTCTCTTCAGCAATAGGCAAACAGATATTCTCTATTTTATTTTTTTCATCCTCAGAAATCGGAGGCATCCCATTCTGCGGAGGAATATCCCCATATCTGCCTATAAAAGTAAAATCTATACCAAAAGCTGATTTATAAAAATTGAATGCCTCTTCGCAATTGCCATTAAAGAGAAGGTAAAAATTGATTTTTGCCATTTAGTTACGCTTTTAAGTATTAAGTCTATAAAGATTTATATGACATTTATCGTCATTTTACAAATATAAGGTTTTCTTTCTG
>OMFR01001213.1_pt1 | contig 10782 bp, 10 predicted proteins | sample 1645691 | NCBI WGS metagenome assembly OMFR01 (sample SAMEA103958132, study PRJEB25191) | human gut metagenome | biome: human-associated habitat [ENVO:00009003]; feature: intestine environment [ENVO:2100002]; material: feces | place: Germany | collected 2013/2015
GGCCCCGGCGATGCCGCCGAAGAACCCTTCCCACGACTTCTTGGGCGAAAGGCGTTCGCACAGGCGGTGCCTGCCGACGGACATGCCCACCAGATAGGCGAAAACGTCGTTGGCCCAGATGATGAAAACGTAGAAAATCATCATCCAGGGACTCCACGTCTCGCTGCCGATGATCGGAATGTAACACATCAGCGAGAACGGCAGCGCCACATAGACGACGCCCATGAAAGTGATGCCGATATTGGCGGCGGGATTCTCCCGACGGCGGTAAAGTTCGCAGATGAACATGGCGGGCAGCAGCAACAGCAGAAGGGCCATTCCGCAGGCGAAAGCCTGCCGGGCGCTGCCGAGTATCTGGATGTCGTCCGACACGAATGCGAAATTCAGTGCGAAAAGCACGAGTCCCGCAGCCAGTCCGACGATCCGCTGGGGATTGCTGCCCTGCTCCCCGGCCAGGGAATAGAACTCCGTCATGCCGACGACCAGCAACGCCGCCAGCAGCAGGCCGAAACTCCATTGCGACCATGCGATAGCCCCCAGCATCACCACGGCGAGGACGGCCCCGCTCACAGTGCGCACCCAGAGGTTCTTCATTTTTTCACTCATTGTTTTTTAAGGGTGTAGTTGGGTTTCAACGGGGTCATTCGGTTTCGGGCGCGGCAACGGCCGGAGCTACGGGAGCCGGTTCGGCCGTTTCGGACTTATCCGATTTGGCCGAAGGATCGGCGACCGCGGCGGCCTGCTTGCCGGCCTGCGGCTCCTCTCCGGCGGGTTTGCCGCCCTCGGCCCTGGCTTTCGCCTCGGCCTCGCGGCGTTCGCGTTCGATGTCCTTCTTGCGGCGACCGAAGATGCGCTCGACGTCCTCGGTGAAGACCACCTCGCGGGAGAGCAGCAGTTCGGCCAGCTCTTTCAGACCGTCGGCATGTTCGCGGAGCACCTTCTCGGCCATCTTGTAGGCCTTCTCGATCACCTGCTTGGCCTCGGCGTCGATCTGCTGGGCCGTCAGTTCCGAATAGGGCTTCGTGAAGGCCATGTCGCTCTGGCCCGTGGAGTCGTAGAAGGAGAGCGTGCCGACGTTCTCGCTCATGCCGTAGTAGGCCACCATGGCATAAGCCTGCTTGGTGACGCGCTCCAGGTCGTTGAGTGCCCCGGTCGAAATCTCGCCGAAGGTCAGCTGCTCGGAAACGCGGCCTCCGAGCGTAGCGGCCAGTTCGTCCATCATCTGCTCGCGCGTGGTGATCTGACGCTCCTCGGGCAGATACCAGGCGGCGCCCAGCGCCTTGCCGCGCGGGATGATCGTCACCTTGATCAGCGGGCTGGCATGCTCCAGAATCCAGCTCACCGTGGCGTGTCCCGCCTCGTGGAAGGCGATCACGCGCTTCTCCTCGTCGGTGATGATCTTGTTCTTGCGCTCCAGGCCGCCCACGATGCGGTCGATGGCGGCGAGGAAGTCCTCTTTCGAAATGAATTTCTTGTTGTGGCGCGCGGCGATCAGCGCGGCCTCGTTGCAGACGTTGGCGATGTCGGCGCCCGAGAAGCCGGGAGTCTGGCGCGCCAGGAACGAACGGTCCAACTGCGGATCGAGCTTCAGCGGACGCAGGTGGACGTTGAAAATCTCCTCGCGCTCCTTCACGTCGGGAAGTCCCACCTCGATCTGGCGGTCGAAACGCCCGGCGCGCATCAGTGCCTTGTCGAGGATGTCGGCCCGGTTGGTGGCGGCCAAAACGATGACGCCCGTATTGGTCTGGAAGCCGTCCATCTCCGTCAGAAGCTGGTTCAGCGTATTTTCGCGCTCGTCGTTGCCCGAGAATCCGGCGTTCTTGCCGCGGGCGCGGCCGATGGCGTCGATCTCGTCGATGAAGACGATGCAGGGAGCCTTCTGCTTGGCCTGCTCGAACAGGTCGCGGACACGCGAGGCGCCCACGCCCACGAACATCTCCACGAAATCCGAGCCGGAAATCGACAGGAACGGCACATTGGCCTCTCCCGCCACCGCCTTCGCCAACAGGGTTTTACCCGTTCCCGGAGGGCCTACCAGCAACGCGCCCTTGGGAATTTTCGCACCGATGGATTTGTATTTGTCGGGGTTCTTGAGGAAATCGACGATCTCCATGATCTCGACCTTTGCCTCCTCCAGTCCGGCAACGTCCTTGAAAGTCACCTTTTTCGAGTTCTCCTTGTCGAACACCTGCGCCCGGGCCTTCCCCACGTTCATAATACCGCCAGCACCGCCTCCGGCACCCCGCGACATGCGGCTCATCAGGAAGAACCAGCCGCCGATAATAATGATCCAGGGAAGCATCTGAAGCAGAATCGATGTCCAGGAATTCTCCCGGTTCTCGTACACCAGCACCACCTTGTTACCCGACTCGGCCGTCACCTTATCCAAATCCTGACGGAACGTATCCACCGACCCGATATTGAAAGTAAGCTGAGCCCCCGTTTCGGGCATATTACGGAAACGCGGGTCCGCAGCATCCTTACGGTACCGGTCCGCAGCATCCTTCTTAAGGTAGATTTCCGCCAGGTCACGATTGACGACCTGGATTTTTTCGACGTCGCCCTGCTCGATCATCTGCGCCACGGTATTCCAGTCGCTCTTGACCGGGACTCCGTTGCCGGGTCCGAACATCCAGTAGCCGACAATAAAAATAATGATGACGCCGTATATCCACATCCACGAAGGACGCGGCATATTCATTTTGTTGTTTATTTTCTGTTGTGCCATAAAATATTATTCGTCATACTCATAACGGGTCGCCGGGGCATCGGCCCACAGCTCCTCCAATTTGTAAAATTCACGCAATTCTGTCTGAAAAATATGCACCACCACATCCACGTAGTCCATAGCGATCCACAGCGCATTTTGCTGTCCTTCCACGCGCCAGACCTTCTCGCCGAGGGTTTCCAATACCTGCTCCTCGATACCCGCCGCGATCGCAGCGACCTGCGTGGTGGAGTCGGCGTTGCAAACGATGAAGCAGGAGCAGATCGCCCCGTCGATTTTCGAAAGATCCAACGATACGATATTTTTACCCTTTTTATCCTGGATTGCACGAATTATCGTGCCTGTCAATTTTTCCATAGTTTGAATTTACCGGTCAATACAACTTTGCAAAGGTAGCGAAAATGAGGGCAGAACAAAACAAACCCGTTTGTTTTTTTATGCCGAACGCATCCCGCTTCCCGCAAAGATACAAGAGAATATCCGAAAATTTACTCTGCAAATATCCGTCCCGAATCCCTATTGGCGGGAAACTTTCGACAAAATAGTATCGATCAAGGCTTTGATGATCGAACTTTTGACATAGGTCCGGCGCACGGCCACGGCGATCTTGCGCGAAGTAGCCCCCTTGGCCAGCGTTTTGACCTGACAACGATGCTCCGCAGGAATGTATTCCACGGCCATTTCGGGGATAATCGTCACGCAATGCGTGCTATCGACGATCCGCATCAACGTATCGAGCGAACCGGATTCGAACGTATAGTGCGAGGGGACCTCCCGTTTGGCCTGGCACAGCTCGATGATCTGGTCACGCATACAATGCCCCGGACTTAACAGCACCAGCTCCTTGAGGTCGATATCCTCGATACGGACGTTCGTGCGTTCGAAAAGCGGATTCTCCCGGGACACGTAAAGATGGAACCGGTCGTCGAACAACTCGTGTTCCTGAATCCCCTCGCCGCAGGTTCCGCCGGCGACCAATGCCGCATCGATCCGGTCGCGGCGCAGCGCATCGACGATGTCGGCGGTCACCATCTCCGCAATCTCCAGTTCGACTTTGGGATAGTCCCGCACGAAATCGGGAATAAACTTATGCAACAGGTAAGGTGCGATGGTCGGAATGACGCCGAGCCGCAACCGACCGGAAGTTTCGCCTTTGAGTTCCGCGACCGCTTCGCGGATATGATCGTAAGCCCGGAGGGTTTCCCGGATTTCGGCAAGCACCACCTCGCCCGCCTCGGTCGGAATGACCGGTTTCTTGCTGCGATCGAGCAGCACCACGCCCAATTCTTCCTCCAAAGACTTGATCTGCATGCTCAACGACGGCTGGGTCACGAAACAGTGTTCCGCTGCCAAAGAGAAACTACCGCAATTGGCTACCGCCAGCAGGTATTCGAGTTGGATGATAGTCATAGTTTATCTTATTTGCACGCACGAAAATATAAAAAAAACCGATACTTCGCAATTATTATTCGACCATCGGTTTAGTTTTTCGTACATTTGCAGACTATTTATTATTAGAAACTTTTTAACTGATGGGAAAAATCATACTCACCGGAGATCGTCCGACCGGCAAACTCCACCTGGGACATTACGTAGGTTCGCTGCGCCGCCGCGTGGAGTTGCAGAATTCGGGCGAATTCGAGAAAATATTCATCATGATCGCCGACGCACAGGCGCTGACCGATAATGCGGACAACCCGGAGAAAGTGCGGCAGAACATCCTCGAGGTCGCTCTCGACTATCTCTCTTGCGGACTGGATCCCGCGCAATCGACGCTCTTCATCCAGTCGCAGGTGCCGGAACTCTGCGAGCTGGCTTTCTACTACATGAACCTGGTGACCGTAGCCCGTCTGCAGCGCAATCCGACGGTGAAGGCCGAAATCCAGTTGCGCGGCTTCGCCGAAGGCAACGAAGAAGAGGGATCGCAGCGCCAGGGTATTCCGGTAGGATTCTTCACCTACCCGATCAGCCAGGCCTCGGATATCACCGCTTTCAAGGCCACGACCGTACCGGTCGGCGAGGATCAGGAACCGATGATCGAACAGACGCGCGAAATCGTCCATAAATTCAACTCCGTATATGGAGAAACACTCGTCATGCCGGGAATTCTGCTGCCCGACAACGCGGCCTGCCTGCGTCTGCCCGGTACGGACGGCAAGGCCAAGATGTCGAAATCGCTGGGCAACTGCATCTACCTCTCCGACTCGGCCGATGAAGTGAAGAAGAAGGTGATGGGTATGTATACCGATCCCGACCACCTGCGGGTGGAGGACCCGGGCAAGGTCGAGGGCAACACCGTCTTCACCTACCTGGACGCCTTCAGCCGCCCGGAACATTTTCAGCGATACCTGCCCGATTACGCCTCGCTCGACGAGTTGAAGGCGCACTACCGCCGGGGCGGGCTGGGCGACGTGAAGGTGAAACGCCTGCTGATCGCCATTCTCAACGAGATGCTCGACCCGATCCGCGAACGCCGCCGCCACTACGAGACGCGTATCGGCGAGGTGTACGACATTCTCCGCGAAGGCTCGGCCAAGGCCCGCGCAGCGGCCGCCGAAACCCTGGCGGATGTCCGTGCGGCCATGAAAATCAACTATTTCGACGACCGCGAGCTGATCGACGGCCAGACCGAGCATTTCAAGTTGAAAACGGAAAATTAAAAATTGAAAATCAAAGGCATTTGACTTGCACACCGGGCATCGTACAGGATGAAATCAAACCGCCCGGTCTCGGTCAATCGCAATGTTTCACTTTTAACTTTTAACTTTTTATGTCCTTCCGCGCCGACCGCATCTACCTCGAGTTTCTCCGGCTGACCCGGAGACTCTCCAACCAGCAGATTATGATGCTGCTGGCCGTGGTGGTCGGTGTGCTCGCAGGGCTGGGAGCCTACCTGTTCGAAATGCTGCTGCACGGCATCAAGAGCGGGCTGATACGCTGGTTCCCGGTGGACAGCGCGCATGTCCTCTTCCTGATCTACCCGGCCGTCGGCATCATCCTGGCGACGCTGTTCGTCAAATACATCGTCCGCGACAACATCTCCGAAGGCGTGACGCGCGTCCTCTACGCCATGTCGCGCCGCAATTCGCGCATCGCCCGGCACAACTGCTGGACCTCGATCGTGGGCGGTGCGACGACCATCGGATTCGGCGGTTCGGTGGGACCCGAGGCCCCGATCGTGCTCACGGGAGCGGCCATCGGCTCGAACATCGGACGGCTGGCGCGCCTCAACTACAAACACACGACGCTGCTGCCGCCCTCGCGGCGATCTTCAAAGCCCCGATCACGGGCGTGGTCTTCGTGCTGGAAATCCTGATGCTCGACATCACCGCCGGGTCGGTCATCCCGCTGCTGATCGCCTCGATCACCGCGACGACGATGGCCTTCATGCTGCGCGGCTTCGACCCGATTCTGGCCGTGACGCTGGCCCCCGCGGACGCCTTCGAGCTGTGGCAGATACCGCTGTTCATCCTGCTCGGCGTGCTGTGCGGGCTGATGGCGTGGTATTTCACGTCGATGAACTCGCGGGTCGGAGGTTTCTTCAAGAGCATCGACAAACAGTACAAGAAATGGCTGTGGGGCGGTGCGATTCTGGGTATCCTGATCTTCGTCTTCCCGCCGCTGTACGGCGAGGGTTACGAGGGATTCACCTCCCTGATGCACGGCAACGCGCAGGAGCTGTTCAACAACTCGCTCTTCTACCGCTTCCGCGACATCGACTGGGTGATCATCCTCTTCGTCATCGCCACGATGTTCTTCAAGGTCATCGCCATGTCGACGACCAACGCCGCGGGAGGCGTGGGCGGTACGTTCGCGCCGTCGCTGTTCGTCGGAGCCTTCACGGGCGCCTCGCTGGCGCTGGTGTGCAACACGCTGTTCGGATGGGAGGTGTCGATCGTCTCGTTTACGCTGGTCGGCATGGCGGGCGTCATGTCGGGGGTGATGAACGCCCCGCTGACCTCGATCTTCCTGATCGCAGAACTCTCGAACGGCTACGGACTGTTCATCCCGCTGATGATCACCGCCTGCATCTCGTTCGCCGTGGACTACTACCTCGACCCCGACTCGATCTACACCAAGCAGTTGCGCCAGAAGGGCGAACTGCTGACCCACGACAAGGACCAGTCGGTGTTCGTCTTCCTGAAACTCGAAGAGCTGATGGAAACCGATTTCCTGCGCATCAAGGAGAACATGACCCTGGGCGACATCGTGCACATCATTTCGACGGCCCGCCGCAACATCTTCCCCGTGATCGACAACTTCGGCCGGCTGATCGGCGTGGTGCAGCTGGACGACCTGCGCGAGGACATGTTCAAACACGAGAAGTACGGGCACCCGATCTCGGACTACATGATTCCGCCGCCGGACAAGATCATCGAACACGAGGCGATTTTGAGCGTCATGGAGAAATTCGAGGACAAGCACGCCTGGATGCTGCCCGTCGTGGACAAGCAAGGCCGCTACCTGGGATTCATCTCCAAGTCGCGCATTCTGAACGCATACCGCGAACAACTCGTAAAAATACAGCAATGACAACGGAAAATGCCCTTCCCTGGGCCGAAGAGGCCGACTGCGCCGTCACGGTGTGCGACACCGAAGGCGTGATCCTCTACATGAACGAAAAGGCGCGTGCGACCTTCGCCCAACACGGCGACCTGATCGGCCGGAACCTGTTCGACTGCCACAACGAACGGTCGCGCGAAACGATCCGCCGCATGCTCGCATCGGGAGGCACGAACGCCTACACCATCGAAAAGCAGGGCGTGCGCAAGATGATCTACCAGACGGCGTGGAGGGAGCGCGGCGAAATCCGCGGGCTGGTGGAAATCTCGATGGAGCTGCCGGACGAAATGCCGCACTACATAAGGAAATAAATAGACGAGGGGAGGTTTTTTGAAAACCTCCCCTCGTTTTACGGAAACGGTCCGAAACCGGCAGCATTGCTACAACTTGATGTCGTAAATCTGGATCACTCCGGTCAGCTTGCCGGCGGCGTCCGTCACGAGCAGCGAGGTGACCTTGTTGCGGGTCATCATCTTCTCGGCCTCGATCAGTTTCTCGTCCGGCGAGATGGTCTTGGGATTGCGCGTGGCGATGTCGGAAGCCCTGATATTGAAGAACTCCCCGCGCAGGTTGATGAAATCGGCTCCCGAACGCTCCATGGCGCGGCGGATGTCGCCGTCGGTGACGATGCCCTCGATCCGCTCGCCCTCGCAGATCACGATCAGCCCCAATCCGCCCTTCGAAATGGCGTGGATCATCTCCGCAGCCGGGCAGTCGGGCGCCACGACGGGCAGATCGTGGTCGCGCATGACGTTCCCTACGGTCATCAGCAGACGCCGCCCGAGGCTTCCGCCCGGGTGCAGGCGCGCGAAATCGACGCTCGTGAAACCCCGCATCTGCATCAGCGACACGGCCAGCGCGTCGCCCATGGCGATCTGCGCCGTGGTCGACGAAGTGGGTGCGAGATGCAGGATGCAAGCCTCCTCCTTCACCCCCACGTCGAGATGCACGTCGGAGTTCTTGGCCAGCGCCGAGTCGGGGTTTCCGGTCATCGAAACCAGCTTGTTGCCGTTGGAGTGGATGAAGGGGACGATCTTGAGGATTTCGTCCGTCTCGCCCGAATAGGAGAGCGCGACCACGATGTCCTCCTTCGAAATCATGCCCAGGTCGCCGTGGAAGGCTTCGCCGGGGTGGAGAAAGAAGCTCGGGGTTCCGGTCGAAGCGAGCGTCGCGGCGATCTTGCGCCCCACGAGGCCCGACTTGCCCATGCCCGTAACGATACACTTGCCGCGGCTTCCGAGGATCATCTCCACGGCCGTGGCAAACTCGTCGCCGAGAGTGTCTTCCATGCGTTTGAGCGACAGCATTTCGGTATGGATCGCCTTGCGGGCAACCTCCAGAATCTGCGCCTTGGTCGTATCTGTCATGCTTAACGAGAGTTAGATGGGTATTTTACAGCAGGCTTTTCACAAGGGTCTCCAGATCGTCGAGCCGCAGCATGTTGGCCGCATCGCTCAACCCCTTGTCGGGATCGGGATGCACTTCGAAAAAGAAACCGTTGGCCCCGAACGCCTTGGCCGCATGCGCCATGGCGGGCACAAATTCGCGGTTGCCGCCCGTCTTGCCGCCCGCCGCGCCGGGGCGCTGCACCGAGTGGGTGCAGTCCATCACGACCGTAGGGGCGATTTTGAGCATGTCGGGGATATTGCGGAAATCGACGACGAGGTTGTTGTAGCCGAACGAGTTGCCGCGCTCGGTGAGCCAGATTTCACCGGCCCCCGCCTCGCGGGCCTTTTCGTAGGGATAGCGCATGTCCGCGCCCGAAAGGAACTGGGCCTTCTTGACATTCACCGTTTTGCCGGTCCGGGCTGCGGCAACCACCAGATCGGTCTGGCGGCAGAGGAACGCCGGGATCTGGATCACGTCGACGACCTCGCCGACGGGTGCGGCCTGCCACGATTCGTGGATGTCGGTGAGCAGACGCAGCCCCCACTTCGCCCGCACGTCCGAAAGCATCTGCAATCCCTTTTCGAGTCCCGGGCCGCGGAACGACGATATGGAGGTACGGTTGGCCTTGTCGAACGAGGCCTTGAAGATGATTTCCGTGCCGAGGGTGCGGTTGATGGCCGCAAGCCTTTCGCCCACGGCGTCCAGCAGTTCGGCCGATTCGATGACGCACGGACCTGCGATAAATTTTATTGCCATAAAATTTGAATTAAAAATTAAAAATTAAAGATTAAGAATTCCGGAGAATTTTCAATCCCTAATTTTTCATTCTTCATTTTTAATTTTTAATTGGAGAAAGCGTTCCGCTTTCTCCAGATCCTCGGGCGTGTCGATGCCGATGGTCTCGACCTCCGAAATCCCCACGCCGATCTTGTAACCGTTCTCCAGCCAGCGCAGCTGTTCAAGCGATTCGGCCAGCTCAAGCGGCGACTGCGGCAACGCCGTCACCGCCCGCAGCACGTCGGCGCGAAAGGCGTAAAGCCCGATATGCTTGTAGAACGTGTGGCGCGCGAGCCACTCTTCGCATGGAACGCCCCGCAGGTAGGGGATCACCGAGCGCGAGAAATAGAGTGCCTGGTCCGCGCTGCCGAGCACGACTTTCGGCGAATTGGGATTTTCCAGTGCGTCGAGTCCGTCGGCCTCGGTGAAGGGTTTGACGAGCGTGGCGATGTCGGTCGCGGGATCGTCGAAACAGCGTTTCACGGCCTCCAGCTGCGAGGGACGGATAAAAGGTTCGTCGCCCTGCACGTTGACCACCACGTCGTATTCGCGGCCCTGCTTGCAGTAGGCCTCCCAACAGCGGTCGGTGCCGCTCCGGTGGTCCGGGGAGGTCATTTCGACCCGTCCCCCGAAGGCCCGCACGGCGTCGCGGATGCGCTCGTCGTCGGTGGCCACCACGGCATCGTCCAGCACGCCGGCGACCTGCTCGTAGACCCGCTGGATGACGGGCTTGCCGCCCAGCCGCGCCAGCGGCTTCCCGGGAAAGCGCGTCGAAGCGTAGCGCGCGGGGATGATTGCCAAAAAATTCATAATTCAGAATTCAAAATTCATAATTACAGCCTCCCGTTTTTTCGTCAGGGCGGATGCAATCCGGGACTTCGTGAAACCGGCAAGGCAGAAGCATACACGGGGTATGTGGCTGCCGAAGCCGACGAAGGAAGCACCAGAGTTCGCCGCCATCACGAAAAAACTATTCCAGAGCCAGCTGCAACACCTCCTCGTTGGTCTTCACGTAATGGAACGTGAGGCCCGCGATATATTCGGGTTTGATCTCGGCGATGTCCTTGCGGTTCTCCTCCGAGAGGATCAGCTCCGTGATGCCGGCGCGTTTGGCGGCCAGGATCTTCTCCTTCACGCCGCCCACGGGCATCACCCGTCCGCGGAGCGTGGTCTCGCCCGTCATGGCGATACGCTCCTTCACCTTGCGGCCCGTATAGCTCGACACGATCGAAGTGACCATCGTGATGCCGGCCGAAGGACCGTCCTTCGGGATCGCACCCTCGGGAACGTGGATATTGATGTCGTTCGTTTCGAACAGCTTGGGG
>OMFR01001215.1_pt1 | contig 10771 bp, 9 predicted proteins | sample 1645691 | NCBI WGS metagenome assembly OMFR01 (sample SAMEA103958132, study PRJEB25191) | human gut metagenome | biome: human-associated habitat [ENVO:00009003]; feature: intestine environment [ENVO:2100002]; material: feces | place: Germany | collected 2013/2015
CCGGAACGTGTGGTGTCTTCGGCCGAGGCCGCTCCTGCGGCGTGGATTACCGATGGTGACGATTGGGCGCGTCTCGATGCGACGAAATACGGATCTTATGCGGGCAAAGCGGTGTTGGGTGCACGTTTGACACCTAACGGAGATGCTGTACATTGGTATTCGAACATCTATAACGCTGCCGATGCGGAGTCGTTGTCGGACGAAGAGTGGACGAGTGAATTGATAGGTAAACAACCCAACAAAGATAAAAAGTCTTACAATGTCTTGTCTCCGGTAGAGTGGGGCGGCGAATACGTGATTCTGAGCGTAGCTGTCGATGCGGCCGGTAATGCCGGTCCGGTAGGCAAGCTCTTTTTCTCTGCCGCAAAAGAGGGGGCCGAACCGCTCGAATCCATTCCTGGCGAATGATTCGGCCACAAGAAAGAAAAAACCGACAGCATTTTGCTGTCGGTTTTTTCTTTGCCGTCGGGAGGAACGTTCGACCGTTCCTCCCGTTCGGATTCGTCGCCGGACTACTTCTTCGCCGCGGGGCAGTCCGCGCACTTCTTGTCGCAAGCGGCTTTTTTGTCGCAAGCGGCGGCGCAGCATTTCTTGTCGCAGTCGCCCTTTTTGCAGCGGTTCTCCTTGCAGGTGGTCCCTTGGCAGCACTTCGCGTCGCAGGCCTCGGCCTTCACGCGGATTTTGGCGAAGCCCTTGACGAGACCTTCGGCGTCGTTCTTCGATGCGTCGTAGACGACGGTCACCTCCTTGCTGGGAACATCGACCTTGACATCCTTCACTCCCTTCTCGAAGGGAATGTTGTCCATGATGCGCTTGGCGCAGTGTTCGCAATCGATGTCGGTCTTGAATACCGTCGTTACGGTCGATGCCTTTTTCGCATCCTTCGCTGCGGCCGAGCCGGCGCCCAGCCCCAATGCTGCCATGAGGCAGACGAACAAAATCTTTTTCATACTCGTTTCGTGTTGGTTTTAACTGTTAATATTAAATTAGGTTCCATCGCAGGCCGGTATAGAACGTCGTTTCAGACCTTTTTGAAGCCTCCCTTTTCAAAGGGAGGTTTGGAGGGTTTGTCGATATTCAAGCGAAGCGGTTTGAAATCGGCTCGATGCTGCCGACCGATAAACGTACAATCCGAAAATAACGATTATGGCAACATACAACTACACACCCGCTGATTTCAAATCGGATCAAGAGGTCAAATGGTGTCCCGGATGCGGCGACCACGCGGTGCTGAACGCCGTGCAACGCGCCATGCCCGAAATCGCCGATGCGCTCGACACGCCGCACAACCGGTTCGTCTTCATTTCGGGCATCGGCTGCTCGTCGCGCTTCATCTACTACATGAAGACCTTCGGGTTCCACTCCGTACACGGCCGCGCCAACGCCGTGGCGACGGGCGTCAAGACGGCCAACCCGCGCCTCTCGGTGTGGGTCACCACCGGCGACGGCGACTCGCTGGCCATCGGCGGCAACCACTTCATCCACGCCATCCGCCGCAACGTGGACCTCAACGTCATCCTGTTCAACAACGAGATTTACGGCCTCACGAAGGGCCAGTACTCCCCCACTTCGAAGCTGGGCAAGATCACCAAGACCTCGCCCTACGGAACGGTCGAGAAGCCGTTCAACCCCGGCGAACTGGTCATCGGCGCCAAGGGCACGTTCTTCGCCCGCACGATCGACATGGAGGTCGCCCTCTCGAAGGAGTGCATGATCGCCGCGGCCAGACATACGGGCATGTCGGTGATCGAAGCGTTGCAGAACTGCGTGATTTTCAACGATAAGACCCACGCCGACTTCGCAGCCGACAAGGCCACGCGCGCCGAACGCACGGTGACGCTGCGCCACGGAGAGAAGATGCTCTTCGGCGCCAACAACGAAAAGGGCATCGTGTTCGAGAACATGAAACTCAAGGTGGTGACCGTGGGCCAGGACGGCTACACGCTGGACGACGTGCTGACACACGACGCCCACGAGCGCGACACCACGCTGCACTCGATGCTGGCGGCGATGAAATACCCCGACTACCCGGTAGCGCTGGGCGTAATCCGCTCGGTCGAGGACGACTCGGTCTACGACCGCGCCGTGGAGAAGCAGGTCGAGGAGGTCAAAGCCACGAGCAAAATTCACTGCGTGGACGACCTGCTCCGCTCGGGAGCCACCTGGGAGGTGGAATAGTCCCGCAGCCGGGAAGCCGGCATCCGGACAACGAAACGGCGGACCCTTTCCCGGGGTCCGCCGTTCGTTTCGGCAGGAGAGAGGGGTTTCGGCAGGAGAGAGGGGTTTCGGCAGGAGGGAGGGGTTTCGGCAGGTGGAGGCCCCCCGCAACCGGGAATCAATAGACATTGGCCGATTTGCGGACGATATTCTCCAGCAGGCGCTGCATATTGGCGATCACCGGACTGCCAGCCATGCCGTATGCCGCACCCAGCCGCTTCATCTGCGGCCGTTGTCGAGCGTCGTGGCGGCATAGATCATCGCCCGGTTCCCGGGTTTGGCAATCAGCACCCCGCCAGCCAGCCTGATGTCCCAATGGCTGATGTTCTCGGCCGAGGCCCAGATGTCGGAGAAACCCTTCAGCGACGGGCTTCCGGAAGCGTTCCGAAGAGCTTTGGGATGTTTTTTCGAAAAAAGTTCAATTCCGGAGCCGATTTTTCGGGCCGAAAATTGTGGAAATAAAAAAATCCGATTATCTTTGCATCCACAACAAGGGGGATTAGCTCAGCTGGCTAGAGCGCTTGCATGGCATGCAAGAGGTCACGAGTTCGAATCTCGTATTCTCCACCATAAAAACGGGACCATCTTTCGATGGTCCCGTTTTTCAGTGTATGTTTCCGGCCGTATCGGCCGCACCCGGCACAAACGGCACAAACGGCACAAAAGCATCCGTGCCGGCCTCCACCCGCAACATTAGCGATAATTCAGCGGAAAAACCACGGCAGCAGCCAAAAACGACAAAACGAAATATCCGGCCGTCCTTGCGGACGGCCGGATATGCGCAACGCTGCCGGAAGGCGTTATTTGTCCCGGAAAAAAGCCGTGACGAAAGGCGCTTCGAGCAGGTAATCGGCGCATTCGCGGACGCTGCGCACGATGTCGTTGTAGCTCGAACCTTCGATCTCGACGATGATGTTCTCCACGCCGGCTTCCCGCGCGTTGGCGAAGATGGCGTCGAAGCCCACCATGCCGCTCTGGCCGATCTCACGACGATCCTTGATGTGCAGGAGCCGGAAACGCCCCGGATACTTCTTGAAGTAGTCCACCGGGCTGGCCTTGCCCATCACAGTCCAGTAGACGTCCATTTCGAACAGCACCTTGTCGGGATCGGTGTTTTCGAGCATGTAGTCCAGCATGACCTTATCCTCGATCTTCTCGAACTCGCGCGAGTGGTTGTGGTAGCCGAACTTCATGCCGGCGGCCGCACAGCGCGCACCCACCTCGTTGAAATAGCGGCAGTAGGTCTGCAAATCCTTGAGCGTCGAAATCTTACGCATCGAGGGGACCACGATATATTCCGCACCGGCGGCCTTGTGCGCCGCGATGCACTCGTCCCACCAAGCGAGGGCCTTCGAGAAATCGCCGCTCGCCAGCTCCTCGTCGGAGAGGTTGAGCGTGCAGTGCGTGGAAATCACCCGCATACCGGCATCCTCGACATCCTTGCGGAATTGCTCGGGAGTCTGCCCGTAGAGCATTCCGTCCTTGTAGCTGGCGGCCTCGACCGAAGTGTAGCCCATGTCGGCGAGCTGTTTCAGGACGGGTTTGTAATCGCCCTGGCTCTTGCCGAAAACCCCGATCAGGCTGCGCACCGAATAGAGCTGGATACCGATGTCCTTCTTCGGGGCCTTCTTCGCTTTGGCGGATGCTCCGCCGGGGAGCATCGCCAGAGCGAGGAGGACGCAGATGACTGCGAATAGCCTGTTTCTCATCGTAAGAAGCCCTTAATCGAGAATCTTGACACGGATATTGCGGAACCAGACGTCGTCGCCGTGGTCCTGAAGGCCGATGTAGCCTTCGTGGTTCTCACCGCCGCAGTTGTTCAGCAACTCGAACGCCAGGGGCCACTTCTTGGAGCTGAACTTGCTGTTCTCCAGCATCTCGGTCCACTGGGGAGTCCACAGGTGGTACTCCACGACGTTCTTGTCGTTCTGGCCGTGTACGACCGTGCCTTTGTAAACCATGATCTTGGCCTTGTTCCACTCGCCGAAGGGATTCTGGTTCTGCGGAACGGCGGGGATCATGTCGTAGAGCGACGCCGACTGGCGGTTGCCGTCGACACCCAGCTTGGCATCGGGATGGTTGGTGTTGTCGAGCACCTGATACTCGGGGCACGAGATGTAGATCGGCTCGTACTTGGTCTTGCCGTCCTTCTGGGTCGTAACCTCCTGGGCCAGGTAGAAGATGCCCGAGTTGCCGCCCTTCGAAACCTTCCACTCCATCTCCAGCTCGAAGTTCTTGAACTTCTTGGCGAAGATCAGGTCGCCGCCCTCGCCCGTCTGGGCCTCGCCGCCGCCCGAGCCGTTGAACTTGATGGCGCCATCCTCCACCGTCCAGCGCGAAGGAGCCTTGTCCTTGCCGTAGCCGCGCCAGCCGTTGAGCGTCTTGCCGTCGAAAATCACGTAGTAACCGTCCTTGTCCTGCGGGAACGAGGCGAGGTCCACCTGTGCGTTGTCGACAACGGTGTATTCGGGAACGGCTTTCTTGGCGGTTTTGGCATCGGCCGTTTCAGCCGTCTTGGCCTTGCCGCCGGGGCCGCCGCACGAAACCAGCGATGCGGTCAGAGCCGCGCATACCGAGAATAAAAGGGTCTTTTTCATATTCTTTCTGTTTTTTTAAAGTTTTACGGACAGGTTAGTTAATCAGCGCGGCATGGCGGGAAGCGCCCAGCCGTCGCGGTAGGTGTGTTTGATCAGCTCCTGGGCGAACTGCTGTGCGTTCACGGGATCGGTCCAGGTCTTGTCGAAGGTCGGGTGTCCGTCCTTGATGTGGAAGCCGTCCTTGATGACCGTCTTGATCATGGCGTCGTCCGGGATGTTCGTGAAACGCATGTTCGGACCGTCCCACTCCAGCACCTGATTGAGGCCCTGGAGGCGGACTGCCAGCACGCCCATAACGACCATTTCGTTGAACGGTCCGGCTTCGCTGAAGTCCGATGCCGAAAGCACGCGGTCGTCGGCGTCCTCCTTGCAGGCGCGCACCCAGTCCATCTGGTGCGACTCGGTGATCTCGCGCAGCACCTTCGGAGCCTCGGGAACACGGCCCGAAACCAGATAGGGGTCCTTGCCGTAGCAGCCGCAGATCAGCGTGTCCTTCGTACCGTAGAAGATGGCGGCGCCGCCGCTCACGTTCAGGTTCTTGCCGGCGGGAAGCCCTGCGGGACGCTCCGGCATCAGGCCGCCGTCGTACCAGTGCACCTCGACTTCGGGCATGGCCACCTTCGGCATGTTGTCGCGGGCCGGGAAGATGAACTTCACGCGCTGTGCCGAGGGAGCGGACTCGTTCAGCAGCAGCGTCGAGCTGCCCTCCACCTTGGTCGGATAGCCCAGTTTCAGGCCCTTGAACACGGGGTGCAGGATATGGCAGGCCATGTCGCCCAGCGCACCCGTACCGAAATCCCACCATCCGCGGAAGTTCCACGGCGTATAGGCGGCGTTGTAGGGACGATAGGGAGCCGGACCGATGAAGGCGTCCCAGTTCATCGTCTTGGGGATGCGCATATCCTCCTCGGGACGCGCCAGGCCCTGCGGCCAGATGGGACGGTCGGTGAAGGTGTCCACGCGGCGCACCTCGCCGATCTCGCCGTTCCAGATCCACTCGCAGACCTTGCGCACGCCTTCGGCCGATGCGCCCTGGTTGCCCATCTGCGTGGCCACCTTGTACTTGTCGGCCAGCTTGGTCAGCAGGCGCGACTCGTAGACGGTGTGGGTCAGCGGTTTTTCGCAATATACGTGCTTGCCGGCGGTGATGGCGTCGGCGGCGATGATGGCGTGCGTGTGGTCCGCCGTAGCGACCATCACGGCATCGGCCGACTTGAGCATCTCGTCGTACATCTTGCGGTAGTCGTTGAACTTCTTGGCCGCAGGATAACGTTTGAAAATGTGGTCGGCGTATTTCCAGTCGACATCGCACAGGCCGATGATGTTCTGGCTCTCCAGGCCCTTCAGCACCGAAGCGCCGCGTCCGCCGACGCCGACGCCCAGGATGTTGAGTTTGTCGCTGGGGGCCGTGTAGCCGAATTTCTTACCCAGAACCGTGCTGGGTACGACCGCTAAACCGATCGCGGCAGCCGCTCCCTGCTTCAGGAACGTTCTTCTTGACATTTCTTTTGCCATCGTTTCGAGGTTTAATTTGAGTTAGTATTGAGGTTATTTGATGTTCTTTTCGATGTTGTCGACCTCGTCCTTGAAGATCTTGTAGCCTTTGCCGAGGCCCTTCATCAATTCCGGGATCTTCGTGCCGCCGAACAGCAGCAGCACGACAAGCGCGATGATGACGATTTGTCCCACGCCGATAAATAACAGATGATTCATAAGTTCAGGTAGTTTTAGGGTTATGCGATTGTCATGCGTGTTTGCGCAGCAGGCCGTAGCCGTCCTTCATCGTGCGGCGGCGTTCGCGGATCTGCCGCAGGGTCTCCAGTTCCCCGATGGCCGGGAGGTCGTGCTCCCGCGCGTCGCGCAGGAACCGCCAGGCGTACTCCGAGGCCAGCGCCGCGTCGCGGAACTCCGGGAGCGCCTCGCTGCGGCGGCCCGTCTCGATCGACTCGGCGAAGAGCTTGCAAAGGGTGTCGATGTTCTTGCCCCCGTAGGGCTGGATGAGGCGGTGGGTCTGCGTCACGCCGTGCAGCTCGACGATCGCCGTCTTGAAATCGTGCGTCATGCGTGCGATGCCCTTCGTGCCGATGATGTCCACATAGGAATTGTGGGTCTGGGTCTGGGCCAGCTGGCCGTAGACATGCCCCTGGGTGATGTCGAACACCACGCCGTTCTCGAACGTGCCGTGGCATTGCAGCCACCAGGGGTCCTTGTAGTTCCACATCCGCACGGCCTGGGCATTCCAGGTCTTGAATTCCGACTGGGCATACCAGCGTGCGATGTCCACGTAGTGCATGCCGCAGTCGTGGAACGCGGGACCTTCGTATTCGTGGCCCTCGCCCGGAGCCAGTCCCGGAGTCATGTGGCAGACCCGGATGATGGCCAGTTCGCCGATCTCGCCCTGGGCGATGAAATCTTTGATCGTATTGTGATACCAGGAGTTGCGCAGGTAGAGGTTCACCGTCGAGAACAAGGGCGTGTTCTCGGCCAGCTCGACGGCCTGCCATTCGTTTTCGATACTGTCGGAAATGGGTTTTTCAGCGATGACGTGCTTGCCCGCGGCGAAAGCCCGCTCGATCTGCGATTTGCGCGAGTCGGCCAGAGCGAACAGCCCCACGACCTGCACTTCGGGATCGTCGAAAATAACCTGTTCGTCATCCACAACCTTCGCCCCGGGGGCCAGTTTGCGCGCCAGGTCCCGCGATTCGGCGCAGACGTCGCAGATGTACGCAACGTCCCACCTGCCGCTTTTCTGCATCTCGTCGAGGTAGAAACCTCCCATTCTGCCGAAGCCGATAAGGCCAACTTTTACAGGATTCATCGTGTAGTCAATAAGGTCGGTTAAAAGTTAGGTTCAGCGCCGCGCCTCCCGTTTCCGAAGGAAAATACCGGCAGGCGCACCACCTCGATTACAAAATTACCCCGAATAACCTTCGGTTTGAAAACTGAAGCGGAAAATGTAGAACCCAATTCGAGCCATATCTCTAATTAACAATATATTACATTTTGAAACAACCCGAAAAATGTAGACGATCTGGAATGGTCAGACGTCCGTTTTATGGGCCGTTCCGATCTTCATGACCATCTTTTCGAACTCCTCGCGCGAGATGGCCGCCTTGTTGCGCACCTTGGTCCGGTAGTTATAGACGGTCGAAAGCGAACAGCGCAGGAACGAAGCGATCTTCACGCTGTCGGTGATGCCCAGACGCAGCAGGGCGTAAATCCGCAGCTCCTTGTTCAGCAGGTCCTCCTGCTTGAGCACGATCCGCTCGTCCTCGGTCAGCAGGGCGTTGAAGTCCTCGACGAACGACGGATAGAGGTTCAGGAAGATGGCGTCGAAATTCTTGTAGAGTTCGTCCTGCTCGTCCTCGAGCATCGAGGTCGATTTGAGCCGTCTGTTGAGTTCGTCGAACTTCCGGTCCTGGGCCAGCTTCTTGAGCGACTTGCGGTAATCGTCCATTTTGTCGATGTACATGGAGCAAAGGTCGAAGAACCGCGCGATGTACTGCACCTTGACGGCATTGGAGTCCGACAGCTGCTCGTTCTTCTCGCCCAGCTCCTCGTTGAGCCGGGCCAGCTTCGCATTGGTCTGCGAAAGCTCCTCCTTGATGCGGTAGACCCTGCGAAGCTGCTTGTACAGGTAGACGAACAGCAGCACCAGCACCGCCGACAGCACGCTGATCAGCACCAGATAGTATTGCAGCTTGTGTTTGGTGCGGGACTCTTTGGCCTGGTGCGAGGCAATGATGATCGAGTAAAGTTCCGACATCTGGACCGTGCGGAACTGCACGTTGGAGAAAAGCGCGTCCTCGACGGCCGCCTGCGTGTAGCGGAACGCACGGAAAAGATCGTCGTGACGGTAATAAAGCGTCGCGAGCGCCTGGAAGGCGGCGTTCTCCTTCGTGGAGTTCCGGATGTCGGTCATCGCCGACAGCATGTAGTACTTCCGCGCCAGCCAGTCGTCCCCGCGGCGGCGGTAGAAACTGCCCACCGAATAGGCGCACTCGGCGTAGAGCTGCGAATCAGGTTCGAGGCTGTTCAGAAACCCGAGCAGCCGGACCTCCATTTCGTGCGACTGGTTGCGGCGGCTCATCTGGTAGAGCCGGTCGAGCTTGTAACGCACCGAAACCGTGTCGGCAAACATGATCACCGAATCCTGATAGCGTTCCTCCAGCTCGCGGAAGTGTCTCTGTCCGCTGAAAGCCACGTATTGCTGGTAGAAACGGTTGTAAGCCTTGTAATAGGTCGCCAGCATGTCGCGGGGCACCGACCGGCGGTCGATCGAGTCCAGCATCCGCTTCGCCTCGATGGACATGCCCGTCGACGAGTAGAGTTCCGCCAGGCGGATTCCCGAAAGACAGCCCTTGCGGCGGTCGCCCAGACGACGCGCCAGCAGGACGTTGCGCTCCATGTAGCGGATGGCCGAGTCGAGTTTGTACTTGTGGAATTCGCCGAACAGCCTGTCGTTGATCTCGTACTCCTGCGCGGGAGTCAGGCCGCTCACGCTCAACAGATGCCGCAGTTCGGCGATACGCTGCTCCTTCTGGCAGTCGTAAACCTGCCGGTTGGCGATCATGTGGTCCAGTTTGTCCGACAGCGACTGCGTTTCGTTCCGCTCGCAGGCGGACGACACGACCGCTACGGCGCAGAGCAGCAGCAGGGTTCGCAGCAGGTATGTGGGTTTCAGCAGTTTCATGGTCGGGGCCGGCCGCCGCAGGAAGCGTCCGCGAACAGGGCAAAAGTACAACTTTTTGCCGAATGCCGGCTTTCTTTTTAATCTTTCCTATTTGTTTGACGCCGCAAAGACATATCACGCGTCGCAAACCGAAACGAAGAGACGCTCCGGATTCCGGTTCGGATTTCAGAGCGAAAATCTCCTTTTCACGGTTCAAGGTACAAAAAATCGCCGACATACGGAACAGAACGGGCAAAAAAAAGAATCCCCGGCGACAGAATCGCCGGAGATTCGGGCGGAAATCCGCCGGAGGGAGGCACGGCACAGGATGCGTCCCGGGCCGTAATTCGCAGGCAATGAGCGTTGAAAGCTACCCAAGCTTCATCACGTCGTCGATGCCCATATCCTTATAGGTGCTTGCCAACTCCTCGCTGCGGTCCGAAATAACCAGCAGCTTGTCGCCCAGCTTGAGTTCCGTCTTCCCCTGCGGCACGAAGTACTCCCCGTCGCGGCAGACCATCATCACCAGCGTATTCTCGGGCAGGGTGATGTCCTTGAGCGTATGGCCGCTGGCGAGCAGGTTCTCGTTGACCTCGACCTCCGTCAGCGCCGACTTCATCTCCTCGTGCATCTCGACGTTGAAGGCCGATTCGCGCTCCTCGTAGGCCAGCCCCAGCAGATTGGCCATGCCGCTCACGGTCGTGCCCTGCACCAGAAGCGAAATGATCGTCGAGAGGAAGACCACATTGAACAGCAGCTCGGCGTGCTCGACGCCCGCCATCATCGGGTAGATGGCGAACAGGATCGGCACGGCGCCGCGCAGCCCCACCCACGAAACGTAGAGGCGGGCGCGGGTGGTGAACTTGCGGAACGGCAGCAGCGAGAGGAAGACCGCGGCGGGACGTGCGACGAGGATCATAAACGCGCCGACCGCACCGCCGAGGATCAGCACCTCGGGACGCAGCAGTTCGTCGCTGTTGACGAAAAGTCCCAGCGTGAGGAACATCACGATCTGCATGAGCCACGTGAAACCGTCGAAGAAGACCGTCAGCGAGCGTTTCTGCGCCAGCTTATGGTTGCCCACGACCAGACCCGCGAGGTAAACCGCCAGGTAGCCGTTGCCCTTGACGAGGTCCGTGAAGGCGAAGGCGAAGAAGATGAAGGCCAGCAGCAGCACCGAGTAGAGCGAGTGGTTGGCCAGGTTGATCTTGTTGATCGTCCACACGGCCAGCCGCCCGATCAGGTAACCCGAAAGCGTGCCGACGACCAGCTGCACCACGAAATA
>OMFR01001227.1_pt1 | contig 10679 bp, 10 predicted proteins | sample 1645691 | NCBI WGS metagenome assembly OMFR01 (sample SAMEA103958132, study PRJEB25191) | human gut metagenome | biome: human-associated habitat [ENVO:00009003]; feature: intestine environment [ENVO:2100002]; material: feces | place: Germany | collected 2013/2015
CGTAATATCAAAAATTTGATTCGCAATACGTTTCTTGCAATCAGAGTTTTGAAAAAAGAAAAACCGGATTTGATTATTTCTTCCGGTGCTGCTGTAGCTGTGCCGTTCTTCTATCTGGGTAAGATGATGGGGGCAAAGTTGATTTACATTGAAGTGTTTGATCGTATAGATAAACCTACAATGACAGGAAAGATGGTTTATCCGATTGTTGACAAGTTTATTGTACAGTGGGAAGAAATGAAGAAAGTATATCCAAAGGCAGTCAATTTTGGTAGTATTTTTTAGAATGGAGAAATTATGATTTTCGTAACTGTGGGGACGCATGAGCAGCCTTTTAACCGTCTGGTGGAAAAAATTGATGAATTAAAAGGAAGAGTAAAAGGAGAAAAAACTCGTAAGGTTTATCAAATTGGTGATAAAGTAATTGTGCGAGTGATAAAAACGAATTTGGAGAAAAGAGCAGTTGAATTTAGACTTTTAAGGAAGGACAAATGAAATGGCAAATAATGCGTTAGAAAAAATTATTTCTCAAAATAAAAAAGCATTTCATGATTATTTTATTGATGAAAAATATGAATGTGGAATTGTTTTAACTGGTACTGAAATCAAGGCAATTAGAAATGGTAAAGTTAATTTACAAGATAGTTTTTGTTATATTAAACATGGTGAAATTTTTATAAATGGTATGAATATTTCAAAATATGAAATGGGAAATCTCTTCAATCATCGTCCTGATCAAACAAGAAAATTATTAATGCATAAAATTGAAATTGTTAGATTAACAACTAAAATAGCTAAAGATGGTTATACGATTATTCCAACTAAAATTTATTTAAAAAATGGTTTAGCCAAAATTGAAATTGCTTTGGCAAGAGGTAAAAAACTTTATGATAAACGTGAAGATTTGAAGAAAAAAGACCATGAAATGGAAATGAAAAAATATTAGGTGATATGATGAATGACATAATAAAAGCTTTTCAATTAGTTGAAGAGGAAAAATATAAAGAAGCGTATGAAGCCTTTTCAAATCTTATTGGTGATAAGGCATTAGAAAATGATGCTAGATATAGTAGGGCTATGATTGATATTTCGCGCTTAAAAGAACATTTTGAAAATACTATTAATGATTTGAAAGAGTTAATCAATAAAAAAACAAAATATGCTAAAATTTCATATTCTTTTCTTACTCTTGTTTATGATGAATTAGATATGATAGATGAGGTTATAAAATATGGAAAATTGGCTATTATAAATGATACACCATTTGCTAATGAGATTTATTTTGCGTTATCTAGGGCTTATGCTAGAAGAGGAAACGATGAGGATTTAGAAGAAGCCTTGAAAATGATCAATGAATGCTTAAAGGATAAGGAGTTAGAAGAGGAACTGGATTATCTAATTTGCAAATGTGATATTTTGATTTCTTTAGAAAAATTTGACGAGGCTTCTCAGGAAATTGATCATCTTGTAAGTAGTTTCGGTCATAGTGGAGTTGTATACTATTTAAAGGCTCGTTTAGCAATGAAAAAGTATTATAAAACAGATCATATTGCTTTAGTTGATGAGGCTATTTATAATGCTGAAATATGTTTACAATATGAGGAGCACGATTATTCAGTCAAAACTTTATTGATTGAGGGATATACCATTAAAAAAGATTATACTAAAGCTTTAGAAATAATTGATACGATGAAAACTGAAGACAATGAGGAAGATATGATTATGGAAAAGGTTAAAGTATATGATGATGCTAAAGAGTATCAAAAAGCTTTAGATTTAATCATTCCTTATCTTCATAATCATCAATCTTGGAAATTGAAGTATATGGAAGGTGCATTATTACTAGATATGGATAGTAATAAAATAGAAATGACACTCAATTGTTTTCGTGAAGCTTATGAATTATTTCCTAACAATGGGATTATGCTTGATATTTTAAAAGTGAATCGAATGTTAAAAAGGGAAGAGGATAACTATCAATTTTTACAAACGATTATTCAAACAAGAGCAGAAGGAATAATTTATTTTAATCTTGCGGAAACAGCATTGAGAATAAATAAACCATATGATGAAATTATCAAGTACTATTATCAAGCTTATGAATTAGGATATATTGATGAACTTGAATACTATGATTCTATTTGTAATTATACAAATTCTAAAAAAATGAATAAAATTATTAAAAAAAATGAAAAGAATGCACTACAAGGTGATTCAGTGTGGTCTAAGCGAAAGGTTGCTATTAGATATATTTACCAAGAAAATGGTTATCATCAAAATTTGAAAAAGGGCAAAAAAATAATTGAACAATGTCTGAATGAGTATGGAGATGATTCTTGTACGTTAAGCCTATATGCAAGATGTTTAGAATTATCTAATAATAGTCAAAAGGCTTTTCATTATTACCAAAAGGCTTATGAGAAAATAAAAAAAGTGATAGAACCCGATTGTGATTGCGCTTATGGATATTATGCTTATGCTAAAATTAGTGGGATTGGTACTGATGTAGAGATAGATGAGGCTAAAAATATTATTTTATCAGTAATTAACAAAAGTGGAAAATATACTTGTTCGCATATTGTTTATTTTTATGCATATTTTTATCTATTAAACGATGAAAGATTTAGTGGAGAATTTGCAAAAGAAATGTTAGAGGAAAATTATCCTTTTTATAAAAACAGCTTCAGGTCATTCTCTGCCTTTTTATCGTTATGAAATATCAAGAATTGTTTTATTATCGCAAGTGATAAATAAGTTGAAAATAAAAAGTAAAAAATTAGATGAATTATTATTAGATATGGACGAATATGATAAAAACGAAATAAAATATTATAATGAGAATATTTATCAAAAGGCTTCGTTACCTTATTGGAAAAATATTTAATTTCTATTTTTTAATCTTTCAATTTCTGCTTTTAGATTTTCAACGTCTGCAAGTAGTCGATTATATTGACCCGTCTCGGGTGTTGCACTTGCTTGAGCAGAAATAGTTAAAATAATTTGTCCAACTAGTTCTAGCCAATTTCCAAAAGCATTTTGGGCATTATTTGTTAGATTTGGTGCTATAATATATGCTATGATAACACCGGTCAAACTATATTCATAAGGTGGGATGGAATCTAACCAGTTGGAGAAGGATTTGACAGCTTCTTTGAATTCTTCGTAATTATTGTTCAAATGAAATCCCTCCTATATTCTATCATACGAAAAAAATTGTAAATTAATACATAGAGGTTAAAAGATGAAGGTTTTAAAAAAGCAAACAAATAGTAAAATGTGTTACATTTGTGGAATGGATAATCCTTTTGGACTAAAAGCACCATTTTATGAGATGGAAGATGGTAGTTTAGTAAGTATTTTTGAATACAAATCAATACATCAAAGTTATCCTGGGCGTACTCATGGTGGTTTGATTACCGCTATGTTAGATGAAGTTGCAGGAAGAGCTATCTGGATTACAGAACCAACAACATGGGGTGTCACAATGGATTTAAAAGTTAAATTTAGAAAAATTGTTCTGTATGATGTTAAATTGAAAGCAGTTGGTAAAATTATTAAAAATACTAAAAGAGGATTTGTTGGTGATGCAAAAATTTATGATATGGATGGAAATATTTTGGCAGAGGCAGAAGTAACATATATAAAATTACCTCTTGCCCAAATAGCAAGTGATGATATTCATAGTGAAGTTAACACATACTATCCAGATGATGTTACTGAAATTAATTAGCAATTTTCTTAAATAGAAAATTGTTTATGCAATCGTGGCGGAATAGGTAGACGCGCTACTTTGAGGGGGTAGTGTTCAAATGGACGTGTGAGTTCGAGTCTCATCGATTGCACCATGTAATAAAGCCTAAAAGGCTATTTTGCCTTTAAAGTCCTAAAAAACGTAAGTATTTTAGGGCTTTTTTAGTTATTGGAGTTGTTCAAAATGGTGTAAAATAGGATTTATAATCGAGGCTATATTTTTAGGTTAAATAGGTCTTACTCTTAATTGGCTTTTTTTCTTCATTTCGAGGTTTTGTCGGACCTTGAAAACATAAGTAAACAGTGGCGAAAGCAGGCAAGATTTAACGATTACTTTTTTGAGTATTCCATTTTGTTGAAATTGTTTGTTCTTAAATGATTATTAAAAATATTAAAGACGAATGGTGAGGCTAAGCCTCGCTGGTGATTGATATTACAAAATATGGATAAAGAATATAGCAGCAAGCATCATCAAATATTATGAAATATGATAAAATAATATCCCCATATCTTGATTTTTTTGACAATTACTGATATAATATTTTTGATTGTGAAATTGAGGTATACATATGGATAAAGTAATTACTGACGCATGGATAAGCATTGAAGATGCTGCAAAGTATCTTGGGGTAAAGGTAGTAACTATAAGAGAGTGAATTAAATAAGATAATGGCATACCTGCCCATAAATTTACATATTAAAATAGTTGAAGAATCAAGAAATAAAGATTGTAATCAACATGAATAACTAGGAATATGCGGAACAATAAATTTTATATGTCCTCAAATAAATGATTATTTCAACGGTTATGAATATAAAAGGTCTGATTTAGTTAATGCAACTAAAGTTATAGAAAATGATTATATTAGTTATATTAAGATGTTAAAGCAATTGTGGAGAGCGATTGAAGTGGACCTATTCTATCAGGAATATATACTGAAAAAGATTTATACCGAGGATGAAATAAACAAGTTATTAGCAAGATATATAATGATTTAATTCTTTAATAGATGAATTATGAGAGGAGGTTTTATATATGAGTAGAAATTCACATTATGTTCCTAAACAGACATTAAAGAAGTTTGGAGAGAGACTCTGTTTGTTTAATGTTCGGACTGGCGAATATATTGAAAATGCTAATATAAATAAAGTCTTCTCTAAAAGAGGTTTTTACACTGATGAAGTTGAGGATAAACTCAACAAAAGAATAGAGTCTCAATTTGGTAATTTATTTGCTAATAAATTAATGAAATGCGAGAATGAAATAAGTCTATCTAGAGATGAATTAAGAATTGTTAAAAAGTTTTTGCTTATTTCAGTTATTAGAAGTTATGGCAATGAAGAATTTCTTCAAAAAGAACGTAGATACTATGAAGATGCACAAGAATATGCCTTAAAAAATGCATCTGCATTCGGATTAACCCAGGAAGAAATAAAGAAAAATTCAATACCTAAACCTTTTGATGAAAAAGTGATTGAAGGAGAAACACCATTTGAGTATTGGATGAGAACGTTGAATGTCATCTTAGATTCTGATGGAACGCCACAGGATATATTAAAACATCCAAACAAAACTTATCCTGCTCATAGGTGGGCAGAAGTAATAAATAATGGGTATGTAGCCTTCTGGGATTCAAATTCTGATAGAGATGAGTTTGTTATCACAGATATCGGAATGTCTTCTGAAAATGAAAAAGGCTGGAATGGTGTTACTGTTCATAACCTTAAAAAAACGAATTTCTTATTGGAATTAATGAAACAAGAAACAGATGAACGGATGAAGATGGAAATATATAGAAATATGTATCTACACCATAATTTTAGTGAGAATTTTATGATGTTTCCAATTTCTGCAAAGAGAATGATTGTTGAAATAGATCCTTTCTACAAGTTTAGAGAAGCATATAAAAACTATTACAAAATGCCTGATTTAGAAACGCTGACTATGATGCCGAATGAAAATTTATTTGCACCAAATACAAATCAATATGTGTATGAGCAAACAGGACCAGAAATTAAATATCATCCTAATGATAAATACATATATAAGATTCAACAGTTAACTAGCAAAGAAACTAGATATTGTAATGAATTATTCTTAGATAGAATAAATACTTGGGTTGGTTTTTCATCTCTTAATAAAGTAGTAGGCAGTCTATTTGCATATAAGAAGGCTAATTCTTATCCATATGTGCCTAGGGTTGATTACACTGAACTTTATAAAGTTATAAATGAAAGATATGGTATTAACATTGATATTGATAGTATAAGAGGTTGTAGAAGATGAATAAATTATTTAATGATTCATTGAATACAATATACTTACTCTTGAAAGAAATATTAAGCTAAAGGGTAATCCTTTTTATGACTTATATTTAGATTTACTGGAAGCTACAATTAAGTATTTCTTAGATGAAAATATATAATCCCATATGATGATTCAAGAATATGCGGCTATATTGTTAGAACTGATGGCAAATGTCAAACTCCAACATTAAACGAAGGAATAATCAAGTAAATGTTTTATATATTATATAACCAATTAATGAGCAATCGAGAAAAGATTATTCAAGACTGCATTGAAATGACGGAAGAACTAGTTGACTTTGAGGAATTAGAACTTAATATTCAAAAGAAATTAGCGGAAGTCAATATCATTGCAGAAAAAGTAAAAACTTTTGTTGCAGATTACGCAAGTTCAACACTTCCACAAAGTGAGTTTAAAGAAAAGTATGTATCACTTGAAAATAGGTATAATGAAATGTATGAAAAGTATCAAAAACTATTGAAACTTAAGGTTTTTATACCATTAGGTCACTTAATATTATGTATTAAAGGGAGGTAAATTATTTTGAAAAAAATTAATTTTATTTTATTAAGTTTATTATATTTTTCTTTGGCTGGTTGTACGAGCATAGATATAACTGTTAGACCAAATGATTATAATCTAGATTATTGAGTAGGTGAAACTATAGATATTAATGGAATCGACACATCAAAAATATATGAAAAGAGTGAAGAAAGAATCGTTTATTTAGATTCAAACTGTAGTTTTCAAAGTAATATATATGGTTCAGTGATTTTTCCTAAAGAGTGTGCGAGGTATTATTTTTCTTTTATAGAAAATGTTTGGAGCGCCTCTACTATTTACATAACTGATCCTAGCGTTAAAGTATTCGGTTTAACGATGAATTCAAGTGAATGGGAAATACGAAAGACATCCAAAAATTTAGAATTTGAATATTTAGATCATTACTCAGGTTTAGATGTTTGCTATTCAAAAGAAAATATTGAATTTAGGATTTATCCTGCATATATTTCTATAGAGATTATTTATCCAAATTGTTAGTTATGTGTAGGAGTAATTCTTAAATTGAATTCGTTTTCTTGGATGTTTAAAAGCAATTGTGGTTTATTGAAATGGCAGTTTATTTAGAACCTAATAAAACTATAAACTTGCTGTGTTCCAGTAAAAAACTGCTTTCGTTGTAGAAAAAACGTAAGCAGTCTTAAGAAATAAGACAATTAATATATAAAAAACTATTAAGTCATATAGATATACAATTATTACAGCACAAACTATTCACTAAATTACAATTATTAGGGGTATGCAGAACACATTAAGGTGTGCAAATTTTAAGATAGGGTGTGCATTTGTATCAAAATGTATCGTCCTTGCCAATATGAAAGTTAAGTTTTGATACTAAAAATATCAAAACATTTTTAGTTTTTAGAGAAAAAATGGTCTAAAATAACCAAAAGCAATTATGAAATTTTATTATTTTATATTTCAATTGTTCTTGTGTATTAATTTATTATTTAAGTTAAATATGATATAATATATGTGAAGTTTAAGATCAAATTATCGAAATAAAACGGATAAAAAAGGTAAAGATAAGGTGGTGAATATTTATGAAAAAATTAATATCAGTATTTTTATTGTTAATTAGTTTGTTTGGATTATCTGGATGTTTTCTTAATAAAGAAAATCCATGGCCATATAGAGGAGAACATAAAGAATTATATACCACTGCAATATACAGCATACCAAATTCAGTGGGATGTATGCATCATGGAGAAGGCGCATATGATGCTGATATTTATATTTGGGAACAAGATGATTATGGACGAATTCTCTATTCTTATTGTGAAGATTATAGTAATAGAGTTTTTGCATTACTAATAAATCAAGCTTATGACGATACAAGTACGTTTTTTTATCCGGACAAAAATTATGCGTTAACATATATAGACTCTGAATGTTGCTATGAAGGAGTAGAAAAAAATCATTTAAAGAATAAAACATATGATTTTTACTTATCTGTTAGGGAAAAATTAAAAAATGATAATGATTGGAATAAACCAATTGATTTAAAAAAATGTGTTTCATATTCAATTACTAATCATAAAGTTATTGAAAAAGATACACTTCAATTGAATAAAGATCAATGCAATGAAATTTTAAATGAATATACAAAAACATTAAATTTTATAAATCCTTCATCTAATCCATACAGATATAATACTATTTTACAAGTTGACTCCGAAGGAAAAATATTACATCAAGTTATTGGTAATCATGCATATTATGATAAATTAGAATGGAATAAATGGGATCCATATGCTAAGGAGTATACATATTATGATATAGTTATTTGGGTAATTACTGATTTAGATGGTAATTATGACAAAGATAAAGGAATATTAGTAATGTATTCTAAAGAAAATGTATCTAACTACACATTTATTTATGAAACAAGTGTTATAGAAAAATTTAAACTAATAAACGGATGGACATATCAATATTGCGAATAGTATAATTCAGTTTGCATTATTACACGTACAAAACAAATAAAGCATTGAAATAAAATTCTATGCTTTTTAATTTGTAATAATAGAAGTGTAGGGTAGAGAAAATGCTCTTGCTGTAGATATTTGTATTAAAATAGTTTAATAGGTATGAGTTTACTAACTAAAAAGTTTTTTAAGGAGGAGGAATTAAAATGGTTGGAAAATATAAGGTTATTACTTTGTGTGGAAGCACGAAGTTTAAAGATGAATTTCTAATAGAACAAAAAAGATTGACTTTGGAAGGAAATATTGTAATTTCGGTTGGACTTTTTGGACATAGCGGTGATGATGAAGTTTGGACAGAAAATATCAAAAAAATGCTTGATGATATGCATAAAAGAAAAATAGATATGGCAGATGAAATATTTGTTATAAATAAAAATGGATACATTGGTTCAAGTACCAAGTCTGAAATAGAATATGCATTAAAAACTAATAAGAAAGTTAACTATATGGAGTAATATTGTATACGAAGTTTGCGCAAAAGTGGTGAGAGATGATAAAAAATAAGTAAAACAAAATAGAGATAGTTTATGCAAATAATTCATTTCTAAAGCAAAAGTTCTTTATTGAGACAAAGATGAATTAAAAAGGAGGAAAAATATGGAACAAAAAAAAGAAAGAAAATTGAGTTTTATTTATAAATTTAAGTATTTACTACATTCCACTCGAGAATATCGAAAATACGCTTATTTATCGATTGGTTTTGTTTTAGTAGAAACAATTTTAGAATGTATTATACCTTACATTATGAGTCGGTTAATTTCTCTTTTGCAAAGTTTTATTGGTGTTGAAGTAACAGAAACTTTGAAACAAGAAGCTTTAAATGGTGTTATCATTTATGGTTCAATTTTATTAGTTTTAGGGATTCTATCTTTAATTTGTGGTATTTTAGCAGGTCGGATGAGTGCAATTGCTTCTGCCGGTTTTGCTAAAAATTTACGTACTGATGAATTTGAAAAAATTACGGCTTATTCTTTTCATAACATTGATAAATTTTCATCTTCATCTTTAATTACCCGACAGACAACAGATATTAGTAATATCCAAATGGCTTTTATGCTTTTAATTCGGATTGCCGTTAGAGCTCCATTTATGTTTATTTTCTCTTTTGTAATGGCTTTAGTTGTCGCTCCACAAATTTCTTGGATTTTTTTAATTACGATTCCATTTATCGTCATTATTTTAAGTATTTTAATTCCCATTGCAACTAAATTATTTATTAAGTTGTTTAGGAAATACGATGATTTAAATGAATTAACAGAAGAAAATGTTCGCGGAATGCGTGTAGTGAAAACCTATGCTCGTGAAGATTATCAAAAAGAAAAATTTGCTCATGAATCAGGTGTAATGGGCAAAGGATTTGAAAAAGTTGAACAAATTATGAATGCGGTTAATCCTGCTATGCAAGCAGTTATGTATATGTCTATGTGTTTGATACTATTTTTAGGCAGTATGCTTGCCATTTCGCAAGGAATTGAGTTTGGTCCAAAAAATGCTCCATTTGGAGTAGGCAATTTATCCGCAATGATTACTTATTCTGCACAGGTATTATCTTCTCTAATGATGGTTGCAATGGTTTTATTTATGATTATCATGTCTGTTCCCGCAATCAATCGTGTCTATGAAGTTTTAATGGAAGTACCATCTATTAAAAATAATGATCATCCCATTTATGAAGTTTCAAATGGGGATATTGATTTTGAAGATGTTTCTTTTAAATATAAACCTGATGCCCAAAAGTATGCTTTAAAAAATATTAATTTGCATATTAAAAGTGGACAAACTGTAGGTATTATTGGGGGAACCGGTTCTTCTAAATCTACTCTTGTCAATTTAATTTCCCGTTTCTATGATACTTCTGTTGGAATGGTAAAAGTAGGCGGAGTGAATGTTCAAGACTATGATGTAAAAACCTTAAGAGATCATGTGGCAATGGTACTACAAAAAAATATTTTATTTTCAGGTACGATTAAAGACAATTTAAAATGGGGTAATGCCGATGCTACAGATGAACAAATAAAAGAAGCTTGTAAGATTGCTCAAGCCGATGCTTTTGTTGAACAATTTCCTCAACA
>OMFR01001238.1_pt1 | contig 10611 bp, 6 predicted proteins | sample 1645691 | NCBI WGS metagenome assembly OMFR01 (sample SAMEA103958132, study PRJEB25191) | human gut metagenome | biome: human-associated habitat [ENVO:00009003]; feature: intestine environment [ENVO:2100002]; material: feces | place: Germany | collected 2013/2015
AATTTTAAAAGGATGTACAGATGTTAAATATTCTGAAGATGTAGCAACAGGAACAGCTGCAAAATTAAAATTAACACAAGATCAGACGGATAAAACATTAAGTCTTGAGGCGATTGATACTGCAGAAGCTGGAGAAACAAAATTAAAAGTTGAAAGTAAAACAACACCATCAGCGACAGTAACAATTCCAGTTACAGTTACAGCAAAAAGTGAAACGTCACCACAGATTGATAAAAATATTCCAAATCTAAGCGTAGGAACATTTAACAAAGAAGTCAAAGTGATGAATGTTAAATCAGGAGATGTAGTATCTGTTACTTCTAAAGATAATAAGATCTTAAATGTTGTCACAAAAGCAAGTGTAGCAACAGCAGATGTTACAATTCCATTTATTGTTGAAGCAAAAGCTGCGGGAAAAACAACTTTAGAAGCTACGATTACACGAGATGGAAAAGTATATAAAGATTCTATTGACATTGAAGTCAAAGTAGCACAGCAAGATGCAGATGGAAAGACAATTGTTCCATTGACAAGTATAACAGTATACAATGCATTAAAAGATGCGGATGCGAACAAAGATGGAAGCATTAACAGTGATGAGATTAAAACAGTAAAATCTATCGAGTTAGAATCCAAAGATCTTACAAATGCAGATTTAGCAGGATTATCAGAAGCAGTCAATTGCGAAAAGATTAATCTTGAAAATAACAAAAACATCACAGACATTAGTTTTGCGAAAAATTTAAAACAGTTAAAAGAAGATTCCACAAAAACAGCCCTGAAAAACGAGAGACCGAGCGTCTGAGCCACCAACGACCAGACTCCCATACCGCCGTAAGCCATCGCAATGGCGACGACCGAAGCGATACCCAACGACCACAAATTGACACGAGCGCTCACAGAGAGCTTGAAATGCTTCAACAACAAAGTCTGCTGTATGAGGGAAAGCGCATTCAACGGAATCACGAGAAACAAAATCCGGCAGATATATATCAAATCAGGGACCTTAAAAAACACCGCTATATAAGGTGCTGCTGCATACAACAATCCATACAGCACGCAACTGATCGCCACATTCACATAAAACACCGTGCTGTAATCGGCCTGAGTAGCCTCCTTTTTCCGAATCAAAGCCGAAGAGAAACCGCTGTCGATCAATATCCCCGACAAGGCGATAAATATCGTGAGAACCCCCACCTTGCCATAATCCTCAGGAGAAAGTTGACGAGCGAGAATAATACCGGTGACAAGATAGAACAACTGCTGTCCCAACTTGTCGGCCGTGCTCCACACGAGCGCCTTCGTCGTCTTTCTCTTCAAATTCTCCTCCATCAGCTAAGTGAAAGTCGATAACCTTCTGCTCCACAAAGATAGCGAAAGGTGAGTGTAGTGGCAAATGAAAACGTAGTTTTCAATTTGACAATACCGAACCGCAGCCTATCTTATCCAAAGATAATGAAAGTCGAAAGCAAAAAACTCGATCGAGCTTATCTTTTTGTGAACAAGATAAGCTCTGCGGGACGGGTCTCGCATTTTTCGGAGCGAAAAAGCACTCATATATTTTCTCTTTTCGTAATTTCGCATCCGAAAACAGTTGTGTCAAACAATTTTAAAGGCTATTTTCAGTTATTATAAATATCCGGACTTCGGTGTGTACCCCCGAAAAGTCTGGAAAAGAGAGTATGCAGATTGTAAGAATCGTTATTCTAACCCTGTGTTGTTTGGTCTTTGCCACAGCAAAGGCTCAGATTGATACGCAGTTCAGCCAATACTGGGCTCTGCCCGGCTATTACAATCCGGCAGCTGCGGGAAGTTCCGACAAGCTCAACATACTCACCTCCACCCGGCAACAATGGATAGGTATGCCGGGAGCCCCTCAAACCTATTTCGTGACAGGCGACATGCCTTTCAAATTCTTGAAACAGAACCACGGAGTAGGACTGGTCGTCACTTCCGAAACCGAAGGGCTATACTCCCATCTGATTTTAGGAGCGCAATATGCCTTCAAAATCAAATTATGGAAAGGAGTACTCAGCCTCGGCATACAACTGGGAATGCTCGACGAACGTTTCGACGGCACACAAGTCAGCATACCCACGAGCGATTACCATCAAGCCACCGACGACGGAATCCCCACTACCGAGTTGCAAGGCATGTCGTTCGATATGTCTTTCGGGGCATGGTACACCCACCCGTGGTTCTATGCGGGAATTTCGGTCTCACACCTCAACGAGCCATCGATCACCTTTGAAGACAAATACGAAACATACATCGGCAGATCCTATTATTTTATCGCCGGGAGCAATATTCCCATTAAAAACACGTTATATGAAGTGCAGCCCTCCATGATGGTGAAAAGCAACCTCAACATCACGCAGTACGAGTTATCCTGCCGTGTAAAATACAACAAACTGTTCTGGGGAGGCCTTTCATATCGCTGGAAAGACGCATGTATATTTATGATAGGTGCGGAATATAAAAACTTTATAGCGGGATATGCCTACGACTACCCGGTATCGGCCATTGTAAAAGCCAGTAGCGGAAGCCACGAAGTATTTCTCGGATACAGTTTGAAACTCGACCTGTCCGATAAAAATAAAAATAAACACAAAAGCATACGCATAATGTAGCCTATGAAAAAGATAATCGTGTATATCACCCTTGCCATTCTCGTCGCAGCATGCGCACCTTCGTCGCGCCATAGCGGTGAAGTTACAGGTGTCGGAGGTACGGCATGGAATGAGCCTACACCCTACGGTATGGTTCTCATTTCTCGTGGATCCTATAAAATGGGACCGGCCGAGAAGGACAGTATTTGGGGAACACAACAAGAACCGAGGGCTGTCTCTATCGATGCCTTCTGGATGGACGAAACAGAAATCACCAACTCAAAATACAAACAATTTGTATTCTGGGTACGCGACTCTATCATTCGGGAACGCCTCGCCGATCCCGCCTATGGAGGCAACGAAGTGTTCAAAATCGAAGAAGACCGGGAGGGAAACCCCATCAAGCCTCGGTTGAATTGGGATAAAGCCATTCCGTGGAGAAATCCCAATGAAGACGAAGCGCGAGCCATCGAAAGCGTGTACAGAATTAACCCCATTACGGGAGAACGCCAACTCGATGCCACCCAAATGAACTACCGCTACGAGATCTTCGACCACACCGAGGCATCCAAACGGAAGAATCGTCTCGACCCGGCACGCCGTGACCTCAACACCGACCATACCCCCGACTACGATGAAATCGTAATGATATCCAAAGATACCGCATATATCGACGAAGACGGGCGTATCATTCGCGAGACCATCACACGGCCGTTAGGCAGCGAGTTTGACTTCCTCAATACCTACATCGTCAATATCTACCCCGATACCACCGTGTGGGTAAACGACTTCGAGAATGCCTACAACGAGCCATACGTGAGACTTTATTTCTCCCATGCCGGCTATAACGACTATCCGGTCGTAGGGGTTTCGTGGGAACAAGCAAACGCATTCTGCGCTTGGCGCACCGCGCTCTTGAAAGGTTCGGTGGGACGTAACGCCGTTGTTATCGAACCTTACAGACTTCCCACCGAAGCCGAATGGGAATATGCGGCAAGAGCCGGGAAAAATGAGAACAAATTCCCGTGGACAGGTAACCTGCCTATGGCCGAAAAAGGGTGTTTCTATGCCAACTTCAAGCCCGATGACGGGAATTACGTGAAAGACGGAAACCTCATCACTTCGCCGGTAGGCTCCTATTCCCCGAACGAGTTCGGATTATACGACATGGCCGGTAACGTATCGGAATGGACTTCGACAGCCTATACCGAAGCCGTATCGCAAAACACCAGCGACCTTAACCCCGAATACAAATATAATGCGGCCAAAGAAGACCCCTACCGCATGAAACGCAAAGTAGTCCGGGGCGGTTCGTGGAAAGACGTTTCCAACTTCATTCGTTCCGATATCCGCATGTGGGAATACCAAAACGAACAACGATCCTATATCGGATTCCGTTGCGTTCGCTCTCAAATCGGATTCGCAAAAGCAAAAAGATAATATCAAAACCCGATAAAACCAAGCCAAGGATCATGGGAAAATACAAAAGATATAAAAACAGTATTGAAAAGTTCTTATCCAGCGATAAAGGACAACGATTTTTCAATTTCGCATACAGTATAGGCGCTGCGATTGTAATCTGGGGTGCTCTGTTCAAAATCCTGCACCTCCCCGGAGGCAGTCTCTTGCTTTCTATCGGTATGGGAACAGAAGTGCTCATGTTCATTCTATCCGCCTTCGACACTCCCCCGAAAACATATCATTGGGAAGAAGTTTTTCCCGTACTAAATAGTAAAAACCCCGAAGACCGGCCCGAATTTTCAGGAGGGAAAGGAACCGTCATTATCGGTGGAAACGGCAAAGGCGGAGGTAGTAACGGAGGGAACTACTCCGATGTCACCCCGTCCGATGCCAAAAGAGCTGTGGGAATACCCGAAGGCCTCAATTTAAGCGATGCCGACACGCAAAGCCTCACCGATAGTATTCAAAAAATGTCGGCTGCCGCCGATCAACTTTCGCGTATGGCAGAACTGACAGATGCAACCCAACAATACCTCACCCAACTCTCCGGTATAGCCGAACAGATGGAACAATTAAGGAGTGCGACCGAGAGCCTCACCGCCGTATCGAACACCCTCTTGCAATCTTACCGCAACATCACGGAAAACTCCGAAGGAATATCCGACACCTCGCAAGGATATGTTTCGGGTATGGAAACGCTCAACCGTAACATCAGTGGGTTGAATACCATCTATGAGATACAGTTGAAGAGCATCAGTTCGCAACTCGATAATATAGACCGTGTAAACAACGGGCTGAAAAACATTCGCGACATGTACGAACGCTCCGCTTCCGATAGCTCCCGTTATTGCGAAGCAACCGAAAAAATGACACAATATATACAGCAACTCAATTCGGTTTACGAAAAGATGATCACGGCAATGACCATCAACATGTACAGACCTATGGGAGGAGCTCCCGTGGAAATGCCCGAAAAACCGAAAGACGACACCGAACAAAAATAACACATGGCATCGAATAACAACAGACTTACACCCCGGCAGAAGATGATAAACCTCATGTATATCGTCCTCACTGCCATGCTGGCCCTCAACGTGTCGTCCGATGTACTCAACGGATTCAAGCAAGTTGAAGACGGATTGGAAAGGTCTACCTCGAATGCTTCGCTGCAAAACGATGTCCTCTACCAAAAACTGGCCGACTTCAATAGTCAGAATCCCGAAAAAGGAATCGCTGGAAGTAAAAAAACAGACCGCCCTCTTATACGACTACATCGACTCCCTGAAAAACGTAATCGTCAAGAAAGCCGACGGTAAAGACGGCGATGTAAATAATATCGAACATCAGGACGACCTCGAAGCAGCGTCATACATCATGTTGTCCCCCGCCCAAAAGCAAGGAATGAAATTGAGAAAGGAGATAGACGACTACCGCAATCTCATCGGCAGTCTCATGACCGACTCCATCAAAAGAGCAGCGATCGAAAACTACCTTTCGACCACCATTCACTCGGGCAACAGAACCCAAGCCCCCTCCATGTGGGAAACGACGCTGTTCGAAAATATGCCGGTAATCGCCGCCGTAACCATTCTGACAAAAATACAGAGCGACGTGCGGTATGCCGAAAGCGAAGCGCTGCACACCCTCATCAATAACATCGACGAAGGAGACGTACGTGTCAACCAGTTGAACGCGTTCGTTATTCCCAATTCGAAAAACATTATGAGAGGCGGGAAATATAGTGCCAACATCGTTCTGGCAGCCATCGATACGACCCAGCGACCGGCCATATACATCAACGGGAAACAACTCCCTCCCGAAAACAACGGCCTATATGAATTCGTCTGTGGAAGCACCGGAATATTCGAGGCTATCTCGAAGTTCCGCGCGGTGACGGTTCCATGACCCGTCACGAATTCTCTTCGTCCTACACCGTGGTAGAGCCGAGTGCGACCATATCGGCAACCTTGATGAACGTTCTGTATGCAGGTATCGGTAACCCTATCAGCATATCGGTTCCCGGCATCCCCAATCACGCCATTCAAGCTACGATGACGAACGGCACTCTCACCCGTCAAGGAGACAACTGGATAGCCAAACCGGCGAAAGTAGGACAAGACGCGGTAATAACCGTAACCGCCACAATGGACGGGCGGGCGCAAACAGTCGCCAACACTCAGTTCCGGGTACGGCAACTCCCCGACCCTATGCCATTCATCGCCTATAAAGATGCAAACGGTTACGAACAAAAATACAAAGGAGGGAAACCTTTCCCCAAAACACGACTGCTTTCTGCGCCCGGTATTCAAGCCGCAATCGACGACGACCTGTTAAACGTCACCTATCGGGTACTGCGATTTGAAACGGTCTTTTTCGACTCTATGGGAAATGCGATTCCCGAGGTTTCCGACGGAGCCAATTTCTCTCAACGACAGAAAGATTCGTTCCGCAGACTATCGAGAGGAAAACGGTTCTATATATCGAGAGTCCGCGCCGTCGGCCCCGATGGTATAGAACGCGATCTGTCACCTATCGAAGTAATTGTAAACTAAGGCCAATATGAAATATAATTCAGCAAATATGAATACCCTGATAAAAAGCTGTTTGACCCTCTGCCTGCTATGGTCGGCAATAGGGAGTCATGCACAAGTAATCAAAAAAAGCGATACCGATGACTCGAAAAAGACAAGCAACCAACTCAGCGTCCGGGCTCAATCGCTTTATGACACTCAGGATGCGTCGGATGCCGACATTCCGTGGATGAGGGTAATCTATCGGCAAATCGACTTGAACAAAGAAAAAAACATGCCGCTCTATTATCCCGAAGAGTCCACCGAAAATCAGGAGAATCTTTTCAGAATTGTCATGAAACTTTTGGCGAACAACCAGATACCGGCATACGAATACCTCGACGGACGAGAAATATTCACCGACGAATATCGCATCAAAGTAAAAGAAATGTTCGACCGCTTCCATATTCTGTATGCCCCGGCAAAAGGATACTCCGAGAAGAATCCCCGCTTCACGGTAGAAGAAAGCGATATACCCTCCAACGAGGTACTCTCCTACTATATCTTGGAAAAATGGATATTCGACCGCCGCACCTCGCAGGTAAAACCGTCCATCGAGGCCATCTGCCCGGTACTTCACCGTACGGGCGACTTCGGAGGCGAAGCAGTCAAATACCCCATGTTCTGGGTTAAATACAACGACATACGCCCCTACATCGCACGCCAATACATCTTGGCGAGCAACGAAAACAACGTACAGCAATACAACTACGACGATTACTTCCAAATGCGAATGTACGAAGGGGAAATCTACAAAACCCAAAACCTGCGGAACCAGTCGCTCATGCAAATGTATCCCAATGACTCCATTCGGAAACAAGCACAAGACAGCATAGAAAAACAACTGAAAAACTTTAATGAAAATCTATGGGTTCCCTCCCCCGAAGAAATAGCGAAAGCCAAAGAAGAGCAAGCGGCCAAAGAAGCAAAAGAAAACGGAGAAACGCTCGACAATGACAAACAAAAGAAAGAGAAAAGCCGCACCGCTCGTTCTTCACGGGCAAAAAAACAAAAAGAGGCAAAAGTAAAAAAGCAAAAACAGCCGAAACAGCAAAAATCATCTGCTGCCCCCGTACGCTCCGTTCGCCGAACCCGTTAAACGACACTAAACTATAACCGAATTGAGTTGCTGTATATAAAGAAAGAGTTTCCTGAAATTCAGGAAACTCTTTCTTTTATGTCTCTCAAATTCTTAATATTAATTTAAGCGAATCGCCCATATCGGGTTGTCCGATTCAGATAAAATTTTTATCTTTGTCCGTATTGACTTTATGAAGGATACCATATGCAAATGCCTCCAAAATCTACGGATACGAATCTAAATCCGCAAACGCAGGAACATTTTCTACTTTCTTTTGAAAGGCCCGCTTCCTCTTCCGAGGATAATACATTACTCACATCTTCCGACAAACTTACGATCGTATTATGTACCCGAGGTTGTAAAACCGTGCAACTGAACTTTACAGAATATGTACTCGAACCCGGTAGTATCGCGTTCCTCTACCCCAACACGATTTGGAAACCGATAAAAACGAGCAGCGACTTTCAGGCACGTTATCTCTCGATGAGAGAACATTCGCCCAAAGAAAGAAATGCTTTTTTGGACTTGGAAACCATTTTCTCGTTAAGTACCTATATCGCCAGACACCCGCATACGTCCCTTTCAGCGAATGAGTCGATAGTGGTCGAAGGCTATTTTCGTCTGATACAAAACAGATACGAGGCCCACGTAAACTATGCGATCATACGTTCTCTTATTTCTGCTTTCATCTTGGAGTTAAACCAAATGTTTGCCATACGGGTAGAACGCAAGAAATTGAAAATATCCCGTAAAGAAGATATTCTATGGAGGTTTCTCTCCTTGCTTACCCAGCATTATAAAGAAAATCGCAGCGTCGATTTTTATGCCGATAAACTCTGTATATCGCCCAAGCATTTATCCTCGGTCATCAAGCAATTAAGTCACAAGACCGCTCACGAGATCATTTCCGACGTCGTTATTATGGCCGCCAAGCAACTCCTAAAAACCACGACGCTAAGTATCCAAGAAATTTCGGAAGAACTGAACTTTGCCAATCAATCTTTCTTCGGCAAATTTTTTAAACAAAATACCGGACAATCTCCGTCCTCATATCGAGGTGAATGACCGTCTATAATAAATAACACACTATTCACAAATAAAAACGATAAACGACATGAAGAACATTGTGCTATTTCTATCGGCCGCTTGCCTGTTATCCGCACCTATCTTCGGACAACAGCAAGAAAATCGATTTGCCGAAATTACCGACCCGCAATTACTCAATATCAACAAGCTGCCGCCTCACGCCAGTTTCACCTCTTACATCGACGAGACATCGGCTTTGAACAAGGACAAGGCGAACGGAAGTTTCTACCTACCTTTGAACGGGACATGGAAATTCCATTATACCGAAAAATTCAAAGAAAGACCCATGAATTTCATGGAGCCCGATTTTAACACCGCCGATTGGAAAGAGATAAAAGTCCCCGGAAACTGGGAGCTGCAAGGATTCGGCGACCCTATCTATGTAAATGTAGGGTATGAATTCGTATCTCCGGGATTCGACAAATATCTCCAAGAGCCCAATCCTCCTATGGTTCCCGAAGCGTGGAACCCGACCGGTACATACCGCCGGGATTTCGCCCTCCCCGCAAACTGGAAAGGAAAAAGAATCTTTCTAAGCGCCGATGCGGTAAAAGGTGCTGCTTACTTCTATCTGAACGGTGAATTCATAGGTATGTCGAAAGCAGGGAAAGTTCCGGTACAATTCGATATAACTCCTGTCGTAAAACCCGGGGAAAATACCTTAGCCGTACAAATGCACAGATTCTCCGATGCCAATTATTTCGAGGGACAGGACTTTTGGAGGCTAACCGGATTTGAAAGAGACGTATATCTCTATGCCCAGCCGCAAACCCGAATCGCTGATTTCGAAGCACAAACACCTCTCGACTCATCATTCAAGAACGGGGTATTCAAACTCGATGTAAAAGTACAAAACGACGAGGTTAAGGCGCGTTCCATTTCCGTTTCGTATCGACTCATCGACCACGCCGAACAAACCGTAGCCCACGGGGAAAAAGCGATAAAACTCGACAAGAACAGTTCACAATCCGTCTCTTTTGCAGAAACGATAAACGACGTAAAAGCATGGACCGCCGAGACTCCGAATCTATACACACTACTTATTTCGACTGCCGATGAAACAGGGAAAATCGAAGAATGCATTCCTTCCCGTATAGGGTTCCGCACCGTCGAAATCAAGAACAAACAACTGTTAGTCAACGGGCAACCTATCCTTGTAAAGGGGGTTAACGTACACGAGCACGACCCGCTTACCGGTCATTACATAACCGAAGAAACCATGCTCAAAGATTTCGAGCTTTGGAAAAAATACAATGTAAATACGGTTCGTACTTGTCACTATCCTCAACAAAAAAGATTTTATGAACTATGCGACGAATACGGATTCTATGTCATCGACGAAGCCAACATAGAGTCTCATGGTATGGGATATAGCTTACAAACCGGAGGAAGTCTCGGTAACAATCCTCTCTATTTACCAGCTCATTTAGACCGTCTTAAAGACATGGTAGAACGGGATAAAAACCACCCGTCTATCATCACATGGTCTCTGGGGAACGAGGCGGGGAACGGTTACTGTTTTTATGAAACTTATTTGTGGCTGAAACAACGGGATCCGTCTCGTCCGGTTCAATACGAACGTGCCGAACATGAATGGAATACGGATATCGTTTGCCCCATGTATATTTCCCCGAAAGGAATCGAAGCATATGCTCTTAACCCCAAATCGCATCGGCCTCTTATCCTCTGTGAATATGCCCACGCTATGGGGAACAGTTTGGGAAACTTCCAAGATTATTGGGATATCATCGAAAAATACGATCTTCTTCATTTGAATGTCCTCCTTGTCATATTTGGTTTCCAC
>OMFR01001239.1_pt1 | contig 10609 bp, 8 predicted proteins | sample 1645691 | NCBI WGS metagenome assembly OMFR01 (sample SAMEA103958132, study PRJEB25191) | human gut metagenome | biome: human-associated habitat [ENVO:00009003]; feature: intestine environment [ENVO:2100002]; material: feces | place: Germany | collected 2013/2015
AGCAGTAAAGTCTCACACATCTTTTCCATCGTGTATGTCGGATTTTTCAAAACTCCGGAGCTTAAGAAAAGGCCTTCTATATAATTCCGCTTGTAAAACTCAATCGTCAGTTCACAGATCTCTTCGGGTGTAAATGTTGCCCGTTTCACATCGTTGCTTGCACGATTAATGCAATATTTACAATCATAGGCACAATGATTTGTCATCAGGATCTTGAGAAGGGAAATACATCTTCCATCAGCGGCAAAACTCTGTATTGCCGAGTTCTCCTTTCTTTCCACGGCGGCTGGAACCACTTGACGTACATGCTACATCATATTTTGCCGCATCAGCGAGAATCTGTAATTTCTCCTGTGTTGTATAATTACTATTTTTGATTTCTATATTCATAGTTTTATTATACAAACAAGTGTTCTTGTTTTCAAGTGTTTTTCCGAACATTTGTTCTTTTCATCTACTATACATGCCTGCTATCTTTATTTTTTCAGGAAATGTTCCCTGTTCGGATATACCTGCCTGAAAGCCTCAAGCGCCGCCTCCTGTAACAGCGCAAACTCTTTCTCCATATGAAGCAGATGCGGTGCACGAAAAGCGATCATACTAATCTGCTGCGCAATCTTTTTTGTCACTCCTTCTTCTGACATCTGTCCCATTCCAAATACAAGTGACGTAAATGCTCTTCCTCCCCTGCTGACTTCAATGAATTTCAGAAAGACATTCTGAAGCTCCTGCAAAAGAATTTCCTTATATACTTTTTCCTGAAGCAGTGATTCTGCCAGCCCCAAAGTGGCAGCTATCTTCGCTCCCTGCTTTCTCCGTTTTCCTCCCAGATCCACTGTCGTACCCTCTGCCAGATATTTCATTTCCATAAGACATCTCATAAATTCATCTTTTACGGGTGTTCGTTTTCCATATCTTGCAATCCATAACTGTTTCCGGTATTTGTCTTTCTCCGACTCTCCGTCGCCGGTATTTGCTTTTAATAACTCCAGTCTTTTTACCGGATCTGTTTCTTTGTAAAATGCAATTATCCATGCGTTATCCATTTTCTATTTCCTCATTATTATTTCAAAAAATGATCTACATTACTGCTATCCACACGGCAATATTCGGAGACATAATATCTGCCTTCCTTTAAATGTTTCCGATTTGTGTCTTTTCCACAGACAATCTCTACCGATAATTTCGCCAATTCCATTGCCTGATCCTCTTTATCATTATAGACGGTTCCCTTCATTTTTCCAGTCTTGATTGCCCCCAGCGCATCGTCCAGACCGTCAATTCCAAATATGACAGGCCAGTTCCGGCAGTCATATCCGGCCTTCTGCCAGGCTGCCACTGCTCCCAGTGCCATCTCATCATTATTGGAAATAACCAGTTCTATCTCATCTCCATATTGTTCAATAAGACGACTCATCCTGTTTTCAGCCTGTCCACGGTTCCAGTCTGCAAACTGATAACTCAATTTTTCAAGATTAATCCCCTGTTCAAGCAAGGTCTTAACCGAATAGTCTGTTCTGCTGATGGCATCCTGATGTCCGGCCTCTCCTTCCAGAAGTACGTACTGAATCTTCCCATCCTGATTCTTATCAACTTCCGGATGATTCTTAATATAATCCGCCACTATTTCTCCCTGCATGATCCCGGACTGCTCTGCATTACATCCTATATAATACAGTTTCTCCCATTGCATCAGATCCTCCCTGACCGGCTCCCTGTTAAAAAAAAGAACCGGGATATCTTCTTGTTTTGCCATCCTGATAATACGGGATGGTGCCGTTCTGTCAACCAGATTCACACACAATACATCACAGCCGGCGTCAATCATCTCCTCAACGATCTCATTTTGATCCTGCTGATTATCATCGCCGTTTTTTACCGTTGTGATGATTTTCATATGATCTGTTTCCATTTTTTTCAGATCCTCTTTTAACTGATCCGTCATAGCATTGATAAATGGATCATCCTGCGTATAGGTTACAACTCCTATCCGGATGATATGATCTGTCTTTACACTCTTGTCTTCACATCCGGTAATCAGAAAAGCAATCAGCAGGATAACTGCTATCATACTTCTTCTTTTTCTGTTTTTTTTACTCATAAGAATACAAGAACCTTTCCAAATTATCATTTAATGAAAATTCATCTCTGTCAAACACCTTTATCTCTGTCTTATGCCCTTTTAGCCTGTAGAATCTGTGTTCCAGCCTTTGTGCCATTTCCCCGACACTTTTATATCCGATCTCATAGGCATCCGGAACCACCAATCCCTGGATATTTCCGTTATCCAATAACACTACCGCTTTTACACTGCTCCCAATGCCATATATGTCAGCTCCCTGATATGAATCTTCATCAGACTGCTCGCCTAGTTCTTCCAATGCATGTGGATCCAGAACCACTATTGCATCTACTTTATCTTTTTTACTCACTTTTTCATAGATATCCTGATCTTTTTTCCGGTAACAATACCAGTCGATCTCACTTTTGCTATCTTTCAGCGAATCCTTTAATCCCCGGATCGCATCCTGATCTGACTTTGATTCTTTCCAGTTTGTGACAACTCCGATTTTCTGCCGCTTCTCTCCCAGCTGCTTTCCAAGTTCAGAACCCATCTTATAATAATCCGGTCCGATTACCGGATTACCGGAATTCCCGCCTTCTTTGGAATATACATCCTCCATGATCAGTGTGTATGGCGTCTTGGCACACTGTTTTTTTAACATGTCTTTCGTATCACTTCCCGGTGCCGGACATATGATAAATGCATCTATATTGTTGTGCTTCTGCTCTTTTATAATTTCTTTTTCCATCTCTGCATTTTCAATTTCATCTGTATTACAGATAATCATATGAAGATTGTTTATTTTCGCCGACTGCTTCATCCCTTTAATCAATGAATTCCACCGGTTATCTCCTGATTCCGGTAAGATCACCGCCACTCGTTTTTCCGGCACATCCCGGTCAAAAATCTTCCATGCAAAAAATAATGTCAGTATCAGGAAAATACACTCCAGTATCAGGAATGTAATTTTATTCTTTTTCATCTACATCCCTCCCCTGTATATATTTCTGCATCTCCAATTGTTCCGCATTCTCCTTTGTATATGGAATTGCCGGTATATGGATAACAACCCTGGTCCCCTCATCCGGTTCACTATATATCTCCAGGCCATATTGCTCACCAAACATCAGCTGAATTCTGGAATGCACATTGATCACGCCAACACCCGAACCATGTTTTGGAACTTTATTGTTATCTTTCAGGATATTTTCCAGAACTTCTTTTCGCATTCCCATTCCATTATCTTCTATAATAATGTAAATATCGTCTTCTTTCTTTTCTCCCCGGACTGTGATTTTTCCTTCATCGTCCTCATCCATATTTCCCACGCCGTAATAAATTGCATTTTCGAGAATCGGCTGAATGACTAATTTTACAATACAATAATCTTCTATCTCTTTATCCGTCTGAAATTCCATTTGAAAACGTTCTTTATAACGCATAAGCTGGATATTCATATAGCTTCTGCTGTGCTGAAGTTCATCTTTAACCGGAATGATCGTCTTTCCGCGGGATAAACTGACTCTTAAAAGCTTTGCCAGTTCGGAGATCATAATAACTGCTTCTTCATTTTTCTGTGCTTCGATCATCCAGGTAATAGATTCCAGTGTATTATACAGAAAATGTGGATTAATCTGACTTTGTAATGCATCCAGTTCACTTTTTCTCCGTTCATTCTGCTGACGGATAATTTCCTCCATAAGCGTCTCAATCCGTTCATATGATCTTTGAACAGAATAACCCAAATGTCGTATTTCTGAAGAACCTCCTATGTAAATATCCGTTTTTCCTCCTGCTTCATATGTTTTAACCGATTCATCCAGTTTCCGGATCGGTTTGGATATTTTTCTGGAAATCAGCCTGTTTCCTTCCAGAAGCATCATCATAAGAACCATGATTGTTGTAAAGATATAATATCTGAAATTGTTAATTCTTGCAGTCTGCACGCTCTCCGGTACAACTCCGATCAGTTTCCATCCTGTATAGGCAATGTTGCCAACCACTACACTTTCCTTGTGTCCATTTGTTGTGATCTCATAAGTGCCCTCCTCATACCCGGAAGCCTTCAGACTATTCTCTTCAAACAGTCCTCTGGCCATCTCTGTTTTTCTCGGATGATAGATCATCTGTCCGTCACGACTGATCATATAATAATAGATTCCTTCCGAAGAATCATTAATCTGCTTTAAGACATCTTCGATCACCGAATATTTCATATCTACAAGAAGGACTCCGCTTCCCGGAATCTCCCCATCGTTTATATCCACGTAACGGCTCAGTTCATACAAATTCTGAATATGCGGAATGGAAAAATGTACATTTTCAATTGCACTCTCGGCATTCTTATACCAGTCCTGTCCTTTTACATCTATATTTTCTTTTTCAACAGCAACCGGTTCCGAAGCAATCAGCCGGCCTTCGTTCCCATATAATGCCAGACTCTCGATTTTATCCGAATTCACCTCATATAATAAGCTGAACTGTTCAGCAAATTTTTCGCTGGATATATCAAATTCCTGAACGATATTATAATTCGCTGCATCAAAAATCTGCCGGATATCTAACAGGTCCGAATTCACCCTGTCTACTGTGCTTTCCACCGTCGCCTCTGTATTTGATACTGCCATCTTATCAATCGCAAGCTTAAATCTTTGATACAAAAGGAATCCCATAGTTACAATCGTGACAAGTGTAATCGCCATAAGAACAGACATGATGATCGACTGTATATTAAATACAACATTTTCTTTTAAATCCGAATCTTTTTTTCTTTTTTTCACGCTTTTTCCTGTTCCCTTCATACGCATTACTGTTCTACTTTACAGATGCTCTATACTTCGAAGGAGAAACTCCGAACTTCTTTTTAAATACATAACTAAAATAATTGGCATCGAGATACCCCACTTTTTCTGCTATTGTGTAACTTTTCTCATCTGTATTTAATATCATCTCTGCCGCAATATCCATTCTGTAATCTGTTAAATAAGAGATAAACGATTTTCCCGCTTCTTTTTTAAATACAGAAGAAAAATAAGAATTTGATACACCGAGAACCGCACATACCTCGTCCAATGATATATCCGCCTCCATATACCTTTCTTGCACAATGTTCTGTGCTTCCACAATGAGCCGTCTGGCAGAACTGTTTCTTGCACATTTCAGCTTTTCACTGATCGTTTCCGACATCTGCACAATCCATGCTGTCAGTGAACTCTCATCCATCTGCGATACTTTTTCGTAAATATTCTGCATATTACCGGATATTTTATTGAAATCCAGCGAATTATCTGTACAGAACTTAAAAAATCCACTGACGATCTCCATTGTAGCAAGATTATACTGACTCATGGTTTCTGTATTTTTATGAAGCTTTTCCATCTCTCCATGTGCTGCCCGCTCTATCTCTGCCGAATCTCCTATACGAATTGCACGAAATAGCGTCTGCATCCTTGACTCTTCTGACTGAACCGGTTTGATCTGTTCCTTCGGAACAATCTCTCCAATATTAATTGCCCGTTTTGTTCCGTATAAAACCCTGTAAGAAACTGCTTCTCTTGCCCGTTCATAGGAAAGACTGATCTCATACAGGCTGTCACACACGGTTCCGATTCCCGCTGTAACAACTGCACCCATGATGCGGTACGCCCACCGACAGAATCTGTCACAGGCATCTGTTATCTGGGTAATCTTATCTTCCGCATCCAGTTCCAGAATCAGCAGTGTATTTCCCATATATATAAATTCTCGACAGTTCCACTGATCCATCAGTCTCTGCTTGATCTCTCTTTCTACCGACATGGATAAAAGCAGTGGGTTCATGCCTTCTGGCACATGGTTCTCCGATGTGTGGAAGATTACACAACCAAAGAGAGGTCCTTTCATATCTACCTGATATGCCTGTAAAAACCTTTCATAATCATGTTTTTCTACTCTTCCTTCAATTAATGAAATAAAAAAATTGGACTGTAATTTCGGAAGTACTTCCTGAAAATAATCATTTAATTTTTTTACATTTAATTTTTCTTCTCTTTCCCTGTCTAACGTATGTTTCAAATTAGTCAGACTTTCTGACAATTCTGTTGCATTGACCGGTTTGAGCATATATTCCTTGATTTCCAAATGCACTGCTTCTTTCGCATATTCAAACTCATCAAATCCCGTACAGAGCATGATATAAATATTCGGATATTCCCGATTCAGCCTTCTGGATAACTCTAACCCGTCCATATAAGGCATCTTAATATCCGTCAGCACCACATCCGGCTGGAGTTTTTCTACTAATTCCAGTGCTTTCACCCCATTTGTCGCACTTCCTGCCACCTCAAACCCCAGATCATTCCAATGAATTTTTTTCTCTATCATATCGATGACTTCGGCTTCATCATCTACGAGAATCACTTTATATCGTTCCATCTTTTTCCCCTTTTTCATGACCGCTATACGTTTATTCCAGTATAACAAATTTACGTCTCTTATAACATATCCAAATACAAAATCTGCCTTCAAAATTTTTTTACTCACAAATTCCTTTCGAACGCATCATGTTGAAAAAACCGTCCCTTTCATCTTTCCGATGAGCAGGACGGTCTACTTCTTTTTGTATAAACCTGTATAAACAGTCTTTTATTTATTATTTCTTCTGTACATATTTCAGACAGTCAAGTGTTACTGCTGCCAGAATAATGATACCTTCAAAAATAAACTGAAGGTTTGTATCAATACCAAGAACCGTCAAAGAATAGGTCAATGATGTAAAGATCAGTACACCTGTCACAACTCCCGATATCTTACCAATACCACCGGTAAAGGAAACTCCACCAACTACGCAGGCTGCAATGGCGTCCATATCCCATCCCTGTCCGTAAGCGGCACTACCGGATCCAACCATTCGTACACACTCCAGCCATGAACCGAATCCATAAAGGATACCTGCAAGGATAAATGCTCCCATCGTTACTTTAAATACCGAGATTCCTGATACAGCTGCCGCCTCTGGATTTCCACCAACTGCATATAAATTTTTTCCAAATGTTGTCTTATTCCAGATAAACCATACAACAGCAATCGCAACTACTGCCCATAAAATAATCATCGGAAAACGTCCTGCCTGTGGAATAAAAATATTCGGGATTGTCGGATCAATCGCACCAAAAGAAACTCCTTTTGTAGCATATGTAACAAGACCAAAGATGATCAACATATTTGCCATCGTTGAAATAAATGGATGCATCTTAAATCTTGCCATGAAAAATCCGGCTGTCATTGCAAATACAGTTGTGAAAAGTATACACACACATAATGCTAATATAGCTCTTGATGCCGGTGCCATACCCGAAAAATCAAAAACATGTCCAAACACAGTACCTGTGTTAATTCCGTTATGCATGATAATGGTTGCTGTAACCATACCCATACCAACCATACGTCCTACAGAAAGGTCTGTACCTGTCAGAAGGATCAGACCGGCAACTCCAAGTGCAAGGAACATTCGCGGTGAAGCCTGCTGCAAAATGTTAAGGATGTTTGTGGTTGTAAAAAGCTGTGTATTTTTCACGAATGGTGTAATAATACACAATGCGATAAAGATCATGATAATTACAATATACAGACCGTTCTTATACAAGAACTGTGTCATATTAAATGTGTACTTGTAATTTTCAAAATTCTGTGCCTGCTTCTGTGCAAATGTATATTTTGACATTCTGAGCAGATCGATCAGGTGGAACTTATGCATGTATGCATCATGTTTTCTATCCTTGATCTCCTGGATCCTGGATTCATGTGTCATCTGCGCATCATATAATTTATTCTTATATGTGTATTTTTCAGCTTTGATTTCTTCTGCATCTTTCAGGCTGCTGACTGCCTTCTTATGTTCTTCCTGCAGATCCGCTTTTAATTTTTCAAAATTACTGTTTTCCGCTTTTTTCTCTGCTTCGCAGCTCTTTGCAACAATGTTATAATACTCACTGTTGTAATGTTTGGAAAGAAAACCTTCAGCATCTGCGATCAGTTTTGCAATCTGCTGTTTATTTGCATCTTCTGTTGCTTTTGCCTTCTCCAGATTCTTCTTACATTCCCCGATAATCTTATTCTGTTCTTCTTTTGTTAAGTTCTTATTCTCTTTTGCTATTGCAATCTGATTTTTTAAACTGTTGACTTTGTCAGATCCTTCCACACGTAGTGCATCGATCTGCTCCTGTATTTTTCCAACATATTCGTCAATCGGTTTCAAAAGTATTGCTTCTTCTTCAGCCGAAATGATAATGCTTTTTTCTGCCATCTTCCATACCCCTCTCTGTTACAGATATTTTGCACTGAGTCTCAATAATTCTTCCTGGTTCGTCTCTTTTGTATTTACGATTCCGGCCAGTCGTCCGTTTGACATAACACCGATACGGTTCGTAATACCAAGAATCTCCGGCATCTCAGAAGATACAACAATAATTGTTTTCCCCTGCTTTGCCATATTGATGATCAGTTCGTAAATCTCATATTTCGCACCAACATCAATTCCTCGTGTCGGATCATCCATCATGAATACACTCGGTGAACGCTCCAGCCATTTTCCGAAGATTACCTTCTGCTGATTTCCTCCGGAAAGACTTGTGATCATATCATCCGGGCCCATACACTTTGTATGCATGATTTTAATCTCTTCCGCAGTTGCACGTACCATTCTGTCATGTGACAGCACTGCACCATTCTTATAATGGTTCATGTTAGCGATGGTCGTATTAAATGTAATATCGCCTTTTAAGAACAGACCATTAGCTTTTCTTTCTTCTGTGATCAGGGCAAATCCATGATCCATTGCATCTCTCGGCGATGAAAAGTTCATGATCTTTCCATCGTATATTACATTTCCTTCTGCTCTTGTGCGGATTCCGAAGATTGTTTCTAAAAGTTCCGTACGTCCGGCACCAACCAGACCGTAAAATCCAAATATTTCTCCTTTTCTGATATCAAAGGATACATTTTGAATCTTTGGTGCATATTTTGACGAAAGATTCTGTACAGAGAGAATCTTCTCTCCGGGCTCATTGTCAACAGGTGGAAATCTGTTATCCAGCGAGCGCCCAACCATTGCCGATATCAGTTCATTCATATCTGTATCTTTGCACTCTTTTGTCATAACCAGACTACCATCTCTGAGCACAGATATCTCATCACATATATTGAATATCTCATCCATCTTATGTGATATATAAATCAGCGAAATTCCCTGTGCTTTCAACTGACGCATCATCTTGAAAAGTTTCTCAACTTCCGGTGCTGTCAGGGATGAGGTTGGTTCATCCAGTACAATTACTTTGGAATGATAGGAAATAGCTTTTGCAATCTCACACATCTGCCGCTGGGACACAGACATTTTTTTCATTGGCTGTGTCAGATTTGCTGTGATTCCAAGCTGTCTGAAGAGATTTGCAGTTTCCTTTTTCATTCTTCCTTCATCGACAATTCCAAAAGAATTCTTTGGATATCGTCCAAGAAACATATTATCTACAACGCTTCTTTCAAGACATTGGTTCAATTCCTGATGTACCATCGCTACTCCGTTTTCCAATGCATCTTTTGGTCCCGAGAAATTTACTTCTCTGCCGTCTAATATAATTGTCCCCTCATCTTTCTGATAAGTACCAAAGAGACATTTCATCATTGTCGATTTTCCGGCACCGTTTTCACCCATAAGTCCCATAATGGTCCCAGGTTTGACATTCAGGTTTATATGTTTCAGAACTTTGTTTCTACCGAACGACTTACTCATGCCATTGATCGATAAGATGTATTTATTCTTATCTACTGTCATAACTCTGCTTCCTTTTCTTGATGAAAGAAGGGTATCATCTCTGACACCCCTCTGCGTTTCATTCATTTACCATTTAACCAGTCTCTTATTTTGAGAGAAGTGATGTGTATGCTGATGCATTGTCTGTCTTAACCATGTTAATTGCAAATGCATCATATTCGTTTGGATTTCCGAGACGGTTTGTGATGTTTGACTCTGTCTGTCCATCTCCACCGATGTAATCAACCTTCAGGTTAAGGAGATCATCATAGTTCTCAAGAAGTGGCTGGTATGTTGAGCTCAGGAAGTTGTCTGATGCATTGTAAATATCAAGCCATACTTTCTTAGATGGACTCTTGCTTGAATCAAGCTGTTTTGACACTTTGTCATAAATCTTTGTTGAATCTGTAAAGTCTTTGTAATTATCAGCTGTTACTGCAACATTTAATGCGTAGTAAGATCTTTCTTCTTCGCTGTATCTGTAATCTTCACCTTCTGTCAGGCAGTTACCGGCATCATCTGCTGTACCAATACCTGTATCCACGTCTGCTCCGTCAAGTGCGTTACGGAGTACTCTTAATGTCAGATAAGCCTGAACATCTGCATGCTGAGAGATTGTTCCGCCGTATCCATCAGCGATTGCTGCAACAGCGTCACTGTTTGCATCATATCCGAATGTAGGAACTTTGTTATCTTTTGCCCATGCATTAAACATTGACATTCCCATACCATCATTGTTAGAAACAACAATATCG
>OMFR01001274.1_pt1 | contig 10410 bp, 11 predicted proteins | sample 1645691 | NCBI WGS metagenome assembly OMFR01 (sample SAMEA103958132, study PRJEB25191) | human gut metagenome | biome: human-associated habitat [ENVO:00009003]; feature: intestine environment [ENVO:2100002]; material: feces | place: Germany | collected 2013/2015
TATACCTTCTGCTGCTTTCTACCGGCTCCAGTCTGGAGATCCGGTTCGAATAATAGATATCCTCTGTTCCTTCCAGAAATCCTTCTACTTTACAGTCCTTCATGCTTTTAATAATTTCACGTCCTCTTTCATAGGGAATCGAATGATGAAACACAACCTGTTCTCCATAGATCAGATGCGTTCCGCATCCACACAGGAATCCATCAAATGATATCCTCTTTATCATCGGTGGTACACTGCATATGGTACGCCCGGTATTGATAAATGTCTTGTGACCGTTCTCCTGTGCCTTATGTAATGCCTCCAGTGCACTTTCCGGTATTTTATGTGTAATCTCACTTAAAATTGTTCCATCAATATCAAAAAATAATGCTGACATAATTTCCTCCATGATCTGTACTGCCAGTTTTTTAATCTTCCTGATCTGTCACCGACTTTTTTACAAGCGTCCGGCACAAAAAACTGACATCGTCTATTATAAATAAACGGTTCGCTCTTTTCAATAGATACAGCGGTTTCTATCTTCCATTTCCGACAAATATCTGGTAGTATAAATATATTATCTATAGAGCATGAAGTACAATAGTATGCACTTCACTGTTTTAAAACAGGAGGTATTCATTATGATTACATTAGAACATTTTGATGAAGTCGACATGAGAGTTGGCACTATTACAGCTGTATCGTTGAATAAAAGGGCAAGAAAACCTGCTTATAAAATCACCGTAGATCTCGGCGATTTCGGAACCAAGAACAGCTCCGCTCAGTTAACCAACTATGAGCCTGAAGAACTGGTTGGAAAGCAGGTAGTCTGTGTATGCAACTTTGAACCCATGAGAATCGGTGATGTAAAAAGTGAAGTACGTCTGCTCGGAAGTGATACCGATGAAGGATGTATCCTTCTTACTTCTCTGACTCCGGTGAAAAACGGAAGTAAAATATTTTAAATCGCCCAGGACTTGCCACCGGCAGCTTCTTCCGAATACCTGATAAATGTAAAACAGGGTCAGAGAACCGTTCTTCTCTGACCCTGTTTTTTATTCATATCTTACATTAATTTTCTGAACAGATCTTTCAGATCTTCTACGCTTGCATCTTTCGGGTTACCCGGTGCACATGCATCTGCGTGAGCGGATTCAGCAAGGAACTGAAGGTCTTCTTCTTTCAGAGCTTCCAGTTTTGTAGGAATTCCGACATCAACAGATAATTTACGTACAGCATCTACTGCTGCTTTTCTGTATTCTTCTACAGACATATCATCTACGCCTTCAACGCCCATTGCTTTTGCGATTTCTTTATATTTCTCTCCTGTGCATTCTGCATTGTATTCCATAACGATTGGAAGCATCATAGCACATGCAACACCATGTGGAGTATCGTATACAGCACCAAGGGTATGAGCGTCCTTCTTTTTCATTGGCAACTGCACTTCTTAAAGATTTGGAAATGAGTTCGATTGCTTTCAAGTGGAACATATCTGTCATTTCCCATGCTGCCTTTGTTGTATATCCTTCAATTGCATGTGTCAGGGCATCCATACCTGTCGAAGCTGTCAGTCCCTTTGGCATAGAAGACATCATCTCCGGATCTACGACTGCGATAACAGGCATGTCGTGCGGATCTACACAGACGAATTTTCTCTTCTTCTCGACATCAGTGATAACATAGTTGATCGTTACCTCTGCTGCTGTTCCTGCTGTTGTAGGCACTGCAATGATCGGAACACATGGATTCTTGGTTGGTGCTGTTCCTTCCAGACTTCTTACATCTTCGAATTCCGGATTGGCAATGATGATACCGATTGCTTTGGATGTATCCATAGAAGATCCTCCGCCGATTGCGATAATATAATCAGCTCCCGCTTTCTTAAATGCCTCAACTCCGTGCTGTACATTCTGAATCGTCGGATTTGGTTTAATGTCAGAATATAATTCATATTCCAGTCCTGCATCATCAAGTACTTTTGTTACCTTTGTTGTCACATTGAATTTGATCAGATCCGGGTCTGAACATACCAGTGCTTTTTTCAGTCCTCTTACTTTAACTTCTGCTACAATCTCTTTGATTGCTCCTGCTCCGTGAAATGATGTCTGGTTTAAATTAATTCTGTTTGCCATGATAACTGACACTCCTTTTATACATATTCTTTATTCGCGATGCGAAATATTTTTATTTTCTTGTTATCCGCATCTCTTTTCTTTATGTCTTTATTTTAACAACCTTTTTCTTGTTATGAAAGTTACAAAGTGATTATTTTGTAACTTTTGCATGTTACACTTTTGTTATTTTGTAACTTTTTATGCTTTGTTCACAATACCATTCATTTTTATTTGTTATATAAATAACTTTGTTCTGTCCAGCAACAGCCATCGGAAGCTTCCTTCGAACGCATGGCGATACCAAAAAACACTTCTCTCGCATACTTTGGTATAAAAAAAGAACTCCCTTTTACAGGAGTTCTAATTTCTTAAATAGTGTTTCCAGCTCTGCCGGCATTGCTGCAACCAGATTTCTCGCCATCTCTTCCGGGCGCTTTTTCATATCTCCAAGTACCCACTGCGTTGTCATATATACAGATCCCTGACAATACATTTCCAGTTGGAAATGCAGATTCTCAGGAATTGGCTGTTTTGTCTTTTCCTGAATCTGGTTCTCATAGAATCTTAAGATCAGCTGAAAATCATGATCTCGCAGACAATTCTGATTATCATTACGAAAAGCAGCTTTGAAGAATAATTTTTCTTCTTCTATATAATGAAACTTATTAACAAGACCTTCATAAGCCGTCTTACCTTCTCCCATATGCTGGAACGATTCCAACAGGATCCGGTCAAAATACCAGTTGATCAGATCATATTTATCCTGAAAATTCCGGTAAAATGTCTGCCTTGTCGTTCCGCATTCTGTTACGATTTCTTTTACCGTAATCTTTTCTACCGGCATCTTCTTCATACAGTTTTTCATAGCGTCCGCCAGACGGTATTTCATTTTATCATGTTTTGTTTCTTCCAATTATATCATCCCCAGTTAGAATACTTTTGTCGTCCACTTACTCATGTCCCACACTTCATTCACTACATCCTGATAAAACTCAGGTTCGTGGCAGATTAAAAGAATACTTCCTCTGTACTCCTGCAAAGCTTTTTTCAACGAATCCTTTGCGTCCACATCCAGATGGTTTGTAGGTTCGTCCAGAAGTAATATATTCGTATCCCTGTTGATCAGCTTACAAAGTCTGACTTTCGCCTGTTCTCCACCGCTTAATACTCTGACCTGACTTTCAATATGCTTCGTTGTCAGTCCACATTTTGCCAGCGCAGAACGGACTTCATATTGTGTAAATGAAGGAAACTCCTGCCAGATCTCATCAATACAGGTTGTCTTATTCTCTCCTTTTACTTCCTGCTCAAAGTAACCAATCTCCAGATTCTCTCCCAGTTCGCAACTTCCGGATAACGATGGGATCAATCCCAGAATACTCTTCAATAATGTAGTCTTACCTATTCCGTTCGTTCCGACAAGTGCAATCTTCTGTCCACGCTCCATACTGAAGTTCAATGGTTTCGATAACGGTTCATCATATCCCGTCACCAGATCATGTGTCTCGAATAACATCTTTCCGGGTGTCCGTCCATAACGGAAATGAAATTCCGGCTTTGGTTTCTCTGCCGCCAGCTCGATCACATCCATCTTATCCAGTTTCTTTTGTCTGGACATTGCCATATTTCTTGTAGAAACCCTGGCCTTATTTCTTGCGACGAAATCCTTCAGTTCACTGATTTCCTGCTGCTGGCGTCTGTAAGCAGCCTCAAGCTGAGCCTTCTTCACCTCATACACTTCCTGGAAATGGTCATAATCCCCGACATAACGGTTCAGTTCCTGATTCTCCATATGATAAATGATATTGACCACTTCGTTTAAGAATGGAATATCATGCGAGATCAGAATAAATGCATTCTCATAATCCAGAAGATAGCGCTTCAACCATGCAATATGTTCCTCATCCAGGTAGTTGGTCGGCTCATCCAGAAGCAGGATATCCGGCTTTTCCAATAACAGTTTTGCAAGAAGGACTTTCGTTCTCTGTCCTCCGCTTAAGTCTGTAACATCACGGTCCAGACCCAGCTCCAGAAGTCCGAGTGCTCTTGCCACTTCCTCTACCTTTGCATCGATCGTATAGAAATCGTGCAGGGTAAGCTCATCCTGAATGGTTCCGAGTTCGTCCATCAGACGGTTCATCTCTTCTTCATCTGCCGTTCCAAGCAGATCACAGATTTCATTCATACGCTGTTCTTTCTGAAGCAGCGGATCAAATGCAGATTTTAACACGTCACGGATGGTCATTCCCTTTTCGAGGACCGCATGCTGATCCAGATATCCTGCATGTACATTCTTAGACCATTCTACTTTTCCTTCATCCGGCACAAGCTTTCCGGTCACAATATTCATAAAGGTAGATTTTCCCTCTCCGTTGGCTCCTACAAGACCGATGTGTTCTCCCTTTAAAAGTCGAAAAGAAACATCTGAGAATATGGCTCTGTCCCCGAAACCATGTGTCAGATGTTCAACATTTAATATACTCATAAATTTCTCCCTGATTATTCACTTTTTTAATTTGAAAAGATGCCAGCAAACTCTCTGCTGACATCTACATTATAACGTTTCAACCAGAACCTTGCAATCATAATATATTCCGGTTTGATTCGTACATTCTGTATTACATCTGCATTATATCGCTTTACAGAAAATACTCCTCTTCATCCCGCCATACTTTTCCTTCGTCATCACCTGTTCATACTGTAATTTCAGGAATGTATTCACACTTGCCACATTGTCCGGATGTGCCGTTCCAAGCAGATAATGATATCCCTGTTCTTTCAGAATCTGTTCTGACTCTTCCATCATCTTTCTCTGCAACCCCTGTCCGCGGTATTCTTTTCTTACCATGGCAATCTCCATATGTGCCGACTGCTTTCGCTGTTCTTCATCAAATTTCAGATCGTATCCGAGATTCTCATCCCCAAGATTCTTTGCCCGTGCGATAAAGACACCTGCCAGTCTGCCATCACACATTGCCTTTAATCCAAAGCCACCGGTCATCATATAGCTTGTTACTTCCTCATCGCTATCCAGACTGAACCATTCCTTATTCGGAAGTTCACTATAGATTTCATGGATCATTCGAAGAATATCCGGTATATCCTGCTCTGTTACAACTGCTATCTCATTCATATATCTTCTCCGTTCATTTTTGCTGTTTACAGTATCATACTGTAAATATGTTCATCTGTAAATAGATGAACTTTTATCGAATATGCAATGCCAAAAACCCCGTGGGACAGCTTCTTCTGCCTCACGGGGTTCTCCTTTTTCCACTAACCGTTCATTCTATCTACAGAATGCATGACGGTTCAAATGTTCCGGTAAACTTCCATGTCATATCTTCTTCTGCCGGAAGATACGTTACATTCGGTCTCCATGTTCCAACTACTACATTTTCCGAATTCACCCACAGACAATATTCTTCTCTGTATGATGTATTCAGAAGTCCCACAGAGAGATACAATGCATCTTCATCAAACGCATAAGATACCGCATGATATCTCTTCGTAAAATCATTCGGATACATATCATTACATTTCCAGTCCTTATATCCTGCAAAAAGAATCTTCTTTTCTCCTGCCACAGTAAGTTCCAGTTTTAATTCCTCTCCTACCGTTGAAATCACTGCCGACTCAATTTGTCTTGGATTCTCTGTAAACACAATTCTTTTATTTAATAGTTTCTTTGTTGCTTCATTTGTGTCTTTTTTGTCACCTTCCGGCTTCGGAAGTGTCAGATGTACCAGTTTCTCTTCCAGTTTTTCCTGTGCCTCTTCCAGATTTTCTTTTTCACACGGGATCTGAACTGCTTCTTTTATGTATTTCAGACAGATATCTGCTGCCAGATATTCCGATGCCCCTGCCGTGATTCCGATTGCAACCGGATAATCACGAAAACAGATCAGATACTGTCCAAATGCTCCTTCTGCCGCAAAAATCTCTTTTCCGGCCTTGATATGATAAGCATAATGCGTCAGTGCTTTCTTCTCATCTTCCGGAATCACAACGCGCATCTTTCCTATCTCTTCGGTCCACCATGCCGGTATCAGCTGCTCTCCATTCCATTCACCTTTTTGAAGCAGAAGCTGTGCCAGTGCAGAGATCTTTCCTGCAGTCAGGTACATTCCCCATCCACCGGTGTTGTGTCCTTCCGGACTGGTCAGCCAGTTGATCTCACCAAATCCCATCTTGTCAAATACACGCTCCTGCATCAGTGCCAGACAGTTTTTTCCCATAACCTTTGTGACAATTCTTGAAAGTGTATAACTACATCCGGAATCATAATGGAATGCTTTTCCGATATCTTCTCTTATCTTCGGCTGTTTTAACCAGTTTGTCTCCCAGTCTTTTGTAAGCTTCGAAAACCATACATTATTGCAGCATTCTTTGGAACCTGCCTGCATGGTAAGCAGATGATAGATCGTCAGATCTTCCAGTGCCGGATCGTATTCTTCCGGAAGTTCATCTCTTACATAATCAAGCAGTTTATCTTCCAGATGAATCTTCCCCTCATCGAGTGCAAATCCCAGACAAATACTTGTTCCGATTTTTGAAAGTGAATGCATCATCTGCGGCTTCTCCAGTGAGAACGGCTCCCATGCACCCTCTAAGATAACTTTTCCATCAAACCGTACTGAGATACTGTGGATTTCCACTGTCTGTTCCAGTTCCGTTAACATCTCTGTCAATTTCTCCGGATTCAGTCCCAGTTCACCCGGTTTTACATAAGTTGCCGCCATCTTACTTTTCCTCCTTTTTTACAGATGGATCCCAGAGTGAAGTCTCGATACGGATACCACCTTTCTTTGTCAAATAGATTCCGATCAGTATCAGTGCAAGCATAACAATAACCGCTGCTACTGCATAAGATACTTTAATACTGAAAATACCCTTTACAAAGATAACTGTATAAATGATGATACTTACAGTACAGAATGTATATAATGCCCCATTTGAAAAATGGAATTTATTCTTTGCCCATGCTTCCGGATATCTTTTTGGAAGTCTTGAAATTGCATATACAACAGTCACATTCATGAAGAATGTAATTACCTGGAAAATGTTTGTGATTGTTACAATGCTCATATCCGTAACGATTGGGATCAGAACAACGATCAGTGTGTATGTATAAATCAGATACGGTGCTCCAAAACGATTCTCTTTTAAAATAAACTTTGGAAGCCATCCGTCTTTTGCAGCCTGTGCAAGAGGATATCTGACATCATTGAATACACCGTTCAGTGTAGTAATGATCGCCATGATTGGTCCGCCGATCATGAAAATCTTATATACTGCACCAGGAAGGATTGCCTGCGCTGCCGGTAAGATTGTCGGTGCTCCTGCAACTTCATCATGCGGAAGCACACCGCCTGTTACCATGGCAAGCCCCACATAGATGAACAGAAGACATGGCACACATGCCATACTTGCAAACGGTACATCCTTTGTCGCTTTCTTTGCATCTTTTCCGTACCAGAGGAATCCTTTAAAGCCTCCGGTAAACATCTTATCCCCAGAGAACTGGAAGATTGGCTGCTTGATCTGTGTCAGTCCAAAGACAACATAAAGTACCATTGTGATCAGCAGGATTGTTGATAAGATCTTACTAACCTTTGCAAAAATATCCATTCCTAGAAGATTTAATACAAATAAGATGCAGATTCCCACAACCGCAATTGCTTTTACTGTAATTCCCGGAAGAAGATTATTTACATACAAGCCTAATGCCAGTGCAAAAGAGCTGTTCAGAATTGGAGTTACAAGCTTCGTATACGCTACCAGTCCTCCTGCACTTACACCGGATAAATTTGTTACAATCGAGTAAGGTCCTCCTGCCACTCTCATAGTTCCCCCCAGGATAATATACGGAAATACCATAAAAAATCCCATAACGATAGCTGTCAGATATGCCAGCCATACGGAATATCCTGTCATTGCCATCGCCGGTCCGATCAATGTTACCATTCCTGATCCGATTACCATTCCTACCGCAATAGCAAAGAGATCTCCTCGCTCCAGTATACCAGGCTTTGGTTCCGGAGTGTTCACGATTAAGTTCTTGTTACTCATTTTTCTTTCTCCTTTGTCCTTTACTCTTATCATTTATTTTTTATTATTTATAAATGATAATGTATCCATAATCAAATTGTAATCAAAAGCGCCGGACTTGTCAATCGTTAATCACAAGTTCGACGTTTTAAATAATTTTTACTTTATTTTTTGTGCATATTTACTTTTCAAATTCCGTCAATACATCCTCTAAGCTTCGTTCTATATGCTGATGCATCTTCATCGCTGCTTCCATGGTATCGCATTTTTTCATACTTTCTACAATACCCTCATGTTCTTTCAACGATTTTTTTGCATACTCTGCTTCTGTCATCTTTACTCCCATCGATAATCCGCTCCAGAGTTCCGAAAGCATTTTCTTTAATTTTTCATTCCCGGCAGCTATCCATATCTCCATGTGAAGCGACTGATTCAGCTTCGAATAGTTCTCATAATCCTGTTTCTCTATCATCTCTTTCGAAACAGTTAATACCTGCTCGATCCGGCTCATATCAATGCGGTTCTTACAACACAATACACACGCTTCACTTTCCAGTGCCGCCCGGATCTGGAAATGTTCTCTGAGCGTTGTCTCATTGATTCCCAGTACCGTTGCTCCTTTGTTCTGTTGCAGATCTATCAAGCCGTCCCTTTCTAGAATCTGGAATGCCTCTCTGACTGGTGTAATGGAGACCCCAAGCTCTTGGGCCGTACTTTCCAGAGTTAACACTTCTCCTTCTGTAATCTGTCTTGAGATAATCGCCTTTCTAAGTGCTGCCGCCACTCTTTCCCTTGCCGGTAACATTTTTATCGGTTTTAAACCAAGCATTTTTTATTCTCCTTATCAAAGTTTTCCTTGTGTTTATATTGTATACATTATTATCTATAATGTAAACCCTTTTTCTTTAATAAGTCTTCCGTTGATTTTTGCTCATATTCTCGCGTTCTTTCTCATTTTATGTTATAATTTTCTTAAAAACTTAAGGAGGTTTTACTATGAGCCATATTTCCTATGCCTTCAATCATTCTGACATAGAAGCAACCGCTTACGCTCTTACCGTTCTGCCTCGTCTTGGACTTGCAGAATCAGAAGCCCAGGCAGAAATTAATTATCAACTCTGTTGTTCTGCGGCGAAAAAATTGATTAATCACGCCACAGATATTACACCCGACGAATTTCGTACCATTATTGCAGCACTCCAGGCTGCCAAACTCATCATTCTTGGTGATATCGAAGTCGATGCAAAAACATGCAGCGAATGCAAGAGTTATTTCTTTACGATCAACAAATTATTATCCACCTTTGAAAAGCAATTATTACAGGAATAAGATCAACTGAACTACAGACAAAGCTGCCGATGGCAGCTTTGTCTGTAGCTTTGCTATGCAAAGAAAAACCCCGGAAACATTGCATTTCCGGGGCTGCTGTGTACTTCTTTTTTGTATATCTCGAATGATTCGTATAAATTATCTCTTTGAGAACTGTGGTGCTCTACGAGCTGCTTTGAGACCGTATTTCTTACGTTCTTTCATACGTGGATCACGTGTAAGGAATCCAGCAGCTTTAAGAGCTGGTCTGTAGTCTTTGTCTGCCTCAAGGAGTGCTCTGGAAAGACCATGACGGATTGCTCCAGCCTGTCCTGTGTATCCACCGCCGCGAACGTTAACGATCACGTCGAATTTACCCTCTGTCTCTGTTAAAGCCAGTGGCTGACGAACGATAACCTTCAGAGTCTCAAGTCCGAAGTACTCATCGATGTTTCTTTTATTGATAGTGATTTTACCTGTTCCAGGTACCAGGTAAACTCTTGCGATTGATTTCTTTCTTCTTCCTGTTCCGTAGAATTTTGCGCTAGCCAATGTTTTCTACCTCCTATTAAAATGTTAAAACTTCAGGCTTCTGAGCCTCATGTTTGTGCTCTGGTCCTGCGTATACGAAAAGTTTCTTGTTCATAGCTCTTCCAAGAGGTCCTTTCGGAAGCATTCCCTTAACTGCGAGCTCGATAACCTTCTCAGGTTTCTTTGCTAACATTTCTTTTAATGTGGTTTCTCTCATTCCACCTACATAATCGGAGTGATTGTAGTAGATTTTCTGCTCTAATTTCTTACCTGTAACTTTGATCTTGTCAGCGTTTACGATGATTACATAATCACCTGTGTCTACGTGTGGTGTAAACTGTGGTTTATTTTTTCCTCTTAAAACGCTTGCTACTCCGGATGCCAGACGGCCAAGAGTACATCCATCAGCGTCAACTACATA
>OMFR01001283.1_pt1 | contig 10347 bp, 6 predicted proteins | sample 1645691 | NCBI WGS metagenome assembly OMFR01 (sample SAMEA103958132, study PRJEB25191) | human gut metagenome | biome: human-associated habitat [ENVO:00009003]; feature: intestine environment [ENVO:2100002]; material: feces | place: Germany | collected 2013/2015
CGGGGAGGTGGAGCAGGATACCGGCACGGGCGGTTCCTGGCCCATTTCTTCCGACCGTGTGGTGTGGGGGATGGCTGCGTGGGAAGTTTACTGCCTGACGGGGGATGCCGACTGGCTGTCCCTTTCCTGCCGAGTGATGGAAAAGACATGCATGAGGGATGAACAGGTGCTTGCGGCCACGGGCGGCTTGATGAAGGGGGAATCGTCCGTGCTGGACTGGAGGGAGCAGAGCTACCCTGCGTGGATGACTTCTGCCGATATTGGGGATTCTTGCAGCCTGTCCACCATGCTCCTGCATGCGGAGGCCCGCAAGATTCTGGCGCGGATGTTCCGGGAGCTGGGGCTGGAGGAGAAGGCCCGGGAGTGGGAGGAGAAGAGCGTTTCCCTGGCCGCGGTTATTGAGCGTTTTTTCAGGATTCCGGAACATGTCCTGTACGGGCAGTACCTGTACGGACGCGGGTATCCCGTACTGTCGGAGAAGGTGGATTCCCTGGGCAATCTGCTTTGCGTCCTTCTGGGGCAGGCTGGCGGTTCCCATGCCGCCGGGATGGTTGCCTCCCTTCCTCATGGCGTTTATGGCATTCCCTGCATCCATCCCCAGATGCCTGATAGCGTGCCCGCCTACCATAACCGCGCCATGTGGCCTTTCCTGGAGGGCTATTATGCGCAGGCCGCGGCGGCGGTGGAGAATGAATCTGCCCTGGCGCTGGCGGTCGCCTGCATGGTCCGTGCCACCCTGTTGTGCGGCACGAACAAGGAAAATGTCCTTCTGGAAACGGGGCTGGATGAGGGGCTGCTGCTCAGTTCGGATAGCCAGCTCTGGAGTATTGCCGGCATGCTGGGCTGTTTTTACAAGGGATTGTTCGGCATCCGTCTGTCTCCGGATTCTCTGGAATTCCGTCCTTGCGTTCCAAAGTCTTTTGAAGGCGTTCATGAGTTGTCCGGGCTGGAATACCGCGGCATGACGGTAGATGTGTTTCTGCAGGGCTGCGGGCACCGGATAGCGCGGTGCCTGGTCAACGGGCAGGAGGCCCCTCCCGTCCTTTTGCCGGGCATGAAGGGGCGCGTTTTTGTGAAATTGGAGCTGGACGGCGGAGAAGAGGATGAAGGGGCGGTGAATTTAGCCCGCATGGGCAGCAGCCTGGAGTCTCCTGCGTGGAAGGCGGCGTGCCATGGTATTGCATGGGAGTCTGTGGAAGGAGCCGATTATTACCGTGTTTACCGGAATGGCATCCCTGTGTCTCAAACGGAGTACTGCCATTATATCCCCGCACCCGGCCGGGGGGACGTGTCTTTCCAGGTGATGGCAGTCGCTCTGGATGGGAGGGAGTCTTATCTTAATGAACCCAATGATTATCCTTCTGCGGATTCCCGCATGGAGACGCGCCCCTGCGGCTTGAGCGGGGATGAAGTCTGGTTTTCCCGCGTCACGGAATCCCCGGACGCTCTTTGTTACAATGTCAATATAGATAAGCCCGGAGTGTACCGGGTGGACGCCTTTTTCGCTAACGGCACTTATGATGTTTCAGACGGGAATACCTGCGCCCTGCGCAGTCTGTACCTGAACGGCAGGCGCGCAGGCACGCTGGCTTTCCCCCATACGTCCCGTTCCGGAAACTGGGAGTATTTTATTTATTCAACGGCAGTGGAAACGGTGATGACGCCCGGTCCCTGCCGTGTGGAAGTGGTGTATGATTCCTTTTCCGAAAATATGAATCGTCTGGTGAATGATATGGTGATAAAACACCTTCGGTTTACCCGTATATCCTGATATTAGTTCATGAATGTTATGTCGAAACGTTTTTTTGCCTTGTTGCTGGTCCTGGGGTCCGGGATATGGAGTGTTCCTGCCATGGGGATGGATGAGGAGTCAGCTTCCAGGGCATCTGTTTCTGCCTCCTCGGACAGGGAGGGAGCGGAGTTTACCCGTCTGCCCGTCAGCTGGACGGTTAATCCCAGGGATGCCGCCAATGCCCGTGCCGCCTGGAAAACGCTGAGCGCCTATCATCGGGGCAAACCGAAGTCTTCCAGAAAATTGCATGTGGTTTACGTAACGTTCAAGGACAGGCCTGCCCTTGAAGGATACCGGGAACGGTATGATCATATTCTGAAGAATATTCAGGCATATTATGCGGACCAGATGCAGGCCAACGGTTTCCCTCCGCTCACATTCCAGCTGGATTTGGATGAACGGGGCAAGCTGGTTATTCATGATGCCTATGTGGATAAACCCATGAGCGAGATGAGCGTGCAGAGCTCCGGCCCCGTCTCCCGGGAAGCCGCCAGGAAGGTGCTGGCTTCCAAGGGGATTGATATTGAGAAGGAACATGTGCTGGTCGTTTGCCAGCTTCCGGACGGCGTGGGTCCTTATTACGGCGGCGGCTTCAGCCACCAGGGCACGGGGTGGACCTGTGACCAGGAAGGGCTGGATCCCGCCAGCTTTCTGGATACGGAAATGATGCAGGGCGGCCGTTTCAAGGTGACCAGGGGAAAGAACGCCACCATTTACATAGGCGGTACGGCCCATGAATTGGGGCATTCCTTCGGCCTTCCCCACACGGGCGACGGATGGAATTACCCCGACGCCGGAGCTTCCCTGATGGGCCATGGCAATTCCACCTACGGCGACGAGCTGCGCCATGAAGGGAAGGGTGCCTATTTGGCGCCGACGGATGCTTTGAAACTGGCCAGTGTTCCCCTGTTCAACGGGGTGGAGACGGAACTTCCCGCAGACGCCTCCTTCGGGCGTATGCTCGGCAAGTATGTCCCGGGGTCTTTTGAACGGCTGGAGGCCATTCCCGTTAAAGACGGATTGCGGCTGAAAGGGAGGGTTCATCTGACGCGCCCCGCGTATGGCATTGTTGCCCATTTGGATCCGCCCGGAGGTTCGGATTATGATTCCAATGCCGTGGGCGCTTCTCTGGATGAAAAGGGAGAGTTTGATCTCACCATCTGCAGGCCGGGATATAAGGGTGGTTTTATAGAAATGCGGGTGGCCGTATTGAATTGCGACAGCACGCGCAGCATGATTACTCTGCCCGTGTGGATGGATGCCCGGGGAGCCAAGGCCCCTTCTCTGGCCCAGATCGTTTATTTCGGGGATGTTCAGAATCTGTGGATACGGGGCCGCACGGAAGAAGCCCGGAAGGCGCTGGCGGAAGTGGAACGCAGGCATGGTTCCCGTTCTGAAGTGAAAGAATGGCTCCCTGTCTGGAAGCGCGCTCTGGGGCGCCAGGAGCCCGCGCTGGAAGTTGTTCCGGCGCAGATTCCTGCGGCAACCGCCAGTATCAGCCTGAATGACTGCAAGCCTTCCGTAGCCCAGGTGGGGTGGGCCGTTCCGTTGTGGGATGTCCTGTTCCCGTCGGATTTGGGGCCCGTGCCTTTCTTCCGGACAATCGGAAGGCCGGAACGTTTCATTCTGGCTCATGCCCCGGCTGTTTTTGCCTATGACCTGGATGGGCGCTGGAAAGAGTTCCGCGCTGATGTGGGGCTGCCCTTCGGCTCCCGCGGCAGCGTCAAATTCAGCGTGTATTTGGACGGCAGGAAGCTTATGGAATCCCCTGTGCTCAAGGATGGGGACTCCATTCCCGTGAAGACGGCGGTAGAGGGCGGCAGGAAGCTGGAAATCCGCGTGGATGACGCCGGAGACGGCAATGCCGCCGATTGGGGCATTATAGCCAACGGCATGCTGACCCGGTAAATTTTCTGCCCCCACTGGCGGAGAAATGTGACATTAGGCTTGTCTTTTGCCCTTTCTCATAGTGTTCTGTGGGCTAGCCATGATTGGGACGATTGCAAAGCTATGGGGTGCGGCGGCGCTGGTTGCCGGGGCTTCCCTGTTTGCAGAAACGGCTGCGGAGCAGCCGCCCGTCCCTTCCTCTGAAACCGGGCAGGAAAATGCCGGAGGGAAAATGGCGGGCAATCTGCTTTCCGGCACTCTCATGCCGCAGATTCCCTCCAATATTTCCATTACCAATGACGGCGCCATCAGGGTGGAGGAATCCAGGAAGGTTATTTTTGAAGGACCGCATGTCCACATGGTGACGGATACCGGGGTGGAGGTATTTGCGGATTATGCCCAGGCGGATATGGACCAGGGCAAGGTGTTTCTGAAAGGGAACCTGGCCATTTACCAGAGTGACGGCAGGACAAGAACCAACAGCCTGGTACGCGCCGACAGCGCGGAGTTTGACTGGGAGAACGAAGTGCTTCTTACGGATGCCATCCGTGCGAAGATGGAGGGATTGATTCTGCGCAGCGGAAAGTTTGAATCCCGGAAGGATGCCGCCGGCAACACTTACCTGGAAGCCCGCAATGCCTCCGTCACGGCGGAAGACATCAGCGAACCTCTCACCTGGATTTCCGCCGACAGGATACGAGTGTATCCGGAAGACAGGTTTTCTTTCAAGAACCTGACCCTTTATTACGGTGGCGTTCCCTTCTTTTATTTCCCCTACCTCAGCCATTCCCTTAATCCGGAAGTTGGCTATCTTCCCATCCCCGGCATGCGCTCCATCTGGGGGCCTTACCTCCTGAATGAATACGGGTTCCTGATGGGGAAAAAATGGTCGGACAACGGCATGCCTTCCGCGGATTACCTGGGAACCCTGCATGCAGATTACCGCACCCGGCGCGGTTTCGCCTACGGATTGGACATCCGCGACGTGCTGTTGGAAAAGGATTGTCCGGACATGACGGGGCTGTCCTTTTACAAAACCCATGATAAGGGGGTGAAAATCAACGCCGGTGATGATGAGTACCGTGAGCATCTGGACCCGGACCGGTGGAGGTTCGCGCTCCAGCAGATGTGGAGCCACAGGGTGAATCTCCGCACGGACTGGCGGTTGAAGGCCAACATCAACATGTTGAGCGACGAGTACATGCTCCGCGATTTTTATCCGGAAATTTATCAGCGCAATTCTTCTCCGGACAACACGGTGCTTCTTTCCCGTACGGACGATACGAATGATTTTTCACTGTTGCAGCGTTTTGTCCCCAATAATTTCTACATAGCGGACCAGCGGACGGAGTTCAGTTATGAGCGTATCAAGTCCCCCGTATTCCGTTCCCCCGTCATGTATGAAAGCCGCACCAGCTTCGCTTTCCTCAAGCAGTACGTTCCTCCGTTCATGCGGACGGAAATCCGGAACATGCTGGACGGGATGGACCCCGGAACTTCTTCCTATGATTACTGGGCCCGAATGCTGATGACGGACAGCTACAGCAGGTTCCACTCCTTCCATGAGGTTTCCGTTTCCAAGAAAATCATGGGATTCCTGAACCTGACCCCCAAAGTGGGCGGAGGTTATACGGGATATTACGGCGTGGAGGACTACAAACCGCTCAACCAGGGAATTTTTTACGCCGGAACGGATGCCGATTTCAAATTCTCCCGCCGTTATTCTTCCGTATATAGTGATTCCTTTGGGCTGAACGGCATGAACCATATTGTTCAGCCCCATTTTACGCTGGCGTATGTCAAAACCAACCGCCTGAGCGAGCTTTATCCCCAGATTGACGGCGATACCCCCACGACCAATCCCCCATCCTTGAGCATAGGCAGGTACACGGAGATTGATTCCCTGTCCACGGGGCTTGTCTTCCGGTATGGATTGCGCAACATGCTGATGACCAGCCGGGACGCTAATTCCCACCGCTGGTTTTCCTGGGATGTGTTCATGGATGCCTATCTGCATGATCCCGTCAACCAGCGGGATTTTTCCAACCTTTTTTCATTCATGCGCTGGAATCCCGTTCCCTGGATGGAATACCGGTCAGAAATGCAGGCTCCCGTTTTGGGTAAGGACAAGATTTCCGGCTGCCGTGAATACAACAACTCCCTGCGTTTCATGCCATGGCGTTCCACGGAGCTTGTCGTGGGACACCGTTATTTGAACCAGCATTCCCTTCTGGAGGACAGCAGCCAGCTGGATCTGCGTATTTTGCAGCGCTTTTCGGAAGCCTGGGCTTTCAGCGGCAAATGGCGTTTTTCCCTGTTGGACGGCAAGCTGGACATTCAGGAATACAATGTGTACCACAATATGGGATCCTGGTATTTGGGCGTGGGCGCTTTCGTTCGCAAGAACGGGAACAAAAACGAATTCGGGCTGGGCATCAGCTTTACCATCCAGCAGACCGGAGATTATATGCCGGTCAAATTCCTTTGATGTCCGGAAAGGACACGGTTTTTTGCGAGGTTTTTCCCGGAAGCTTTTTCCTTTTTCAGAGGATTCGCGTTTTGAGAATGGGTTCTGCCCGGTGCGGGGTGTTGTTCCGGAAAGGGAAAGATATGTAGCTGGTCGGCAAGAGGCGGAAAGCCTACGGTTGGAAGGATGGAGAGCGGCCTGTTTCCGGCGTGCCGGACAGGAAGAAAGGAAGAAGAGGCAAGAAGCCGCTGCCGCGCTTGTGCCGGAACCTTGGCTTGCATTCCGGCAGGGAAACGGGAAAAATGCCAAGGCATGGAGCAAGCTGCGGCGGAAAACCGTCCGGCTTCCTGCACTAATAATCATAAATGAATATGAACGCTCAGGAATTGATCGAGACGCTGGAATGGCGTTACGCCACCAAGGTATTCAATCCGGACCGCCGCATTCCGGCGGAGGACTGGGAAGCCCTTCTGGAATCCCTGCATTTGAGCCCTTCCTCCCTGGGGCTTCAGATGTGGAAGTTCCTTGATGTCCGGGATCCCGCCGTGCGTTCCCGGCTTAGGGAAGTTTCATGGGGGCAGCCCCAGGTTACGGACGCTTCCCATCTGGTGGTTTTCTGTGCCCGCAGGGATTTCAAGCCGGAAGACGTGCAGCGCTATCTGGAACGTATTGTGGAAGTGCGCGGTGTTGCCATGGACTCCCTGGACCAGTACCGCGCCCGCATTTTTGAACTGGTGGATTCCAAGTCTCCGGAAGTGCTGAAAGCCTGGCTGGAACGGCAGGTGTACATCGCCCTCGGGTTCATGATGAGCTGCGCCGCGGATCTCCGCGTGGACACCTGCGCGCTGGAAGGGATGGATCCGGCCGCCTATGACCGCATTCTTCATCTGGAAAATTCCCCTTATTACACGCTTTGCGCCCTGGCTCTGGGTTACCGGAATGAAGAGGCGGATAAGTACGCCCGTCTGGCGAAAGTACGTTTTGACCGGGATGAGGTCATTCCGGTCATCTGACGGAGTTTTTTACTAATCCCCGGTTTCAAGCAGTAGCCGCATGTCTTCCGGCAGGGGGGCTTCCGCGGTGAAGGTTTCTTCATCAAACGGAAATTCCAGCCGGCAGGCATGCAGCGCGTGGCGCGGCATCACCGCGAAGCAGTTTTCGATGAACTGCCGGTATTTGGCGAAGGTCGTGCCCTTGAGGATGCGGTCGCCGCCGTAGCGTTCGTCGTTGAACAGCGGGTGCCCGATCCACGCCATGTGGACGCGGATCTGGTGGGTGCGCCCCGTTTCGAGACGGCACTCCACGAGGGTTACGTAACCATAGCGTTTCAGCACCTTCCAGTGCGTCACGGCGTGCTTGCCGTCGGACCCGTCGGCGAAGACGAACATCTTCTGCCGATCCTTGGGACTGCGGCCGATGTTGCCCGTGATGGTCCCTTCGTCCTCGTCGAAATTGCCCCACACCAGAGCCACGTAGCGGCGCTGGATCGTGTGGTCGAAGAACTGTTTGGCCAGCCGCGCGTGGGTCTGCTCGTCCTTGGCGATCACCAGCAGTCCCGTATTGACCGAGTAATAAACCCAGCCCTCGCGCAGGGGCGATCGGGGTGTGATCTTGCGTCCGTAACCCCAAACGAGCAGCCAGATGAGGGCTGCGCCGACGAGGAGCAGGTACCAGTTTTCGGCGGCGAATTTCAGCACGAGCTGCACCGAATTGGAGTTGTCGGCGAAGAAGATTTCGTCGGCGGTGAAACGCTTCTGCGTGTAGCGGAAATAGACGCAATCGGCCAGGTTTACGGCCACGATCAGCAGCGAATTGATCACCGCATAGTACCAGAAGAGAATACGCCGATACCAGCTCCGCTTCCGGAAATGGAACGGCAGCAGCGAGAGAACGATGAAAAGCAGATTGGCGTAGAGAACCGATACGGTGTCGAACTTCAGACCCCCCCCCGCCAATGTCAGGACCTCCTGCCAACCCAGGGGGCCGATCAGGGCGTAGTTGTAGCAGTAAAAGACGATTCGGCAGAGCAGCAGGACGATGTAGAGCAGGACGATGCGCCGCAGGAGCATGCCCGGATTACTATGTAGCCAGCGTTCCACCTTAGCAGGCTTTTAACGACATGTCGAGCGATTTGATCTGGTGCGTCAGGGCGCCGACCGATATGAAGTCCACGCCTGTTTCGGCGTATTCGCGCAGCGTATCGAGCGTGATGCCGCCGCTCGACTCCGTTTCGCAGCGTCCGGCGACCTTCGCGACGGCCTGCCGCGTCAGCTCCGGGGTGAAATTGTCGAACATGATGCGGTCCACGCCTCCTGCGGCGAACACTTCGTCGATGTCTTCGAGCGAACGCACTTCGCATTCGATCGGAATGTTCTTGCCTTTTGCCTTGAGATAGGCTTTGGCTCCTTCGATGGCCGGGCGGATGCCGCCTGCAAAGTCTATGTGGTTGTCCTTCAGCAGAATCATGTCGAACAGTCCCATGCGGTGATTCTCACCGCCGCCGATCTTGACGGCCATCTTGTCCAATACGCGCATGCCCGGGGTGGTTTTGCGCGTGTCGAGAACTTTGGTATGCAGGTCTTTGATCTTGTTGGCATAGACGGCTGTCTGGGTCGCCACGCCGCTCATGCGCTGCATGATGTTCAGCAGGATGCGTTCGGCTTGCAGCAGGGACTGGAGCCGTCCCGAAACGTAGAAGGCCACGTCGCCCGGCTTCACGCGGTCGCCGTCGCGGAGGATCTGTTCGAATTGCATGTCGGGGTCCAGGCGTCGAAGCACCAGTTGTGCGATTTCGATGCCCGCGAGAATACCCTCCTGTTTGCAGAGCAAGCGCATGCGGCCTTTTTCCGTCGCGGGGATGCAGCAGAGCGAAGTGTGGTCGCCGTCGCCGATGTCTTCGCGGATGGCCAGTTCGATGAGCGCATCGACGAAAGGTTTGTATTCGGGTTTCATATTTTTTCGGTTTTTATGGGTGAAACGAATCGTTTCGTTCGGCAGGGCCGGACGAATGTCTGAAGAGAGAACGGTAACCGTGCGTTTGGCCCGCAAAGATTACCGCTCCGCTCCGGCACCCACAAAAATACGAAAATATTTTATTTTTCGATAATCAGGCGTCCCTGATAGTTTACATCGAAAGCTCCCGCACAGGTGAAGGTAATCGTTAAGTACTTGCTGTCAGCTTTTCCCGTGAGATTGGTGATTACGTATTTGGCGAAGGGCGTGCCCTTGATTTCCGGTGTGACCGAGGCGGCGCTCAAGTCAATGGTTTTTTCCTCGCCTGTGTAGGAAATACCCGGTACTTCCATTTCGAGGGCGGGCATTTCGGCGGCGAAGCGGGTTTCGTGCATCAGGATTCGCACCTTGCCTTCGCCGTCGGCAACCAGTTCGAAGAGAGCTTTCCCGTCGGTGAACGTGGCGCCCGAGGCGACCGTCGTGACGGTCGAGGTGCCGAAGAAAAGCATGTTGGCCGTGACGGTTCCGTCGTTGATCGAGGTGTTTTCCGTGGCATACGTATACCCGTCGGGGAGTTCCGGGGTAGGATCGGGATCGCCGGTGCAGCCATCCGAGCAACTGCTCAAAGCAGCCGAGGCGAGCAGGGAGAAGGGGAGGAGAAACGTGAAGAATTTTTTCATAGTATGGAATTTTATAGGGTGATGCTCAATGAAACGCCGAAAGTGCGTGGCCGGCCCCGCTGCAGGAACGAGTTGCCGATCGACATGAAATAGAATGTATCGTAGCGGGTGTCGGTCAGGTTGCGTCCCCAGACATCGACGGCCCAGTGGCGGTGTTCGAAGCGAATCGAGGCTTCCAGCAGGGCGTAGAAGGGTTGCGAGAAGGTGTTCGCTTCGTTCCAGTAGATTCGGCCCGCACCGTTGGCAGCCACTCGGAAGATGACGTATTCGAGCCAGTTCCAGCCCGTGCGGAGCGTATAGGACGCTCCGGCGTAGAGCGTGTGCTGCGGGGCGTAGGGGATGAAGTTGCCAGCGTAGTCGGCTTTGCCCGTATCGAATTTGACGAACGTGGCGCGGGTGTAGCCGTAGGCGACTTGCAGGTCGAGGTTTCGCCAGAGGGTAGCCAGCAGCGACGCTTCGCCGAGGGTGTAACCGAGGCTGACGAGCAGCAGCGCCACGAACGGCACGGCGGCGAGGGCCGAAAACAGCGGGAAGAGTCGTTTCATGTGCGGACGGTCGGTTTGCGAACG
>OMFR01001285.1_pt1 | contig 10328 bp, 8 predicted proteins | sample 1645691 | NCBI WGS metagenome assembly OMFR01 (sample SAMEA103958132, study PRJEB25191) | human gut metagenome | biome: human-associated habitat [ENVO:00009003]; feature: intestine environment [ENVO:2100002]; material: feces | place: Germany | collected 2013/2015
TAATTTAATATAATTGATCTTGTGGCAAATGAAAATACGCCCGTATTTTGAGACTCTTGCAGATTTCAGCACCCATTTTAAGGGCTATATAAGACTTTGATTTCAAAAGAGGGTAAAGAGCAGGGCCTCTTCATTTTGGCGATGTAGACCAAATTTCAAGATATTAATATTTATTATTGATAAAAAATGACAAATAGTATCTAGATATTTGTTTAATACTTTAAAATTTTCTCAAATTGTGGTATTATATAGTAAATTATTACTAATATTGATTTGGAGTATAATATGAAAGATATATTAATAACGAATAATACAAATATAAAATTTATTGATAAAATTAAAGAATCATTAGCGAAATGTATTAATTGCTATTTTTCTGTTAGTTTTATAAAAAAAGCTGGACTAGTTCTATTCGAGAAAGAATTAGAGACAGCATTAAAAAGAGGTGTAGCTGTAAAGATTATTACATCAACTTATCAAAATTTTACTGACATTGCCTCATTAGAATTATTTAGTAAATTTCAAAAGTTATATTCTAATTTTGAATGTCACTTAGATTTAAATTGTTTTGGTGATAATGGATTTCATTCGAAAGGATATATTTTTGAATGTGATAATGAAGTAGAGTTTATCGTAGGAAGTACTAATATTACTAGATATGCAATATTAAAAAATATTGAATGGAATGTTTCGTTATTTAGAAAAAATGAAGATAAATTAGTTTCTAATATAATGAAAGAGTTTAATATATTGTGGGATGCTACATATGAATTAAATGAAGAATTAATTGATAAATATAAAATAATGTTAAGTTATGCCATTGAGAAATGGGATATGGACTATTTTAATCCAAGTATAATACCTGTTAAACCTAACTCAATGCAACGAGGCGCATTAAAAGAATTAAGAAGATATAGAGATTTAGGTGTAGATAAAGCATTAGTTGTTGCTGCAACAGGTTCAGGTAAAACATATTTAGCTGCATTTGATGCAAGAAACTTTTCACCTAATAGACTTTTATATATTGTTCATAGGGATACTATTTTAAATGATGCACTTAAGACATTCAAGAAAGTATTTGGATATGAGCATACATATGGATTTTATACAGGAAGAAAGCAAGATTTGGATGTAGACTTTATATTTACAAGTTCATCAATGATAGCAAGACATTTAGATGAATTTAATAAAGATACATTTGATTATATTATTTATGATGAAGTACATCATATAATGGCAGAAAATGGGCAAAAGATATTTACATACTTTGAACCAACGTTCTTATTAGGATTAACAGCTACACCTGAGAGAATGGACGATAAGAATGTTTTAGAATTATTTGAAAATAATGTACCATTTGAATTAAGATTAAGAGATGCGATTATTAATGATTTAGTTGTACCTTTTCACTATTATGCAATTAGAGATGAATTTGCTGATTATAGTAGTAATGATAAAGCAGTTATTGCTAGAGAAATATCAAAAAATATAAACGTTGAATTTATAAGAAATCAAATAGAATTAAGAAGAGAACCAAATAAAAAGTTAAAATGTTTAGCGTTTTGTTCTAGTATTGAACATTGTAAAATGATGGCTCAAGGATTTAATGAAATTGGATATAATGCTATTGCTTTAACTGGTAGTAATAATTTTGGAGAAAGAATAGTCGCATTTAAAGAATTACAAGATGATTCAAAACAACTAGAAATAATATGTACTGTAGATATATTAAATGAAGGTGTCGATATTCCATCAGTTAATATGGTATTATTTTTAAGACCTACTGAATCACAAACAATATTCTTACAACAATTAGGACGTGGATTAAGAAAATACCCAGATAAGGAATATGTGACAGTACTTGATTTTATTGGTAATAACTATGAAAGATCAATCCAAATAGCATTAGCACTTGGAACGCTTGGTAAAACTACATATACTGAAAAAGCATATTTAAGTGAAATGGTTAGAACTAACTTTAATTCATTAAATATACCTGGTGTTGAAATATTCTTTGATGAACTTGCAAAAGTGGATATTATTAACTATATAAATAAACAAAACTTTAATAAGACTGATTATTTAAAGAAAGACTATCAAAACTTTAAGAAATATATGCAAGTAGAATCTTATCCACTACATGTAGATTATATTAATTCAGATATTGCGCCTGATTTAATTAGATTTATGAAATCAAAGATAAATGGTAAGAAAAATAAATCATACTACTCATTTCTTAAAAAGATTAATGAAGATAATATACCTATATTTACAAATGAAAAAAATGAACTTGTTGATAAGATTTCCGAATTACTACCAATAGTAAGATGTGATGAAATTTTAATATTAAAATCGTTACTAGAGTCGGGTAGTATAGATAATAACAAAATACTTGGATATAATTCAAAGATCACTGTTAATACTATTAATCATGCAATAGCAATGCTTCAAAAAGAGAAAATATTAACTAGTGATAACAAAATAAATATTGATAACGTATCAGAGAATATGAAGTTTTATTTAGAAGATTTATATGAGTACGCTTTAATAAAATATGAAATTGATTTTGGAGATTTTGATGGAATATTCAAAGTCATGGGCAATTACTATAAAGAACAAATAATGAGAGCATTATTAGAAAATGCCTTAATGTTCATGAAAGGTACTAAGTTTGATAGTGATGGTACAACTTATGTATTTGTAGGGCTAAAGAAAGATTCATCAAAAGAAGAAAGACTTAATTATAAAGATAAATTCTTATCTAGTAAGGTATTCCAATGGGAAAGTGAAAATAACACAACATTAGAAAATAGCATAGGTAAGAAACTACTTAATACAAAAGTAGTTCACTTGTTTGTTAGAAAAATGGATGAACAAGATGGTATAACTTTACCATTCACTTATTTTGGAACTGGTACATTTACAAATGTAAGAATAACTAAAAATAATCAATTTGATACATTAACATTTGACATTATTTTAGACAATGAAGTAAGTGAAGAATATTATTTAGATTTTGAAATACCAAAAGGAAATGATTATGAATAGTAAAAAACATTTTGAAGTAGTTGCAGCCGTAATAAAGAAAGATGATAAAATATTTTGTTGCCAAAGAGGCCCAAAAGGTGAATGCGCTTTTAAATGGGAATTTCCAGGTGGAAAAATTGAACCAGGAGAAACTAAAGAAGAAGCATTACTAAGAGAAATAAAAGAAGAATTAAACTGTAGTATAAATATTGAAAAATTTATTACGACTATTAATCATGAATATAATACATTCTCATTAACAATGCATGTATATTTATGTAGTCTAAAAGATAATGAACCAGTTCTTTTAGAACATAAATCATCAATATGGTGTGAGAAAGACAAATTAAAAGAGTTGGATTTTGCGAAAGCAGATAAGCTGTTTTTGCATTTAATTTAAATAGTGATATAAAAGAATTGATGTTTATATAGTTGCATCGATTCTTTTTTATATAATTCGATAAAATAATACAAGATATTAGTCTAATACTTTAAAATTTTCTCAAAATATGATACAATATATAGGTTTAAAATTGGAGGAATATTTCAATGATTGTATATTCAAACACTAAAGGTGGATTTGTAGATGATGTCAGAAATGGTATCATCGCAAAGAAAATTATTGAAGAATTTAATAAACATAATGTTAAACATCATAATGATGCAGAATATCGTGCGTGGTCCAATTCTTTAGTACATATGCGTAATGCTCTTGATGATATTGAAATATCGGATGAATGCAGTGTGGCAATTAAATATCAAATTCCTCTTACTGCAAAAAGAGTAGATTTTCTAATTGGTGGAATTGATGAGAACAATAATAATAACATAGTTGTTATAGAACTAAAACAATGGGAAAATAGCAGTATTACATCACGCCCTGATATAGTTACCGCATTTACTGGTGGAGCTAATCGAGCTGTATGTCATCCATCTTATCAAGCATATTCATACGCTAAAATAATTGAAAACTTTAACGAAGATATTTATATAAATAATATCAGTTTAATTCCTTGTGCTTTTTTACATAATTATAAAGAAGAAAATAGAAGTAATATTGATAATGACTTTTATGCTGAAGCAATTTCATATGCTCCAATATTTTTGGCAGAAGATGTATCAAAGTTAAGAAATTTCATTAAAAAATATATTAAGAAAAAAGATGGTTCAATTATTATAATTAATATTGATGAATTAAATTTATTAAAAGAGTATGGGATTATTTTATCAAAACTATTAAATTATAAATGGGCACAATTACTTGAAAAATTTAATTTTTGTCCTAAGATTGCTAATAAGGTAAATGGTATTTCAGAAGCAAAACTTTCTAGAAATAGTTTAAGTAAATATAAAGAAGAACTACTTAAAGAATTTAAAAATGGCAAGATTATTGATTTTTATAGCGGTGAAGAACTAGAACCTGATAATATATCAATAGATTATGTTATACCTTGGAGTTTTATGTATTCTGATTATATATGGAATTTAGTAGTTACTTCAAAATCAAATAATTCTTCAAAGTCTAATAGTATACCTAGTATTGAGGTAATAAATAAACTAAAGATAAGAAATGAAAAGTTATTAAGTATATTAGATGGTAAGTATAAAGATGATTTAAAGTTGTCTATTGATAATGATTATCTAGAAAAATTTTATTATGAGTGTAGGTTATAATATGAGTAATTATTATGATATAAACGCAAAAGAGTATATTCAAAATACCATTAATTGTGATATGAGTTTACACTATCTAAAATTTTTAAGGTTTTTGCCTAAGACTGGAAAGATATTAGATGTTGGCTTTGGTAGTGGAAGAGACATGATATACTTTAAATCTCTCGGATATGAAGTTGAAGGAATAGATACATCAATAGAGTTTGTCAATAATATGAAAGAGCAAGGATTTAATGTTAGATTAGAATCTGCTTGTGAATTAAATTATAACAATGAATATGATGGTATCTGGGCATGTACATCGCTACTTCATGTTAAAAGAGATGAGTTAGAAGAAGTAATTATAAAATGTATTAAAGCTTTAAAGGGAAATGGTGTACTTTATTGTTCATTTAAATATGGAGATAAAGAAGTAGAAAAAGATAATAGATATTTTAATTATATAAATGAAGAGATTATAAAAAGTATTATTGTTAAAAATAAGTTGTATCTTGTTGAATCTTATATAACTAATGATGTAAGAGTAGATAGAAATAATGAAATATGGATTAATGTTATTATCCAGAATAGAGTGGGAGTTTAGAAACTCCTTTTTCTTTTTATCAAATATTTTAATTTTCATTTAGTAATATACATAATACTTTCTATTTTTATCAAAAAATGGTATAATATGTAAAAAAGGAGTAGTTAATATGGGTTTATTTGGTTATAAAAATAATAATAAAGAATTTATTGCTATAGAATCATTTTGTAAACAAATAGATTCGTTATTTAGTCTTGATAAATTTATCTCTAGAAAAGATTACATTTCTTTTTATAATGAAACTATTGATATTTATAAAGAATTAGTTTTAATGGAAGAAAAATCAATATTAAAAGAATGGTGTAAAAAGAATGATATTGATTATAAACTGTTAAAAAAATATTTTGATAAATTTGTGGGTACTGAAGCATTAGTAAAAGAGCATAATACTAAATTTATCGAAAAACATTTAAAAATTGATAAGACATATTTAGATGAGATATTATTAAAAGATGATCCAAATATTATATTAGATGAAGAACAAAGAAAAGTTGTATTATCAGATGAAGACTATACACTAGTTATTGCTGGAGCAGGTGCTGGTAAAACAACAACAATTGAGGCTAAAGTTAAATATTTAGTAGAAAAACAAAATATTGATGCTGATAAAATATTAATTGTATCTTTCACTAGAAAAGCAACCGAAGAACTAAAAGAAAGATTCAAACGACTAGAATTAGATGTTAATATAGCAACATTTCACTCTATAGGTAATACCATCATTAAAAAAAATGAACCAGTCAGACATAGAATTATTTCTACTGGATATATGTATGATAAAATAAGAGAGTATTTAACAACTAAACTTGATGATGAATATTTCATTAAAAAGATTTTGTTATTCTTTGCATCATATTTAAATATGCCATTTGATGAATCAAATACAACTCTATTATTTAAATCATTAAAAGATGATAATATTACAACATTAAAATCTGATTTAGAAACATTAATTAATGATTATCAAAAAGAACAAACTAAAAATAGAATCACTATTAATAATGAGAGAGTTAGATCGATTGATGAATGTAGAATTGCTAACTTTTTATATATTAATGGTGTAGATTATATTTATGAACCAGTATATAGATATGGTTTCAAAGATACGATTAAACCATATTGTCCAGACTTTGCAATTAAGCAAGATGGTAAGGTAATCTATTTAGAACATTTTGGATTATCACAAGATGGCAAAAATAACAGGTTTACTGAAAAAGAATTAGAAGAATATAAACGTCATGTTAATGATAAAATCAAACTTCATAGAGAACATGGAACAAAATTAATTTATACATTCTCTAAATATAATGATGGAAGAGATTTAATTGAGCATTTAAAAGAAGAACTTCAAAAAGAAAATATTAAACTTGATACTAAATCAAATATTGATATTTATAGAAGAATAGTCAAAACTGCTGAAGACAAATATTTTAGTAAGTTTATTACTTTAGTTTGTAATTTTATTTCTAAATTTAAAGTTAATAATTTTACAATGGCTAAGTTTGATGAATGGAAAATAAACGTTAAGGATGAAAGAACTAAATTATTTATAGATATTTGCTATCAATGTTATTTAGCATATACAAAGGCATTAAAAGACTATAATGCAATTGACTTTGAAGATATGATAAACAATGCTGCTAACATTTTGGATAAGCGTATCAAAGAAAATGATTTATTACCATATGAATATATACTAGTTGATGAGTATCAAGATATTTCACTTCAACGATTTGATTTATGTGAAAAGTTAAGTAAAGCTAGTAATGCTAAAATAATAGCTGTTGGTGATGACTGGCAATCGATATTTAGGTTTAGTGGTGCAAAAATTGATTTATTCACTAAATTTGAAGAAAAGATGGGTTATGCCAATATTTTAAAGATTACTAAAACTTATCGTAATTCACAAGAACTAATTGATATTGCTGGTGGATTCGTCATGGCAAATAATGAACAAATAAAAAAATCTTTAAAGTCAAATAAGACAATTAAAGATCCAGTAATACTAATGAGTTATAATGATTCATATGAGAAAGACGAAAATGATAAAGGCCCATTCTATAGATTAGGAGAAGCTATTGAAAATTCACTTGACCATATTGTTTCAGTAAATGGAGAAGAAAAGAATATTCTTCTAATTGGAAGATTTGGCTTTGATGGTAAAAATTTAACAAAGTTAGAAGATTTCTTCTATATGAATGGGAATAAGATTAAGTCAAAAAAATATCCTAAATTAAATATTGATTTCTTAACAGCTCATAGTTCAAAGGGATTAGGATATGATAATGTAATTGTTATTAATGGTAAAGATGATATTATGGGATTTCCATCAAAAATAGAAGATGACCCTGTAATGAAGTTAGTTATTAAAGATGATGAAGATATTGATTATGCAGAAGAAAGAAGATTATTCTATGTTGCTTTGACTAGAACTAAAAATAGGGTTTATTTAATAACTCCACAATACAGACCATCAAAATTTATATTAGAAATTAAAGATCAATTTACAAATGTTATATTAAAAGGTGTTGAACTTAATCCTACCGAAGAAAATGATTTTAGAAGAAAATGTCCAAATTGTGGGTATCCACTACAAAGAAGAAAAAGTAATTTCAAATTTATGACTGGAGCAAAAACACTATGGATATGTTCAAATGATCCTGAAATATGTGGGTTTATGACTAATGACTTAAAAGGTGGTTATTTATCAATATCTAAATGTCCTGATTGTGAAGATGGTTATTTAATTGTAAAACCTATTAGAAATAAAGAAGGACAAGACACAGGTAATAGAATGCTTGGCTGCACGAATTACAAAAAAGATGGGACTGGATGCAAAGGTTATTTGATGCCATATAATTATACTCAAGATAAGAGTAAACTTGCAGTAGCATTTTATGATGGAAATATGACATTGGATAAAATGATATTTATGGGTTATCCAATTAGAGAATTAGTTACTTTGATAATTGAATCTATAAAACTAGTAGAAAGTAAATATCTTAAATTCAAGTTTAACTTTAGTTCTTTAAAAGATTTCTTAAGTGGCAAGGAAAGTAAGACAATAGTTTCATTTAAACTTAATGAAGTAAGAAATTTTGGCATGATTAAGCAAGAATATCACAAGAGAATAGAACCATTGTTAAATGAATTAGTTAAAGAAGAAATATTAAAAATAGATAAAGATAATTATAATGCCATTTCATTTATTAATAATAATATTGATGATGAAATGTTAAAAATTATTTTTTCTAATTTAGTAAAATAAGCATGGAGGATAATAATCTATGAATAAAGATGATTTAAAAGAAAAAGCGTTTGATATAACTCTTGGACTTGCTAAAAGAAAATATGAGGAAGAATTAAGAAGAAACGATATTATAAATACTAAAGCTGGTTTTTTATTAACTGCAATATCTATTTTAATAGGAACAATTGTTACTTTATTGTGTTGTTCTGCAGAAAATGCTTATAAAGATTATAAATTGGTAAATTGTTTTGCTATTATGGTTTTAGTTTTATTAGTATTTGGTTTTATAATGACAGTATTATCTCAAATCTTTTATAAGAGAAATCACAATAATATCTTCTTTATATTTTGACATTTTAGTTTTAAATGGATTTCTTTGCACATCTTCAGAAAAATCACAAAACTTTAAGTAAGTATAAATAGTTTGTCTTGAAACATTCATTATTCTTTTTATTTCAGTTACATTGTAATTTTGTTCATAATACATTGTCCTTATTTTATTAATTTCTTTTTTAGTAAGCATATCAATTACCTTTACATTTCCTTTCATCTATGTTATACTTATTATACCAAATAACCAATTAACAACTAAATAAGATGATTAGAAAGTGTCCAATTTTTTCACTACTTTTGGACACTTTTGCGTTTTTTGCCCAAAAAGTGTCTAAAAATGATTTTAAGTAAATAATAAGTAAAATAGCTGATAAGTTGCCTAAAATAGGCTTCCTATCGGCTTTTTTTGTTGTTTTGTATAGGAAAATAGTGAAAATGTAGCAGTATTGGATGATGGTAGAGCTGGAATTGGGCATGCGGGCAGTCTAGAATTTGGACACTTTCCCTCGTGAGCGGGGCGGCAGTCTCGTTCGCATAATAATCAAAAAATCACCATTTTAAAACGTCTTAATAAAATTAACTCATATACAGATGTTTCTTGAAAACTTGAAAAATAGAGGAAAAAATGAGAAGATGGTTAAACGATATTTGCGAACATTAACACTTGTAAAATAAAAAGCTATGTAGTATAATATAAACAATAGATTGATTTTTAAAAAAACTGACTATTTCATTGTTATATTAATGTATAAAAAGTCACCTTTTAGGCATTTAAATTGTTTTATATGTGAAGGAAAATTATTACATTGTTATTAGTAGTATTGTTTGGTGCTAGTTTGGTTGGGGGTAATAATACAATAGGTGAAACGAATAATCAGAAGTGGTACATGAATAAAGTATTTTAGTAAATGAAGAAGGTTTTATAGAAGGATATTATATTGTAAAAAATAAAGTATATATTGGTTTACTTATTTTAAGAGCCTTATTCTATAAAGAAGGAAGACTAGTTAGAGCCTACTATATAAATATCAATGAAGAAACTTATGATTTTTATAAATACGACTTTAATATAACAACAAAGTCATGTGTGAGTTAATATATAGTAGTAGTGATTCATATAATAATAGTGAAAACGTATACCATTTCTAAGACAATATTATTGTTATACATATCATTAAACCTCTCTTAGAAAAGGAGAGCTTTTTGTACTAAAAACATATAATAGGGGGTGTTATATATGCTTAAAATTTATTTAGTAAATAAGGTGATTATCTTGGAAAGAATTCTTAATAAAAATAATAATCTTGAAAGGGGCGATATAAAATGAAGAGATTATTTATATTTTTTATGAGTTTAATGTTTGTAATGTGCTTAGCAGGGTGTGATAATGTAAACAAAGATGATTTTGAGAGCTTTATTAATGTGAATAAAACAAATGTTAAAGTTGGAGAGACTATTAAA
>OMFR01001286.1_pt1 | contig 10320 bp, 6 predicted proteins | sample 1645691 | NCBI WGS metagenome assembly OMFR01 (sample SAMEA103958132, study PRJEB25191) | human gut metagenome | biome: human-associated habitat [ENVO:00009003]; feature: intestine environment [ENVO:2100002]; material: feces | place: Germany | collected 2013/2015
AGATGTCGCAGGTCGTGGGGGATTTGAGCCGCACGATGGATAACCTGAATCTGATTATGGAGCAGAACGCCGCGAATATCGAAGGTACGATGTCGCACCTGAATTCGATTACGGGCAGCGTAAACGGTATGTTGCTGTCGCAGCGTGCGAATCTGGAGAGCGCCGTAGCGAATTTGACCCGTTTTTCGGAGATGCTCGGCGAGAACTCTCCGCGTATGGACAGTATTATCCTGAATTTAAGCAATTTTACCGACCAAATACAGCGTGAGAATCTGGCCGGGGCGCTCGATTCGACTCTGATGAACCTCAATGCGATCTTGGCCCGTGTCAATGCCGGGGAGGGGACTGTCGGGCAGCTCGTCAGCGATCCCCGTCTGTACGAATCGCTCAACGAGGCGACTGCGAACTTGGCGTCGCTGCTGGCCAACTTGCAGGCCCATCCTGCTCGTTACGTCCATTTCTCGCTGTTCGGCCGCGATCCCGAAAAGGCCGACCGCAAGCAGCAGAAAAAAGAGGCGAAACATGCCCGGCGCGATTCGCTCAAGGCCCTGAAAGCGGCCCGATAGTTTCGAATGTTTTCTCTGTGCGATGATCTATCCGGCGAACTTTGAACAGAAAGTCGGTTTCGACCGGCTGCGTGAGCAGGTCGCGGCGCTGTGTACGATTCGCGGCGGCCGGGAAAGGTTGTGCGCCGAACAATTCAGCACTTCGCAGGCCGATGTCGAGCGGCGGCTGGCGCTGGCGGACGAGATGCGCCGTCTGCTGGAGATGGAGCATGATTTTCCGGACGACGAGTTCGTCGATGTCGATTATATCCTTTCCAAACTGAAGATCGAAGGCAGCTTCCTCGAAGTCGAGGAGGTCGGGTTGCTGCGCCGGGCGCTGGCTTCGGCGGGGGCGATCGCCGGTTTTATCCTGGGGCGCGGTGAGGAGCTATATCCCGAACTGCGGCTCCGCAGCCGGGGGATCGAGGCTTTCCCGGAGATCGTTCGGGCGATCGACGGCATCGTCGATCAGTACGGCAAGATTCGGGATAACGCTTCGCCGGAGTTGCAGCAGATCCGGCGGATGATCCGCGAGCGGGAGGGGCAGGCCGCCAAGCGGTTGCAGCAGGTGTTGCAGCGCGCCAAGCAGGCCGGTATCGTCGATGCCGACGCCGTGCTGTCGGTGCGTGACGGGCGGCCGGTGATTCCCGTCGCAGCGGCCAATAAACGCAAGTTGCAGGGTTTCATTCACGACGAATCGGCCACGGGCAAGACCTTCTACGTCGAGCCGGTCGAAGTCGTCGAAATCAATAACGAACTCAAGGAGCTGGAGTACGCCGAGCGGCGCGAAATCGTGCGGATCCTTTCGGCCTTCACCGACTCGATTCGCCCCGAAGCGGATCGGATCGCGCTGATCGGCGACTATCTTTCGGATCTGGATATGATCCGTGCCAAAGCCCGCTGGGCCGTTGCCAACGGAGCGGTGAAACCGATCGTTTCGACGGATGATCGGCTGGTGCTGCGCAATGCGCGGCATCCCTTGTTGCAGCAGACGCTCCGGGCGCAGGGCAAGCAGGTGGTGCCGCTCGATCTGCAGCTCGACAAACGGCGTCATATCCTGGTGATTTCGGGGCCGAATGCCGGCGGCAAGTCGGTGTGTCTAAAAACTACGGGTATCATCCAATATATGTTTCAGTGCGGGTTTCTGGTGCCGGCATCGGAGAATTCGGAGCTGCCCCTGTTCCGCAACCTAATGATCGACATCGGGGACGAGCAGTCGATCGACGACGATCTTTCGACCTATTCGTCGCACCTGCTCAATATGAAGAACATGCTCGCCGGAGCTTCGAACCGGACGCTGGTGCTTATCGACGAGTTCGGTTCGGGTACGGAGCCTATCATCGGCGGGGCGATCGCGGAGTCGATCCTCGAACGGCTCCGCAGTAAAGGCTGTTACGGGGTGATTACGACCCACTATGCCAACATTAAGTATTATGCGTCGAACACCGAGGGAATCGCCAACGGAGCGATGATGTTCGACGTGCAGAATATCCGGCCGCTGTTTCGGCTCGAGATCGGCAAGCCGGGCAGTTCGTTCGCCGTGGAGATCGCCCGCAAGATCGGGCTTCCGGAGGATATTATCCGTGCGGCGAGCGAGAAGGCCGGGTCGGATCACATCAATATCGAGAAACAGCTGCGCGAGATCGCCCGCGACAAGCATTACTGGGAGCAGAAGCGCGACCGCATCCGGATCGCCGACCGCAAGGTCGAGGAGCTGGAACAGACCTATGCCGACCAGCTTTCGCGCATCCGGCAGGAGCGCTCGGAAATCTTGAAAAAGGCCAAGGAGGAGGCGCAGCGGATGATCGCCGACGCCAACCGTCAGATTGAGAATACGATTCGGACGATCCGCGAAGCGCAGGCCGAGAAGGAGCTTACCCAGTTGGCCCGTAAGGAGTTGAACGATTTTCGGGACAGGGTGGAGAGGACGGATGCAGCGGATGCGGCGCACGACGAACGGGTGGCCCGCGAAATGGAGAAACTCGAACGCCGCCGCCAGCGTCGTGCCGAGCGCAGACAGCAGGCCGGCGAGACTCCGGAGGTCGCACAGCCTGCCGTGCCGGAGAAACCCCGCGAGGCGGAGGTCGGCTCGAAGGTGAAGATCGCCGGGCAGGACATTCCCGGCGTGGTGCTTTCGATCAAGGGCCGGAAGGCGCAGGTGGCATTCGGACAGATTCTTACGACGGTGGATAGAAGTTCGCTCGTCGTGATCTCGGGCGCCGAATTCAAGCAGGCGACCAGGCCCGTGCAGCCGCGCACGGTGGTATCGGTCGATGTGTCGGCCCGCAAGCTCAATTTCAAGGATCATATCGATGTGCGGGGCCTGCGTGCCGCCGAAGCATTGGAGGAGGTGCGGGATTTTATCGACGACGCGATCATGGTTGGCGTCGGTACGGTCACGATCCTGCACGGCAAGGGGACGGGGGCGCTCAAGGAGGAGATCCGCCGTTATCTGCGCACGGTGCCGGAGGTCGAACGGGCTGCGGACGAACACGCCGACCGGGGCGGAGCGGGGATTACGGTGGTGACTCTGCGTATGGATTGACGGCAGTTATGTAAAGGAAAGATACGACATGAAATACATGTTATCGGAAATCGCCCGCATTTGCGGGGGCGAACTCATCGGGGAGGATTTGCCGGTGGCACGGGTGCTTACCGACAGCCGCAACTGTTCGTTCGGCGAGGAGCCGCTGTTCGTGGCCATGAAAGGTACCAATCACGACTCCCACGCCTTTATCGGCGAGATGGTTCGCCGGGATGTGAAGGCATTTCTTGCGGAGCGGAAGACGCAACTTCCGGCCGGTTGCGGCTGCGTGGTGGTTCCGAGCGCCATCGCTGCCCTCCAACAGCTTGCGGCCCATCACCGGACTCGGTTCAAGGGGCGCGTGGTCGGTATCACGGGTTCGAACGGGAAGACCGTGGTCAAGGAATGGATCGCCCAGCAGATTCCTGCCGGCGTCAAATATTTCCGGTCGCCGAAAAGTTATAATTCGCAGTTGGGCGTGGCGCTCTCGCTGCTGATGATCGAAGGGGACGAGGAGTTGGCGTTGATCGAAGCGGGGATCTCCTGTCCCGGGGAGATGGTGCGTCTGGAGCGGATGATCCGTCCCGATACGGTGATTTTCACTTCGATCGGCGAGGCGCACCAGGAAAATTTCACCTCGCTCGAGGAGAAGAGTGCCGAAAAGTTGGTGCTGGCGAAGGGAGCGCGAACCATTATTTATCATGGTGGCTCCTCCCTGCTCGAACGGATGATCCGCACGTTATACGGCGGCCGGCAGTTGCAGGACGCTGCGGAATATCCGCTGCCGGAGCAGTTGCCCGCAGGGGTTCTGGAGAGCGGGGCCGGGCGTGTCGATGCCCAGTTGGTCGGGGCGTTCTGTCGGGTGATGGGCTTTCCCGACCCCGATTTCGGCCGGATTCGGCCCGTGGCGATGCGCCTCGAGTTAAAGGAGGGAATCAACGGTTCGCTGCTGATCGACGACGCTTACAATTCGGACATCAACTCCCTCTCCATTGCGCTCGACTACCTGCATAATATGGCCGCCGGCCGTCCCATGACACTCATTCTTTCGGATATCGAGCAGAGCGGCGTCGAGGACGGAGTGCTTTACGGCGAGGTGGCCCGCCTGGTGGCCGCCGCCGGAGTGAGCCGTCTGATCGGCGTGGGAGACCGTATTCGAAATGCCGGGGCGAATTTCGCCTGCGACAGCGCCTTTTACCGCACGACCGACGAGCTGTTGCGCAACCTGCGCCGCGACGATGTGGCCGGGCGCGTGGTGCTCATCAAGGGCAGCCGTGACAGCCACTTCGAGCGGGTGAGTCATGCGCTCGAACGCAAGAGCCATACGACGGTATTGGAGGTCGATCTCGATGCCATGATCCACAACCTGAATTATTTCCGTGCGCGGCTCCGTCCCGGGGTGCGGCTCGTGGCGATGGTCAAGGCGGCCAGCTACGGCGCCGGGGATTTCGAGGTGGCCCAGATGCTCCAGCATCAGGGGGTCAATTACCTGGCCGTAGCTTTCGCCGACGAAGGGGTGCTGCTCCGCGAGCGGGGAATTAGAATGCCGATCGTCGTTCTGAATGCCGACGAGGGCAGTTTCGATCTGATGGTCGCTCACCGGCTGGAGCCCGAAATATACAATTTCCGTTCGCTGGCGTTTTTTTCGAAAGCCGTCGAACGGGTCGGAGAGGAGAGTTACCCGATCCATATCAAGCTCGATACGGGCATGCACCGGTTGGGTTTTATGGAAGGGGAGTTGGATATGCTGACCGAAACGCTGGGCGAAACTCCGTCGGTGAAGGTCGCTACGATCTTTTCGCACCTGAACTGTTCCGATATGCCCCAGGAGGATCGTTATACGCGGGAGCAGATCGCCCGTTTCGACCGTATGAGCGGCCGTCTGGCTGCGGCGCTTCCCTATCCGGTGCTTCGCCATACGGCCAATTCGGCGGCGATCGAGCGTTTCCCCGAGGCGCAGTTCGACATGTGCCGTCTGGGGTTGGGACTTTACGGTTTCGGCTTCGAGCATAACGACGAGCTGAAACCCGTTTCGACGCTCAAAAGCCGTATCGTGCAGCTCAAGCACCTGTCGGCGGGCGAAGCCGTCGGTTACGGCCGGGCGGGGAAGCTGACGCGTGACAGCGTGACGGCCACCGTGCCGATGGGGTATGCCGACGGACTGGACCGTCATCTGGGGTGCGGCCGGTGGTCGATGCTGGTCGCGGGGCGGCCCGCGCCGATCGTGGGCCGCGTCTGCATGGACAGTTGTATGATCGACGTGACCGACATTCCCGGCGTGGAGGAGGGGGACGAGGTGGTGATCTTCTCCGCGGTGCCGGGCAATACGCCCGAAGATATGGCCCGCGTACTCGATACGATCCCTTACGAGGTGATGACCTCCGTGTCGGGCCGTGTGAAACGGATTTACAGCAAAGAGTAAAAAAGAGAATCCCGACGGAGCCGGATGCCGGGGCGGTGGCAGAGGCGGGGTTTTCGATAAATGGAATGAAGATATGTCGCAGGAACGAAAACCGGGACAGCCGGGTACGCTTTACCTGATTCCGTGTCCGATCGCCGAGGATACGCCCGTGTGGGACGTGCTGCCGGCGGCGAACCGGGCCGTGATCGACTCGCTGGATTATTTCATCGTGGAGAATGTCCGCTCGGCGCGGCGTTTTCTGTCGAAGGCGGGCTTCGGCCGTCCGATCGACAGCCTGGAGTTCCGGGAGCTGAACGAGCATACGACCGATGCCCGGGCTGTGGACGAGATGGTGCGTCCGATTCTTGCGGGGCGTTCTGCCGGAGTGATCTCCGAGGCGGGTGTGCCGGGAGTGGCCGATCCCGGGGCCCTGGCGGTGGCCCGGTGTCACCGGCTCGGAATCCGCGTGGTGCCTTTGATCGGTCCTTCGTCGATCATCCTGGCAGTGATGGCGTCGGGGTTGAACGGACAGTCGTTCGCCTTCAACGGCTACCTGCCCGTGAAGCCGCCCGAACGGACCCGGGCCATCCGTTTCTTCGAACGCCGTGCGCTGTCGGAGGGGCAGTCGCAGCTTTTCATCGAAGCTCCGTACCGCAACGTGAAGCTGATGGAGCAGTTGGTGCAGACGCTCGGAGACCAGACGCGCCTGACCGTCGCCGTGGACCTCACGGCTCCGGACGAGCGGATCGAGACCCATACGGCCGGGGAGTGGCGCCGCCGCCAGCTGCCCGAAATGAACAGGCGCCCGGCCATTTTCATCATCGGATAAGCGCCGCCTTGCCGCGAAGCGGCTTTTGGGCGGTAGCGCGCAGGCCGGTTCGATGTCCGGCATGCAGGCATTGTCCTTGAAGCCCGCCTCTTGGCCGGGTTGGTATGCAATTTGTTCGAATAAGGGGAGGAAAACTGAAAAATTACAAGATATGAAAAAAGAAAAAGTTTATAATGAGGCTGTTAGCGGCGACGAAGGGTTCACCCCCGGCGATGGTTATCCGTCGTGCGACGGGGAGCCTTGTGCCAATGTGTCAGATGAAACCGACGAGGCGACTGACACATTGGCAGACGGAGAACCCGCTGCCGAAGCCGACGCAGCCAAGGCGCTCGAAGAGGCCGTGGCCCAGTGGCAGGACAAGTACGTCCGCCTGCAAGCCGAGTTCGACAACTACCGCAAGCGCACGCTCAAGGAGAAGATGGACTTGGTGCAGACCGGGGGCCGCGACGTGCTGCTGGAGATGCTGCCTGTGCGCGACGACGTGCAGCGCGCCGTGGACGCCATGCAGAAGAGCGACGATCTGGAGGCGCTGCGGGCGGGTGTGACGCTCATTTCACAGAAATTTACCGAGGCGCTCCGCCGCAAGGGCGTGACCGAGATCGAGGTGCTGGACAAGGAGTTCGACGCCGATTTTTCGGAGGCCGTTGCCCGGTTCGCCGCCGGCGACGAGAAGAAGGGCAAGGTCATCGACGTCGTTCAGACGGGTTACATGCTGGGCGAGAAGGTGCTGCGCTTCGCAAAAGTAGTTGTAGGAGAGTAAGACCATGGCAGAAAAAAGGGATTACTACGAAGTGCTGGGCGTTGCGAAGAACGCTAACGCAGACGAAATAAAGAAGGCCTACCGCAAAGCGGCCATCCAGTTCCACCCCGACAAAAACCCCGGGGACAAGGAGGCCGAGGAGAAATTCAAGGAGGCCGCAGAGGCCTACGACGTGCTGTCGAACCCCGACAAGCGCGCCCGTTACGACCAGTTCGGCCATGCCGGAATGAGCGGCGCGGCAGGCGGCGGGGCCGGCGGCTTCGGCGGCTTCGGCGGCGGAGGGTTCTCGATGGAGGACATCTTCTCGCAGTTCGGCGATATTTTCGGCGGCCATTTCGGGGGCGGATTCCGCTCGTCGAACGGCGGCGGGGGACGGCGCGTGAACCGCGGCTCGGACATCCGCGTGCGGGTCCGTCTGACGCTGGCCGAGATCGCCAACGGAGTTACGAAGAAACTCAAGATCAACAAGACCGTCGCCTGCGACAAGTGCGGCGGCTCGGGAGCCAGGGACGCCAATTCCTATTCGACCTGTTCGACCTGCAACGGCACGGGCTATGTGACGCGGGTGGAGAACACCTTCTTCGGCCGGATGCAGACGCAGGGCGTGTGCCCCACGTGCGGCGGCACGGGCAAGGTGATCACCGCGTCGTGCGACAAGTGCAAGGGCGAAGGCACGCTGCGCGGGCAGGAGGTCGTGGAGATCAAGATCCCGGCCGGCGTGGGCGAGGGCATGGTCCTCACCGTCACGGGCAAGGGCAACGCCGCGCGTCAGGGCGGCGTGAACGGCGACCTGCAGGTGGTGATCGAGGAGGAGCGCAACCCCGAACTGGTGCGTGACGGCAACGATCTGATCCACAACCTGAACATCACCGTGACGACGGCCCTGTTGGGCGGTACGGTCGAGGTTCCGACGGTGGACGGGCGCGCCAAGATCAAGATCGCCCCGGGAACGCATGCCGGCAAGGTGCTGCGCCTGGGCGGCAAGGGACTGCCCGACGTGAACGGCTACGGTCGCGGCGACGAACTGGTGGTGGTGGACATCACCGTTCCGTCGAAACTCTCGGCTGAGGAGCGAAAACTCGTCGAGCAGTTGGCCGCGCAGCCCTCTTTCCAGAAGGCGGAGTCGGTCAAGAACCAGAATATTTTCGAACGGATGAAAAGCTTCTTCAGGTAATAATCCGGGATGAATTATTAATCGTTCGTACATTGATTCCGGCTTGTAATTGGCGGCGGAATGCCGCGTTTGCAAATCTGACCCACCCCTAAACCCCCGCCTGAGGCGGGGGCTTGTCGCAATGCAACCACAATAAAGAGAGTCATGCAATAAAATTGCGAAGATATTCGTATCTTTACAAAAAATAGAACGACCATGTTAGGCTTTACCCCTTTCAAACGGCACCCGAACAAATTCAATTACATTCCGCGTTATTACGACCCCGAGAAGGAGGCCCGTGAACAGCGCCGTGCCGAGTTGCGCGGCGAGCGCGCCGAGGATGCCGACCGCGAATACCAGCCCGGACAGTACATCCGCACCCAGCGCGAAGCCCGGGATGCGCGGCGTTCGAACGAGGAGGAGCGGGGGCGTATCCGTGTGCTGAAGATGGCCGCGGGGGCCGTGCTGGTGCTGCTTTTCATCTACCTGCTCTACCCGAAGCTGGCCGATGTGTTCCTGCGCGCGCGGACCGCACCCGCGACCGAAACGCAGCAGGTCGGGGAGGAGGAGTTCAATCCCTATGCGCCTATTAGGGTCGTTCCCAACGATTACGAGGAGTAAATGGCAGACAAGATCAGATTATTACCCGAGGTCGTTGCCAACCAGATCGCCGCGGGCGAGGTCGTCAACCGGCCCGCCTCGGTGGTGAAGGAGATGATGGAGAACGCCATCGACGCCGGGGCCCGCTCCGTGAAGGTCAATTACCGCGACGGAGGCAAGGAGTTGATTCAGATCGTGGACGACGGCTGTGGCATGTCGCCCATCGACGCGCGCATGGCCTTCGACCGCCACGCCACGAGCAAGATCGGGGCCGTGGAGGATATTTACGCCCTGCACACGTTCGGATTCCGCGGCGAGGCTCTGGCTTCGATCGCCGCCGTGTCGCAGGTCGAACTGCGCACCCGGCAGGCCGGCGACGAGGTGGGTACGCAGACCGAGATCAACGGCGGGCAGTTCGCGGCGCAGAACCCGGTGATGTGTCCCGTGGGTTCGCAGTTCTTCGTGCGCAACCTTTTCTACAACGTCCCGGCGCGCCGCCGTTTTCTGGACAAGAGCACCACCTCGGCGTCGCAGATCAAGGCCGAGTTCCAGCGCATCGCGCTCTGTAACCCGCAGATCGCCTTCGAACTCTACGCCAACGACGCTCCGGTCTATACGTTGCAGGCCGGGTCGCTGGCGGGACGCATCGTCGACGTGGTGGGGCGTCACATCAAGCAGAACCTGCTGGAGGTCGAGGCCGACACTTCGATCGCCTACATCGAGGGATATATCGGCCGTCCGGCTGCCGCCAAGAAACGCAACACGGAGCAATACCTTTTTGTCAACGGGCGCTTTTTCAAGAGCACCTATCTGACGAGCGCCATTCTGAAAGCCTACGAGAAGCTGATTACCGAGAGCTGCCAGCCCTCCTATTTCCTCTACCTGACGCTCGATCCCGGGCGTATCGACGTCAACGTGCACCCGCAGAAAACCGAGGTCAAGTTCGCCGACGAGGAGGCCGTGTGGCAGATCGTCAACGCCGCTGTGCGCGAGACGCTGGCCAAAACGGGCGCCGTGCCGCTGATGGATTTCGACCGCGAAGGCATCGTCGAGATTCCGGTGCTGACCAAAGGGGCGGTCTACAGCGAGCCGCGGGCCATGTCCAACAGCGACTACAACCCTTTCCGCGAGGAGTATATCGACCCTTCGGCGCCCGATCCCAACGAGGATTTCACGGGCTTCGACGTGCCGTACCGCGACGGCGGGGTCGTGTCGGACAACTCTGCCGCGGGATTCCGCACGGGCGGAGGCCGGAGCGCCGCGCCGTCGTTCCCGCAGGCCGCGGCGGGCGGATTCGCCCTGCCGGGTGCGGACGCCGGGGAGTTTGAGGAGTTCGAGTCGGGAGGCGGTTTCGAGATCACCCCTTCGGGCGGCGGATTCGACGACAGCGCCCTGGATTTCATCCCTTCGTCGGCCGCTCCCGAACAGCAGCGGTTCGACATGCCGCAGCGTCCGGAATTCACCGATGCGCTGCCGCTGCCGGGCGGATATGTCGCCGCTCTGCTGGG
>OMFR01001305.1_pt1 | contig 10197 bp, 9 predicted proteins | sample 1645691 | NCBI WGS metagenome assembly OMFR01 (sample SAMEA103958132, study PRJEB25191) | human gut metagenome | biome: human-associated habitat [ENVO:00009003]; feature: intestine environment [ENVO:2100002]; material: feces | place: Germany | collected 2013/2015
ATCTGAACGAGGGGCTTATCGCTCAAAAAGAGGGATTCGGCGGGCGAGGGGTTGCTTATGATATATACGAGATAACGCTATGACCGGCGGGGAGGAGAAAAAAAATATCTATCGCACGATCGTGAAGGCTACCGGACTTTTCGGCGGTACACAGGTATTTACCATTCTCTGCTCGATTATCAAAACGAAATTGGTCGCTATATGGTTGGGAGCCGAGGGTGTGGGTATCATCGGGCTGTATAATAATACCGTCGAGATGATTTCCTCGTTGACAAGATTGGGAATCGGAACGAGTTCCGTGAGGGATTTATCCAAAGCGTTTAAATCGGGGGACGAAAGTCGGTTTGCCGAATTGGTGTCTGTCGTGCGTCGTTGGATTTGGTTCACCGGGTTGTTGGGGGCGGTCGTTATGCTGACTTTCGCTCCGTTGTTAAGCCGATATACGTTTGGTGACGATACCCATATATGGGGGTACGTTTTTTTGTCGTGTACGTTGTTGTTTACAACTCTTACCGAGGGGGAACGGGCGGTGATTCAGGCATCGGAACGTTTGCGGGTTTTGGCGAGATGCTCTGTTTTAGGGTCTTTTTTCGCTTTATTGTTCTCTTTACCCTTGTTCTATTTTTTGTTTCGGTATTTCGGGTATTGTCCCCGCCATTATCGCACATACATTTTCCATTTGGGTCGTGACTGTTTCGTTGGGTAGGAAGATGAAGGTAAAGCCAGTAAAAATGAGTTGGACCGAGACTTACCGGCAGGGAAAGAATATCGCTTCGTTGGGTGTTTATATGACGGTAAGCGGATTTGTTACGACCTTGTATTCCTATCTGTTCGTCGCATGGCTCAACGATAGAGGAGGAACCGGAGAGGTAGGTTTTTTTCAAGCGGGTTATACGTTGGTCATGCAGTATGTGGGGTTGGTTTTTACGGCTATGTCTATGGAATATTATCCCCGTTTATCGGCTGTCTGCGAGGATAAAGTATTGTTGTCGGAACATGTGACCCGGCAAGTGGAAACGTCGTTGTTGATATTAGCTCCTGTCATTTCGTTATTCCTGATTTTTCAGAACTTGATTATACATATATTATATACACCTGCGTTTTTAGCCATCAGCGGGTATATTTCGTGGGCTGTATTGGGCATGCTTTTCCGGGCATTTTCGTGGAGCGTGAGTTTTGTTCTGCTGGCGAAGGGAGCAGGCCGTATTTTTTTAATAACGGAAATCGTAGCCGATTCCTTGATGTTCGTGATGTATCTTGTCGGGTATACCCATTGGGGGTTACAAGGTGTCGGAGTGGCCTATTTGTTGGCCTATCTGTTTTCGATGACAGGGATTTACTTGGTTTGTCATCTGAAATTTGGGTTACATATTCCGGTGCGAATGTTCGTTTCTCTTTTTGTTTATAGTTCTTTATGTTATTTCGTTTGGCTGTTGTGGTCGAACGATTGTTTGGCGGGGGCTTACAGTCTGACCGCATTTATTTGTCTTTTTACCGGATTTCAGTTGAAAAAGAAGATATTCCGTAAATCGGAGTAATCAGTGCTTCTCCCAAAATTCGAGATATTGCCGGGCTACTTTTACGTGGTCGTGATATTTTTCTACGAATTGTCTACTTTCGGTCGATAGTCTCGGTAATTGATCCCGATGTATAATCAGATTTTCCAGTTGTTTGAATATATCGTTTCGGTCGGGTAACACGTTGATAATAGGCCGTAGTTTTTGCTCGCCGATAAAATTATAAAATTCGGGTTCGGCCCCGCTTACGGCTATAATGCCTCGTGCCATAGCTGCCAGCGCATTGGTGGCGGGTGTATAGGAATAGAGTTGGTCCAGAAGGATATGACAATCTACCAGTAGTTTGTTGTATTCGTCGAACGGTACGGAAACGACTTTTTGTATATGGCTTTCGCGGGGGTATTTATCATGAATTTCTCGGAGTACGTCGAGTAATATGTCGGTTCCTTTTATCGCTGTGCGGTGTTGTTGTATCCCGATGAAGAACTTAACGACCTCCGGTGTGCTTTTTATCGGGTGGAAAGGATTGATCGACAGGTCGATGGGTATGGGGATATAGGCTAATTTATCGGCATATTCGGGCTGGTATGCTGCATAATATTCATATAAACAGGCAATGATACCATTGGCTTCTTGGGCCATTTCGATGTTGGGTCGCTCGTTGGGACCGCCTATCCATGCCGCAAGCATTTTTTCTCGTTCGGGATGCGGGAGCGGTCGGTCTCCGACGAAGAAGTCGGAGTAACGAAAGGTTTTGCCGTCCAAGCATGCTTTTACATAATAGTGGTCTATGGCGAGAGCATCGAGGAATATCTTTTTGTTGTGCTTTTTCAGGTATTTAAAAATAGTCCAATTCTTTTCTGGCCGTAAATCGAAAAAGACAGGATTAGTTACTTGGACAACATCATAACCTCTCATTTGCGGGAGATGTCGTATAATATCCGCCATGTACTGTATGGAATGAAACAGGTCATATCCTCGGCGAACGATACTGACGTCTCGTTTGTTGTCGAGCCAGTGGCTACCGTGAGAAACGACTGTCACCGTGTGACCATTGGCCCGAAGCCCTTCGGCCAATGTCCAGTGTAAGTTGCTGGCTTCACCGATCAGTAGGATTTTCATGCAGAGTTAAATTATAGATTTGTTGGTAACATAGAATCGTTTTCTGTGCGATAAGTTCCGTATTCATATTTTGTCGGGCAAATTCTGCATTCTTTTCTCCATATCCTGTATTTGCTAATTGTCGGGCATGAGCGACAGCTTCGATAACCGAATGACTGTCGGTGAGGTCGAAAGTAGGATTTCCCGTCAAATCGAGAAGTTCGCCGATATTCCCGAATTTGGGTCCTGCGACGACTTTATGAAAGAAAAGAGCCATAGGAACATTGCCCGAGTTGAGAATTTCTTTACGTTGAATCAGAACGATATCTGCGGCCGAGAAGTAGTAAGGAAGCTCGGTATTCGATATTTTCTCGTGTAGTTGTAAAGCTCTATTCATGTCGAGCCGGAATTTCTTTTTTTGAGTTCGGTATCGCAGTAGATTTTGTATGGGTGTTTTACGGTTGGTAAAACAATTGTTGTAGAAACCGGGAGCCAATAGGAACTTATCCGACATGGGTAGATGCTCGAAAGCATCGACGACAAGGCGCTGCTCTTCTTCGTTGCGGTAACTCCCAAAAGTGAGAATGATGAATTTATCGGTCGGTAGTCCCAGCTTATTGCGGGAGGTCAACTTCGAAGGGAATGCATATCCACATGAATCGTATATGTGATGAGGTATGACGAAATGCCGAGCCGTGTTTTCGGGATATATACGGGCGAACTCTTGTCGGCTATATTCTCCCAAATGAATAATCGCATTGCTTTGAGTTTCGACGATACGATATAGTTCCAGTTTGTTTTTGTCCGTGCAATAATGCGGGATAGCGTCATGGCGGGTATATACGATTTTGGTTCCCATGCTTTTCAGACGAGCGATTCGTTGTCGTAGAACTTTTAACCCGTTATCGGAGGGTTGCCGCCATTTGAAAATGACTTCGGGAAACTGAATGTGGGCGATGTCGTATTTTCGGGTGGAATTCCAAAAGGCATCGATACTACATTCTACGGAGCCATTTTGTCGTCGTATCTCCTCGCATAGGGACTTGACGTACAAATTGTCGTTCTGAATGGTTTTGTCGAAGTAGACGAAAAGTATGTTCATGGCTATGCTTGGACGATGTTTCGTATATCGACAAAAGTAATAAAATTTTATAGAAATGTCCCGACGGAAAGATTGAAATGAGTATTGTGCAGAAATTTATCTTCAACCGAGGAAAATTGTCTTGGTTTCGAGTGTTTTCGAGGTTGAGAATAAAGATGCCGAAGCGAACAATATGAACCTTCGAAGCATTGTATAAATAGGTAACATTATTTATCTGGAATTACAGATTACTCGATTGCCGTTATTGGTTCGGCTGAATGCGGTATTCGATAGCTCTACGTTTGCCGGTCTATGATTAGTAATGCATTGGTGGAGGGTGTGAATGATTTGATTTTGCGGAAGATATACTTCAATTCAATTTTATATGTGGCATGTTTTTTGCAATTATGTTATCGTTAATTTAAAATTTGGAATATGAACAGATTATTTCTTTTTATGACAATATTGGTGCTGGGTGTGCCGGTATATGCTCAGTCGGAAAAACGTATAGATACGAAAGAGAAACAAGAGAATGTAAACAGTCGTGAACTGAAAAAACAGTTGGCTGCTATCCAAGATTCGATTAATTATAAGAATGCGGTGAGTGCTTTGGAAAAATCGAATTTTGTATTGGAAGCAGATCAGTTGCTGTTTAAAAGAGGCGGGACTGCTTTCGTATCGTCCAATACGAATTTTGTTTCTTTGTCGGATAATAGGGCGATCGTACAGGTAGCTCCGTTTAACGGTGGAGGCCCGAACGGGGTGGGTGGTATAACTGTGGAAGGTAGTGCTTCGAATGTAAAAGTACAGACGGATAAGAAAGGGAATACGACTCTTTCCATGAATGTCATGGGAACCGGTATTTCTGCTACGGTCAATATCTTTTTATTCAAAGGGAGTAACTATGCGTCCGTGGTTATTAGTCCCAATTATAATTCGAATCGGATTACTTTGAGGGGACGACTTGTTCCCAAAGAGTATTCAACTGTTTTCAAAGGTTCCTCGTTTTAGATTTTTGTTGTAGATAGATGGATTCTGTATGAAAAACATACATGTGTATGTTTTTCATACAGAATCTGTTTATATTTGCATAGATGAAACAAGCAGGAATAGGGATAGTTATTCCCGTGTATAATCGGGAACAGGAGTTGCGGCGGACATTCGATTCTGTCGTTGCACAGACTTACCGCCCTATCCATGTGGTATTGGTCGATAACGGTTCCACCGATGGGTCGTTGGATTTATGCCGGGAGTTAAAGGGGGCATATGAGACCGATGATTTTCGGATAACGGTTGTCGAAGAGGCTAAACGAGGGCCATCGGCAGCCCGAAACCGAGGTCTTGCTTGTGTGACGGAGGAGTTTGTGGCTTTTCTCGATAGCGACGACGAGTATATTCCCGAGGCAGTTTCGCTGTATATGCAGGCTTTCGAGAGTAATTCATCGGCGGATATCGCGGGGTGTACCATACGGCTTGTACCGGAACAGGGCAAACCTTATTCGGCAAAGGCGGTTTTCTCCAACCGGGTGGAACCTCATTTATTCCATAGTACTTTGGGTACGGTACGTTATGCGGTGCGGACGGCAGTGGTGCGTGCAGTGGGCGGCTGGCCTGAGGACTATATGCGTTGGGAGGATTGGGGTTTAGGAATCAAATTGTTACTGTTTACAGACCGAATCGTATGGGTTCAAACACCTCCGTTGGTGAATGTATATCTCCATGCCGACAGTATTACTGGTTATCGTTATGTTCCTAATGTCCCCGATATTTTAAGAGCGATTGCGCAAGCTCACGAAGATGTGGAGCGAAGCGATTCTGCGCAGAAAGCCCGTTTGCATAAATTGTTGCTTTATAAACAAATGGTTGTGGCCGGACTTTGTCGAAAGGAAAAAAGTCCGTTGGGTACTGAGATTTATCGCTCGACGATGGAGACAGCGGGTAAAGACAGGACGATGCGCTGGTTTTTACCGATGGTTTATCGATATGTCTCTTGGGGAGGTCGAGGATCGGCTATCCTTGTCAACCGATTATTGCGCTGATTTCTCGATTTGAAGCCGATCGAGTAAGCAAATGTATACTTCAATGGCTTCTCGTATTTCTTCTAATATAATGTATTCGTCGGCGGTGTGCGAGCGTGACGAATCGCCCGGACCCATTTTTACCGAGGGGAATGGCATGAGGGCTTGATCGGAGAGGGTGGGAGAACCGAATGGTTTATATCCGGCAAGGAGTGCTCTGCGGACAAACGGGTGCTGCATGGAAATTGCCGATGAATTGAGCCGTAAGGAGCGAGGCGCGATTTTCACTTCGGGAAAACGGGATTTGAGAATCTCGACGGCTTCGGCATTGGTGTAGCGGTCGTTGGTGCGTACATCGACTACAAAATCGCAACGGGCGGGGATAACGTTGTGTTGTGTTCCTGCCTGAATTTGGGTAACAGTCAGTTTTACTTTTCCCAATAAATCGGAAGCGAGCGGAAACTCGAATGTTCGTAGGGCTTCGATCGTTTCGGTGGCTTTGTACAAGGCATTGATTCCTTCGTTGCGAGCGGCGTGTCCCGACTTTCCATGTGTGGAACAATCGAGTACAAGCAACCCTTTTTCACAGACGGCGGGCTGCATACCCGTGGGTTCGCCTACCACGGCGAAATCGATAGTCGGCAGTTGTTCCAGAGCCTTGACAATACCGTTTTGCCCGGAGACTTCTTCCTCGGCGGATGCCAAAAAGACAAGGTTGTAGGGCTGTTCGGTTTCGGAAAGGTGAATGAATGCGCTTAACAAGGAGACGACACTTGCTCCGGCATCGTTGCTTCCTAAGCCATATAGCCGGTTATCTTCCTCGATCGGGACAAAGGGCGAGCGACTCCAACTGTCTGTGGGCTTTACCGTATCTATGTGCGAGTTGAGGAGAACGGTAGGTTTTTCTGAATCGAATTCGCGGGCGAAAGTCCATATGTTATTGCCGGTTCGATATGGTGTGAATCCGTTTTTTTGCAAGGTCTCACAGATTATTTGCGCTGCCGCATCTTCCTCCCGACTGATGGAAGGTGTCCCGATTAACCGATGTAGCAAATCTATGGCAGAATAATATAGTTCGTCTTTTAAGTTCATTACCGATTTCGATTTTCACAAAAGTAGTTTATTTTTATCGGTTTCGATAATTTCTGACCGGATTTATTGGGGGCGATATGGGTTTGAATATTAACCGATATTAACTATTCGGATTTGAACGCTTATTTGTGGGGAAAGGTTGATGTACAAATGATATAAAGCCGAATTTTGCAATGCCGACTTAACAAAATGAAATATATATTCTACTTAAAACTTATTAAAACGGGAATCGTACCGATATAATCTGTAACTTTGTCGCAGATTTATAGTTATATTTATGGTAAATCAATTGACCTCGTTGGTCCGCAGGCAGGCTGCAAAATATGGCAACCGTGAGGTGTTCAGCCACAAGGACTATTCAACCAATCGATGGGTTTCTACTTCTTGGAACCGTTTCGCAGAGCAAGTATCGGATATGGCGAAAGCTATGGTAATATTGGGTATTCGCGAAGAAGAAAATATTTCTACATATACACAGAATAAACCGGAAGGTCTTATCGTGGATTTCGCTGCATTCGATAACCGTGCGGTGACAGTGCCTCTTTACCCGACCAGTTCTTTGGATCAGATAAAGTATATTATCGATGAGGCAGAGATACGATTCCTATTCGTTGGCGGTCAAGTGCAGTACGACAATGCGATTATCGCCTTGCGGGAGTGCCCGACGTTGGAAAAGCTGATACTTTTCGATCCCGATATAAAACGAGCAGAGAGCGATAGCTCGTCTGTCTATTTCGAAGACCTGATAGCAATGGGAAAATCGGCCGACGAGAAAGTCTGCGAAGAAGTGGAGCGGCGTAGAAATGCCGGTTCGCCCGACGATTTGGCTACGTTGATTTATACCTCTGGAACGACCGGAGAGCCCAAAGGAGTTATGTTGGCGCATTCCAATTACGACGAGGCTATGCGTATACATCTTCAACGTTTAGTAACATGTTCGGATAAAGACGTTTCGCTTTGTTTCCTTCCGTTGACTCATGTGTTCGAGCGGGCGTGGTCTTATTATTGTTTGACCGTGGGCATGCGTATCGCTATCAATGTCGATCCGAAAGATATACAGAACACGATTCGAGAGATACGGCCGACTATTATGTGCAGTGTTCCCCGTTTTTGGGAGAAGGTTTACTCGGCCATACAGGATAACCTGTCGAAGATGAAAGGTATCGCTCGTCGCTTGGCAGAGAGGGCGTTCGTAATAGGTCGTCGGCGCAATGTGGAATATTTGCGAGCCGGGAAACGTGTACCGCTGTGGCTCGAATGCCAATACAGATTCTACGACAAGTTCGTTTTCTCGAAAATTCGTCGGGCTGTCGGGGTAGAAAACGGGAATATCTTTCCTACGGCGGGAGCTCCGTTATCCGACACGATTAACGAGTTTCTGCATATTTGCGGTATCAATATCGTTTATGGTTATGGCCTTTCCGAGACGACAGCGACGGTGAGTTGCTTCGATTTGGTGGGATATGAATTCGGAACGGTAGGTTCTTTAATGCCCGATATTCAGGTGAAGTTGGGTGAGAATAACGAGATATTGGTAAAAGGAAAGACCGTAATGAAGGGTTATTACCGTAAACCCGAAGAGACGGCCAGAGTCTTTACCGAGGACGGTTGGTTCCGTACGGGCGATGCCGGCAAGGTAAACGAACAAGGGGCATTGGTGTTGACCGAGCGTTTGAAAGATTTGTTCAAAACGTCCAATGGGAAATATATCGCTCCGCAGGCGTTGGAAACTCGTCTGGGCGAAGATAAGTATATCGACCAAGTGGCGGTGATAGGAGACCAACGGAAATATGTGACGGCTATTATCATTCCGGCTTATGAGGCTTTGAAAGAGTATGCTGCTCAAAAACAGATACAATATCGAAATTTGGAAGAGCTGGTAAAAAATCAGAAGATACAGGCTCTTATTTCGGAACGGATAGAAGCGTTGCAAAAGAATTTCGCCCGGTTCGAACAAATCAAGCGGTTCACGCTATTGCCGCAGGCTTTCAGCATGGAAAAGGGCGAGTTGACCAATACGTTGAAAATTCGTCGGTCGGTTATCAATTTATTGTATAAAGACGAGATAGAGGCCATGTATGCTTAAAAACGAAATATGAAATTTGGTAAATAGGCAGAGGGTGTATATTTTTGTACACCCTTTTGTCATATCATAAGGAAGCCTATAAATATGATTACACAAGAACAATTAAAAGAGACGGAAGAACGCAAGTTGGCGTTGAGGAGGTATCTTTGACATCGATTCGAAGAAAATCGAGGTAGAAGAGGAAGAGTTGCGTACCCATGTGCCCGATTTTTGGGAAGACCAAAAAAAGGCGGAAGCACAGATGAAGAAAGTAAAAGCCTTACATTTCTGGATAGATAGTTATACCGAAATAGAAAAGTCGGTGGAAGAATTGAGGCTGGCTTTCGATTTCGTGAAAGAAGGTATCGTGTCGGAAGAAGAGGTGGACGAGATTTACAAACGCACTACGGAGCTTATCGAGAATCTCGAACTTCGCAATATGTTGCGTCGGGAAGAGGATAAATTGGGTGTCGTTCTGAAAATCAATTCGGGAGCCGGAGGAACCGAGTCGCAAGACTGGGCATCGATGTTGATGCGTATGTACTTGCGATGGTGCGAACAGCATAACTATAAAGCCTCTATTGCCAATATATTGGAGGGCGACGAGGCCGGTATCAAATCGGTGACGATACAAATCGAAGGTGATTATGTATACGGTTATTTGAAAAGCGAGAATGGTGTGCACCGGTTGGTGCGGGTATCTCCGTATAATGCGCAAGGAAAGCGCATGACTTCTTTTGCATCGGTATTCGTCACACCGTTGGTCGACGATACGATAGAAATCAATATCAATCCGGCGAACATTTCGTGGGATACATTCCGATCGAGCGGAGCCGGGGGACAGAACGTGAATAAGGTGGAGTCGGGCGTGCGGTTGCGCTATCAGTTCAAAGACCCTTATACCGGAGAGGAAGAAGAAATCTTGGTCGAGAATACCGAGACACGGGATCAGCCTAAAAACCGGGAGAATGCCATGCGCCAGTTGCGCTCTATTTTGTATGAGAAAGAGTTGCAACATCGTATGGCCGAACAAGCTAAAATCGAAGCCGGCAAGAAAAAAATCGAGTGGGGGTCGCAAATACGCAGTTATGTATTCGACGACCGTCGGGTGAAAGACCACCGTACCAATTATCAAACTTCGGACGTGCAGGGCGTCATGGACGGTAAGATAGACGATTTTATCAAAGCCTATTTGATGGAGTTTTCATCGGAAGAACAAAATTAATTTCCTTATCCTTCGTTGGATTGAATAATTATTCTTAGCTTTGTTAGCGTTGAACTTTAAAGCTAAAAACATATGGGTAAGAATAAGAAAAAAGTAAC
>OMFR01001311.1_pt1 | contig 10175 bp, 9 predicted proteins | sample 1645691 | NCBI WGS metagenome assembly OMFR01 (sample SAMEA103958132, study PRJEB25191) | human gut metagenome | biome: human-associated habitat [ENVO:00009003]; feature: intestine environment [ENVO:2100002]; material: feces | place: Germany | collected 2013/2015
GTACTTGTACGCGCCGTCCTGTCCCGCGAATACGGCGCAGCGTCCGCCGCACCGTGCCGCCGTCATGTCGCACAGCCGCCGCGCCGCGTCGGACTCCATAGGCGGCTGCACCAGCAGCACATCGCCCGCGCCGTCATATTGGGCGGCCAGCGATGCGAAATGCTCTGTTTCCAGCGCGTCGCACCGCTGCTTTACGGCGGAAAGCTCCTCCTTCAGCCGCGTCACGGCGGCGTGGGTGGCGTCGGGCTTCACCGACAGCTCGCGGCCGATGGCGCTGTTCTGCTGCCAGCTCAGCGCCAGATAGTCCAGCGCCCGCTGTCCGAACAGCACCTCCAGCCGCACGCCGTCCCGGAACCTCTGCCAGCCGATGAACTTCGCCAGTCCCACCTGACCGCTGGTCTCCACGTGGGTGCCGCAGCAGGCGCACATGTCCGCGCCGGGGAACTCGGTGATGCGCACGGGGCCTTCCAGCGCCTTTTTGCTGCGGTAGGGCAGGGCGGCCAGCTCCGCCGGCTCGGGATAGCGGATGACGATGGGGTGATTCTCCCAGATGTAGCGGTTGGCCCGGCGCTCGATCTCCAGCACGCCCTCCCAGGGAATGTCGGCGTTGTAGTCGATGGTGACGGTATCGGCTCCCATGTGGAAGCCGGTGTTGTCGCAGTGGTAGGTGCTGCACAGCATGCCGGAGACGATATGCTCGCCGGAGTGCTGCTGCATGTGGTCAAAGCGGCGCTGCCAGTCGATCTCGCCGGTGACGGTCTCGCCCACGGGCAAGGGCTTGTCGCAGGTGTGATAGATCACGCCGTCCGCCTCATGAACGTCCCGTACATTAACGCCGCCCAGCGTGCCGTGGTCGGCGCCCTGTCCGCCGCCCTCGGGGTAGAAGGCGGTGCGGTCCAGCACCACCCGCCACGCCTTTTTGTCGGCGGCGCAGTCCAGCACCGTGGCGTCGAACCGGCGCAGGAACGCGTCCTGATAGTATAGCTTGATGGTTTCCATAGGCTTCTCCCTGTGTGGAAAATATTCCACCCTTTAGTATGCCGCAAAACCGGGAAAAAGGCAAGGGTTTTCTATAGGGGAGGGAGGGGGAATGGCAACAGGGAATTTGTCCTTGGCCCCCTCTGTGAGGGGGCTGTCAGCCGGAAGGCTGACTGGGGGAGAGAATTTAAGTCTTTTATTCTCTCCCTCCGGCGCTTCGCGCCACCTCCCTCACAGAGGGAGGCTTTGGTTCGGAATGACAGAAATGCATTTCTCGACAAGCTCAAGCGTTTTGCGCTTACTCATGATGAAAACTGGTGACGATGGTAGGCTCCTTCTCCGGAATGCCGAACTGCTCCCGGCCCAGCTGAATGCTCTTCATCAGAAAGGCCATGTTGCGGCCCAGCGTCCGCATGGTTTGCAGCCCCTCTCCGTCCTTGCGCACCTCCTCCGGGGTGTTGCCGTACACCATGTTCCAGTACTGGCTGCTGGCGATGGGCATTCCGGTGATGGTGAAGTACTTGTTCAGCACGTCGAAGGAGGCAGTGTTGCCGCCACGGCGGCAGGACACCACCGCCGCGCCCACCTTCATGGTCTTGTTGATGTGGGGCGTGCTGTAAAACAGCCGATCCATAAAGGCGATGGCGCCGCCTGCCGGGGACGCGAAGTACACCGGCGCGCCGATCACCAGCGCGTCCGCCTCGGCCAGCTTGGGAGCCGTCTCGTTCACCAGATCGTCGTATACGCAGCGGAAGGTTTTCTTGCAGGACGCGCAGGCGTTGCAGCTGTGAGCCGTGTGGCCTGCCTGCACGATCTCCGTTTCGATGCCCTCGGCCTCCAGCGTTTTGGCCAGCTCCTCCAGCGCCGTATAGGTGCAGCCCTTCTCGTGGGGGCTGCCGTTGATCAGCAATGCTTTCATATGATCGTCCTCCTTGCCATTGTTAGCGCTATTATAACGCGCCGCCGGTGAAAAATCCAGTCCCCGTTTTTGCGGCCTTTCTCAGAAAAAATGCGCTTGACAAATGTCTGAAATCGGACTATACTACGAAAAGTCTGATTTCGGACGGACAGGAGGACATGCCATGGAACGCCGTGAAGCTTTGGCCGCGTATAACGATGCCTACAAGGAGCAGGATGACCTGTACCGGGCGGTGGCCCGGCAGTGCGGACTGTCGGACTGTGCCTTCTGGGTGCTGTACGCCCTGCGGGAGTCCGGCCACCCCATGACCCAGAGCGACGTGTGCGCCGCCGTGTACCAGCCCAAGCAGACGGTACACTCGGCCCTGAAAAAGCTGGCGGGGGAGGGCTATCTGCAATTGACGGAAGGCCGTGACCGCCGCAGCAAGTACCTGACCCTGACGGCGGCGGGGGAGACGCTGATGGCGCGCACCGTCGACCGGGTGATGGCGGCGGAGGAAACGGCCATGGACACCCTGACGGCGGCGGAACGGGCGCAGTTTCTGGCGCTGTGCCGCCGCTACAACGCCGCGCTGCGGCAGGCGCTGTCCACCGCCATCGGGGAGAAAAAGGAGTAAACCATGAAGATACAGTTATCCGATCACTTTACCTATAAAATGCTGCTGCAGTTCGTGCTGCCGTCCATCATCATGATGGTGTTCACCTCCATTTACGGCGTGGTGGACGGGCTGTTCGTGTCCAACTTCGTGGGCAAGACGTCCTTTGCCGCCGTGAATCTGGTGATGCCGTTCATCATGATCTTCGGCGGCATCGGCTTCATGTTCGGCACCGGCGGCAGCGCGCTGGTGGCCAAGACCATGGGCGAGGGCGACAAGCGCCGTGCCAACCAATACTTCACCATGATGATGGTCTCCACCCTGATCTGCGGCGTTATCATCTCCGTGCTGGGCGTGGTGTTCATGGAGCCCATCTCCGTGTTTCTGGGCGCGGACGAGGAGATGCTGCCGGACTGCATACTGTATGGCCGCATCGTGCTGGCCTTCAACACGGCGTATATGCTGCAAAACGTGTTCCAGAGCTTCCTGATCGCGGCGGAAAAGCCGAAGCTGGGTCTTGCCGCGACGGTCGCGGCGGGCGTGACGAATATGGCGCTCGACGCGCTGTTTGTCGCGGGCTTCCGCTGGGGAATTGCAGGCGCGGCCGTTGCGACGGGCCTGAGCCAGTGCGTGGGCGGCCTGTTCCCGCTGGTCTATTTCCTCCGCCCGAATTCGAGCCGTCTGCGCCTTGTCAGAACGAGGCTGGAGCTGCGCCCGCTGCTGAACGCCTGCGGCAACGGCTCGTCCGAGCTGATGAGCAATATTTCCTCGTCCATCGTCAGTATGCTCTACAACTTCCAGCTGCTCAAATACATCGGTGAGGACGGCGTTTCGGCCTACGGCGTCCTGATGTACGTGCAGTTCATTTTCATTGCCATCGACATCGGCTATTCTATCGGCTGCGCGCCTATCGTCGGCTTCCATTACGGCGCACAGAACCATGCCGAGCTGAAAAATATGCTCAAAAAGAGCGTTCTGCTGATGTGCGCCTCCGGCGCTGTGCTGACGGTGCTGGCAAGCGTGCTGGCCGCGCCGCTGGCGAAGCTGTTCGTCGGGTATGACGAGGGACTCTATACGCTGACCTGCCATGCCTTCCGACTGTTTTCGTTTGCGTTTTTGTTCGCGGGCTTCAATATCTTCGCTTCGTCGTTCTTCACAGCGCTTGGAAACGGGTCGATCTCAGCCGCGATCTCTTTCCTGCGCACGCTCGTGTTCCAGACAGCCTCCGTGCTCATCCTGCCGCTGATCTTTGACGTCGACGGCATCTGGTACGCCATCACGGTCGCGGAGGTCTTTGCAACGCTTATCTCCGTGATTTTTCTGTTTGCCAAGCGAAAAAAGTATCATTACATGGAATGTTCGCCCCACGGAAAAAAATAACGTGATTTTTGCTTGAAACGTGCTAGAATTGGAGACGGCCTGCCGAGGCGGGCCGTCGATTCATATCGAAGGGAGCCGGGATTATGTGGATTCTCTATGCGTTCGGGTCGGCACTGTTTGCGGGCTTGACAGCGGTGTTGGCCAAGTGCGGCATCCGAAAGACGGATTCAACGGTTGCGACTGCAATCCGGACAATCGTGGTTCTGGCCTTTTCATGGCTGATGGTGTTCATCGTCGGTTCGCAGGAACGGCTTTCCGCAATCAGCGAAAAAACGCTTCTGTTCCTGATTCTGTCCGGCCTTGCAACCGGCGCAAGCTGGCTGTGTTATTTCCGTGCGCTGCAGATCGGCGATATCAATAAGGTTGTGCCGGTCGATAAATCCAGCACGGTTCTGACTATCCTGCTTGCAGTCATTTTCCTGCATGAATCGCTGAGCATCGCAAAGGGCGCAGGCATCGTACTGATCGCGGCGGGTACTTATCTTATGATCGAGAAAAAGCAGTCAGACGGCGCGGCAAAGGCTGGAAGCAGCTGGCTTCTGTACGCGGCAGGTTCCGCCGTGTTCGCAAGTCTGACCTCCATTCTCGGCAAGATCGGCATTTCCAGCGTTGAATCGAATCTCGGCACGGCGATTCGCACGGGCGTAGTGCTTGTGATGTCGTGGATGATGGTATTCGTCACGGGTAAGGGAAAGCTTCTGCGCGCGGTTCCGAAGAATGAACTCGGCTTTATCTGCCTGTCCGGTTTAGCCACGGGCGGCAGCTGGCTGTGCTATTATAAAGCCCTGCAGGACGGCCCGGCGAGCGTCGTCGCGCCCATCGATAAGCTGAGCATTCTGGTGACGATTCTGTTCTCGTGGCGCGTGTTCCACGAAAAGCTGACGAAAAAATCGGCTGCCGGCCTTGTTGCTGTCGTCGGCGGAACACTGCTGATGCTGCTCTGATACAGGGAAGCTGGCGCGAAGCGCCTGGGGGGTTGCAGCATACAGCAGCAAAACCAGAAGTCCTTCGGCGAATTCGTACGCACCGCGTAGGGGCCGATGCCCACATCGGCCCGGCAGAATGCACCGGTTTTACGGTAGCCTACGGCGAATTCGCAACTTCTCAACGGGCCGATGTAGGCATCGGCCCCTACATTCGAGTAGGCGTCTGCATCTGCTTTTCACAATTTTTCGCGCAGAACAGGCGCGGCAAGGGGAGGCTTATCACCACGCCGTGCATAAAAATCCCCTTTCCGCAAAAGCTGTCACAGAGGTGACGCTTATGGCAAACGACGAAACATTCCGCTACGATCCCACGCCCATGAACCATGCATTCCCCGGCCAGCCGGACGACTGCTTCGACATGGTCAACCAGTACGGCACGTACAACATTCAGAAGACTGCTGACACCGACAACGCCTATCCTGCCATTGCGCAGGGGATGCCGAAGGTCGGTCACTTCGCGCGCCGCAGCAAGGCAATGTTCGATCTGGCAGGCGGAGAAAAGAAAAAATAAGCAAAAACCGGCGGAGCGCATCGCGCTCCGCCGACTTTGTGTTTATTCCCACGTTTGCCACACCTCCGGGCAGTATCCGGCGGTGGCTTGTCTGCCGTTGCGGACGATGGGCGTTTTCATCAGCTCCGGGTGGTCAAAGAGCTTATCTTCTTTTGCGCGCTTGTCATCCGTATAGCGCATCAGGTCGATCTCCGGGCTTTTGACCGACCAGTCAATCAGCGCGTCCACGCCGCCGACGGCACGCAGAACGCTGTCGAACTCGCCGCCGGACATCCCGAAGCGGACGAGATCGATCTGCTGGAATTTGATCCGGCGCTCCTTGAACCAGCGCTCGGCCTTTTTTGTGTCAAAGCATTTTTTCTTTCCGAAGATCTGGATGTTCATTTTATTCCTCCAGTAACCGCTGATAACCGCAGACGATTGGATCGGCGGTTACTCAAGCATGGCGGCAGCCTCCGCCTCGGTGTCGGCGGAAAACAGAAACTGGCCCGCCGCGGTATAGACCTCTACATGACCTCTGACATAACGCATCGTAATTTCCATGACGCAGTTCCCCTTTCGGTTGATCTGCGGTCAGTATAGCATACGATGTGTCCAATAATCCGGACTTTCAAAAGTCAGACATCAATCATAAAAATCGCTTTCCCACTGCGCGTAGACGGTGCGGTTCTCCGTGGCCGTCAGATCGGTCAGCAGCTCGCCGGATTCCGTGTACCAGCCGAGGAAGACCTCGGTGTCGGATGTGGCGTCAAAGGACGGGTCATAGGTGCTGCCCGCCTCGTAGAACGCGATGTCGCGCGCCCGGTCGCCCTTTTCGGTCTGCACGAAGCGCACCCAGTAGAAGCCGTCGGACGAGCCGGAATAGTCGGCGTAGAGGAACACGCGCAGCTCTGCCATGCGGCGGCTGACAAGCCCGTCGTGGATCACATAGTCCCCGCCCGATTCCTTCACGTGGCACCAGATGCCCATCGCGGAGGCCAGCTCGTTGGTCGAGTAGAATCCGGACTTGAGCAGGGCAGACAGCGCGCTGTTTTTCATCCAGCCGGAGCCGATGTTGTAGCTCAGGCTGATGAGCGCGTCATACTGATTGTCGCTCAGGGAAATACTGTTTTCCGTCAGGAAGCTGTCCAGCTTTTTCTCAAAGCCCTGCAGCATCTGGCGCAGAAGAACATCCGCCTGCGCTTCGGTGATGCCGTTGGGATATTCGTCCTTGCCGCAGGCGCTGCCGTAGCCGATGGAATACTGGGCGTAGTCCCAGGCGGCCTTCTCCTGAAAGCCTTCCTTCTGCTTGATGAAGTCGATCATCGGCTCGGTCGTGCGGAGCGTGATCTCCGCCGGGTTCTGCTCCGGGTCTGCAGGAACTGCGGGCTCGAGACTCTGATAAATGCGGTTGACGATCGCGGCGATCTCCGCGCGGGAGACGGACGCGTCCGGGCGGTACGTCCCGTCCGGGTAGCCGCCGACGATCCCGGCGGCGTAAAGCGCCTCGACATAGACGCTGTCGGTGTCGGTAAACGTACCGTATGTACCGGGGTCAGACAGGCCGAGCGCGTTTGCGGCCAGCTTGGCGAGCATCCCGCGCGTCATATTGACGTCCAGATCGGAAATATCCTGATAGCGCACAAGGAAGCCCTGATCGATGGCGAAATTCAGATAGCCTCTGGCCCAGTGGGAATCCACGCGCTCCGGCTCCGGGTAGCCCGCGGCCAGCAGGATCATCTTGAGCGACTCGCCGGTCGTGACCTTTTTGGTGGGGCGATATGTACCGTCGGGATAGCCGCTGACGACGCCGGATTCGGACAGCGTCATCACGTCCTCATAGAACCAGCTGCTCTCCGGTACGTCGGAGAAGGAAATATCGTATGCGCATACAAGCGTTGTCCCGGCCAGAAGAAGGGTCAGCGCCATGAAACCCCAAAGCAGGCTGCGAAGTCTGGGTTTCATTCTGTCACGCTCCTTTCTTTGCATCAAATCGGGGATAGTATAACAGACTTGATTACAAATTGCAACTGTTTGGGCGAAACAACCAAACAGCAGCATATTTTATTGGTAGGAATTTACGTCGATCAGAGCCGTAATGCCCTTGTTCCTGCGGTCCCTGGAGAACTCTGCAAGGACATAGGAGAGTAAGCGGCGGATAGCCGCGGAATTTTTGCAGACCAGCGTCAGCTGATAGCGGTAGGAATAATTGACGCGGGCGACGCTGGCCGGTGCCGGGCCGAGCAGCTGCGCGGGTGCGCGGCAGTACGGCTCCTTCTGGAGATTGGCGGCCAGCGCGTCGCGCAGGCGGACGCTGGCCTCGATCAGTCCGCGCTCCTCCAGTCCTGCGACCGTGATGGTGAACAGATCAGAGAACGGCGGGCAGCTGCGCAGCTGCCGCATCTGCAGCTCCAGCTCGTAAAATGCGTCGTAATCCTGCTTGGCCGCAAGCCGCAGCACAGGATGCTCCGGCGTCATGGTCTGGATCATGGCGCAGCCCGCGTCCGCACCCCGTCCGGAACGGCCCACGACCTGCGTGATAAGCGAAAACGTCGTCTCGGCGGCGCGGAAGTTGTCGACATACAGGCTCATGTCCGCGTCGATGACGCCGACAAGCGTAACGGACGGGAAATCAAGGCCCTTGGCGACCATCTGCGTGCCGAGCAGAATGGGGATCTGCTGTTCGCGGAATTGTTTCAGCATCGCCTCATGTCCGCCTGCGGCGGGCACGGTATCGGCGTCCATGCGCAGAACCTCCGTGTCGGGGAACAGCGCCTTCAGCTCCTGCTCGACCTTCTGCGTGCCGCTGCCGATGGCCTTCATCGCCCCGCCGCATTTTTCGCAGCGTGCGTGCGCAGGCATGACATAGCCGCAGTAGTGGCACATCAGACGGCGGCCGGAGGAGTGGTACGTCAGATGGACGCTGCACCGCGGGCACTGCGGCACGTCACCGCAGTCCATGCAGACCAGATACCGGCTGTTGCCGCGCCGGTTCAGAAACAGGATGGACTGCTTTTTATCCAGGATCGCGTCACGGATGCCCTCTTCCAGTTCGCGGCTTAAATCCAGATCGTTGCCCGCGCGAAGCTCCTGCTTCATGTCGATGATGCGCGCGTCGGGCAGCGCGCGGCCATTGTAGCGGGTTTTGAGCGTATAGAGGCTGTAAACGCCTGTTTTGGCCAGATACATCGTCTCAATGGAAGGCGTTGCCGAGCCGAAGAGCACAAGCGCGCGCTCCTTCGCGCCGCGATAGAGCGCGATCTCCCGTGCGTGATAGCGCGGGGCGTTTTCGGATTTATAGGTATGCTCCTGCTCCTCGTCGAGGATCAGCAGGCCGGGATTTTGAAGCGGTGCGAAGACCGCCGAGCGCGTGCCGACCACGACGCGGGCTTCGCCGCGCGCGATGCGCCGCCATTCGTCATAGCGTTCGCCCACGCGCAGGCTCGAGTGGAGCACCGCGACGGTTTTTCCGAAGTGCGCGGTCATTTTATGCAGCAGCTGCGGCGTCAGTGCGATCTCCGGCACGAGCAGCATGGCGGAACGGCCCGCGTCCAGCGCACTTCGGATCAGCGCGAGATATACAGAGGTCTTGCCGCTGCCCGTCACGCCGTAGAGAAGCGCCGCGCCGGGTTTTTCCTGCGTCATCTGCCGGTTCAGACCGTCGAAGGCGATCTGCTGCTCCGCGTTCAGCGTCAGCGGCCCGGCGGGCGGGACGTCCTCGCGCTTCGGGCTGCGCAGCTGCTCCTGCTCATATGTCTCGATCAAGCCGAGCTTTGCGAGGCGGGAGACGGTCTGCATACTGGCGCCGGTCAGCTCGCATAATTCGCGGCAGGGGCCTGCGCCGACGGTGCACAGCAGGCGCAGCAGCGCCGCCTGCAGGGGGGCGGAGAATTGCTTTTTTGCGGCAAACTGCTCCGCTTCCTCCGCGCTGACAGCAAGTGCGGCGACCTTGATGGTCTTCTCGCTGGCCTTCTGCGTGAGCGAAGCGTCTGCGCGCAGCAGCCGACGCTTGCGCAGTGCCTGCACAGCGGCGTCGAACGCCTGCGGCGATTCAAACTGCTGCCGGAGCGTCCGCTCCGGCGCGCTGCCGCCGAGATCGGTCAGCAGCTGCACGAGCCTTGCCGCGCCGGAATTCGCCATGCCGGGCGGCAGCTTGTCCTGCGCGCCGGATACAAGCATCAGCGTCCGCTTTTCATCGAACCATAACCCGGCGGGAAGGATGGCCTTGACCGCGTCATAAAACGTGCAGAAATAGCGCTCCTTCATAAACGCGGCAAGGCGGAGCTGTCCGCCGGTAAGGATCGACGCGTCGTCCAGCATCTGCTCGACGGCCTTCAGTCCGGCAGCGACTCCCTCCTGCACGGATAAAACAATGCCCTCCGTCCGCCGGTTGCCGTGCCCGAACGGCACAAGCACCCGCATCCCGGCTGCCAGCGGCATATCCTCCGGCACACGGTAGGAATAGGGCCTGTCAATGGCATAAACCGCCGCCGCAACAGCCAGCTGTGCAACTCTGGACATGACCTGTTCCTCCTTTGTCTGGTGAAAGTTTGGACGCGCTTATGTCTCCGACGGCCCTGTCTTTTCTCTTGCAAGAGAAAGGACAGGGGAGAAAAGAGTGCTTGGACGCGTTTGGTGCATCCTGCCGGGCGGACAGAGTCGTCCGCCCCTACGAGATACGGGAAGCGATTGAAGCCTTTCCGTAGGGGCCGACGACTCTGTCGGCCCATTGGGCAGTTACGAATTCGCCGCAGATTCCCGTAAAAACGGTGCAACCTGCCGGGTCGATGTGGGCATCGACCCCTACAACTGGCGCGGGAGCGCCTT
>OMFR01001318.1_pt1 | contig 10121 bp, 5 predicted proteins | sample 1645691 | NCBI WGS metagenome assembly OMFR01 (sample SAMEA103958132, study PRJEB25191) | human gut metagenome | biome: human-associated habitat [ENVO:00009003]; feature: intestine environment [ENVO:2100002]; material: feces | place: Germany | collected 2013/2015
ATCTGATAGATGTTCAGAGGCCGGAAGAGGTCGGTCCGGCACTCGAACGGGCGCTGACCCGTCCCGATGAGTTGATGCGTGAAGTCCGGACCTATACGATGTTCCATGAGCCGCATCGGGATTGCCGCTGTTCCGCACGTGTCCTCGATGCCGTGGATGATTTTCTGGAACGGGGGCATGTCGGGCTGAAACGCAAGCCGCTCAATCTGATCCGCAAATGGAAAATGCGGCGGAAATTTAAATATCCAAGCCTCCAAAGAGGGGAGGATTATAAATCAGAAGTAATTATATAACCCTGTATATAATTGGTAGTTCCTTTATCCCAGCTATAACCTTCTTTCAAATATTCTAGAGCTTCATTATAGTTTGTTGTCATGAATGTATTTGATATTGAACCCTTATACATTCGATATATAGCAGTTGTGTTTGCCCCCATATATTCTTTATATACATATCCGAGAATATAATTTGTTATGCCATGATCTGGTTTATAACCCTTTCGGTTATAATATTCTGCTTCTTGGTATGATGTGGTAAAGAATGTATTGCTATTACTTTTTTTGTAAAGTCTTAGTATGGGAACGGTGTTGGGTTGTTCTTTTTCAAAAACATAACCTTGTAGATAATGGGCTTCTCCGTAATCAAATTTATATCCTTGTTTTTGATAGTGATTTGCTTCTTCTAATGAAGAGGTAAAGAATGTGTTTCGTGTGTTTTTTGAATAAAGACGGTATAATGGTTTTACGGGTATAATTGTAATTTCTTGTGCTTTGGTATACCGTTCAACAGCGTCTTTTATTTGTTCTTTTAAAAATTTATCGCCAAGGAAATTTCGAAGTCCGCGGAACATGCTGCCATCTTTCATATTGTGGCCATAAATGATGTTCTTGTCATCAGAAAAATCGGCATTGTTATCGGAATCCAGGAAAATGGCCCCTGCCACATGTTCTGTCTTCTTAAAAGTATGTGTCAGGTAATAGGAGTCATCGTTTCCCTGAACTACCGGGTAATCAATGCTGGTATCTGGGATCCGGATCCATGCAACGATATCCGGATTGATCTTTTTTAATGCCTTAAAATCAACCACGGTCTGTTTCCCATCGCTTCCGTCTGTTCCTTCTGTGTGGTCATCCTCATCTGTTTCCTTGACGTATGTACGCAGGTCTTCATATTCCTGCACACCTTCCCGGTACATAAAGTAAATGCCAAAACCGGTACATACGCAAAAACTGAGTACCATCAGGCAGACTGCCACGATCATGATTTCTTTTATGTATCTCATACAAAAAAGAAATCATGATCGTCCGATTATTCTTCCTGGAAAAAGGGCTGCCGGTAAATCGAGCAGCCCTGAACCGTATTCCTTAATTTCCTTTTTTCTTCTTATACCAGATCACGCCGCCAATGCCGCAGGCAGAAAGGACTGCCAGAAGGATCGGAAGCCAGATGTTGGTGCTGTCCCCTGTTTTCGGGCTGTTTCCTGTCGGTGTGCTACCGGAAGGGGATTTGGTGTTTTTGATTTCTTTTACGATCTCGATCACCTTGGTTTTTCCGTCTTTGTATTCAAAGCGGATCTCTTCTTTTTTGCTGCTTAATTCATAACCATTTGGTGCTTTGGTCTCTACCAGGATATATTCCACGGTTTTCTCTACTTTTCCATTTTTATAAGTAGCAATCGGAAGCTTGCCGCTTGTCGCTGTTCCGGTCTTATCCGTTACCAGTTTTTCTACGACTTTTCCGCTTTCCTTTTCACGCAGTTCAAATTCTGCTCCTGAAAGGGCTGCCTTACTGGTGGAATCGGTCTTTTTGATGACCAGTTTTCCATATGGATGTGCGTCCTTCATTTTGACTTTCTGGACTTTTCCGGTATCTTTTACCGTAAATTTCACATCTTCCGCAATGAGGTATCCATCCGGAGCCTGCTCTTCACGAAGGGTATATTCGCCTACCGGAAGTTTTTCGACCATATGCGGTTTATCCGTGGACGTCCAGCTTTCAACTTTCTTTCCATCTTTATCCAGGATGATCAGTTTTGCTCCCGGTACCTCACTGGAATCCGTAATGTCTTTCTTGCTGATTTCCACTTTGGTCACATCATCAAGCATCTGGTGTTTCTGTACTTCTTTTGTGTTTTCGACGGTAAATTCAATACTTTCCGCAGTCACATAACCATCTGCCGGCTTTGTTTCTGTCATCTTGTATTTCTTTCCTACGATAAGGCCCTTGATGATATGTGCTTCCTCTTTGGATACCCATTCATCCACCGTATTTCCATTCTCATCTGTTACCTTTAAGGATGCTCCCGGAAGTTTTTTTTTGTCCGTCAGGTCTGCTTTGGAAAGTTCTACCGTAGTCTGTTCATCTTCAAAGGTGAACGCATACTCTGCAACACTGGTTCCACTGCCCTGGTACTCAAAAGTGAATTCCTGCGGTTCCTGGTCTGTCACATAGCCATCCGGGGCGGCAAGTTCCTTAATGTAGTACCTGCTGTCAACCGGGAGATCTGCAACAAACTGGATCTTTCCATCCTCATCTGTGGTCTTCAGTTCGATCAGGGTGTCTTTCGCAAGGAGTACTTTTCCTTTTGAAGATACGATGTCGTCTGCTGCATAGAGGCCAAAGATTGCCCCGGAAAGTACTTTGTCACTGTCCTTTTCTTTTTTCAGGACTTCCACCTGTACCCTCTGGCGCGCATTCTGCCAGTCGGCACTATAAGTAACCAGAGGTGTATCCTGGTCACGGTATGTAAGATCCACATATCTTGGTTCATTATCCAGAACGTAGCCATGTGCGGTCTCTTTTTCCACGATGTAATAACGTCCAAGCGGAAGGTTATCCATCTGGGCGATGCCATTTCCATCTGTTGTAATGGAGCCGACCAGTTCATCTGCCGCATAATAATCTGCACTTACCCCGTCTGCTGCACGAATGGCTTCTGCCGCGTAAACATTGAAGGTTACATCAGTCAGGTTTCCGGTCACATAGTTGAACAGGTGCTCGATCATGCCTTTTGCATTGTCAAGAAGGGATACGCTGTCTAAGAATTCCCCTTTCTTGTTTACCAGAAGTCTTGCTACCGGGACTTCATCTTCCATTTTGACTTTCTGTACTTCTGCAGTATCAGAGATCGTAAACTCTACGTCTGTTGCACGTAAGTAGCCATATGGTGCAAGCTCTTCACGCAGAATGTAAGTTTTTCCAACCTGAAGTCGCTTGATCACATGTGGGGAATCTTTTACGGATGTCCAGGAATCGATCACGTTGCCATCCTTATCCAGTACACTCATGGAAGCCCCGTCAAGTTCTGTTCCGGTCGTGATATCTGCTTTTGTTACTTCTACCGTTGTCGGCTGGTTTTTCTTCACGGATTTTAATTTGATCGTTTTTACGTCCTGGCCCTGGTATGTGGCATCAAATTCCAGGATCTCATCGGAAGATACATAACCCGCCGGTGCCTGCAGCTCTTTCACATAGTATCTGCCAAGCGGAAGATCCAGCGTAAACGCTGCCTTACCTTTTTCGTTGCTTGTGATCTCCTGAAGCAGTGTATCTGCTTTTACGACCACCTTGTCGCCGGAAGAAATTGCTTCTTTATTGTATAATCCAAAGGTTGCACCTTTTAAAGCCTTTCCGGTCTCGGCATCCTGTTTTTCCACACTCAGCTCTACTTTCTGGCGTTCATTGGAAAATTCCAGTTTTTCTTCGATCTCCGGTGTGTTCTGATCCTTATAGATAAAGGATACTTCCTGATTATCTGGATTTAAGACAAATCCGGCCGGTGCTTTTGTTTCTTTCACACGGTATTTTCCAAGCGGAAGGTCTTTGATAACAGCTTCCCCATTTTTATTAGTGGTCACTGTTTTTACCAGGGTATCCTTTGCATAGATCACGTGACGGTTTCCCTGCTCGTCCACCTGATGATCCGGTGTGAAAATATCTTCTGCTGCGTAGATTTCAAATTCTGCCCCTTCCAGGGAAGTTTCTTCGTATACAAAATCCTTTTTAAAGGATTTTAAGGTTTCACCGGATTTATGGATCACCAGTTTGCCCTTGACCGGATGGTTTTCATAGGTCACGGTAATGATGGCATCCCCGCTGACGGAATCCATCTGATAAGCTGTATTCTTATCAACTTTGATCTCCACATACTGGGTATTCTGGGTGTAGCCATCCGGCGCGCTCACTTCCTCGATCCTGTAATTTCCGCATTTTAAGGATTCCGGAAGGATCAGGTAACCATTTTCGTCCGTAAAATAGGATTTATGGACAACCGTATTTGGATAGGTCGTTACCTGTTCCACATACTTTTTCGCATCCAGGTCATACACTTTGAATTCTGTATTGGCAAGGAGGACCGGCTGTTTGGTCTCATCATCCTGTTTCACGATCTTAAGCTTTGCTTTGAACTCATCGTCCAAAAGGACTCTCCATACCTGCGGTGTACTGCTGTTCTCAGTTACGGTTACGATAAAATCATCTACCGGCATGAAATTATGCGGTGTTGTAGTCTCACGGACAATGTAGCGTCCATAAGGAATCGGGATGCTGCACGCATAGCCGCGTTCATCGGTAAACATTTCTGTTTTTCCGTCTTCCGTAAGAACGATCGGGGTCGCATTTGTAAAGTCATAGCTTCCATCGTCTTTTACAGTCAAGCTGCTGATCAGATAAGCAGAAAATCCGGCACCTTTTAAAAGATCCGCATCGGTCTTATCATTATCCGCTGCTTTGATCAACTGGAATGGCTGTTTGATCACGTCTTCTTTGGAAACGGTATTTCGTTTTACCGTCTCTACCTGGTCTCCTTCGTAGTCACAGTTTACATCATGCTCCTCTTCGTCCAGAAGATAACCTACTGGAGGCGTGATCTCCTTCAAATAATACTTTCCAAGATACAGGTTGCCTACGCTTGCTTTTCCCTCTTTATCGGTCATCAGGGTAGCTACCTGCTCGTCCTTTTTATAAAGGACTCCGCTCCTGCCATCCGGATGGTTAATGTCTTCCCTTGCATAGAGCCCGTAAATGGCTCCTTCAAATACGGCATCTCCTTGTGCGCTGTTTCCTGTCTCGCTGTCTTCTTTTACCAGGTCAATTGTTGCATTTACACGCTTATTTGTAAAGGTATGGCTAAAGTTTACCTTTTCTTCCTTATCATTGGTAAACTTAAAAGTGAAGGTGTAAGTATCCTCACTGTTTCTAAGGTAAAGTTCCGGTGCCTGGATCTCCCGGATGCTGTAGCTGTAATTAATCGGAAGTTCCGCTTTATAAGAAGCTTTTCCATCGGCTCCGGTCGTTGCTTTTTCGATCAGGGTTCCTTTGGGAACAACGGTCTTACCATCAACTTTGATATCTTCTGCTGCATACAGCCCGTAGATGCCTCCGGAGAGCGGATTTTTTGTCTCTTCGTCCTGCTTTTCCACACGGACCGCAGCCTTCTGGCGTTCATTTAAAAATGTTGCACTGCCAGTCTGCACTTCTACGGTCTGGCCTGCATACACAAGCTCAACAGTCTTAGACTCTCCTTTGCATACATAATTATCCGGAGCTTTCGTCTCGGTTACTGTGTAGGTGCCAAGATAGAGATCCTTTAACGTAACGCTTCCGTCATCTCCGGTAACCAGATTATCCTTGACAAGTGCACCTTTTTTATAGATGAGGGTGCCATCTGCCGCCTTGATATCTGCACCTGCATAAACACTGTAAACGTCACACCATTTTCCGTGACGGCAGCTCCGGTGAGCACTTCTCCTTCTTTATAAATGGTGAGTGCACCCTTTTGCTCTTTATCCGTTAAGTTCTTGGAAGCGGTCTGCCCCACGACCAGTTTTACCCCATAGGCTTTCGTATCCAGCACATATCCGGATGGGCCTGAGATTTCACGAAGGTAAACGGTATCCTGTGTTTTGGTGATCTTTACTTCGGATTCCCCTTTTGCATTTGTTGCCGGCATTTTTTTGATAAGTTTCGTGCAGGCTTCATCTGCATAGATGCCGTAAACGGCACCTGCAAGGAGCGCGTTGCTTCCCTTATCTTTTTTGATGATCTTGACCGTTGCTTCATCCGGCCAGTCTACCTCCAGGTTCAGCTCCAGTGTATCTGTATAATATCCAAATCCGATATCCTGGCTGTTCGCCAGCTTTAAGAGCATGGCATGGAAATTAAGCGGATAGTTGGATGTGATCGCATATTTTCCTTTCAGGCTTCCAATATTCTGGGTGGTTGCTTCCAGATGGAATTTTTCACCGCCCTTTACGCTCACATTTCCGGTCCCGGTTTTTCCTGTCGTCTCATTTACAAGGGAGACCCCGTTTTCCAGATGGACCGTGATCACAAAAGCTGCGTTTGCCTTCCATGTGAAGGTCGGGCTCTGGTTTCTTTTAACATGTTTTTGGCAGTTGTCGAAAGGGATCCTCCAAATCCGGATTCCCCGTCATATAAATAATCGACCAGATAATGCTGCATTGCACGGGTCTCGGAGGAACAGCCGTATTTTTCCATGATGGATTTGATATTATAGCCGTTGAATGTGCCGCCCCATCCGGGACCGCCATATCCGTAAAACATGGCCTTCCTTAAATAACGGTCATCGCCGCCTTCATCCAGTTCGACCATATTTTTATAAGTCGTTCCACTTGGCGGGGACTGTTTACTGTGCTGCATGCAGTATGCATAGACGGTATAAGTCTTTCCGCCTGCTTTGTAACGGATATACTTATAGGAATCATTTCCGCCCTGTCCCATAACGGAATCAAAAGGATGCAGTTTTCCATCTGAATAATAGTAATAGGTATTAGCTTCAATGTCTGTTGAATCATCCCACAAGTCTCCATCGGAAGCTGCCATGGTACTAATACCACCCTCAGCCTGGTCATATAGCACACTTAATGCAACATCATCTTCCGGCATCTCAAAGCTGAAGGAATTTGTTCCCTCATCGTAGCTTACTTCTGCATACAGAAGATCTTCGGTATTCTCTGTCTGGTTTGCTTCGACAAGACTTGTTCCCACTGCGATCAGGCTTCCCTGAGGGATATCACCGGAAAAGTTGACCGTCTCCCCCGTCTGGTAACGTCCGTCCTCGTGGTCCAGTTCAATATTGAATTCATTTCCCTGTACAATGTCAACCTGATGGCTTCCATCCTCTGTTTCCTCATCGGAAAATTCTTCTGCTTCCTCTTCTTCTGGCTCCTCCGTTTCTTCCGGCTCTTCCAGGGTTTCCGGGGCATCTTCCGGGCTTATGGTCGGGAGGACGGGGTCTGCCTCCGGTTCGTCATCGCCGCTTTCCTGTTCCTGACCGCCATTGGATCCGTCTGTTTCTGCTTCCCTTGGTGTCACCGTAATGTTTCTGGCAACCAGATAGGCTTCCCCGGATGCGGGTGTAACAAGATATACGCATTTATAGGTTCCCGCATGGTTATAATCAAATACAGTCCCGTCTTCCATTGCTGCTTTTTTCAGTTCCACATGGTCTCCTTCAGAGAGTTTCAGTCCTGTAAAATCATTCTGGATATCAAAGGCTTCCCCTTCGGTAACCATAAGCGCAAGTTCCGGATCAGCAACGGTTTCCTCGATCAGTTCCTCCTCGTTTTTCTCCGTCTGCGTTTCTGTCTGTACCTCGATCTGCGTCTCGCTCTGTGCGGAAACGCCTCCCACCTCAGCGGCGGATACTGCAGAAGCTCCCGTCTGCAAGAGCGTAGTGCAGCACAGAGCAAAAGCCATCGCACCCGCCATCCATCTTTTCTTCCAGTTTTTTTCCAAGTGCACGTTCTCCTTTCATGATTGCTTTTTTCCCGGCAGTTTTCTTTTGGTCCGTCTCTTATCTGCATCGCTTTCTCCTTTCTTCCGGCTTTTTCAGCCAGATAAAAAGGAAACTGAAAAAAATTCCAGTTTCCCTTTTATCTGACCAAACATTTTATGCCGTCTTCCTGTGTTCTTTTTCCTCTTTTTGAAGGATCCAGTCATCCACGCCTTTGTAGTGTTCCATCCAGGTACCGGATGCATCGGTATCCCAGGTAACTCTTTTGCAGGACACATTCAGTTCCTCACAGATCTCATATAGTTTTATACAGCCTTTTCGGATCATGTCCCGCTTTCTGCGCTTTTTGGGGCATTCTCCATGATACAGATAAATTCCATGTTCACATTGCCGGCACGCACTTTTTTCATCGTGCTTACAGGACAATTCCATCATTTTATCCATGTCGTAACATTCATAAACTCTTTTTAACCCCTGCTCTTTCAGTTTTCGCAAGACAGTTTCCAGTCCTTTATGATTGGAAACTCCAGGGACTCCGATATAAGGATTTCCTGTACACATCCATGCGATCTCTGCCTTTAAGATCCCTTCCGTTACGTAAACCGTGCCATCCTTTATTTTCCCAAACATTCCTGCCGGGCTGCCGCTTGATGTGCCTCTTTCTAAGCCGCTGCTGGTAAACCAGAGGTACTTCCGTTCTTTTAAAGGAACATCCAGCCGGATCTGGAATCCTATGATCCGTTCCTTCCCATCCCGGACTGGGCAAAGATACCCGTTATTCTTCCTATAAAAAGCAGCTTCCCAGTCACCATCCCGATTGATGAAAAATCCAGGAACCCCATCCAGGCGAAATCCCTTTTTTAAGAGCTTTCTGGCAATGGTCACGGAATTCTCATCATCCGTACTTAAAAAACCTCGTTCTTCCATCTGTCTGACCTCATTTAACGTCAGCCCACGCAGGAGAAGGTTCCTCCGGTGTGTTTCCTTAAGCTTAAGAAAAGTGAGCATTTCCTTATATACATGATCCCGGTAATCCAATTCCTCTTCCGTAAGGGAAATGCGTTTCTTTTTAGAAACGATAGAAGCGAAACCATTTCGTGTCGTGGACTGCTGTCTTTCATCCGTTCCAGGAAAAGAAAGTGCCTGACTTATCTCCCGGTAGGCTTCTTTATACCGGTTCCTTCCATAAATGCCGGATAGTTCCGCATACAGTGTCAGCATGTTCCCGGCCGCCCCGCAGTGATAGCAATGGTAAACATTTTTCAGTTCTCCATTTTTGCGGATGCAAAAACTGCATTTTCCTCTTAAATCCCCGCAAAAGGGACATTCCACCGGAAATTCGTCCTGGTAAGAAGCACTCAGTCTTCGGATTGACAAAAGATCTGCTACTTCTGCGATCGTAAACGATTCTCTGGCATACATGCCTTCCTCCTTTTCATAAAAGATGGCCCCGTTCCCGGAGCCACCTCAAACTATTTCTCTGTTTTCAGGCTGCTTTTTGCATTTCCTTTTCATGATCCAAAAGAATCTTCGCAGCTTTCTGTATTTCCTGATTCTGGCCTTTGTAACGCTGTACCAGCCATTTGATCGTCTGGTAACCTCTGGCATCCTGCATCATTTCCCCAAGAGGGGTTCCGGCATAGACAACAAAATTACAGATAACCTTTTCTGCCCATTTCACTTCATCCTCTGCATCCTCTTCGTGAGCCATATCCTCCAACACTTCCTCTGCAGTCTCTTCTGGTGTTTCTTCCTCTTCTTCTGCATCAAAAGAAATCTCATCATCTTCATCAAATGGAACTTCATCCGTTTCTTTTACTGCACGGAAACCGTCTGCATCCGTCTCGGCAGTAATTTCCTCATCTACGGAGATTTCCTCGGTCTGAACCGGATCTTCCGCTTTGGTTTCTTCATCGGAAAATTCTTCCAGTCCGCTTTCACTTTCTTCCATTCCAAAAGTCATCTGTCCAGGAAGGTTTTCTTCTGTATCCGTCACTGCATATTCCACTTTTACAGTACCTTCTGATATGGCATTTCCATCATGCAGTTTTTTACGATCCGTTTTCTTTTCCCTGACCGGTTCCGTTTGCTCCTGCTTTGCTGCGTTTTCTTTTCTTTCTGCCTTTTCCTGTTTCTTTTTCGGTTTTTCCGGTTTTACGGAAGCTTCCTGCTTCGGCATTTCTTCTTTTTCCGTCCCACGCATGTCCGGATCGTCTATTCCAGATGCCTGCATGATGTTGAATTTATTCAAGAAATAATACTTCAGGCCATACGTCCATGCCGCACCTTTTGCTTTATCCGGTGCTTCATTGGTTCCAATGACATGCAAAAAGCTCCGTACCTTGTCTCCCGGACGGTCTGCATT
>OMFR01001320.1_pt1 | contig 10110 bp, 7 predicted proteins | sample 1645691 | NCBI WGS metagenome assembly OMFR01 (sample SAMEA103958132, study PRJEB25191) | human gut metagenome | biome: human-associated habitat [ENVO:00009003]; feature: intestine environment [ENVO:2100002]; material: feces | place: Germany | collected 2013/2015
CCTGACGCATGTGGTAAATCTTCAGGGCCAGGATCGAGAGGCGGTCGATGGCCCAGGCCGGGGTTTCGGTATTGATACGCGCCCCCGGCTGCACGTCTATATTCTTATACTTATCGAGCAGGTAGGAGTCGATGTACTCCACCATGTCGGTGCGAACCTGGTTCGACTTGTCGATGCGGCGTTTGATCTTCAGCGCCTCGACCGGATCGATCCGGGGATCACGGATAATGTCTTCCAGGTGCCACTGCACCGTATCCACCCAGTTCTTCATATAGAGCAGGTGGTCGATCGTTCCCTCCGCATAGGGATTCGAAAGCTGATGATCCACGTCGTCGTAACGATGGTAATCGTCGATCGCCTGGGCGAATATTTTATTCGCATTTTGAGTAAACATAGTCTATCCTTTTTATTTTGTAATTATCCGAGGAAACGATTATCTTTGCAGAAGATAGGATATATCCAAAGCCGGTTCGAACAAGTTCGGCTTGCCGATCGGCTTTCACTGTCTTTGCATACAAAGATCAAACAAAGGTAATGAATTTTTATCACAAAGCAATATCCCTGGCGGGTTTTGTATTACTGACCGTCCTCCCTGCGCAGGCTCAAGTGCGGCAAACGCGGGAAGAATACATAAACAAGTACAAAAAAATAGCCGTCGCCCACATGGAACGCTACGGGATTCCCGCCAGCATTACCATGGCCCAGGGCATCCTGGAATCCGATTGCGGCAACAGTTGGCTGTCACAGGCTTCGAACAACCATTTCGGAATCAAGTGCAAGCGTAACTGGACGGGCGACGTGGTCTATTACGACGACGATGAAAAGGGCGAATGTTTCCGCAGCTATCCTTCGGTCGAGGCGTCCTATCAGGATCATGCCGAATTTCTCGACAGCCAGCCGCGCTACGACTCGCTCTTTTCCTATGCTCCCAACGATTATAAAAGCTGGGCCCGGGGGCTGAAGGCCGCCGGTTACGCTACGGCTCCGGACTATGCGCAGCGACTCATCCGCATCATCGAAGAGAGTAAACTCTACCTGCTCGACCGCGAGGACGGACTTACCATTTACGGAGCGCAAACCGGACACCTCACCGACGACTGGTTCTCGGGCCAAAGCAACGTCGATCAAGCCGCAGCGATCGCTTCGGGGGCAGTCGATCCCGACGACTACCGCGTGACGGTCAATGCCCATAAGGGTTACAACGTCTATCGTACCAACGGCGTGAACTACATCCTGGCTCACGACGGAGATACCTTCGAGAAAATTTCCCGCGACTTCCGCATTTCGGCCCGCAACCTGCGTAAATTCAACGATGTAAGCAAAAATGCCCAGCCCGTTGCCAACGAAGTGATCTACATCGGCCGCAAGAAGAAGCGCTGGGACGGCAACGTTCTGCTGCACACCGTGCGCGAGGGCGAAACCCTCTGGTCGCTCGGACAGTCCTACGGCATCCGCACCAAATCGCTGGCACGTCTGAACAAACTCAAGGAAGGCGATGCGCTGACTCCCGGTACAACGATCAAGATACGATAATCAATCCTTCGATATAGCATGGAAAGCATACCCCTGCGAAAGAAAATCCTCGAAACCATCGTTCGCAAATCGAGCCTCAAACAGCAGGTCTTCGACAACACGTTCGCCACGTTCAACGAACTGAAAGACATCCTGTTCGAAATGTCGTCCGAGTGGGACGACGAACTCGACGGCCGCATCGACCGCCGCGTGCGGATCGAATACCGCGACCGCGGCAAGTTCGAGGCCCAGTTGCAGGTAGCCAACGACATCCTGATCTTCCAGATGCACACCGACGTCTTCGAGTTCGGCTCCGACCACCTCATCTGGCAAAACCCCTACGTGCAGGCCGACCGCGACAACTCCTACTGCGGACTTATCAACATCTACAACTTCCTGTCCGACTCGTTCAAATTCAACCGCAACGCCGACGAAGGCTACCTGATCGGCCGCATCTTCATCAACCGCGAACGCCGCTACTTCGCCGAAGGCAAGCAGCAGAACTCGATGCGGGCGATGGATTTCGGCAAGTCGGAGATCGGCCAGGAGGCGCTGGTCGCGATTCTCGAATCGGCGATCGGCTTCGCGCTGAACTTCGACCTGCTGATGCCGCCCTACGAAGAGAACAAACGCGTGACGGTGGACCAGTTCAACACCAAGATGGACAACTCGAAGTTCGTGACGGGCAAACGCCTCGGCTACGACTTCGACGTAGAGGACATTTAACGGGCCGAACACGGGAGGGGCTTCCGATTTTCACCGGGTCCCGCGTGCCGCAACGGCGGTTGCGGCACATGATCGCCGCTTTAGCGGCACGCCGTAAATCCGGCCCTTCCCCGAACCCCTCCTCCGGAGGGAACTTGCCGTACCGCGCCCCACGCATCGAACACAACTTTCAACACGTCATTTTCTCTTGAAAACCATTCTTTTCCCGCTAATAACCGCAGCGGCGCTCCTGACGGGCAGCGTCCGCGCCCAGAACGAATACGCCGAAATCGCCCGGCTGCGGGGGCTGAACGAATCGGTGCGCGGCATCCGCTCGATGGCCGACGGCGAACACTACACCACGCTCGAATCGAACGACATCGTCCGTTACAGCTACGCCTCCGCGGCTCCCGGCGAGAGCATGCTCCCCGCGCCCACGCCGAACCTCGTCATCACCGACTACGCCTTCTCGCCCGACGAGCGGTCGATCCTCATTGCCTCGGGCCGCAAGCCGATCTACCGCCATTCGTACACCACCAGCTATTCACTCGTGCGCGACAACGCCGTGCGCCCCGTCCTGCGCGACGCCGAAGCGCCGCGCGACGCCTCCTTTTCGCCCGACGGGCGGAAGATCGCCTACTCCGACCGCAACGACCTATACGTCTGGGACATCGCTACGGGCAAAACGCAACGCATCACCGACGACGGGGCGTGGAACGAGGTGATCAACGGCACGACCGACTGGGTCTACGAGGAGGAGTTCGGCGCAACGCGGGCCTACGCCTTCTCGCCCGACAGCCGCCGCATCGCCTACCTGCGTTTCGACGAGAGCGAAGTACCGCTGATGGAGATGATGCGCTTCGACGGCAAACTCTACAACAGGGCCTATTCATTCAAATACCCCAAGGCCGGGGAGCGCAACTCCGTGGTCCAGCTCTGGATCGCCGACCTCGAGACCGGCGCCAGGGAGCGCATCGACACGGGCGAGGAGACCGACCAGTACATTCCCCGCATCGGCTGGACGCCCGACGGACGGCCGTGGTACTACCGCCTCAACCGCCGCCAGAACACCTTCGAGATGATCGTCTGCGAACCCCACGGAGCGCAGCGCACGGTCTACGAGGAGCGGGCGCAGCAATATGTCGAGCGCGTGGACGACGGGACCGTGACCTTCGTCGACCGCGACCGTTTCCTCGTGCAGCAGGAGAGCCACACGGGCTTCATGCACCTCTACCTGTACAGCCTCCGCCGGGGCATCCTCGAACAGGTGACCAAAGGCCCGTGGGAGGTGACCCAGCTCGTGGGAACCGACGGCAGGCGCGTGTGGTTCCTCTCGACCGAGACCTCGCCGCTGCGCCGCAACCTGTACAGCGTGCGCCTCGACGGCAAGGACAAACAGCGTCTCACCACGGGCGAGGGCTACTACACCGCAGCCCCGAGCGCCGGGATGAAATACTTCATCACCACCTTTTCCAACGCCTCGACCCCCAACGTCACGGAGGTCTGCGACGCCGCCGGAAAACCCGTCCGCACGCTGGCCGACAGTCGCCGCCTGCGCGAAGAACTGGCCGCCGCCGACCGCCCCGTGAAGGAGTTCTTCTCCTTCACGACCGAGCGCGGCGACACGCTCAACGCCTATATGGTCAAGCCCCGCGGCTTCGATCCCGCGCAGCGTTACCCCGTATTGCTGACCCAGTATTCGGGTCCCGGCTCGCAGTCCGTGCGCGACCGCTGGTCGCTGGACTGGGAGGACGTCCTCGCCGACAAAGGCTACATCGTGGTCTGCGCCGACGGCCGCGGCACGGGATTCCGGGGCGAAAAGTTCAAGAAACTCACCTACGGACGCCTGGGGGCGCTGGAGGTCGAGGACCAGCTTTCGACCGCCCGCCACATGGCGGCGCAGCCCTGGGTCGACCCTGCGCGCATCGGCATCTACGGCTGGTCCTACGGCGGATTCATGGCCCTGAGCTGTGCGATGAAGGGCCTCGGGCTGTTCAAAATGGCCATCGCCGTGGCTCCCGTCACCTCGTGGCGTTATTACGACACGATCTACACCGAAATCTACAACAACCTTCCGCAGTACAACGCCGCGGGCTACGACGACAATTCGCCGATCAATTTCGCGCGGATGCTCGACGACCGGCGCACGCGGCTGCTGATCATCCACGGCACGGCCGACGATAACGTCCATTTCCAGAACACCGTCGAGATGACCCGGGCGCTCAACCGCGCCGGCAAACAGTACGACATGATGGTGTACCCCGACCAGAACCATTCGATGTTGCCCGACGCAACGGCACACATAAGACAAAAGATGATCGACTACACTCTGAAGAATTTATGACGTACACATTGCAACACGAAACGCCCGTCGGCCCCGTGACGATCACGGCTACGGGCGAGGCTGTGACGCAGATCCGTTTCGGCACGGCAGTTCCGGAAGGCTCCGCTGCCGTCCCCGAAACCGCCGCCACGCCCCTGCTGCTGAAGGCGGCGGCGCAGCTCCGGGAGTATTTCGCCGGCACGCGCCGCGACTTCTCGCTGCCGCTCGCACCCGCCGGAACGCCCTTCCAGCAATCCGTCTGGCAGGCGTTGCAAACCATCCCCTACGGCGAAACCCGCACCTACGGACATATCGCCATGCAGATCGGCCACAACAAATCGTTCCGCGCCGTCGGCATGGCCAACAACCGCAACCCCATCGTCATCGTCATTCCCTGCCACCGCGTCCTGGGCTACGACGGCAAGCTCACGGGCTACGCCGGAGGGCTCGACATCAAGGAACGGCTGCTCGCCCTGGAAAAGCGGCGATAACGCACCCCGGCGGCAGGCCCGCAAAACCCAATCGCACCCGCACGAAAAAATGCGGGGCACGGTCTCCCGCGCCCCGCATCTGCATATCCCGCCGGGTCAAAGCCCGAACGCAAAGGCGTTGATGCCGTCGTAAACCGCGCTGACGATGCCCAGCAGCAGGACGCCTGCCATGCAGAGCGCGAGGCTGACGCGCGTGTAACGGTCGCTGCGGAACGCCGCGATCGGCGCGTCGCCGGGCGTAATGTACATCGCCTTGACGATCAACAGGTAGTAATAGAGCGACACGACCGTGTTGACCAGCGCGATGAAGACCAGCAGGTGGAATCCGCCACTGAAAGCCGCGGCAAAGACGAAGAATTTCGAGAAGAACCCGGCGAAGGGCGGGATTCCCGCCAGCGAGAACAACGCCAGGGTCATCAGCAGCGCCAGGCGGGGATTAGTGCGGGAAAACCCGTTGTAGTCCTCCAGCGAGACCCTGCCGCCGCTGTGCTGCTCGACGGCGGACAGCACGCCGAACACCGCGAGGTTGGCGGCCATGTAGACCAGCACGTAAAAGACCAGCGAGGTCATGCCGATGGCGCTGCCGCCGATGACGGCCAGCATGATGTATCCGGCCTGCGAGATGGACGAGAAGGCCATGAAACGCTTGAGGTCCTTCTGCCGGATGGCGAAGAGGTTCGCAACGGTGATGCTCGACACCGTCACGATCCAGAGCAGCGTCTGCCACTGTTCGGTCATCGGGGCGAACACCTTCACGAGCACCGTCAGCAGCACGAACGCCGCAGCGCCCTTCGAGACCACCGAAAGATAGGCGGTCACGTTCGTCGGCGCGCCCTGGTAGGCGTCCGCCGTCCAGAGGTGGAAGGGCACGAGCGAAATCTTGAAGCCGAGCCCCGAGAGGAAGAAGACCAGGGCCATCACCTGCAACGGCGAACCGTCGATGCGGGCGGCCATGTCGCCGAAATAGAGCGTCCCGGTCGTTCCGTAGAGGAACGAGATGCCGTAGAGCATCAGTCCGCTCGAGAACAGCGCGCAGAGGATGTATTTGGCCCCCGCCTCGGCCGAATAGCGTTTGTATTTGTCGAAGGCCACCAGACAGGCCATCGGGACCGAAGCCAGCTCCAGACCGATGAAGAACAGCAGGAAGTTGCCCGCGCCGATCATAAAATACATGCCCAGCAGCGTCGAGAGGGTCAGGATGTAGAATTCGCCCTGCTTGTGGCGCGTGTCCTCGCGGCGCAGCCACGTGTCGGACTGCAGGAAGACGATCAGCGCCCCGACGGAGAGCATGCTTTTGACGATGCCGTCCATCGGCGTATGGCAGAACATGCCGCCGAAGAGTTCGCCCCCCGCAGCCGGAACAAGGTTCACAACCACCTGCACGACCATCAGGCAGCAGACCACGGCCGAAAAGCGGCGGCGTGCGCGCTCCCCGGCCATGAGGTCGTAGAGGAACACGAAGACGAGAATCGCCGTGAGGGTCACTTCGGCCCGCATCAGCGTAAATATCGAGGTGTAATCCATAGTCGCTTAACTCAAAATATGTGCAATGATCTCCGCGACGCTGCCGCGGATCATGTCGCTCACCCACAGCGGCGCCAGACCCATGCCGGCGATGGCGACGACGAGGCAGACGACCGACAGCCGCTCGTCCCACGTGGCGTCCGAAAGCTTCAGGTGTTCGGGATTGTCGCACGTGCCGTAGAGGATTTTCCCGACGACGCGCAGGATGTAGACCGCCGTGATGACGATCGACGTGCAGGCGATGACGGTCACCACGCGGTGGAACGTGTCGGCGTTCATAAACGCGCCGTTGAAGATGGTCATTTCGGCCACGAAGCCGCTCAGGCCCGGCAGCCCGAGGTTGGCCAGACCCGCGATCACATACCCGACCGCGAGGAACGGCATCACCTTCATCAGCCCGCCCAGCTGGCGGATGTCCCGCGTGTGGGTGCGGCCGTAGATCATGCCGATCAGCGCGAAGAAGAGGGCCGTCATCAGGCCGTGGCTCAACATCTGGAGCACGGCGCCCGTACCGGCCGTGGTGTTCATCATCAAAACGGCGAACAGCACCAGTCCGCAGTGCGACACCGAGGAGTAGGCGTTGATGTACTTGAGGTCGGTCTGCACGCAGGCCGAGAAGGCGCCGTAGACGACGGAAATCGTTGTCAGGATGATAAATACCCAGCTCAATTCATGCGCCGCTTCGGGTAAAAGATACATAGCAACCCGGAAACAGCCGTATCCGCCCAGCTTCATCAGCACCCCGGCGTGGAGCATCGACACGGCCGTCGGGGCCGAGGCGTGGCCGTCGGGGCTCCACGTATGGAACGGGAACAGCGCGCCCAGCACGCCGAAACCCACGAACACCAGCGGGAACCAGATGCGCTGCTGGGCAACGGGAATGTTGTTCAGCGCGGCGATCTCCTGAATGTTCATCGTCGTGGCGCCCGCACCGAAGTAGATGCCCAGAATGCCGATCAGCAGCAACGCCGAACCGCCCATGAGCATCAGCGTCAGTTTCATGGCGGCGTATTCCTTGCGCCCGCTGCCCCAGACGCCGATCAGCAGGTACATCGGGATCAGCGCCACCTCGTAGAACAGGAACATCGTGAAGAGGTCGACCGAAATGAAGAACCCGAACACCCCCACGCTCAACAGGCAGAACCAGAGGAAGTAGGCTTTGACGTCGGTCTTCATCTGCCACGAGGCGAACGTGCCCGTGAAGACGATGACGGCCGACAGCAGGAGCATTGCCACCGAAATGCCGTCGACGCCCACGGCGTAGTGGATGTTGAGCGGCGCGTACCAGACATGGCTCGCGGTGAAGAGCATCGGCGCCGTTTCGCCCGCGCCGCGCAGCCCGAGGTACTGCACCACGAGCACGACGGCCAGCGCCACGAGCAGCGAAGAGCCTGCGACCATCACCGTGTGAATCTGCCGCGTGGACTTCGAGAGCCACAGACCCAGCATCATCACGAGCGGAACGGCGGGAAACAGAGATAGTATATTCATAACTCGTTCGGATTAACAGATTAGAAGAATCAGGATCGTGAGGCCCAGCGCACCGCCGAGGAACCAGATGCAGTAACGCTGCACGCTGCCGCTCTGCATGTCGCGGATGAGCCAGGCGGCGCCGTTGGCGCCCCAGGCGAGGAGATTCATAAAGCCGTCGACCACATGGCGGTCGAACCACGCAATGGGCGTCGAGATGCAGGCGAAAATCACCCGGTGGGTGATGAACTGGTAGACCTCGTCGATGTAGAACCGGCGATAGGCCGCGCGGTGCAGGCCGCTGAACGTCGCGGCCAGCCTGTCGGCCACGGGCTGCCGGTCGCGGGCGTACATCCACGTCGCCAGCGCGATGGCCGCAGCGGCGACGCAGAGGCTCACGGCGGCAACGCTCCGGTCGATATGGATGACATAGGGCGCGCCGTCGCTCGACACGAACTCCCCGAAGGGGATAAATCCCGCCACGCAGGTCACCGCCGCCAGAAACACCAGCGGCAGGGTCATCGTCAGCGGAGCCTCGTGCGGCTTGTGCGCCGCATGCAGTTCGCGATTCTCCGCGCCCCAGAAAATACCGTAATAGAGCCGGAACATGTAGAAGGCCGTAAGTCCCGCGATGGCGGTCATCACCCACCCCATTACGGGCGAAAAGGCGAAGCAGGCGGTCAGTATCTCGTCCTTGGAGAAGAACCCGGAGAACGGGGGAATGCCGGCAATGGCAAGGCAGGCTATCAGAAATGTGATGTGGGTGACAGGCATGTATTTGCGCAACCCGCCCATCGCGCTCATTTCATTGCTGTGTACGGCATGAATGATGCATCCTGCCCCCAAGAAGAGTAATGCCTTGAACATGGCGTGAGTGAACAGATGGAACATGGAGGCCATGTAGCCCAATCCTCCTTCGTGGGGATTCATCGAGGTGCAAACGCCCAAGGCAACAATCATAAAGCCTATCTGTGAAATGGTGGAGAAAGCAAGTACACGTTTGATATCGCTTTGCACACAGGCTACACTGGCAGCATAGAATGCTGTGAAAGCACCGATGTAGGCTGTCCAGTGGAGTACTTCGGGAGCGTAACCGATGAACAACGGGAACATACGGGCTACCAGATATACACCGGCTACCACCATGGTGGCGGCATGAATCAGGGCACTGACCGGAGTAGGGCCTTCCATGGCATCGGGCAGCCAGATGTGTAATGGGAACATGGCGCTTTTTCCGGCTCCGCCGACAAACATCAGCCCCAATGCCAGTGGAATCATTGTTCCTGCTGCAACCAGAGCGCTTGCGGCAGGAGTGAAAGAGAATGTTTCTGCGTAGTAGCCGTAGATGAGGATACCAATCAGAAAACCGAGGTCGGCAAAACGGGTGACGATAAATGCTTTTTTGCTGGCTGCGATGGCTTCTTTCTTGGTATAATAGAAACCGATGAGCAGGTAAGAGCTGACGCCCACCAATTCCCAAAAGACGTACATTTGGAAAATATTGGTTGCTACTACCAGTCCCAGCATTGACATGGTGAAAAGACTCAGAAAAGCATAATAGCGCTGGAAGCCTTTTTCACCTTTCATATAGCCGAAGGAGTAGATGTGTACCATCAGTGACACGGTAGAAATCACAACCAGCATCATGATGGAAATAGGATCGAGCAAAATGCCCATATTGATATGAAGGTCGGCTGTGAACGGCAACCATTCAAAGTTGTAGGGCATGAGGGTGGGGAAGGTGCCTGCTGCCGTACGGCCGCCTGTGAAATAGTGAAAGGCGGTGAGGTAGGAAAGCAATGCCACTCCTGTCAGTGAAGCTGTGCCGATGGCACCTGCCACGCTGTTCTTCATGCGCATACCTGCCAGTCCCAGTATCAGAAAACTGAGGAAAGGAAGGATGAGGATTAGAATAGTATATTCCATAATCAATTTTTCATTTCGTTTAAGTTCTTCACTTGTATGTTTCGGATGTTACGATAGATATTGATGATAATGGCAATAGCTACCGCTGTTTCCGCAGCACTCACTCCGATGGCGAACAGGGCGAAGAAGAACCCTTCGAGCTGCTCGGGGAAGAGGAAG
>OMFR01001324.1_pt1 | contig 10045 bp, 8 predicted proteins | sample 1645691 | NCBI WGS metagenome assembly OMFR01 (sample SAMEA103958132, study PRJEB25191) | human gut metagenome | biome: human-associated habitat [ENVO:00009003]; feature: intestine environment [ENVO:2100002]; material: feces | place: Germany | collected 2013/2015
GAAGATTCCGAGGAAGATATGGATGAGCAGGAGGACGATTTTCAGGCAGCTGCAGAGAGCGCGGTAACTGAGAAGGGCGTTCTGGCAGACAGTGCAGACAGTTCCGCATATACGAAAGTATATGAGGCCTCGGCTGTGTCAGACCTTTTCTGTGATCTGAGATACGAAGAACTGGTTTTGAAAACATGGAATGAGGATAAAGTCCAGGTGAAAGTTTCAGGGAAGGATCACAATCGCATTCAGATCAGCAATAACAACGGTAGTCTGAGAATTGCAAGCAATCAAAAAGTGAGAAACCGTTCCATAGAAATTTTTTGCCCGGAAAACTTAAGCTTTCAGAAGATAAAACTTCAGATGGGAGCCGGAACCATCGAACTGGATGGTGATTTTAAAGCGGAGCAGATGGAAGTAAATGTGGGGGCCGGAACCATTGAAAATTCCGGCAGCCTGGATATAAAGGAAGCAGATTTTACAGTCGGAGTGGGAACTGCTGACATCAGTGAACTTCAGGTGGAGAATTTAAAAGGAAGCTGTGGTATGGGAGATATGGAGCTTACACTTACAGGAAAAGCTGCTGAGTATAATTATGAGCTGAAATGTGGTCTTGGAAATCTGGAACTGGATGATTCGCTGGAAACGTCTATCACTTCCGGAAATAAACAGATCACAAATGAAGGTGCCACGAAAAATATAAAACTGGATTGCGGAATGGGAAACGTTCAGGTTGAATTTGAAGAAGATTAAAGGAGGAAGCATTATGAGTAACAAAAAACTATACAAATCATCAGTAAACCGTATGTTATGTGGTGTCTGCGGCGGAATTGCGGAATACTTTAATATCGATCCGACTCTTGTCCGGCTGGTATGGGTGATCATCACGCTGATGGGCGGAGCTGGAATCCTGGCGTATATCATTGCGGCGATCATTATCCCGGATTAAAAATGACAGTACCCATAAAGGACGGACATATTTTTCAGAATGCATAATTTATCCGGAAATTGTCCATACTCCATAAAAAAGATGAGGAGTGTGGAAGATGAACAGGGAGAAAGAAGTAAAAGCATATCTTGAGGGAAAGCTTTCCCAGGCGGAAAAACTGAAATACGAGATTGCCGATGAGATGGGAGTTCTGGATAAAGTGATCAAAGACGGGTGGAAAAGCCTTTCTGCAAAAGAAACCGGACGGATCGGTGGTCTTATGACAAAAAAGAAGAAACATAAAAAGTAAAATACAGCCTGAAGGAACAAGGCGAAATGACGCCGGAAAAGTCCTTCGGGCTGTATTGAATTATAAGAATATTTTTCTGGAAAAAAGAAATTTTTTTGACGGTTCAGGGTGGACTGACCAGTGGAAAAGAGCTATACTGTTGGAATAACAGAGGAGGTATGAAGGAACATGGGTGAAAAAATCAACAACATTCTAAAGGGTGAGATCATCTCCTCAGTATTTTATATACTGCTGGGACTTTGCCTGATCCTGATCCCCACGCAGACGGTGGACGTGATCTGCAAAGTAGTATTCGGGCTGATCCTCATCGGAGCTGGCATTTATCATATCTATATTTACATACGTGGAAAAGCGAAAGCTACGATCATGGATCTTCTAAGTGGTGTGGTTGTTTTTGTGCTGGGGGTGTTTCTTTTTATGACACCGTCTATCGTGATCAAATTGCTTCCATGGATGCTCAGCGCATTTGTATTGGTTGACAGTCTGTGGAAGTTTAAAGGAGCCTTCCTTCTGAAAAAAGGAGGAAACGGCGCATGGAGCATGCTTCTGATCGGAAGTCTTGTTTTCATTGCACTTGGAATCGTGATGCTGTTTGGAAGATTTCCGAAGATCATGACTCTGCTGATCTTTTCCGGCTGGGTGCTGGTGTGTGACGGAGCTGCGGATATCGTATTCTATATTATTATGAAGCTGGGGCTTCGAAAGATCGCAAAAAAGGCGGAGACAGAGAAGGAAGATTCTGGTGCAGACAGTGCAGATGCTGTAAATGAAACGGCAGATATGGATGTGCCAAATGATACAAGAACCCAGGATGAAAACGCGCCGAGTGAGCAGCAGAGTGGGAAGGAAACAGAATATCCAACAGAAACTACAGCAGAGACTACAGCGGCTATGCCGGCGCAGGATGCAGACGGATATTCTGCGGACAGAAAAGAGACAGAAGAATCCACAGAACCGGAAGAAGAGCAAAAGCAGAAGAATTCCCGAAGAACCGGAGAATGTGGAGATGAAGCTCTGGGCTGTAGGCAAAGACCAGGCGGAAACCGGCAGCCTGAAGGATCTTCTGGACGGTTCCGATGAAGAACTGGAAGAGTGGAGGGACTGACCCTTCTCTTGCATCATCTGCCATTCCGTGGTAAGATGTGCACATGAAAAATACAGATAAAAATATAAAGATACTGATGATGGATTTTTCCGGAATATATGAGGATCAGCAGTTCTGGAGGGGAAAAGAAGTATCCCGGGTGGAGGCCAGGGACATTCCCGGAACCAACTGCTACTGTGATGCAGAAGCAGCCAAAGTCATTAGACAAAGAATGGCCCCCTACTTACCTGAAGGAATACATTTCATTGATTCCGGTAACTATCATTATATCAGTAAATTTTGGACGGATAAAATAAAGACCCCATTCTCACTAGTTGTCTTTGATCATCATCCAGATATGCAACCTTCCTTATTTGACAATCTAATGTCATGCGGATGTTGGGTGAAAAAAGTATTGGATACAAATCCTTATCTTCAAAAAGTATGTATCGTCGGTGCTGCTGAAAAGTTGATCAAAGCACTGCATCCCAATTATGGAGAAAAATTAAAGTTTTATAGCGAAACAGAACTTTCTCACGAAGAAGGATGGAACAGATTCTCTCATGAACATCTGAATGAGCCTGTCTATATATCAGTGGACAAAGATGTATTGGACATAAAATCAGCAGTAACCAATTGGGATCAGGGTTCCCTATCACTGACCGAATTGGAGAAACTCCTCTCCATCATTCTAAAAAAAGAAGAAATTATCGGAGTAGATATCTGCGGTGAATGTTCCAGTTCTTTGGATGTTTTCCAAAAAAACAGAGAACTTTCAATTAACAGTAAGGCCAATAAGGAACTATTAAATCTATTCCTGTCCAATCAAAACGAGATTCATCCCCTATAAGTAAATCATTAACATAGTCATGAATATTATGCTTAGCACAATAATTAGTGAATTGACCGTACATGATAATTCCACATCTCTTTACACTTTTCTAATTCTCCATCTCTTAATATTGCTATTTTCAATAGAAGGTTGTACTTTTGTCATCATTTTATCAGTCAATCTTTTATACAAATGGTCTTTATACACAATTTATTACTTATTCTGGGACGTGGAATAGAACAAGTGATGTTTCAGAATAATGCGTTATCCGGATTATTCATGCTAATTGGAATATTTCTAAACTCATGGCAAATGGGAATACTAGCAGTCTGCGGTAATATAATAAGTACACTGACAGCCCATTTTTCGGGATATAAGTATGATGATATTAAAAATGGATTATACGGATTTAATGGAACTTTAGTAGGTATAGCAGTTGGCGTATTTCTACAATTATCGGTAGGAAGTTTAATCATGTTGATTATCGCTTCGGCCCTTTCCACATGGATTGCCTATTTTTTTAATCAGCAACGTTTAATTCCTGGCTTTACTGCTCCTTTCATTCTTGCTGTATGGGGAATGTTGGGAGTTTGCAGCTGGCTTATACCAGATTTACTATCAGTTTCCTATACGGTTATTGATACCACACAGAATATTAATTATTTCCAAGCCTTCTGCTTAGGTATAGGGCAAGTCATGTTTCAGGGAAATACAATTCTATCCGGATTATGTTTCCTTATAGGCATTTTGATTAATTCTCGAAAGGCAAGTCTCTATACTATCTTGGGAGCACTTCTTCCTATTCCCCTAGCCATTTTACTTGAAGTGGATGCTACAGACTTAAATGCCGGATTAATGGGCTATAATGGGGTATTATGTGCAATAGCTTTAGGAGGAACGGGCTGGGAAAGTGGCGTATGGGCAGGATGCTCTGTCTTACTGTCCACCGTATTACAGATTCTAGGAATGAGTTTGGGTATCACTACCTTAACCGCTCCCTTTGTTATATCTGTATGGATCATACTAATGATACAAAAAGTAATAAGAACGCAGAATAACTAAATTAGTCTTCAAATAAAAGTTTGTGATATTTTTTTTCAAAGAAAAAGATAAAAGATATCATCTTGTCACCCGAAATATTTGCTTTTGTATTATGAATACTACACCATAATGCAGTAAACTTAAAAATAGCATCCAAACTCCTTGAATTAAAAAGAGTTTGGATACCTCAACATTTACAGTAAAAAATATTATTTATAAAGTCTCAATCAGATCTTAGTTATGCTTACAACATAAAGGTGATAACTACCCATATAAACAACAGACAGAAGTGTATCACATAATTATGATAACATCATCTCATATCTTTTCACCCACAATCAGCAACAGTTTTTCATTTTCCCCTCTTAAAAACTTTATTTCTTCTTTCAACCAATCTATTTCCTTGTTTTTTGAGGAAATCAATTCAGCTATCATTGTATCAGGAATATAACTACTACTGATAAAATTCAATATCTTGGAGATATTTATTTCTTCTCTTTTTTTAAAGTTTCAAATTGTTCCTTTTGTTTATCCAACAGCTTTTCGAAAATCTCAATTACCTGTTCAACAGGAAAACTATTAAAGGTCTGATTATTGCCTGTATTACTGACAGCACTTTTAACACCACAATTCTCGTAGAAGTTATTCGTATTATACAGGATTGTCTCTTCATTAAAACTCTTCAGCCCATCTACAGTAACGCCTAGTGCTGAAGCAATCTCACCTAACCGTTCATCGTCAAACTTCTCTGTTTGTTCTATTTTCGAAACAGCCTGTTTCGTTATACCTAACAAATCACCGAGTTCCGCTTGAGTCATTCCCCGAAGCCGACGCACCCGTTCAATTTTTCTTCCCAGATGAATTGTATTTGTGTACTTTTCCGTTTCCATATTCCAGTCTGTTGATTATTTTCCCTGCTTTATGCACTCTCTTAGAATCTCTATTTTCTCTTGTTCACTTTTCAACAAGCGTTCATACAGTTCAACCACCTTTTCAATAGGATTAATCTGTTGGTTATGAGCATAAACAGTAGCAATTGCTCCCGGAGAAATGGTAGCATCTTTATAATTATTAATATTACAAATGGCTTTTTCAACATCAAAATCCTTGATGACATCAGTAGATATTCCCAAGACTTCAGCTATTTTTGTCAACAGTCCGTCTTCTATTTCATCTTGTTTCTCTATTTTCGAGATCTCCTGCTGACTAACACCCAGATCAGAAGCCAACGCTTCCTGTTTCATACCCAGATACACACGGATTCTTTGCAGATTGCGACCGACATGCCTTTGATTCACCTTGTCTTTTACTTTAATATCCATATCATTGTTGCTTTAGTAAATACATTGAGACAAAGATAATGAAAATAAAATTCGCAACTACATATCGCCCTTTGAAAAAGACAGCTTTCTATCTGTTTCTCTTTTAAATATAACCTAATTAGATCTATTTTATCCCAGTCTTTATCATTTTATCTACTTCTAAAACTTTACTACCGTAAAGTTTACGACGGGTAAAGGTTTAATCAACAACAATATTACTTTATAAAATCAAATATACAACAGGTAGTAAGAAACAACTCAGTTCTGATAAAAGTCAACTCTATATTTTTCAATCCCCAGTTCTATATGCATAATTTTGCCCTGTCAGTTTTTAGCTGACATGAATCGTGGCGCCACATTTAAAACAGTGCAGAAGGATGTGCAATTGACATTCTGAACAATTATCATTTAACCAATAAAATCTAATAGCCTATGGGGTAAGTAAAATCATTACAATCGAAACATAGCTTTAAATCATCCGGAAATTTAGCTATCCAAAAACAAATTAGTAAACATACAATTAAACAAAAAGCATGAAATCATTTTCTGATAAAACAAACATAGGGGAGAATAATCCCCTAAAGACTGTTTATAGAATGAATTTTTACCTATTATTCCTATTAATAGGTTCATTATCGATACTTGGATCAACACGGGCTTATTGCCAACAGAGCAGAACGATCTCGGGTGTAGTGAAAAACTCTCAAGGAGAGACGATTATCGGAGCGAATATCGTTGAAAAAGGTACCAGCAACGGGACGATTACGAATGTAGACGGACTGTTCACACTGCGCGTAGCGCCCAATGCAGTATTAAAGGTATCTTATATGGGATACACGGAGCAGGAAGTCAATACACGCAACAAGAACAAGCTGGAAATCATACTGACGGAAGATGCCAGACTGATTGATGAAGTAGTGGTGGTAGGATACGGATCGGTCAAAAAACGGGATTTGACGGGGGCAGTAACCTCCGTCAAAAGTGCGGAAGTACTGGCCGCTCCTACCAATAATGTGATGGAAGCCCTTCAAGGCAAGATACCCGGAATGGATATCACCAAAACTTCGGGACAGGTAGGAGGTGATGTCACTATCCTGTTGCCGGGGATTCCATCTATTTATGGCAGCAACGAACGGTTGTTCATTATCGATGGAATCCCCGGCAGTTATAGCCAGGTCAGCCCGTCAGACATCGAGAGTGTAGATGTATTGAAAGATGCTTCTTCCACCGCCATTTATGGTTCCGCAGGAGCAAACGGCGTTGTAATCATCACTACCAAAAGAGGAAAAGAGGGAAAAGCGACCGTAAATTTCGATGCTTATTACGGATTCAGCGGTTCACCCAACTACAGACATGGGATGACGCGGGATGAATGGGTCACCTACCAGCAAGAAGCCTATAAATATAAAAATGGTGACTATCCTACCGATATGTCCGCCCTACTGGGGAAACAGGATTTTATAGATGCATACAACGACGGCAAATGGATAGACTGGATAGATGAAGTGTCGGGCAACACGGCTACCACACAGAAATACAGTCTTTCGGTCAGCAGTGGCACTGAAAAGACAAAATTATTTGCTTCGACTTCCTACAACCGGGAGGAAGGTTTACTTAATAACGAGAATCTGAACAGATATTCGTTACGCCTCAATCTGGATCAGCAGATATTTTCATGGGCAAAGGTGGGCTTTACCTCCAATTTAGTCTACCGGGACTTGAACTCCGGCGTGAAAAACACATTCACCAAATCTCTCTCCGCCATCCCGCTGGGTGATGCTTATACCGAAAAAGGGGAGATCAATCACGAATACATCACAGGACAATATTCCCCGATGAGTGATTTTATAGAGAACCAGTATGTAGACAACACACGTTCTACCTACCTGAATATGAGCGGCTATGTCGAACTAACTCCCGTCAAAGACCTGACTTTTACCAGTCGTGTCAATGGTACGTTGAACCACTCACGCCGCGGGCAATACTGGGGAGAGAAGTGCAATGCCAACCGTCCGTCTTATGCAGGTTCACCGCATGCTTCCATCACCAACAACAATGCCTGGAATTACACTTGGGAAAATATTCTCGCATACAACACAACCATCGCCAAAGACCATAATCTGGGAGGTTCACTGATTACTTCCTGGAATAAGAACCAGTCGGAAAGTAGCATGGCTGCCGCCAGCGGTCAGATGGTAGATCAATGGTCTTTCTGGCGACTGACATCGGGCACTTCCCAACATGTGGAATCCGACTTCGCACAGACGCAGAAAATGTCTTTTGCCTTCCGTCTGAACTATTCATACAAAGGCAAATACCTATTTAATTTCTCTACGCGGTGGGACGGTGTTTCACAATTCTCTACCGGACATAAATGGGATGCTTTCCCCGCAGGCGCACTGGCGTGGAGAATATCGGACGAGGCATTTATGGAAAAGACACGTAGTTGGCTGGACAACCTGAAATTGAGAGTGAGCTACGGCATCACGGGTAACTCGGGAGGAACCACCGCATACAGCACCACAACACAAGCATACGTATATACCGCTTCGGGAATTTCCATTAATGGGAAGATTGTTCCTTTCACGCAATACTCCGGTACTTACGGTAGTTCCGATCTCGGCTGGGAGAAGTCATACAACTGGAATGTGGGGTTGGATTTCGGTATCCTGAACGGTCGCATTGACGGATCGGTAGAATGGTTCAAGACAACCACCAAAGGATTATTATTCAAACGTACATTGCCCATCACCAGCGGTCTGACCGGATGGGGATCGCCTCTGGCTATCTGGCAGAACATCGCCCAGACCAGTAACCAAGGTGTGGAAGCAACGATCACTTCGCACAACATACGGCATAAAGATTTCACATGGAACACCACTTTATCCGTCACCTGGAACAAGGAACAAATAGACGATCTGCCTGACGGTGATCTGATCGCCGAAAACCTGTTTGTCGGTGAACCGATTAAAGCTATTTACGGATATAAATATACCGGAATCTGGGGAACCGATACTCCACAGGAAACATTGGATGCCTACGGCGTAAAACCCGGCTTCATCAAGATAGAAACCTTAGACCAGAAAGGTGATGGAGGTATGCATAAATACAGTACGGAAGACCGGCAAATTCTAGGACATTCCAATCCGGACTGGATCATCGGATTCAGCAATTCCTTCACCTACAAGAATTTTGATTTATCCGTCTTTGCCATGGCACGTTACGGACAGACAATCAACAGTGACCTGCTCGGTTATTATACCGCCGAACAGAGCGTAACCAAAAATCAACTGGCAGGCGTAGACTACTGGACAGAGGATAATCAAGGAGCCTATTTCCCCCGTCCCGGAACGGGAGACGAACAAAAAACCGTATATCCTTCATTAAGAGTGCGCGACGGCTCCTTCATTAAGATTAAAAATATCACGCTGGGATATACACTACCCGTCAATATTTCCCGCAAAGTTTTAATGGAGAAATGCCGTATTTATGCCACAGCCTACAATCCGTTCATCTTTGTAAAAGATAAGCAGTTGAAAGATACTGATCCCGAAACCAACGGTTCGGATGCATTTCCTACCTACCGGCAATTTGTTTTTGGCGTTAATTTGACATTCTAACAAAAGATTATAATCATGAAAAGTATATATATAAAATTCATATTTTGCAGTGTGCTATTCTCGGCCTTATCTCTACATTCCTGCACCTTGGAGGAATACAACCCGGGCGCATTTACCAAAGAGGCTTTGGCTACTTCCATCGATGGATATGAAACCCTGATTAACCAGTGTTATTTTGCTATGGAAAGGTTTTACTACGGTTCTGCGGACTGGATGTCACTGACTGAAGGCGACACCGATCTTTGGACGTATAAAGCCAACGAATCAACAAGTTACACACAGTGGTTCTGGTTTTTCGCAGGAACATCACCCAATACGACTTACACCAATAATTGGTGGAACGGGACGTACGACGGTGTGGGAGCCTGTAACGAAGCTATCGCATTAGGAGACAAACCTCCTTACACCACGGAAGAGGAGCGGAATGCCAAGATTGCGGAAGCCCGTTTTCTTAGAGCTGTCTATTATTTCAATGCAGTGGAACAATTCGGAGCAGTGACAATGCTCACAGAACCGATAACAGCGGAAACACTGACTTACTCCCCCACCCGTACCGATCCGATGACTATCTATCAGGAAGTAATCCTGCCCGATTTAAGATTCGCATCCGAATGGTTGCCAACAGGTACGCATGCAACTACTACCACCCCGACAAAGAAAGCCGCTCTCGGTTTTCTGGCTAAAGCCTGCTTACAGACGTACGAATATGGAAGCACCGAATATTTGCAGGAAGCTCTGGATACAGCCAAAAAATTGATTACCGATTGCGAAACTGGCGGTGGGAAATACAATACGTATATGTACCCATCTTATAGCGAAGTATTCAAAGAGAGCAATAACTGGGAAAACAAAGAAGCTCTCTGGAAACATCGCTGGTATGCAGGAGCAGACGGTCACGGATCAAGCAACGGAAATTA
>OMFR01001327.1_pt1 | contig 10023 bp, 9 predicted proteins | sample 1645691 | NCBI WGS metagenome assembly OMFR01 (sample SAMEA103958132, study PRJEB25191) | human gut metagenome | biome: human-associated habitat [ENVO:00009003]; feature: intestine environment [ENVO:2100002]; material: feces | place: Germany | collected 2013/2015
TCTGCCGCACCTCGCTCGCCGTATCGGCACTTAGAATTATGCGGTATTGCCCTATGAAAAACAAAAAAGCTTTGGACGCAGGCTTGTGCGGAGCAAACTGTCCAGGGTGTATCCAAAAGACGCATATTTGCTGGTTCGAGCGCGAAAAGCCCGTTTGCCATTCTTTTGTCAGCGCCCTTGAAAGCCGTGCTTTTCTCCCTGCGCTGCCCGGACGCTGCTGCCGTTGAGAACCCCCGGCTAAGCCGGGGGCTTGAGGAAGCCCTAGAAGGGCATATTACAGACAACGCCCCTCAAGGGGCCTCGAACGGTTCGGCCAACTGCATTGCCGACTCGTGGCAGGCCCCTTAAGGGGCGTTTTACTTATGCCTTGGTATTCTTGCTACCCGTAAACGGGTCAATAAACTCTTTCAGGCTCATTTGATCCGCTATCTGATCTTCGTCAAGCTGATGCTTGATGTACTCCGCAATTTGCTTCTTATTTCACCCTAGTCCATATTGTTTTTCCTGCGTTGCAGCAATAACATTTCTTTATTCGGATTCCAGCAGCCCCCATTTGCGCAGCAGCAGGTCGCGCACAAAAGGTGTACCATAATTTGTAAAGCCGTCAGGCGTTTCCTGAACACGATATTCACGCGGAGTCTGTCCGGAAAAACGCACAAAATCGCGGTCAAAACTGCGAGAATTTGCATAACCGCAGCGCTGATAGATCTCACTGATTGGCAAATTTGTCTGAACCAACATGCGGCGGGCTGCATTGATATGCATCAACGCGCAGTAAGTGCTCAGATTGGTGCCAATATACTGACTAAAGAGCCGCGAAATCTGAAAACGCGATACGCCGGTATGGCTTGCCACATCATCGGCTGCAATAGAATTTGGCAGCATGTCACTAATGTACATCAAGGCATCATCCAGTGCCGTATTTTTTCTTGATTGGCTAACAGGTTGTTTATCCAATCCGGCTACCACCTGTGCCAGGATCAAGTTAATGTAGGCTACCAGTGAGACCCGGCTGGCATTGTTGCGGATGCCGTCCGCTACGCCCTGCACTGCCATATCCAGGCTGCCGTTTATCTCAGCCGCTGGTAAGTAGCAAAACTGCCTTCCACTTTGCTGCAATATCGTAGTAAATTGCTGGGCATCCTGCGGAGAAAAAGCCGCCAACAGTGAAAGCGACTCGAAAGGCGAAGCATAGCTGTGCACAGCACCATTAGCAATAAATAAAAGGTCTCCTTTATTTAAAGTAAAGCGATGGCCTTGTACTTCAGTTTCAATCTGCCCCTTTAGCAAGTACAAAATCTCGTAAGAGCGATGCACATGCTCCAGATAGGTCAAGTTTTTCACGATACTGCAGCAAATTTCAGATCCAAATTTCTCGGCATAAGACTTAATGGTATAGTCATCCAACGGCATGCCCTTGCACGGCTCCTCTCTGTAAAAAAATAGTTGTATGTTAATAGATTTGTCACATTTCACAAATTGTCCGCATTTGGCGTTGTTTAGTATTTTATCACACTTTCTGGCGTTTGCGCAAGATTTGTCTACTTTATTTATCTTTAATTCCACTCTGTCCTGCGGCGCTAATGAAAAAAGCCCTTAAAGACCAGTTATAAATGGAAAATTGCAAAAATATACAAAAAAATCCTTCGCGTAAACAGTGAATTGTTTTCATGCGCGAATTGCCGCCTTGCGGTTTTCTTTTTTTCAAGTTTTTCTTGGTGCAAAATCCGTCCAAGCTCAAAGTGCATCTGTTTTTCTATCAGAGACAGTTTTAAAGACACTTTATTGGTGTAAAGCGTTGAATCCTTAGATGTTTTGCACAAAAAGGCTTATATTTTTTCGTTTGACATTGTTCTAAAAAACCGTATAATGGCAAATATCAACTCAGCCGAACGTACGGGAGTCCGGGTTGGAGGAAAGTTCATTTTATAAAAGGAGTGGAATGTATGAGAAAGAAGACTTTCAGCCGTTTCTTGCAGGGTGCTGTAAGTATGGTAATGGTTGCCAGCATGCTGACCGGTTGCGGCGGCAGTGCAGCATCTACCAGCAGCAGTAATGCCAGCGCAGAAACAGCAACTACTGCGGCAGACAACGTGGAGTATAAGGATACCTTGGTCGTTGGCGAATACGGCGACTCGGATTCTTTGGATCCGCAGAAGAACGTTTCCCATGATAAGATTGAGCGTGAGTTATACGAGGGCCTGCTGGAGATCGATCCCGATACCGGCGAGTTCAAGGGCTGCCTGGCTGAGAGCTGGGAGCACAGCGATGACTATATGACCTGGACCTTCCACCTGCGCAAGGGTGTCAAATTTGCATCCTCTGGCAAAGAGATGACCTCCGCCGATGTTGTTGCCACCTTTGACCGCCTGCTGGACAAAGAGCATCCCGGTCGTTACTACCAGAATGTGGAGTTCATCGATACGGTTACCGCTCCCGATGATTACACCGTCGTCATGACTTTGGCTCATGCTTTTGGTGCTGTTGAAGATACTTTGACCCAGGCATGCACTTTTATCCTGAACAAAGACTACATCGATCAGTATGGTGATGACATGGGCTTTGACCCCGCCACCATCGATGGCACCGGCCCTTACAAGCTGGTCAGCTGGGATGTTGACGAACAGGTCGTTATGGAAGCCAGCGAGAACTGGTGGCGCGGTGAAGCCGGCACCAAGAACCTGATTGTCAAGATCATTCCTGAAGCTTCCTCTCGTGCCATGGCAATCGAGACCGGTGAGGTCGATATCATCGACCGTCCGGGTGTTGACGATGTAAGCCGTCTGGAAAACACTGATGGCCTGGTTGTTTTCAAGAAGCCCGGCTACGGTATTCATGGCTTCCAGTATAACTGCTCCGAGGGCCATGTGACCAGCGATACCAAAGTTCGCCAGGCTATCATGTACGCCATCGATAAAGAGACCATCTGCCAGGCTCTGTACGGCAGTATTGGTGAGACTGCTACCCATGGTCTTGTGGCGCCTCAGTACTTTGGCTATGTTGACCTGGGTGTTCAGCCCTATGATCCTGAAAAAGCCAAGGAATTGCTGGCCGAGGCCGGTTACCCGAACGGTTTGGATCTGTCTGTTATGACTTACAATGGCTATAATAAGGGCGTTGAACTCGCCGAGGCCATTAAAGATTACCTTGGCAAGGTCGGCATCAATGTTACTATTGACAGCGTGGATGGTGCAACCTTCAATGCTTCTCTGAACGGTATCACCCCCGATCAAATGTCCTGGGATATGTTCATCATGGGCTACGGTGGTCTGGGTGGCCTGGACTGCGATGGTTGTCTGCGCCGCGTGTTCGTCACCAGTTCTGATGGCCTGAACACCAACAATTATGGTTGGTATTCCAACGCCCGCGTGGATGAGTTGCTGAATGGCGCTATCGTTGAGATGGACCAGGAAAAGCGTAAGGAAATGTACAAAGAGGCTCAGCAAATCCTGTACCTCGACGACCCCGTTGCCGTCTACTTCAACCTGCGCAGCAGCATCTTTGTTATGACCGATAAGGTTGAAGGCTTCTCTATGAACGCCACCCAGCGTGTCGAATTTGAGAAGATCAAGGTTCGTGCCTAAAGCACACTGAAAAGTAAACCATGGAGATATGGGTCTGCACCGATGCAGAAGGTGTAGACCCATTCTCCACATATATAGGGGTAGATCCGTATGCTGAAATATATCGTTAAACGAATTCTGCAAATGATTCCCATGATGATCATTCTTTCCATCGTTGTTTTTTGCATGGTTCGTCTGATCCCCGGCGACCCCGTTACCATGAGCTTGGGCATGGGCGCTGGCAAAGAAGCCATTGCCGCTGAGACAGCCCGCCTTGGTTTGGACAAGCCGCTGTGGCAGCAATATTTTATCTGGGTAAAAAACTTGTTCCACGGTGATTTTGGTACTTCCATCTCGACCCATAAAGCAGTTCTGTATGAAATCGGCCGCCGCTATCCTAACACAATTAAGCTGGCAATCGGCGCCACGATCGTATCTACTGTTTTGGGCGTTTCCTTTGGTATCCTGGCCGCAGTAAAACACAGCAAATTTACGGACAACCTCCTTATGGTCGTCTCTCTAATTTCTATTTCTACCCCGTCATTCTTTCTGGCCATGATCCTGATGCTGATTTTTTGCATCTGGCTGCATTTGTTGCCGGTCAGTGGTTTTGACACCTGGCAGAAGATGCTCTTGCCGATTCTGACCCTGGGTACACAGGAAGTCGGCTATATCACCCGCATTACACGTTCGTCCATGCTGGACGTTCTGGGGGAAGATTACATCCGTACTTCCCGTGCCCGTGGCGTGTCGGAGCGCGTGGTCGTCTGCGTGCACGCTTTCCGCAATGCCATCATTCCGGTTTTGACCTCTGTTGGCTTGCGTTTTGGCTCTCTGCTGGCTGGTGCTACCCTGACGGAAACAGTATTTTCTATTGCCGGTATCGGTCGTCTGACAGTCGACGCGGTTTCCCAGCGTGATTATCCGCTGATTCAGGGGTGCATCCTGGTTCTTGCCTTTACCTTTGTGGTTGTAAACACGCTTGTAGACGTACTATACACCGTAGCAGACCCGCGTATCAAATTTGATTAACAGGAGGGCGTCAAAATGAAGAATAAAGTTTTCCGCCGTTTCCTGCGGCGCAAAGTTTCGGTTGTAGCAGCCATTATCTTGCTTACTATCATTCTGGCCTGCATATTCGGCCCGATGTTTATCACCACCGATCCCCTGGAGCAGGATATTCTGAATGCCTATCAGGCTCCCAGTTCGGCTCATTGGTTTGGCACCGACAATATGGGACGTGACATTTTTATTCGTATGCTGTACGGCGGGCGCAACTCGCTTTCTATCAGCTTTGAGGGCGTTATTCTGGGCACCTTTATTGGCGTTATGCTGGGTGTCTGCGCCGGTTATTTTGGTGGTTTGGTTGACACCCTTATCTCCCGCTTTTTGGATATTCTGCTTGCTTTCCCTGGTCTGCTGCTGGCAATCGCCGTTGTTGCTGTATTGGGCAACGGCATGCAGAACACTGTTATCGCAATTTCGATCTTCTCGATTCCTACAGTAGCCCGTATGGTACGCGGCGAGGTGCTTTCTCTGCGCGGCAATGAATATATTTCGGCCTGCAAAGTCATGGGTGAAAGTTCTGCCCGCATTATCTTTACCCACATCATTCCCAACGCGGTTTCGCAGATCATCGTCAATGTCACTCTGCAGCTGGGTACCGCAATTCTGATTGCTTCTTCCCTGTCCTTCCTGGGATTGGGCGTCACCCCGCCGGACCCGGAATGGGGTTCGATGTTAAGCCAGGCCCGTGAGGTGCTGCGCTCCTACCCCATGCAGGCGTTGATTCCCGGTGCTGCCATTACACTGGTGGTTATGAGTTTCAGCCTGATTGGCGACGGTTTACGTGATGCACTTGACCCGCGCTTGAAGAATGTGTAAGGAGGCAACCTGTATGAGTGAACAACCATTACTGCAGGTACATAACCTGAAAACCTACTTTTATACAGAGGATGGCGTTATGCCTTCCGTTGATGGCGTAGATTTTGATCTGCACGAGGGCGAGACCCTGGCCATTGTGGGTGAATCCGGCTGTGGTAAATCTGTGACCAGCCTGTCCATTATGGGACTGGTGCAGTGCCCTCCCGGCAAAATTGAAGCCGGCGAAATTTTGTATCATGGCAAGGATTTGCTGAAGATCAGCAAAAAAGAGATGCGATCCATCCGCGGCAATGAGATTTCAATGATTTTCCAGGAGCCCATGACCAGCTTGAACCCTGTTTTCACCGTAGGGCGCCAAATCATGGAGTCTTTTATCATTCATCAAAAACTGAATAAAAAAGAAGCCCGTACCAAAGCCATCGAAATGATCCGAATGGTAGGTATCCCCGACCCGGAAAAAGTTGTGGACAAATACCCGCATGAACTTTCCGGCGGTATGCGCCAACGTATTATGATTGCTATGGCTTTGGCTTGCAAACCGCGCATCCTCATTGCCGACGAGCCGACCACGGCTTTGGATGTTACAATTCAAGCGCAGATCATGCAGTTACTGAAAGATTTGAAAGAAAAAACCGGCACATCAATCATCATTATCACACATGATTTGGGTGTTGTAGCACAAATCGCACAGACTGCTATGGTTATGTATGCCGGTCAGGTAGTTGAATATGCGCCTGCCCGCAGCATCTACAAGGATCCGCTGCATCCCTATACAAGGGGCCTGCTGAAGAGCATTCCCAAGTTGAACGAGGATGTAGAAACTTTGTACAACATCAAGGGCATGGTTCCCAGTCCCAAAGAATACCCCAAGGGCTGCCGTTTCTGCCCGCGCTGCCCTTACGCCGCCAAACTTTGCCAAGACAAGCAGCCGCCCCTGACGGTGATGCCTGATGGCCGCAAGGTGCGCTGCTGGAAATATGACGAACAGGAGGGCAAGAACTTTGAGTGAACCGTTGCTTCAGGTGAAAGACCTAAAAATTTATTACCCCGTAAGAGCAAAAAATGCTTTGGGTGGTTCCGTTTCTTATCTGCACGCTGTGGACGATGTTTCCTTTGATGTGTATAAGGGTGAAACCTTTGGTATCGTTGGTGAGTCCGGTTGCGGCAAATCCACCACCGGCCGTGGCATCGTAGGGCTTTTGGAGCCTACTGCAGGTACCATTCTGTTCGAGGGAAAAGATATCAAAGGCTGCTCCCGCCGCGAAATGGCGCGCCATATTCAAATTATTTTCCAGGATCCTTATTCTTCCCTTGACCCCCGCATGACGGTTGGCCGTTGTATTGAAGAGCCGCTGGACGTGCACAAAGTAGGCATCAAATCGGAGCGCTGGTCCAAAGTGTTGGAACTGATGCAGGAAGTCGGCCTACGTGAAGATCAGGCTTCCCGGTTTCCTCACGAATTTTCCGGTGGTCAACGGCAACGTATCGGTGTTGCCCGCGCTATTGCCCTGCAGCCGGATCTGGTCATCTGCGATGAACCTGTATCGGCTCTGGACGTATCGATTCAGGCACAAATCCTGAACCTGATGCGGGATCTTCAAAAAAAGTACAATCTGACCTACATTTTTATTTCTCATAACCTCAGCGTGGTCAAGCACTTATGTGACCGCATTGCTGTTATGTATTTGGGGCACATTGTGGAGCTGGCGGACAAAAAATCGTTGTTTGATAACCCTGCCCATCCTTACACCAAAGCCCTGTTGGCGGCTATTCCTGTGCCAGACCCGGATGTTCCCAGCATGGTTGGTACGTTGAGCGGCGATGTGCCCAGCCCGCTAGATCCGCCCAAGGGTTGCTGTTTCCATACTCGCTGCCCCTATGCAGATGAGCGTTGCCGCACCGAAGTGCCAAAGCTGCATGAAATCGAACCCGGCCACACGGTGGCCTGCCACAAGTTTGATACCCAAAACAAGTAAAACACTATAGGAGGAACTACATCATGATTGAGCGTAAACTGGAACAAGCTCTGGAAGTCACGCCCTGGCAGCATATCGCCTATGAGCCTGACGACGAATTAAAAGAAGTAGAGACAAAACTGGCAGCAGATCCTGAAAATGCACGTCTTTGGATGGACAAAGGGTTGGTTCTTGCCAAGAATTCATTGTACCGCGAGGCGGAAGAGTGCTACGCCCATGCCATTTCTCTGGCACCCTTTGATGGCATCTTGTACCGGCACCGCGCCCACCGTTTTCTTTCCCAGTGGCGTTTTGAGGATGCCCGTGCCGACTTTGTGATTGCCAGCCGCCTGATTCCCGAAAACTGGGATGTATGGTACCATTTGGGCTTGTCCAACTTCCTGCTGGGTGACTACAAAAAGGCCGCTGCTGCCTACCAGCGTTGCCTGGAGCTTTCTACCAAAGAGGATGAACTGATCGCCGTTTGTGACTGGTATTACATGACTGAGCTGCGTTTGGGCGATAAGGGGGCGGCAAAAAAGCTTCTGGACAACATCCACGAGGATTTTGATCCAGGTGATAATGCCGACTACTTCCGCCGCTTGCTGATGTACAAGGGCGTGGTCAAGCCGGAGGATGTTCTGCCCAAGGATATTGCCGGTATGAAGCCGTTGGATGTCGTCACCCTGGGCTTTGGTCTTTCCAACTACTACTGGTACAATGGAGAAAAAGAAAAGTCAAACGCGCTGATTGACCGTATTCTGGAAGTTGGCGACAGCAGTGATTGCTATGTTGCTTTTGGCTATTTGGCCGCAAAAGTAGACAAGACCAACCGTGCGAAAGCCTAAGGCAACACCGCACAATTCCCGCCTTGCGGCTTAAGCACCGCTCCGGCGGCTGCGGCACGGCATCTGCGTTGCCAAAATGCTCGATAATGTCGGGTTGCGGTACCCGCATCGTGCTTCGGGGGCAAAAGCCCCTCGCACTCTGCGACCGCTGCCCCTGCTTCGGTTCGCTGTTTCCGCCACTGGCGGCGCTCACCTTTGCAGCATCCAGTATTATCTGCGCTTTTGGCCTAGCATCTGCCGCACCTCGCTCGTCGTATCGGCACTTAGAATTATGCGGTATTGCCCTAAATAAAAGTACAACACAAAAGCGCACCGCACACCCTATCCAAGGGGTTGCGATGCGCCTTTTATTATTCATTGCTTTTTTGATGGAAAATAATATTATTGTGTTATATTATTAAAGCTTCTGCTTCTTTCTTTTCAAAGAAGGAACAAAAACCCCCGTAAATCAATGCAGATGCAGATGGCGGGGCACGCCGTCGATGTAGATGGGGGTCAGTTCGGCCTGGATGAGGGGGCGGGCATAGTGATGGAATGCTTCGGTCACATGCATGCCGTCCGGGCTGATCCAGTCATCCGGCACGCGCTTTTCCAGGTTGGCAACCTTCTGCACATCTACCATCTCGGTTTCGGTGCGGTACGGCATATCCGAAATGCGGCGGATGGCGCACATCTTACCGGTTTCGCCGCGGTAAGCAGCTTCCACCGAAGCACCGCCCACTTGGTATGCCTCGGTAATGTCGGTGCGGCTTGCCAAATGGGAGGCACAGCGCTGCAGGGTAGAGAACTCGATCGCGCGGGTCTTGCAGCCCAGGCGCACATGGATCAAATCCGCCAGGTAGCGGCTGGTGCCGGACAAAATGGCTTTATGGCCAAAAGCATCCAGCTGGCCTGCTGTGGATACCAAATCACACAGGAAAACGCCGTCCTTGTTTTTTACGCCCTCGCTGGCCGCAATGATGACATTGTGGCGGTCTTTTTCCAGCTGGGCTACTTTTTCCAGGAACACATTCTCGTCAAAGGGGCGCTCCGGCAGCAGAATGATGTCCGGGCCGTTGCAGTCAGCCCCGGCAGCCAGGCTGGCGGCACCGGCCAGCCAGCCGGTATGGCGGCCCATGATCTCGGCCACCGTTACGCTGCGGATGTTATACACGCTGGAATCGCAGATGACCTCTTTCAGGATGGTGGCAATGTACTTGGCGGCACTGCCGTAACCGGGGGTGTGGTCGGTGTACATCAGGTCGTTGTCAATGGTTTTGGGCACGCCGATAAAGCGGATCTCGCTGCCCTTGGCAGCCCCGTAAGCGGAAAGCTTGGCAATGGTGTCCATCGAATCATTGCCGCCAATGTAGAACACAGCCCCAATGCAGTACTTGGCAAACAGCTCAAACAGCTGCACAAAGGGGCGTTCGTCCGTGGCGGGGTTGGGCAGCTTGAACCGGCAGCTGCCCAGGTAACTGGACGGCGTGCGCTTGAGTAGCTCAATTTCCATCTTGTCGTCAAGGCGGTCATCCAGGTCCACAATCTTGCCCTGCAAAAGCCCTTGAATGCCATACTCCATGCCGTATACATGGGCGGCGCCCAGAGCTTTGGCAGCTTCATACACACCGGCCAGGCTGGAATTGATCACAGCAGTCGGCCCGCCGGACTGGCCGACCAGTACATTTGTTCCCCAAGACATAAGAAAGCCCTCCTTATTTTTGCAGCCATCATGCTATCTTAAGGCAACACCGCACAATTCCCGCCTTACGGCTTAAGCACCGCTCCGGCGGC